>JACXTT010006995.1_pt1 | contig 15996 bp, 13 predicted proteins | sample 9270951 | NCBI WGS metagenome assembly JACXTT01 (sample SAMN15532306, study PRJNA645909) | rock metagenome | isolation source: weathered quartz diorite | place: Puerto Rico | collected 2017-06-21 | reverse complement strand
CATAATCCCTGGAAAAATGCCACATCCTGAGGGTCAGCAGATCTTGACCTTTAGCTCTCCTGAGAGGGTCGTCACCAGCCGGATACCACGAAAAACGCCGGACGGCAAGAAAACACCCAGTCCCCGGATGAGCCAAAAAAAGCGTGCATCTTCGTGTTCTTTTCGTTACTATTGAACCATGGGAATCCGCGCGACGATTCCTCTAGGGGGGGTATGCCAATGAAAACGCCGCTTCGCACGCGCCGCCAACTCCTGCAAGTCGGCGGCATCGGCGCGCTCGGCCTTGCCTTGCCGCAACTGCTGCACGCCGGTGCGACAACCGGCCGCTCACGCGGCTCGGCTCGCCAGAAATCGTGCATCTTCATCGTCCAGTACGGCGGCGCCAGCCATCATGATAGCTGGGACCTCAAGCCCGACGCCCCCGACGACATCCGTGGTCCCTATCGCCCCATCCCTACCAGCGTTCCCGGCGTCCAGGTCGGCGAACTCTTCCCCAAGCTCGCCGGGCTGGCCGATCGGTACACCATCATCCGCTCCATGACGCATGGGAACGGCGGGCACGACGGCGGCATGCACGTCTGCATGACCGGGCACTCCGCCCCCACCGTCGAAACGCCCTATTTCGGCTCCGTCGTCGCCAAGGTTCGGCCAGCCACCGCCAACATGCCTTCCTATGTCTGGCTGCAAAATCTCGCTGGCGATGTCCAGCCGCGCTATCTCACCGGCGGCTTTCTCGGCTCGGCGTACAGCCCCTTGCGCGTCGGCAACGACATGGATAACCCCGCCGAACCGGGCTTCCGCGTCCGCGCCTTCGATACCCCGGCCGACGTTCCTCATGAGCGCATGAGGCAACGCCTGAACTTGCTGAACGAAGCCCAGGGACGAGGGCACCGAGTCCCTGGGATCGAGTCGATGCAGCGCTTCCAGGAACGCGCCGTCGATCTCTTGACCGGCTCCGATGCACGCCGCGCCTTCGAGCTCGACCTCGAATCGCGCGGCGTGCGCGACCGCTATGGCCGACATGCCCTTGGCCAAAATCTGCTGATGGCGCGGCGCTTGATCGAAGCGGGCGTTCGGCTCGTCAGCGTCACCGCCTGGGCCGGGCTGCCACCCGGCGAACGCTTCCGTAACGTACAAACCTGGGACATGCACGGCAACGGCGCGGGCCTCGGCAGCATCTTCGGCAACGGCGCCTTCGGCCTCGGCTGGGCGTTGCCCAACGTCGATCAAGCCGTGTCAGCATTGATCGAGGACCTCGAACTCCGCGGCCTGCTCGAGGATACCTTGGTCGTCATGGTCGGCGAGTTTGGCCGCAGCCCTCGTATCACCAACGCCGGCCGCGACCACTGGCCTGCCTGCTACTCAGCGATGCTCGCCGGCGCCGGCATCCGCGGCGGCTATGTCCACGGCGCCTCGGATCGCCAGGGCGCCTATGTGCGCGACGCCGCCGTTCGGCCCGAAGCCTTCGGCGCGACGCTGTTCCATTCCCTCGGCATTCCGCCGGAAACGCGGCTCTCGCCCGACGGGTTCACGCGGCCGGCCAGCGCCGGGCAGCCGGTGATGAGTTTGTTTGCCTAATCGTTATTCCGTCGGGTAGAATGACGCCATGCAGAAAACCTTCCGCACAGCCGACGCTGGATTGCGAATCCCTTCCTATGAGGAGCGGATGGCCGGCGAATCGAGAGTGAAGGAATGATTCCAGGCAGAGCCTGGGATCGGGGGGGACTATGTTCAACGTATTTGGCTCCAATCATCGCCTGTGCGACGGCGTGTCGCGCCGGTCGTTCCTCAAGGTCGGCGCCCTCGCCGTCGGCGGCCTCACGCTTGCCGATCTGCTGCGCGCCAGGGCGCAGGCAAATCCCGTCGCTAACGCTTCCGGCTCGTCATCGGGGCACAAGGCCATCATCATGGTCTATCTCAACGGCGGGCCGAGCCATATGGACATGTACGATCTCAAGCCGGACGCTCCCGTCGAGTACCGCGGCGAGTTTCGGCCGATCCACACGAACGTCCCCGGCATGGATATCGGCGAGCACTTGCCGTTGCAAGCGCGCATCGCCGACAAGTTCGCCATCATTCGCAACATGCGCTTTCGCCAGCAGGGGCACACCTCGCCCGAGCTTTACACCGGCCAGCTGACCGGCAATCGGCCGTCGATCGGCTCCATCGTCTCGAAGCTGCGCCGCGACGCCGGCGTCCTCAACGCCATGCCGCCGTTCGTCTCCATGGGCGACGGCAATCACGTCCCCGGCCCCGGATTCCTCGGCAAGGCATTCGAGCCGTATCAGCCCGGCCAGCGCGCCAACAATCTCGGCCTCGCCACCGGCGTCAGCCGCGCTCAGCTCGCCGACCGCCGTTCGCTGCTCGGCGCCTTCGACACGCTGCGCCGCGATCTCGACGGTCCGCGCTCCGATCTGTACGCCATGGACGCCTTCAACGCCCAGGCGCTCGAGATGGTCACCAGCAACCGCGCTCGCGACGCCTTCGACATCACGCTCGAACCGCAGCACGTGCGCGATCTCTACGGCCACGGCGTCGATTACCTGCGGGCGCGGCGTCTGGTCGAGGCGGGCGTCCCCGTCGTCACGCTGACGCCGGAGAACCGCGGCGTGCCGCGCGATTGCAATGGGCAGTGGGACCATCACGATCACATCTTCACCTGCCTGCGCTCGGTCCTGCCGCACTATGACCGCTCGATCTATGCGCTCCTCACCGATCTGCACCAGCGCGGCCTCGATCAGGATGTCGCGGTGGTTGTCTGGGGCGAGATGGGCCGCACGCCGCTCGTCGGCGGCCAACGCGGCACGGTCGGCGGACGCGACCACTGGCCGCAATCGGGTTTCTGCTTCATGGCCGGCGGGGGCTTGCGCATGGGCCAGGTCATCGGCGCCACCGATCGGCGCGGCGAGAACCCCAGCGGCCGAGCCTACACGCCTCAGAACGTGCTGGCGACGCTGTATCACGTGCTTGGCGTCGACCCGGTGACCACGATCAACGATCACCAAGGCCGGCCGATCTATCTGCTGGATGATCGCGAGAAGGTTTCGGAGTTGATCTGATCGAGGCGAAAAGAAACTGAGCCCGAAGCGCTAGCAAAGGGGAGACAATCCCTCGCGTGCGCTTCGGGCTCAGATTGTTTACAGGCAGGTTACCGCGGCCCGAACTTCACGGTCGCACCAACGATGAGGGCGTCGGCCGACGTCGTGCTGCGAACCGAGCTGCCCGGGATGCCGCCGAACGGGGTGACCAGCGGGCCTGAAGTCTGGTTTTGGAAGCAGTGCAAATAGGCCATCGACAGCGAGAAGGCGTCTGTCACCTGATAGGACGCCCCTAGGTAGATCGCATGCTCCAGGATTGTCGGGGACGCCACGTTGAAGCTCTCGACGTCGCTCTTGATCGGGTTCTGATTATACGAATACCCCATCCGCAGCGAGACGGCGTCGGTGAGCTGATATTGGGCACCGAGCGCCAAGGCGAACGTGCTGCGCCAGCCTAGCCCCGCGACGGCGCCGGTGGGCGTGAAGCCCTGCTGCTTGAAGCCTTCGGTATTGTGGTAATCGACATAGCGGATGTCGCCCGCGAAAGTCCAGCGTTCGATGCCGGTGTAGCCGACGCCGAGCGAGACGATCATGGGGATGTCGAAGCGGTAGTTGACATCGCGCGGCCTGCCGGTGGCATCGGCGCTCTGCCAGTGGAAGCCTTCCAGCCACTGGGTGCTCTTGAAGGAGGCGCCGACAGACCAGCCGCCGTTGAGCGTATAATAGGCGCCGAGCTGAAAGCCGCCGCCCCAGCTCAGGCGCGTGTGCGTGCCGATCGGATATTGCCCGTTGGCGTTGGGGTCGGCCACCAGCAGCGGATCGACTTCCAGATGGGCCATGGTCAACGTCGGTCCGCCGCCGATCGACAGGCGATCCGTCACCTGCACCGAAACCGTCGGCGTCATTTCGAGCACTTGCAGGTTCGAATACAGCGCCCCGACGCCAAACCCGTTGGGCGGTTGCGGCGACAGGATCGGATTGGTCGTGTCGGCCCGGTAGTTGACGCCGAACCCGCCGACCGTGAACACGCCGAGGCCGTAGGTGAACGGCGAATCGTCGGGCCGGTAGACGAGGGCCATGGTCGGGATGGCGAAGATGCCGCTGTCGGAACGGTCCGAGCCGCCAAAGCCCACCGCCGGAATGCCCGGCCCGAAGGCGCTGGGCGGCAGAGTCGAACTCAGCCGGGACTGTGGGTAGAGCAGTTCGACGCCGAAATCGATCGATGACGAAGGCAATCCGCTGATGGTCGCCGGGTTCCAGTACATGGCGCCCGAGGCGTCAAGCGGCGCCGCGGTGGACGCCCCGGCCATTGAGCGGTTGACCGGCCCCGCCCCGGTGAACAGAATGCCGTTCTGCGCCTGAGCCGGCAGCGCGGCCAGGACCAGGACGAGAAGACTTGCCAATTTTGCCGATAATCCCAGGCGTTTGCGTAACATCGATCATACCTCCTGTAACACCTTTACGTGAACTAATCGTCTTATCGATTATGTCGGTCTTTCCGATTTTGCGCTTGAGACCAGACGTAATCTTTCTCATCAGGGAGAGAATAGGCTGGGGGAGGTGAAACGATGACGTGGATTCCGGTGATTGGCCCACAACAGGCGCAAGGTGACTTGCATCAAGCTTACCACGATGTGTACGCCCTCTACCCGCCCGAATACCGCGGCGAGGTCGATGCCGTGCGCCGGGCCGACGGCGCCTCCGACCGCATCGTCGCCGCCCATAGCCTGATTCCGCAAGTCTTGCGGCATTCGATGTCCGCGTTCGCGGCGATGATGTCGCCCGAGTTGCCGCTGACGCGCCGCCAGCACGAGATGATCGCGACGGTGGTGTCGGCCCTCAATGCCTGTTTCTACTGAACGGAATGCCATGCCGAGTTCCTGCGCCGGGTGTCGCTCGATCAGGAACTGGCCGCGCAGTTGGCGCGGGACTACACGCAAGCGGAGCTAAATAACGCCGACGGCGCCATGCTCGACTATGCCGCGAAGCTGACGAACCATCCAGCACGGGTGACGCCGGCGGACTTGCAGCGTTTGCGCGACGTCGGCTTCACGGACCAGGCGATCCTGCAAATCAAGCTGATCGCCAGCTGGTTCAACTACATCAATCGCGTCGCGGACGGATTGGGGGTCGGCAAGTGATTTACCCGTGGTGCAGGCGGCACGGTGTTTGCACTGATGGAGAAGTGAGACTTCGCCCCGATTTCACAAGGAGCCGATCATGAACGCTGTTGCTGAAAAACCTGGGAAAAAAGTCGAACCGCCGCAGATGACGGGACCGAAAAAGGGGGAGCGTTATCGTTGTGAGAAGTGCGGCATGGAAATTCAAGTGACTGAAGATTGCAAATGCGGCGCCGGTCATCACGCCCGCTTCGAGTGTTGCGGGCAACCGCTCGCCCGGGTTTAGGAAGGCGCCTTCCCATTCCGCACAAGCAAATGGCCCCGCGATGAAGCAATCGCGGGGCCTCCCTGTTTTTGGCAGCATCAGAAACCGAACTCGACACCGACGTTGAAGCCGTGGGCGAAGAAGTCGCGGAACACGAGCGGCGGGGTGGCCGGGGCGGTGCCAGTGCCGGGCGTGAAGGCGAGGGAGCTTGGGACGCCGCGGGAGTCGATGACGCTGTTGAGGTGATCGCCGGGGCGAGCGACGCTGCTCCAGTAGAGAGCGCTGTAGCCGCCGAATAGGCGGATATTTTGGCCGAGCTGGTAGCTCACGGAGAAATTGGCTTCGGGGACGAAGGAGAACTCGTTTCGGGAGGACGTGCCGATGTTACCAGGCAGGGCAAGGAGTCCGCCGGGGAGCGTTTGCGGCACGCGGTTGGCGGCGGGCTGGAACAAGGTAGTGTTGCCGTCAATCGTCAGAACATGGCGCGTATTGCCCATGGCAACCTTCACGTCTGTGAAGACCGACAGGCGATCGACGCTGAAGACGGAGCGCAGGCCGATTTGACCACCGTCGAAAGCGTTGCGAGTGCGGAACATATCGAAGACGGTGGCGGTGAAACCGACGGGTTGGACGGCGCCGCCGAAGACAACCTGGCCGGCGAACCCGCCGCTTGTGTTGGTGATTTCGAGCGATTCATATAGATCGACGTGGCGATAACCGGCGAGGAAATCGATCTTGAAGCGATCCGTGTCGATGACGTTAAGGAAGGCGTTGACATCGACGCTCCAGAAGCTCATGCGCGACATGACGGTCATGGTGCCGTTGAGTACGCCAGGGATGTTGACGAGTTCGGTGGTCTCGAGGCCGGCATTGGGTCCGTTGGGGATGTTGTTGATCTGGACGGGGCGCGCCAGGAAGATGCCGGTGGCGTCGGAGGAGCCCGCCTGGAAGACGCCCAGGTTGCGATTGAAGGAGAAGCCGCTGACTTCGATGGGGGGAACGTAGCCGATGGCGATGCCCATGGCGGCACGGAAGCCGGTGAGCATGCGGTAGTCGATGCTGCCGCCGCCTGCGGGGAAGATAATCTGGGTGTTCTGTTGGCCGAGGGCGCCGATCTCGTTGGGGAAGTTTGTGGTGGTGGTGGCAAGATCGACGTTGCTGCCGCTCTTGCTAATCCACCAGCCGACGTATTCGGCACGGAGCACCATGGTATAGGGCGCGGGCCGGCGCGGGCGCGGATCGAGTTGCTCGGTAAAAGCGCCGGGGATGCCGTCGTTCGGTATCGTGAACGGTGAGACCGGTTCGGGGGAGCGCTGGGCAGGATTCGGGAACTCGGCGGGTACGCCGCCAGCGAGCGGATTGCCGCTGAAGGCGCCGGGCGGCGGGCTACCCATCATGCCGGGCATCATGCCTGGCGGCGCTCCCATCATGCCGCCAGGGGGCGGTGAAAACTGCCCGTGCGCCGACGGCAGGAATCCCCCCAGACTCACCAGGCCCCCAGCCAAAACTCCGAGCGATTTCCGCCAGCTTCCCATGTTTGCCTCCAAACGGCGAGACGCACTCAGTGCGAGCGCACAATTCTTCTGCTTGGGAGATACATCGGCGTTACAATCCGCAAGCTTGAACTATTCGGCAAAAGCCGATTCCTCGGCAAAGTCGGCCGCAGGATTTTGCAAATTGTGGCGATTCGCCTAAAGTAATCATTGTGATTTGCCGACGAGGTGAAACTTCGCTCACGGAATTCGGTATTTCGTAGGGACAAGCTGCTCGCTTGTCCCTGGCGCACCCGCGATATGAAACAACTAAGGAGTTCTTCGATGCGTCGATCCTGGCTTGCCGCTTTCTTCGTGCCGATTGTCATTTTACTGGCCCCGGCAGTGCAGGCCGGCGAGAAGCCTGCCGACACGCCGAGCGTGGTCGTCCGCGTCAAATCGCTCGACGCCCTCTTGAAAAACCTTCAGCTCGTCGTCAAGCTTGTCGGCCAAGAGGACGCCGCCCAGCAAATCGAAGGGCTCGTCAAAAGCAAGATCGGCAAGAAGGGGCTCGAAGGGGTCGATCCGGCGCGCCCCTTCGGCGTCTATCTCCGCTTCGGCAAGCAGATCGACGATATCAAGGGAGCCATCCTCATCCCGATCGTCGATGAGAAGACCTTCCTTACCTTGCTCGACAACGTCGGCGTTGCCTACACCAAGGACAAGGATGGTATCTACACGCACAAGACCAACCAGAACGTCGATCTCTTTTTCCGCTTTGCCCATAAGTATCTTCACGTCACCGCCGTCAGCACCGATAGCATCCAGGTGAAGAACCTCCCGGATCCCGCCAAGGCGCTCGCCGTCGGCGGCGACGCTACCATCGCGCTGGTCGCGCGCGTCGATCAGGTTCCGGATGCCGCCAAGCTGATCGCCCTGGAAAAGCTCAAGGACGCGGTGCAGGCGGCCCAGAAGCAAGCCCAGCCAGGCGAGACCAAGGTGCAAGAGGCGTTTCGCGTCGCCCTCCTCAGCGACTTCCACAAGCTCGGCGTCAACATCATTCGCGACGCCGCCGAGCTGCGCTTCGATCTCGACATCAGCGACAAGACCAAGGAGATGAACGTCAGCTTCAACGTCACCGGCAAGCCGGGCAGCGACCTGGCCAAGACGATCAAGAATATCGGCGACCTCAGGAGCCCGCTGGCGGGAATCGGCAAGACCGATCTCGCCTTCCAGGGCGCCGTCCACTTCACCCTGCCTGATCCGCTCAACCAGGCGTTCGTCAAGGTCATCGACGAGGCCCGCGACGGCGCGCTCAAGGGGATCCAAGACGACGCCAAGAAGGCCCAGGCCAAGACGCTCCTTGACGCCCTGATGCCCACCGCCAAGGCCGGCGAGTTCCAGGTCGTCGCCGTCGTCCTCGGCCCCAAGCAGGACCGCTATACTTTCCTTGGCGCTCTCAAATTGACCGACGGAGACAAGCTCGGCAAGACCATACACGAGTTGCTCAAGGATGCCCTGAAGAACATTCCCGAGGACCAGCGCGACAAGATAAAGCTCGACTTCGACAGCGTCGGCGCCGTCAAGATTCACCGGTTCGAGGTGCCCAAGGACCCGAAGATCGACAAGATCATCGAGGAGGTCGCCGGCGATAACCAGCTTTACCTGGCTTTCCGAGATGACGCATTGTTCCTGGCCCTCGGCAAGGATTCGCTGGCGACCTTGAAGACGGCGCTCGCCAAGAAGGATAGCGCCGCCAGCCAGCCGCTCTTGTTCGATTTCGATGTCGCCCGCATGGCCCGCCTGATGGCCCAGTCGCAGGAGCAAAAAGACCTCGCCGCCAAGCTCTTCGCCAAGGGCGACAACGGCCGAGTGCGCCTGACGATCACCGGCGGCGCTAGCTTGAGCGCACGTCTGGAGATGCGGCTCAACGTGTTGGAGTTTCTGGTGAAGCTGAAGGGCGAGTGAAACGCTCGCTTGCGGGATTGGCATAATCTGGGCAAACTCCAAATCGGTCTGGCCTCTTTGCGCGAATTTTGGCAAGATGCCGGCTGTCGTGGCGGCAAGATTCCGATCTTGCCGGTACATCCCCCACATGAGCAAGGATGCCCATGCACGCTTCCTACCTCCGCCGACGCCTGCTGATCTGCCTCGGCGCGGCCGCGCTCTTCGTTTGGCCTGCGTGGGAACTCGGCCGGCTCCTCTTCCTCGGCAACGTTCACGAAGTCATCCCCGGCAAGCTCTATCGCGGCGCTCAACCGTCGGCGCGATCCCTCGAAATGCTCATCAACAAGCACAAGATTCGCACCGTCCTCAATGTGCGCGGCTGCTGCTGGCCGGACAACTGGTACGTCGCGGAGGCCGAGGCGTGCGAACGTCTCGGCGTCAATCTCGAGGACGTGTGCTTCTCGGCAGTCCATCTGCCGTCGCGGCATGAACTGCGCGCGTTGATCGACGTGCTCGATCGCGCCGAGCCGCCGATCTTCGTTCACTGCCGGCACGGTTCGGATCGAACCGGCATCGCAGCCATGGCCGCCCAGCTTCTGCTCGACGACCAATCGATGACCTCCGCCCAGCACCAGCTGAGCCTGCGCTACGGGCATGTGCCAATCGGCAAGACGACCATGCTCGACCGCTTCATGAAGCTCTATGCCGACTGGCTGGTCGAGACACAGCAAGAGCATGCGCCGAAGCAATTTCGCCACTGGATCTTGAATGAATACCGCGGCGGCTGGTGCGACGCGCGTTTCGAGAAAGTCGAACGGCTGTTCGACGTGCCGCGCGCCGGCAAGGCGCTTGAGTACAACGTCGTCGTACGCAACACCAGCAGCACCGCATGGCAATTTCGACCTCTCAAGACCGCAGGCTATCACGTCACGTTCAAGTTGATCAACGAAACGCAGAACGTGACCTACGAAGGCCGGGCGGGGATGCTCGACGCGCTGGTGCCGCCGGGGGAGAAAATTCAAGTGATGCTGACGGTGCCGCCGATAACGATAAAGGGGCGCTATTTGCTGCAGGTCGACATGATCGAGGAAGGGCACTGCTGGTTTCATCAGACCGGCTCGGAACTGTGGGAAGAGGAGCTAATGATTCGTGAGTAAATACATTCGCATCGGCGTCAGCGTGTTGCTGTTGGCGGTGATCGCCTGGCGGACCGATTTCGGCGTGGTGGCGGACAAATTCGCCAGCATGAATGTGTGGTTGTGGCTGGCGGCGGCGGGTGTGCTCATCGCCGCCCAGGTCGCCAGCGCCCGCCGCTGGCAGCTGTTCGCCCAAGAGCTGCGCTTCGAACGCTCGTTGCCGCAGTACTGTGCATACTATCTCATCGGCATGTGGTTCAACCTGTCGCTGCCGACGTCGGTGGGAGGCGATGTGGTGCGCGTCTGGTATCTCGACGGGAAATCGGGGCGCAAGCTGGCGGCGCTGGCCAGCGTTTTTCTTGAACGCCTCAATGGCCTGTTGGTGCTGATCGCCCTGGCGTGCGTCGGCGTGCTGCTGTCGCCGATCGCTCTCGAATGGTGGGTGCATGTCTGTGTCTGGAGCGTCGCCGCCGGCGCCGTGGTCGGCATGACTCTGTTGCCGATCGCCCAGCGCTGGCAGAAGCTGCCGTTGCAGCGCCGCGAGCAACTGCGGACAGTGCTTGATCTCCTGCGCATCCCGAAACTCGTGACCGGGGCGACGCTGATGTCGATCTTCGTGCAAGGGATCGGCGTCGTCAGCCTTTGGCTTATCGGCCTGGCGCTCGGCCTGGACATTCCGGTCGCCTACTATTGCATCCTGGGGCCGATGGTGTCGCTGCTGACCTTGCTGCCGATCAGCGTCAACGGCATGGGCGTGCGCGAGCAGGGTACCATGCTGTTCCTCGCGCCGCTCGGCGTTGACAAGGACTCGGCCGCGACGCTCGCCCTCTTGTGGTTTGCCGTCACGGTTGCGGTCAGTTTGGTGGGAGGGTTGGTCTATTTGTTCGGCGCATTTCCCAAGGCGGAGGCGGCGCCCGAATCTGTGAAGGAAGGGACCGACGATGGATCTGTCGATCGTGATTCCAATCAAGGACGAGAAGGACAACATAAGAAGGCTGCATGAGCGCATCACCGAAGCGCTGATGCCCGCTTCGGTCGCTCACGCTCCCGGCTCGTCCGTCCGATCCTATGAAATCGTGCTCGTCGATGACGGCAGCAGCGATGGCTCGCACCTGGAACTCGAAACGCTGGCCGCCCTCGATGCGCGCGTCAAGGTGGTGCGCCTAAGGCGCAACTTCGGGCAGTCGGCAGCGATGCAAGCGGGCATCGACTATGCCGACGGCGAGGTCATCGTCACCATGGATGGCGACCTGCAAAACGATCCCGCCGACATTCCGATGCTGCTCGACACGCTCAAGGCGGGCGGCTACGACGCCGTCTTCGGCCTGCGCGCCGATCGGCAAGACACCTACCTTAATCGCAAACTCCCCAGCACGCTTGGCAACTGGCTGATCCGCAAGGTCACCGGCGTCGAGATCAAGGACATGGGCTGCACGTTGCGGGCCATCAAGAAGGACCTCGCCAAATCGCTGTCGCTTTACGGCGAGATGCACCGCTTCATCCCCGTCCTGGTGCAGCACGCCGGCGCGACCTTCACGCAGGTGCCGGTCCGACATCATCCGCGCACAGCCGGGCAGACGAAATACAACATCACGCGGACCTTTCGCGTGATGCTCGATCTTATCACGGTCAAATTCATGCAAAACTACATGACCAGGCCGATGCACGTGATGGGTCTGGCCGGGATGCTGGCGATGCTGCTGGGAGTCGTGTGTTTGCTAGCGACGGGTGTCATCAAATGGGTGGACGGCACGTCGATGATCCGCAACCCGCTGTTGCACCTGAGCGTCTTGCTCGAACTGGTCGGCGTGCAGTTCATCTCGACAGGATTGCTCGGGGAGCTGGTGACGCGCACCTATTTCGAGAGCCAGGGGAAGCGTGCCTATTCGGTGCGTTCGACATTGAACGTGGGGGCTGTAACGACTGAAGAGCGGCGGGCCGCGTGATGTTGTTCAGAGCCCGAGCGCCAAGCGAGGGGTTGCGCAAGACCCTCGCTTGGCGCTCGGGCTCTGGCACGCCAAACTAGTCGAGGATTTGCTTCAGCGCATCCATATCGTGAGTTGCCAGCCGCATGACGAAGGCCTGATTTTGTGCCCCGCCGACGGCGAAGTGCCGGCCGTCCGGCGCGAATGCGGCGCTATAGCCCGGCGTTCGCAGCGTGTTCATTGACTTCTGGGCCTTGAGCGCTTGCGCGTCCCACAGCGTGACCGACGGATCGATGCCGACGGAAACGAATGACTTGCCGTGCGGCGCGAAGGCGATCTGATTGACTTGCACATGTTCCTTCAGCGTCGTCTTCTCCGTCAGCGACTTGCCGTCCCAGACGCAGACGTGCAGCAGACCTTGCGCGCCGCCGGCGATCAGGAGATTGCCGTGCGGCTGAAAGGCGAGGACGCGTTGCTGCGGCAATTTGGTCTCGAACTTGCCGACGATCGCGCCGGAGTTCTTGACGCTGGTCCAGCGAATCTCCTTGCTGCCGCCGCCCCAGAATATGTCGGCGCCATCGGGAGTGAAGGTCAACACGCTGAGATCCGCGGGCTGATTGTCGAGCTTGCGCGTCTCGGCGCCGGTGCGCGGGTCCCACAGGCGAATCGTGCCGTCCTTGCCCGCGGATGCAATCAGGGAACCGTCGTGATTGAAGGCGACCAACATTACCGGCTTCTTGTGCTGGTCGAAAGAAAAGACACGATTGCGCGTTACGACATCCCACACGCGCACCGTGCCGTCCTCGCCGGCGCTAGCCAGCGATCGGCAGTCGGGCGAAACGGCAATCTGATGGACTCGGCCATGATGCGCGAAAATCTTGTGCGGGATGACCGAGCCTTGCAAATCGAAGAGACGGATGCCATTGTCCTCGTTGGTCACCAGCCAGCGTCCGTTCGGGCTGACCGCGAGCGAAGTCACCGCCTTCACCGCCCCAGCCTTGGCGAAGCCGTACATGCCGATCACTTCGCTCGGCAAGCCCGGCGGCAGAACGGCGTCAAATTGCTTGCGCTCCAGCGCGTCGAACGGCGTCGGCATCTTCAGCAGCAAGTCGTCGATCTGCTTCGCCTGCCCGTTCCCCGGCGCAGCCGCACGCTGACGCAGCAACTCGAAACGAGCTTCGTCCCACGTTGCTTGCTTCTGCACCGCCTTCCGGAGTAATCTTTTCCAGTTCGGGTCGTCGCTCTCCTTGCTCTTCACGATAGGGTCCGGCTCCATGGCGTTGGCTTGCGTGCGGCCCGATCGGCTCACCACCACCGCGACGACCGTCACCAGCGTGGCGAACGCCAGCGCAGCCAGCGACGCCAGCGCCACGGCGATCGGCCCAATCCATTTGTTGCTCGGCCGCGGCCCGGCGCCGATTGCCACGAACGACGGCAGCACCGGCGCGGTGTCGGCAAGGGCCGCTGCTTGATCGTCCACCGACGAATCGAGCAGAATGGCCGACGGGATCTCCGCCGGCTTTGCCAGCGTGCCGGCCGCCATCTGCTTCAGGAGTGCTTGCAGCTCGTTAGCCAGCTCGATCGGCGTCTGGTAGCGCTGCTCGGGCCGCTTCGCCAGGAGCCGGCGCAAGAGCTCGTCTACCTGCGCGGGCACGTGCAGCATCTCCGCGCTGACCTGAGCCGGCCCGCTTGGTCCCTTCCACTCCAGCAACCGTTCGCGCCGCACCTGGCCGACGGGGTCCGCCTCGTCGAGTTGATGGTGCAGCAACTTCTCCGTCAGGGTCCCATGGGCAAACGGCGGCTGCCCGGACAAGAGGCAATACAGCGTGCAGCCCAAGCTATACAAATCGGCGCGAATATCGCTGGTGTGCGAGTCGCGCGCCTGCTCCGGAGCGATGAACTCCGGCGTTCCCATCACCGAGCCGATCTGCGTCAGATGCGTCGAAGCCTGCCCGGTAAACGGATCGGTGCACCGCGCCAGCCCCATGTCGAGAATCTTCAGCACGCCCCACGGATAGGCCTGCAGCGCATCGATGCGCGGCAACACACTGCTGCTTCGTCCCCTCACCTCCGACCTCTCGCCCACGATGGGCGAAGGGGGAAACGTCAGCGGCCGGGGGATCAGTCCGCTGGAGCGGCGTCGATCGCTGGCAACCGCGCGCGTGACCAGCAAGTTCGCCGGCTTGATGTCCCGATGCACCATGCCGCGCTCGAAGGCGTGCTGCAAGCCGAGCGCCGCCTGGCGGATGTACTCGCACGCCTGGTCCACGGGGAGCGGGCCATGGTCCTTGACCAGCTGGGAGAGATCGACGCCGTCGATGTATTCCATCGCGATGTAGTACGTCCCGTTGACCTGATCGGCGTCGTAGGCGCGGACGATATGCGGATGGCTTAGCTGCCCGGCGGCGCGGATCTCGCGCTGGAAGCGCAGAATCACCTTGGGGTTGCCCAGGCATTCCTTGCGGATGACCTTCAGGGCGACGATGCGATTGAGCACCTTCTGGCGCGCCTTGAAGACCTGCCCCATGCCCCCTTCGCCGATGCGTTCCAGAAGGACGAATGGGCCGAGCGTCAGGCCGGCGCCTTTGCCGACCAGGATTTGATTAACCTGGTAAGCTGTCAGCCAGTCGCGGCGCAGCAGGTCCTGAGCGAGTTCGCGCGTGTCGCGCGCGCTCCCTTGCAGCCGCTGCACCTCGATGCACTGCGGCTCGTCCAGAAGCTGGCTCTGGATCACGCGGTCCACAAAGTTCGAAATCGTCGCAACCGCCATGGGTCGGTAGGACGGATTCTCAATCCGTCCCTCGCTTGACAGAGTGCCACAAAGGACAGACCGAAAAATCCATCCTACAACCCAAACTATAGCTCACGCTTCGCACAATCCGCGCTTTTCGGCCCGGAAATCTTTACCGAAACGAAAGGATTGCCGAGCGCCCCCCCATACTTATGACGAGCCGGGCCCGACACTGGACGTGCCAGGGACGGCTTTCTATAGTAAATCTTGGCGAAGCGTTCGCGCCCGGATTTGATCCAACTCCCATAAGGAACAGGCAACGATGTACGCAGTCTTCGAAGATGGCTCCCGGCAATATCGCGTTCAGGAAGGCGATGTCGTCAAGGTCGATTATCGCGATGTGCAGGTCGGCTCCAATATCGAATTCAAACGGGTCCTCCTGTGCCAGCAGGACACCGACACCAAGTTCGGCCAGCCGGTCATCGCCGGCGCCAGCGTGGTCGCCGAGGTCGTCGCGTTTCCCTCGACCAAACTCTACATTCAGCACTTCAAGCGGCGCAAGAACCAACGTCGTTTCAAGGGCCATCGCCAGCCGTACACGTCGGTCAAGATTCGCCAGATCGTTGTGCCGAGCTGAGCGGCAGCGCTTTGATTCGCAAGTCGAGCTTTCCTTCGTAATCCCGCAAAAATCGCCGAGAATTTATTTGACATGGCTTGGAGCATGTCGGTAATCTATTCGCGGTAAGGAAAACCCTCATTACTCGCGTGGAGGATTGCCGATGTTTCGCCCGCTCTCTTGGATTCGCAAACTTCTGGGGGGGTAACGCCTCCGATCTCCAGGCCGCGCCCAGCTTGCTCGGTCGCGGTTGAAATCCTTGACGGTCTAATTGGGGCGGCCCCCGCGTCGATTTCCCGGCAACAGAAATTCTGCCTGCTCGAGGTCAGGGCTCTCGAAGAGCGCGTGCTGCCGTCGGTGAGCTGGCAAGACGCGTTCACCGACTCCAACAGCACCGGCCTCGCCTCCCACACCCCCGACACCGGCAGCGGCGGCTACACGGTCCAGAGCAGCGCCATGCAAATCCAATCCAACAAACTGCAAGGCACCAACTTTGGCTCGGGAACCTTCTCAGGTTCCGCGCAAGCGCGCTTCGACGCCGGCAGCGCTGCTTCTGCCCTGAACCTCGACTTCGCGCTGCAAGGCTACCAGAGCACCGACGATGTCTTGTTCGTCGTGCTTCGCTACGACACCAGCGCCAACAGTGGATTTATCGCTTACGTGAACACCTACAGCTTCACGCTTTATCAGATGACCAGCGGCTCATTCTCGATCGTTGACCAGACCTCAATCTCGCTGTCACGCGG
>JACXTT010006994.1_pt1 | contig 15998 bp, 8 predicted proteins | sample 9270951 | NCBI WGS metagenome assembly JACXTT01 (sample SAMN15532306, study PRJNA645909) | rock metagenome | isolation source: weathered quartz diorite | place: Puerto Rico | collected 2017-06-21 | reverse complement strand
TTCCCGACCGCGCCGACAACCGCGCCCTCAACTGGCTGCGCCGTTACGGCAGCAGTTTGTTATTGCTCAGCTGGGTGCCGCTGGTGGGCGATGCGATTTGCATCGCGGCAGGTTGGCTGCGCTTGCCGGCATGGCGATCGGCCTTGCTGCTGGCAATCGGCAAGTTCGCCCGCTATCTGCTTTTGGCCGGGGCCTGGAACGGGCTGCTGCGCCAATTTTTCGTCTAGTCGATCCACCCTTCCCGCAATCAGGTGATGAGGGCCCGTCTGGGGGAATTTTCCGTTGACGGCATAGGCAAATTCCGTAGATACTCGATCGCATAAGAAAAATCATAAAAATCAGCGGGTACAACAGGGAGTCGGCGCCTGATGGGCATGTCTGAAGAGGAACGTCTGCGCAAAACTGCGCGGATCCGGTATGCATCCGGATTTGCCTGCCTTTTTGCCTACGCCGCGTTCGCCGGCCCCGAAAAGCCCCTGCCCGGCAACACAGGGGCCCGGGTCAAGATCGACGAACAGCCGCCATCGCGCATACTCTATTTCGAGGAAAGCGGCGGCCTGATCACCCCTGTTGCCAAGCCTCCGCCCGGAAGTGTGCGTCAGCAGGATCCGCTCCCGCCGATCGGCAATGCCGGCTCGCCGATCAAACCCCGCTCGCCGGTAGCCCAAGGCACGCCTCCCGACACCCAATCTCCGGGTGGCAAGACGGCGGCAGGCAAACCGGCGGCAACTGCAACGGCGCCGCTCGTACCGCCGGCACCCGCGCCATCTGCGGCTGCATCCGTTCCGCTTGCAAGTTCCCCGCCGCAAGTGATCACCCGATCAATTGCGCAACCGCCAGCGCCCCGCGCGCCCACCATCGCCAAGCCGACACCCGCTGCCGCGCCAATGCCCGCCGCCGAGACGCAAGCGGCAATCCCGTCCGAACAGGAAATGCGCGCGACGCAGCGGCGCGACTACGAGGCGCTGATTGAAAAGCTGGCATCGCAACCCCTGCCTGCGGAGGAGCGCGCCCGCCGCATCGAAGAGGCTCTGGGGCCGCAGATCGAGGCCTATCGCGATGCCGCGACCGCAACAAGGCTCGGCTGGCTCTGGACCGATGGCAAGAACCCGGGCAATGCGGCGCTATGGTTCCAGCGCGCGCGCAGCTGGCATCCGGCGGACGACGAGGCGACCCGCGGACTCGCAATCGCTTCGTTGGCCGGAGGCAGCTACCAGGCCGCCATTGCCATCGCCACGCAGTTGCCCGCCACTGCGCCCGCCCGAAGCGAAATCCAGCGCGAAGGCTGGATCGGCGTTGGCCAGGACGAATACAAGCAACGGCATTATCCCGATGCCATCAGCGCCTTCGACCGCGCCGAGGTCGCCAGCGAACTGCCGCGCCATGTGCGCATGCTGCGCGAATGGAGCCGCATCAAGGCGGGCGACCCGGTTCTGGCCGCCGCCAACTTCGGCATCCTTTATCGCGAATCGCCCGATCTCGAATCGGCCCAGGGCCTGCTCACGGCCACGGGCGCCAGCGGCACGGTCGTCGATGCCCAGACCGCAGCCAGCGAACCGATGGCAAGCCTGATCCGTTCGCGCGCCGCCGAAAGCGCGTTCGGCGGCCGTCGCTATCTGGAAGCGCGTGCCCTCGATGCGGCGCGCTGGGACGGCTTCGGCGCGTCCGGCACCGCCAACGCATCCGCCGCATTGGGCCGCCGCGAGAAAACCGGGGAAGGCGGCCTGGGCAAGCTGGCCGTCAATGTGACGCCAGGCGTCGAGCTTGGCGCCCCGATCGGCGACAGTTTCGCGGTGTCGGCGAGCAGTGACCGCCTGCGCCTCAACGCCAATGAGCGGCAGGCCGGCGCCATTGTCGGCAGCGCCCCCGCCGGCGTCGCATTGCCGGCCTCGGGCAGCGCAATACGCAGCACCGTCCGCGAAACGCAGGCGAAGCTGCGGTACGAGAACGGCATCGCGATCCAGGCAACGGTCGGCAGCGGCGTCGAAGGCGGCGCAGTCGATGCAAAGCCGGTCGGCAGCATTGGCGTCTTTGCCAATCCGGAGTGGGGACAGATCGAGGCGCGCAGCTTCGCCGAACCGGTACGCGAGTCCATCCTGTCCTGGGCGGGCATGAACGATCCGCACGGCGGCCCGGCCTGGGGAGGCGTGCGGCGCCTGGGGGCCGATGCGCGACTGCTCTACCTCGGTTTTGCGCCCTTTTCCGCCGGCCTGTATGTGCGAGGCGAACGCCTCGTCGGTACCGGCGTGGCCGACAACAGCCGACGCGCCGCGGATTTCGGCTTCGGACGCGATCTGGGCCTGCCCGGCTTCGCCTATGCCTCCATCGGCATCAATGCCGGCATCGACGCCTATCGCCGGAACCTCAGCCATTATACCTATGGGCAGGGCGGTTACTTCAGTCCGCAGTCCTACCGCAAGGCGGGCCTGGCGTTCGACTTCATGACCGAAGAGCGAAAATCATGGCTGCTGCGCGGGCGGCTCAGCGCCGCGCGCACCTGGAAGCGGGAAGATCCATCGCCCTTCCTGCCGCTGGCGCCGGACGGCCGCAGCTTCGACGGCTCGCATACCAAGGGGCACGAGGCCTCGGCGCGAATCGCCGGCGTGGTCCAGGCCTCGCCGCGCGTGCAAATCGGGATGATGGTCGGCCGCGGCATTTCGCCGCAATACAGCGAAAAGACGATCCTGCTGGAAGTGCGCATACTGCTGGACCCGCGGCGCGGCGCGGTCAGCAGCGATTTGCCCGCGGCGAGGGGCGAATAGCATGTTGGCCCTCCCCAGGATCGCCATGCCGAAAATGCCCAGCCGCGGGCAGGTGTCGGCATGGGTCAACAAGGAATCGAAGGCCCTTCCGGTGCTGGCGGGCATCATCATCATGTTCTACATGGTCAATCTGCGCGAGGCGCATTTCCCGCAATCCATGCAACTGGTCGCCGGCTGGTCCTGCTTTGCCGTGCTGGTGCTGATGTACATGATCCCGGCATCGCGCAAGCCGCCGTGGCGCTTCCTGTTCATGATCGTCGCCCTTTACCTGGCCATGCGCTACATGTGGTGGCGCACCTTCGAAACGCTGATCTATACCAACGTCAGCGATTTCATCGGCATGACGGTGCTGTACCTGGCCGAAGTCTATTCGCTGGTGGTTTATTTCCTGCAGTTGTTCGTGAACCTGTGGCCGATGAACCGCGGCGCCTCGCCCTACCCTTCCAATCTCGCCGACTTGCCGACGGTGGATGTGTTCATTCCCACCTATTCGGAAGATGTGGAAATCGTGCGCCTGACGGCGCTGGCCGCCACGCAGATCGACTATCCGAAGGACAAGCTGCGCGTCTATATTCTCGACGACGGCGCCACCCTGGCGCGGCGCAACAACCCGGCCCTGAGCGAGGCCGCCTGGAAGCGCCGCTACGACCTCAAGGAAATCGCCCGCCAGCTGGGCGTCGATTACATCACCCGCGAGACCAATCGCGCCGCCAAGGCGGGCAACATCAATCACGCCCTCAGCCACAGCAGTGGCGACCTGGTGCTGTTCCTCGACTGCGACCACGTTCCGACCTCGGACATCCTGCGCGAGACCGCCGGCCATTTCCTCGAGGAGGAAAAGCTGTTCCTGGTGCAGACGCCGCACTTCTTCTGCAACGCCGCCCCGACGGAGCGCAGCATCAGCGGCGGCGCTCCGGTGCCCGACGAGAGCGAGATGTTCTATCGCGTCATCCACCCCGGCCTCGATTTCTGGAACGGCAGCTATTTCTGCGGCTCGGCCGCGCTGATGCGCCGCAAGCACCTCGAAGAGATCGGCGGTTTCAGCGGCACCTCCATCACCGAGGACGCAGAGACCGCTTTCGAGCTGCATCGCCGCGGCTATCGCAGCCGCTATGTCAACAAGCCCATGGTCTGCGGGCTCGCCGCCGGCGCCTATGCGGATTACGTGCTGCAGCACACGCGCTGGGCCCAGGGCAGCGTGCAGATCATGCTCCTGCACAACCCGCTGTTCGCGCGCGGGCTGACGATGGCGCAGCGCATCTGCTATTTCAACGCGGTACTGTTCTGGTTCTTCGGCATTGCGCGAATCATCTATTTCATCGCGCCCGCCGGCTTCCTGATTTTCGGCATGAGCATCTACCATGCATCGGCGATCCAGATCGCGGCCTATTCCCTGCCCCATGTGCTGGCGACCTACTTCGTGTCGGATTTCCTGTTCGGAAAAACGCGGCGCCCCTTCTTCTCGGAAATCTACGAAAGCATCCAGTCCGTGTTCCTGACCCCGGCCGTGCTGTCGGTGCTGCGCCACCCGAGCAAGCCGGCGTTCAAGGTCACGCCCAAGGGAATCGGCCTGCAGCAGGACCAGCTGAGCGCGCTGTCGTTTTTCTTTTTCAGCATCCTCGTATTGAACGCCTTCGCCGCGTCCGCCGGCCTGATCAAATTCTGGGCGCAGCCGCTGTATCGCGACGTGATCGTCGTGACCCTGATCTGGAGCCTGTACAACATCCTGCTCTCCATCTGGTCCGTCGGCGCATTGTGGGAAAAGCGCCAGGCGCGCCAGCATCACCGCCTGATCGTGGCCGGCACGGCCATGGTGCAATTCCCGCGCGTGCGGCAGCGCCTCGCCGTCGATCTTGTCGATTTGTCGCTGTCGGGCCTCAGCTTCAGTTCCGCATTCGATTTCGAAGTGAAGGATCGCGAACGCGTCATCGTCGAAGCCGCGAGCACCGACGGCCTCATCAGCTATTTCGAGGCGGAAGTCATGCGCCGGTCCGACAAAAAAGGCCGCACGCTTTGCGGCGCCCAATTCCTCATCCCGGCGCAGTCCTTGCCCGATGTGGTGCACTACGTCTACGGCGACAGCGGCCGCTGGGCCGCCGTCTGGGAGGCCCGCTCGCAAGGGCTGTCGATGCCGCGCGCCATGGCGCAGCTGATGCGCATGGGTGTCCGCGGCGCCTGGATCTGCCTGACCATCATTTTGCGCGTCTGCTGGAACTGGATTCGAAACCACTACAACTCGCGCTTTTTGCGCGTGGAGGCAAGAGCATGAAACGAGCAAGTCTGTTCCTCGGTCTGTGGCTGGCATGTGCCGGCCCCGCATCCGCCGAAAAAATCGTCCTGGCCCTGCAGCAGCTGACGCCGCTCAGCGCCATCGAACTTCGTTGCGTCAGCGACCAGCGCGAAGTGCAACTGCCGGTGCCGGAACGCTGGGACGTCAAGCGCGCGGTGCTGCACCTGCGCTATACGGTTTCGACCAATCTGCTGCCGGATTCATCTCAGCTGGTGGTGAAACTGCGCGGCGAGCCCATTGCCCAGGCGCGCCTCAACCCGCTGGCGCCGGAGGTCAAACTCGGCATCGACATTCCGACCAATCTGCTGAAGCCGGGATACAACTCCCTGGTATTCCAGACGGCGCAGCATTTCTCGAAAAACCAGTGCGAGAACCCCTGCTCCGCAGACCTGTGGACGAACATCAGCGTCGCCGAATCCTATCTTGAGATGGAGTTCGACTGGAAGCCGGTGCCGACCGCGCTCTCATCGCTGTCCAATTTCGTGTTCGATCCGCGCCTGATGCCGGCTGGCGAGGTCAACATCGTCACCGAGGACATCTCCGCCAACAGCGCCACCCTGGCCGGCATCGTCGCCTCGGGCATTGCCCGCCGCTTCGACTACCGCCGAGTCGGCTTCACGGTGTCGCATGAGCCCAAGCCCGGCGTGGACAACGTGCTGATCGGCAAACGCGCCTTCGCCAACAGGGTATTGGGCGGCGGCGCCTTGCGCGCCTCGAAAGGCGGCTATCTCAAGGTGCTCTCGATGCGGACCGCCACCGGCGACAGCGACCCGACGCGCGCCATGCTCGTCATCACCGGCGAATCCGACCAGGCGGTAAAAATTGCCGCCATCACCTTTACCAACATCAGCTTCAAGTTTCCGGGCTCCGACGAGCTGGAGGCTTTCGAATTCAAGCTGCCGGAAGTGGAGCAGTACAGCGGCCGCGAGACCATCAAGACCGACCAGGTCTACTCCCTGAAGACCCTCGATTTTCCGACGCAAAGCTTCGTCGGCATCAACCCGGGTTCGCGCAACATCAACTTCCGCCTGCCCCCGGACTTCAATATCCGCCCCAACCAGTACGCCAGCCTGACGCTGAATTTTTCCTACGGCGCCGGCCTGAAGAGCGATTCCTCCTTCAACGTCGCCGTCAACGGCAAGGGCATGCGCGCCGTGGCCCTGGAAAGCAGCACCGGCAACTTCATCGATGGCTACAAGATCGAAATCCCGACCTATGTGTTCCAGTCGGGCAACAACACGATTTCCTTTACCGGCCATCTGCACACGAATGGACAGATTTGCGACCTGATCCAGCCTGACAACCTGTTCCTGACCATTTACGAGAATTCCACCCTGTCCTTCCCGCCGATGCCGCACTTCGTGCAGATGCCCAAACTCGATCTGTTCATGCACAGCGGTTTTCCGTTGACGCGCTGGCCCGATGGCCACGAATCGACGGTGTGGCTGACCGAGAAGACCGACCAGGCCCTCGCATCCGCCCTGAACCTGGTCGGCATCGCCACCCAGCGCAACGGCTTCCCCATGTTCGAAATGAACTTCAGCTACGACCGGCCGGTCGGCGAAAGCGAGGTGCTGGTGGTCGGCAGCCTCAAATCGGTGCCGGTGGAACTGCGCAGGGTGGCGCCGCTGAAAATACTCGATGATGGCGTGGTGGTGCCCTATCCGGTGGTGCGCGGCTGGAACACGGAGTTCGTGCAATCCGCCAGCAGCAAACAGGTCAGCCAGCTGGGCGTGGACCGCTCCCTGCTGATGCAGTTCGAATCGCCCTGGTATCCCGGCCGCACCGTCACCATGCTGACGGCCTCGCGCCCGGAGGACCTGATGGCCGCCAGCCGCGCCATGCTGACTTCCGCCGTGCAGGGCCAGACCAAGGGCGATCTGATGCTGATCGAAACCGATGGCGTCGAACCCAAGGTGACTTCGATGGAAGCGGGCACGCCCTATGCCACCGGCAAGCGCGGCAGCTACTCGGTGATCGAGTCCTTCCTGTATACCCGTCCCATGGCGTATTACGGCTTCAGCATCGCCGGTGTGCTGCTATTGGGCGCAGCCATGTTCTTCGCCCTGCGTCGCTGGAGAGCCAAGCGCAACAAATAGGCGCAGTGCCAAGCGAGTGAACGAATGCCGGACAAGTGGCCCGCGAAAGCGGGCTACTTCGTTTCCAGGCTGTGGTCGATGTTGCGGCGCGTTTCGCCGCTGAATTTTTCGCCGTTGGTGATCCACAGGGCGGCGCCAAGAATGATGGCCACCGGCACGACGACATAGAGTGCAATCTTCCAGGCCGGCGTGGCTTGCTTGACTTTGCCGTCGCCGACCGGGCGATTGCGGTCGCGCTCGACTTCCTTCGGATCCCAGAAAATGATGTAGCTCTTGAAGGTCATGCTCTTGCCCTTCAAGCTGACTTCGCGGTCGAAACGCGCGTAGAACTCGCTCTTGTCCTCAAGCGCGTTGAAGGTGTCTTCGGACACCAGGATTTCGCCGGGATTGGCCGAGGATTCGAAGCGCGAGGCGGTGTTGACCACATCGCCGAAGACGTCGTTCTTCTCCAGGATGCACTCGCCGGTATGCATGCCGATGCGCGCCAGCAGCAGGGTCTTGTAAGTCCTGGAGAGGTTGATTTCCTCCATGCCGCGCTGGATGTCGCAGGCGGCGCGGCAGGCGGCCGAGGCGCTCTCGAAATGCGACAGCGAACCGTCGCCGATGGTCTTGACCAGGGTGCCGCCGTGGCGGTTGACGGCGATCAGGCAGAGATCGTGATAGCGCTTCAGCATGGCCCGCACCGCGATATCGCCCGAGGCCTCCGCGATCGCAGTGGAGCCTTTCAGATCGGTGAACATCACCGTCAGCACGCGCTGGAACTTGGCCTTGAGCGCGCGCTCGATATCGTCGCGCTTGTCGAGAAACTTGGAAATATCCTGTGTATCCAGCCCGCTGGTCAGCGGCGACTTGGCGGCGGGCGGGTTGGTCGCCGGGACTTCGGCCGGACGCACCGTCGGCGGCACCGTGGTGGGCTTGAGGGTCTGCGGCGCAGCCACGGTGCGCAATGCCGGATAGGCATCGGTGCCGAATTCGTCGAGCAGCAGATCCGGCGGCGGCGCCAGATCCGGCTCCGGCACATCGCCCAGAATCTTGCGCCGCCATTCGGCCACATTCTGCGGGCGTTTCCGCTCGTCAGGCATCATCGCCCAGGAAATCGCGTCCAGGAACTGGTCGCTGTAGCGGCCATGCGCACGCGCCAGCACATCGGGCACCGTGTCGGATTTCAGCCGGCTCAAGGCATCCGGCGGATTTTCGCCGGTGACCAGAAAATACAGCACGCCCCCCAGCGCGTAGATATCGGACCAGGGGCCCTGGTCCGACTTGGAGGTGTATTGCTCGAAGGGCGCATAACCCGGCGTGACCATGGCGGTGAGGGTGCGCTCGGCGCCACCCATGGCATTGCGCGCCGAACCGAAATCGAGCAGCACCGGTTTGCCGTCCGCACGGATGAAAATATTGTCGGGCTTGATGTCGCGATGCAGGAAGCCGACGCCATGCACCTTGCCGATGCCGTCCAGCAACAGGCCCAGCAGGGATTTGATGGTCTCTTCCGGCGGGAAAGGATATTTTTCGAGATAGGTCTTGAGAGTTTCGCCTTCCTCGTAATCCATCACCATGTAGCCGGTGCCATGCGCCTTGAAATAGCGCTTCACGCGGACGATGTGCGGATGGCTGAAGCCGGCCAGGGTGCGGGCCTCTTTCAGGAAGCGGTCCAGCCCGGTCTGGAACTCCTCGGTGCGTTGCGTATTGGTGAGGGTGACGGTGCCGCCATCGACCCGCGCCACATCGGCAGCGGGGAAGTATTCCTTGATGGCCACATCCTGCTCGAGCAAGGTATCGCGCGCAAGATAGGTAATGCCGAACCCACCAACGCCCAGCACGGAGACGAGGTGATACTCCATCAACATGGAGTCCAGGGGAAGCGTATTGGTGTACTGGGTCTGCGCCATTACAGCTTTTTATCGGAGACTGCGGTTAACTATCTGTTTGCCAATAGTATTACGGAACCGCAGGGCTGTGTACCCGCGTCTAGGGTAGTTCAGGCTGTTTTTGGGCCACCGTGCCGCATGGAGGAATGTTTTGGGGCGGAGAAATGGATTTGCAAACTCCAGCATTGGCGCGGCTTCCGGAGCATTTTTGCCCTGAAAGGCGCGCCAAATGGCGCTCTGAGTGAAATTTTTGTTTACCGGTCTTGCGATTGAGGCGTGGCCGCATAAAGGAGAGCTGCCATCACAGATTCAGTCCAGGATCCAATTCGGCGTCCCGCGTACGCCCCGATATTCACCCAAAATAATAGCTGTTGCATGCATTGCATGCGCCAAACGATTCAAGGCACCTTCACCCAAACCGGATTCAGCGTATTCCCCGCGCGGTGCACCACGAACACATCCTTGCGCGATACCCAGGGAATGACCTGGCGATGCAGCGGGATCACGTAGACATCGTCCTGCATCACCTTGACCGCCTGGTTGATCATCTTCCTGCGCTCGACGCTGTTCATTTCACCTTCGAGCTTGTCGATGAGAGTATCGAGCTCCTCGTTCCTGGCATTGCCGTAATTGGCGGCGCCGTTGCCCTTGTTGTCTCGGCTGTGCATCACCGGTTTCAGGACGAAGATCGGGTCTGATGAGCCGCCGCCCCAGCCGAGCATATAGGCGCTGACATCCTGTTTTTCGGCGCGAGGGAAGTATTGCGATTTGGGCATGGTCTCGACTTTGACATTGAGGCCGATCTTGGCCCACATGGCCGCCACGGCCACGCAGATTTTTTCATCGTTGATGTAGCGATCGTTCGGGCAGGTTAGGGTGAAGCCGAAGCCGTTCGGATAGCCGGCATCATTCAGCAATTGCTTGGCCCTGGCGGGATCAAGCGGATGCCGCACTTCAAGCGCATCGGGAACGCCGAAATTTTTCGGGTCCTGAAGGGCGATGCCGGTGGGCACCGAGAGGCCGCGCATCACCTGCATCTTGATCGCATTGATATCGACGGCCTGGTAAAGCGCGAGGCGCACGCGGCGATCCTTGAAGGGGTTCTTGCCTTTCACATCCGAATACAGCAATTCCTCGCGGCCCTGGTCGAGTCCCAGGAAAATAATGCGGTTCTCGCTGCCTTCCCAGATTTTGAGGTCTTTATCCTCGCGCAGACGCAGCACATCCTGCACCGGCGGATCGAGCACGAAATCGACCTGTCCGGATTTGAGCGCGGCCATGCGCGTGGCGGCATTGGCGATGGGACGGTATTCGAGGGTGTCGACATTGCCTTCGTACAAACCTTCCTTGATGCCCCACCAATCGGGATTTTTCTCATGCAGGATTTTCACGCCCTGATCCCAGGCGATGAGCCTGTAGGCGCCGGTGCCCATGGCGTTGCGCACCGCAAAGGTTTCCTCTTTTTTGGTGAAATCCTGCGGCTTTTGCACCTTGTTCTTCTCGCACCAGGACTTGCTCATGATGTAGATGCTGGCCACCGTATCGGCCATCACCGGGTTGGGTACGGGCGTGGTGAACTCGACGGTGTAGTCGTCGATTTTTCGCGGCACACCGGCCTGCATGGCGTAGGTGCGGAAGGACACGCCGGATTCGCGCGCGCGATTGAAGGAGAACACCACATCGTCGGCGGTGAAGGCGCTGCCGTCGTGGAATTTGACGCCGCGGCGCAATTTGAAAATCCATTTGTCCGGCGCCGGGCTGCTCCAGGACGTCGCCAGCAGCGGGATGATTTCCATATTCTTGCCGCGCGCGGCCAGGGCTTCGTAGACCAGCTCGTTGATCGAGTTGTTGAAGGTCTCGTTCTGGCTGTGCGGGTCAAGCGTGGCGGCGTCGCCCTGGGTGGACCAGCGGAAGTTTTTGGCACCGGCGACGGGGGCGGTCGTCGAGAAGGCGAGCAGCGCGCAGAGCAACAGCAGACGAATCTTTTGCTTCATGGTCCGGCCTCCTTGAGGATTTGCTGATGATTGACTGGTAGGTCCCGCAAGCGCCAATGCGAACCATGACAATAGAGATTGCGGCTCCTGAATACAAGTGACAAGCGCCCGTTCAGCATCGCCTGCGCCCAGCGCTTGCCTATCAGCGCATTGCAGGCGCAGGCTTTCCGGGATACATCCAGGACACATTTCCCTCGGGTCCGACACGACGCTTCTATAATGGCGGCGTCAGGCTGGCCCATAACCATAACGTACGAACGTACAAGCGAATACCCGTGCAAACGCCGATTCATTACACCCTCAAGCCCGCCCACCCCGCCGCCCATCTGTTTGCCGTCACCGTGACGGTCGACACGCCCGATCCAGCCGGGCAATCGTTCATGCTGCCGGTATGGATTCCGGGCAGCTACATGGTTCGCGAGTTCGCGCGCAATATCGTCACACTCAAGGCCAGCGCTCGCGGCAAACCCGTCCCGGTCGCCAAGACGGATAAATGCACCTGGGCCTGCGCGCCCTGCAAAGGCCCGCTGACCTTGCATTACGAGGTCTATGCCTGGGACCTGAGCGTGCGCGCCGCGCACCTCGACGACACCCACGGATTCTTCAATGCCAGCAGCGTGTTCCTGCTGCCGCTGGGCATGCGCGAGCAGCCTTGCGAAGTGGAATTGATCGCGCCCGATGGCAAGCCGGAATGGAAAATCGCCACGGCACTGCCTGCAAAGCCAATAACGACGGGCATCTCCAGGGCATCTGCCCGGAAAGGCGCGCCAATGCCGGCTTCCGGGCCAATGCCCTTCGGCACTTTTGTCGCCGCCGATTACGACGAGCTGATCGACCAGCCGGTGGAAATGGGCACCTTCCTGCATGCCAGCTTCGAGGCCTGCGGCGTGCCGCATCATGTCGCCTTGACCGGGCGCATGCCGCCGGCCGGCGTGGATGTGGCAAGGCTCTGCGTCGACCTGAAGAAAATCTGCGAAGCGCAAATCCGCCTGTTCGAGCCCGAGATGCAGCAGGCGCCGATGCGCGAATACTGGTTTTTGATCACGGTGGTGGCCGATGGTTTCGGCGGGCTTGAGCATCGCGCCTCGACGGCGCTGATCGTCAGCCGCGAGGACTTGCCGCTGAAGCATGAGGCCCCGCACCGCAGCAAGCCGGAGAAACGCCTCAACCCCGCCTACCGGCGGCTGCTGTCGCTGGCTTCGCATGAATATTTCCATACCTGGAACGTGAAGCGCATCAAGCCCGAGCGCTTCATGGATTACGATCTGGCCAATGAAAACTACACCCGCCAGCTGTGGTTTTTCGAGGGTTTAACCGATTACTACGACGACCTGATGCTGGCGCGCAGCGGCGTGATCGGCACGCAGGAATACCTCGATGTGGAAGCCGAGAACATCAGCCGCGTGCTGGCGCAAAACGGGCGCCACAAGCAGAGCGTGGCCGATTCCAGCTTCGATGCCTGGATCAAGTATTACCGCCAGGATGAAAACGCGCCCAATGCCATCGTCAGCTATTACCAGAAGGGCGCCATCATCGGCATGGCGCTGGATCTGACGATTCGCCGGCGCAGCAAGGGGCGTTTTTCGCTCGACGATGTGCTGCGCGCCCTGTGGCAAACGCATGGCAAGCGCGGCCGCGGCGTGGCCGAGGGCAGCATTGAAAAGATCGCCGCCAGGGTGACCGGCATCGATCTCGGCGATTTTTTCGCGGGCGTCGTGCACGGCACCGCCGATCCCGATCTGGCGCCGCTGCTCAAACATCACGCCATCGACATGAGCCTGCGCGCGCCGGGACAGGGCAAGGCCGGCGAGCCCGTGCCCGCCTATTTCGGCGCCAAGGTCGGCAGCGAAACCAATGGCGATGCAAAATTGCTGCAGGTGTTCGATGGCGGCGCGGCACAGGCGGCTGGCCTTTCGGCGGGCGATACGGTCGTCGCCATCGACGGCCTGCGCATCAATGCGGCAAATTTCGACAGGCGCATCCAGCGGTATGCTGTTGGCAGTACGATTGAACTTCTCGCCTTCCGCCGCGACGAAATGATGCGTTTCTCGGTGTCCCTGCCGGCGCAGGCGAAGACATTTTGCGTACTGGCCCCGCATAACACCCCGGCGGACGCCAAGGCGCGGCGCGAGGCCTGGCTGGGCCCCGTGCCACACTGACCTTTTGCACACGCAGCAAGCAACACGAAAGCGAGCGATATATGAATGCCCCCAACGATCTCAAAGCCCTACCGCTTAAAGACCCCTCCCTGTTCAAGACCAGTTGCTACCTCGATGGCGCCTGGATCGACGCCGATTCCGGCAAGCGTTTCGATGTGGATAATCCCGCCACCGGCGCGATCATCGCCAGCGTGCCTGACTGCGGCGCCGCTGAAACCAGGCGCGCCATTGCCGCCGCCGAGGCCGCCCTCCCCGCCTGGCGCGCGCTGACCGCCAAGGCGCGCGCCGCCATCCTGCGCAAATGGTATGAACTGATCCTCGCCAATGTCGACGACCTGGCGCTCATCCTGATGACCGAACAGGGCAAGCCCCTGGCCGAGGCCAAGGGCGAGATTCTCTACGGCGCGTCCTTCATCGAGTGGTTTGCCGAGGAAGGCAAACGCACCTATGGCGACACCATCCCCTCGCCGCAGGGCGACAAGCGCATCATCGTCATCAAGCAGGCGATCGGCGTTACCGCTGCGATCACGCCCTGGAATTTCCCGAACGCCATGATCACCCGCAAGGTCGGTCCGGCCCTGGCTGCCGGCTGCACCATGGTGCTGAAACCGGCCGAGCAGACGCCGCTGTCGGCGCTGGCGCTCGCCGAACTGGCCGAGCGCGCAGGCGTGCCCAAGGGCGTGTTCAGCGTCATCACCGGTGATGCCCCGGCCATCGGCGGCGAACTGTGCGCCAGTCCGATCGTCAAGAAACTGTCCTTCACCGGCTCCACCGAAGTGGGACGCATCCTGATGAAGCAATGCGCGCCCACCATCAAGAAACTGTCGCTGGAACTGGGCGGCAATGCGCCTTTCATCGTTTTCGATGATGCCGATCTCGATGCCGCGGCCGAGGGCCTGATGGCCTCCAAATATCGCAATGCCGGCCAGACCTGCGTCTGCGCCAACCGCATCTATGTGCAGGCCGGTGTGTACGACAAATTCGCCGACAAGATCAAGGCGAAGATGGCGGTACTGAATGTGGGCGCCGGCAGCGAGGCGGGTGTCAACATGGGCCCGCTGATCGATGCGCAGGGCCTCGCCAAGGTCGAAGACCATGTGGCGGACGCCATCGCCAAGGGCGCCAAGGTGATACTGGGCGGCAAGCGCAGCGCGCGCGGCGGGCTGTTCTATGAGCCGACCCTGCTGCGCGATGTTCCGCTGACCGCGAAAGTTTCGCGCGAGGAAACCTTCGGCCCGGTGGCGCCGCTGATCAAGTTTGAAACGGAAGCGGAAGCCATCGCACTGGCCAACGCCAGCGAGTTCGGCCTGGCCGCGTATTTTTATTCGCGCGATGTCGGCCGCGTGTTCCGTGTCGGCGAGGCCATCGAGACCGGCATGGTCGGCATCAACACTGGCATCTTTTCCAATGAAGTGGCACCATTCGGCGGCGTCAAACAGTCAGGGCTGGGCCGCGAGGGCTCCAAATACGGCATCGAGGATTATCTCGAAATCAAATATCTCTGCCTCGGGCTGTAAATTTGCCGACGACCTTCCGAACCTCAATGCGAAAGACAACAAGATGAGATTTGCTTCCCGCCTTTGCCTGGCAGTTGCCACCGTCGCTGCCGCCTTTTCCGCGACTTTTCCTGCCAGTGCAGCCGACACGCCCGCCGCCCCATCGTCACCAGCCGTCGAGAAACCCACCCCGCAATCGGTGATGCCGATGCTGGTCACCGATCTGATCGTTTTCGACAACCTCGATGGCAGCGGTGAAGGCGCCAAGCCAGGCCAGTCGCTGTCGGTTCACTACACCGGCTGGCTGTTCGATTCGCGCCGTCCCGACGGCAAGGGCAAGAAATTCGATTCCTCGGTCGAACGCGGCGAACGCTTTCCGATTACCCTCGGCGTCAGCCGCGTGATCGAAGGCTGGACGCGCGGCCTCGAAGGCATGAAGGTCGGCGGCAAGCGCACCCTGATCATCCCGGCACGTCTTGGTTATGGCGACGCCGGCGCCGGCGGTGCCATCCCGCCCAAAGCGCCGCTGATGTTCGAGATCGAACTGTTCAGCATCACCGGCACCGCCAGCAAATAAGCCGGCGTGGAAGCCGGTTTCTCCTGGGCATTCGCGGCGCTCTGTGCGTTGGCTTTTTTCGCCGGCTTTGTCGATTCCGTGATCGGCGGTGGGGGGCTGATCCAGGTGCCCGCACTGCTCATCATGTTGCCGGGAGCGGCGGTCGCCACCGTATTCGGCACCAATAAAATCGTCTCGCTGGCCGGCACTTCGGTGGCGCTGGCGCAGATCGCCCGCAAGGTGCAAGTGCCCTGGCGTACTGTGCTGCCGGCGGCGATGGTGGCGGCAGTGTTCGCCTTCATGGGCGCGCGTGCGGTCACCCTGATCGATCCGAAATTGCTCAAGCCCTTCATCCTGCTGTTGCTGGTCGGCGTGGCGGTCTACACCTTCTTGCGCAAGGATTTCGGCGACCTGCATGCGCCACGCTGGCGCGAATCGACACAGCGCTGGGTGGCCATGGCGGTCGGTGCCGCGCTCGGCTTTTACGAGGGTTTTTTCGGCCCCGGCACCGGCAGCTTTTTGATCTTCGCCTTCATCGGCCTGCTGGGCTTCAATTTCCTTACCGCATCCGCCTCGGCCAAGGTAATCAATATCACCACCAACATCGCCGCTACCGCCTGGTTTGCATGGAGCGGCAACATCCTCTACAAGCTGGCCATTCCCATGGCGGTCTGCAACGTGGCCGGTGCCTGGGTGGGCGCGCATATGGCGCTCAACAAGGGCAGCGCGTTTTTGCGCGTATTCTTCCTGATGGTGATCGGCGCCCTGATC
>JACXTT010006993.1_pt1 | contig 15999 bp, 18 predicted proteins | sample 9270951 | NCBI WGS metagenome assembly JACXTT01 (sample SAMN15532306, study PRJNA645909) | rock metagenome | isolation source: weathered quartz diorite | place: Puerto Rico | collected 2017-06-21 | reverse complement strand
ATTCAGAATCTAGAGGCCAGCAGCTTGATCAGGTCGCGGCAACGGCAGGAGTAGCCCCACTCGTTGTCGTACCAGGCCAAAACCTTGACGCAGCGGTCGCCGACGACTTTGGTGTACTCAGCATCCACGATGGAGGAATTCGAATTGCCCTTGAAGTCCGCGGAGACGAGCTCTTCTTCGGTGTAAGCCAGAATACCTTTCATTGGCCCGCTGGCGGCAGCTTTCAGGGCGGAGTTGACGGATTCTTTTGTGGCGGGCTTATCGACGAAGACGGTCAGGTCCACGACGCTGACGTTGGGGGTGGGCACGCGCATGGCGTAGCCGTCGAGCTTGCCTTTCAGCTCGGGGATAACGAGGTGCAGGGCTTTCGCGGCGCCCGTCGAGCTGGGAATCATGTTGATCGCAGCGGCGCGAGCGCGGCGCAGATCCTTGTGCGGGAGGTCGAGAAGCTTCTGATCGTTCGTGTAGGAATGAATGGTGGTCATGGTGCCGCTATGGATTCCAAACGTTTCGTGGAGGACTTTGGCGACGGGTGCGAGGCAGTTTGTCGTGCAGGACGCGTTCGAAATGACGTGGTGCTTCGCAGGATCGTAGGTTTTGTCGTTCACGCCGAGGACGAAGGTGGCGTCCGGGCCGTCGGCGGGCGCGGAGATAATGACTTTTCTCACCGGCGCGCGAAGATGCTTCTTCGCGTCGGCGCCCTTGGTGAAAAGTCCGGTGGACTCGACGACGATGTCCGCGCCGACGGAGGCCCAGTCAATTTCGGCAGGATCTTTCGTCTTGAAAACCTTGAAGCTCTTCCCTTCCACGGCGATGGTGTCTTCGGTATGCGTGACGCTGTGCGGCAAGTTGCCGAGGACGGAATCGTACTTCAGAAGGTGCGCGAGCGTCTTGGCATCGGTGACGTCATTGACGGCGACGAATTGAATGTCCTTGCCGTCGAGCGCGGTGCGCATGATGTTGCGTCCGATGCGGCCGAAGCCGTTGATGCCGACCTTAATGGGCATTACTTCCTCCGATGGTGGGTGACAAGAATCGCGGCAGTGAAGGAGCGAATGACAGCCGCAGCCGCACAAGAAATGCTATGGGCTGCGTGGACAAAAGTCAACGCGGGCAAAATTGTGCCGCTATAATGGCCCGCGATGAAGGAGTGGGCACCCGCATCGGCCTTGCGCTGGCTGTTCGGTTCCGAACGCGCCGCGGCAGACCGTTTGATTCCTCGCTGGATTTTTCTGCGCGCGCTTGGGCTCATCTATTACTCCGCGTTTTTCTCACTGGTTTTCCAAATTCGTGGATTGATTGGGCCGCACGGAATTCTTCCGGCCAACGAATATCTGCGAGCCTTGTTTGAACGATTCGGCCATGTGAGCTATTGGTACGCGCCGACGCTGTTGTGGTTTTCGAGCGGTTCGCGCGCGCTCATGGTGATCTGCTGGGCGGGCATGATCGCTTCGCTGCTTCTGGTATTGAATTTCTGGCCGCGTGGCATGCTGGCGATCTGTTTTGCGTGTTTCCTCTCGTTCGTGAGTGCCGCTCAGGATTTCTCCGCCTACCAGTCCGATGGGATGTTGCTGGAAGCGGGATTTATCGCGATGTTTCTTGCGCCGGGCGGCTTTCGCCCGGGTTGGGGCGAAGAAAGCAGACCTTCGCGCGCGAGTGTTTTTCTGCTGGTCTGGGAATGCTTCCGGATCTATTTCGAATCGGGCGTGGCGAAGATCCTGGGTGGCGATCCGCAGTGGCGGAACTTCACGGCGCTCGACGAGTATTACCAGAATGGCCCGCTGCCAACCTGGATTGGCTGGTACATGCAGCATTTCCCGCATTGGTTCCACGTGGCGACGTCGTTTTTCACACTGGCGCTTGAACTCGTACTGGTGTGGGCGATGTTTCTGCCGCGGCGCATTCGAATCGCATGCTTCTTTATCGTGACGGTCTGGCAAATCGGCATCATCCTCTCCGCAAATTACACATTCTTGAATTACCTCGTGCTGGCGCTAGGGATATTGCTGCTCGATGACCGCTTTGTGCTCCATTATTTGCCATCGTTCTTGAAGAAGAGCTACCTCGCCACCAAGGAGGCGAAACCGCTGTCAGCACCCAAACCGGGGCCGCCTTGGGGTGAAAAGCAAGCAGCACGAATCTCTGCGCTGAAGCTTGCGGTTACCGCAGTGATGCTCTCGTGGATTTTCTACGCCACGCTGGCTGAATTGGTGTGGATGATTAAACCTCTGCCGTTACCCACGACGCCTGTCTCGGCGCTGGAGCCGTTTCGAATCGCAAATAGTTATGGCCTTTTCGCCAGGATGACGCGAGGCCGCTATGAGATTGAATTCCAAGGCTCGGACGACGGACAGACCTGGCTCGTCTATCCGTTTCGCTTCAAACCGCAGGATCCGGCCAAGGCTCCGGGAATTTATGCGCCGTATCAGCCTCGCTTGGATTGGAATCTGTGGTTCGCTTCGCTGAGTTCGTGGCGACAGGAACCCATCATCGTGCGCACGGAACAGAGTTTGCTTCGGGGCGATGGCGATGTGCTATTGCTCTTTGCGGGCAACCCCTTCCCGCACGCTCCACCGCGCCAAGTCCGTGCCGTCCTCTGGCAATACTGGTTTACAACGCCAGCTGAAAAGCGTGCGCAAGGCTTGTGGTGGCGGCATCAGCTCCTCGGCGCTTATGCCCCGACACTGGAGCGCGAACCGGATGGCAGGATTGTCGTTTTGGAGTGGCCGACGGCGATGGAACCGAAAGAATGATCCTACTGCGGGAACTGCTTGATGCCGGTGACGCGGTCCCCCGTGAAGCGGACGAAAACCGTCCGAGAAGGCGGCTGGCCGTAGATCCAATCCTCGATGTCGTTGCCGTCGGGGTCGCGTTCACGCACTTTGTGGTCGGGCTTGCCGATGGCTGCGACCACTTCCTCGCGGTCCATGCCGAGAACGGGCTTGCGGTCCTGAATGGCTTTCTTCATTTCCGGCGGCAGCGTATCGAACCACTGCACAGCGGCGGAGCGCTCCTTCGCAAAATTGAGGAACGGCGAGAGGAGCTGCTTCAGATCCTCCGGACTTAGATCGGGAATGGCCTTGTTGAATTCCACGAAAATCGTGCTGCCCATGCCGGGCTGCAAGCCCGGTGGGCCTTGATCCTGCGTCGAAGTGGACTGCACGCTGGGCATGGTGCCGCCGAGGCTGACCTGGATATGGTCGCGCCAGCGCTTCCTGCCACGGCCGCCACCGTTTACATCCACGACGATCTGATGGGCGCGGAATTCAAGTCTGGTGATCTGCACCTTGTCGCCGGTGTTGACCGCCGCGCCGTGCATGGCCACGGCGCGATCTAGTAGTTCCGCATTCAGCGGCTTGCCAACGTAAATCAGAAACCCTTCTTTTCCCGCAGGCATGGGCTTGACGGCTTTGGCAAATTCGCCGGAAACGTACCGAATCAGGGAAAGTTTCGAATTGTCCTGAAGCGTGGTGTTGGCAGCAGTGCTCGAAGTTTTCGCGGGAGACTGCGCGCTGCCCTGCGTGTCATTCGAGGATGACGCTCCGTTGGGAAAAAGCAGGATGTCCCCGTCCGGTGGAAAACTTGCGGCTGGGTTCACAGGCGGACGAAGGCTGTTGACGCGCGGAACGTCGGCGTCAGCGAACAGCAGAAAGGCCATCGAAAAGGCAAGCCAGCTTGGCATAATCGTCGCAGACCCCGAACGGTCGACGTTTCCATCCCCTATTCTACGATGCAATGAGGCCGCTGAATAGCTGCCAGCCTCTAGGGGGACGCCTGCATTTTACCAGTACTTGCAGTGAATGGAACTGGAGTTCCTGCGGCCGATCCGCGGCTTAGCTTAGCGAGAGATGACCTGTACGCCCTGGCGGTCAATGGTTATTGGTAGAACGGCGCCGCCAGCTTCGGCAATGGCCTTCTCCACGCGTTCCCGGGCATCCGGGTCGATGAGCAGGACAACGCATCCGCCGCCACCAGCGCCACAGACTTTGCCGGCCATCGCGCCGTTTCGCCGTGCGTTTTCAATGACGCGATCAATGGTCTTCGTCGAGATGGTGGGCAGATTGCGCTTTCGAAAGGACCACTCTTCGCGCATCAGTCGGCCCGCTTCGGGCCAGTCAGGCTTTTCGAAAGCCAGCCGCATTTTCTGCGCGACGTCGGAAATGCGCTCCAGGCTGTTTTGGACCGCGCGCTTCCCGCCGATGTGCGCCTTGTAAACCTCCCAATTGTTGATGCCATGTTGGCGCGGCATCCCGGTGTAGCAGACGACCACGCGGCGCTCGAGTTCGTCGAGATTCACGCGAAGCTCGACGCGATGTTCTCCTCCGGGGGGAAGTTCGATGGCCGCGGCGCCGCCGAAGGCCGGCGGATAGTGATCCTGCGTTCCGGTGGGAACGTTGATGACGATGGCTTCGGCGTCGCGGCTGATGTGGATCCAATCGACCTTGCTTTTGCCGGCCCCGGTGAAGCGATCGAGCGCCGCGCAGATGGCCACGGCCATGGCGCTGGAGCCGCCAATACCTGCGCCGGCGGGAGCCTCGGAACCGGTTGTAAGCGTGAAGCCGCCCTGGGGCTGAAAGAACTTTGTGATTTCTGCGAGTAACGGAAGGCGATAGCGCTTGGCCTTCACGAGAGCGGTGAAGGAAGCGAAACTCTCTTCGAGCTTAATGTCGCGGGAGATGAGCTTGATGCGATTGTCGTCCGAAGGATGCGTTTCGATGCTGCACGAAGCATAGAGCGAGACCGCCGCGTTCAATGTGACCGAGCCCGGATGGAACAGGTACAGCGGCCAAATGTCCAGAGTGCTTCCGGCGAAGTCCACGCGGGTCGGTGCTTTGGATTCAATGATCATGAGTTCCGGTTGGCTCGATTCTGAGTGATTTTCAGTCGAGCCAGTTTGACGGAAGGAGCGGCCAAACTCCAGCAAGGACCACAAGGCATGTCAACGGAAAGACAATGCGGGATCTGTCAGTCGGAGTAACCCTTGCCCACGGCGTCAGCTGCCACCAGCCGTGGCGGCGCGGTTGCGGGCAATGAGTTGCGGGCCGTCCTTTTTTTCCTTCGCGAGTGCGGGGTTGGGCTCGAAGCAGCGGCGGCAGCGGGCTTCGTAGGCGCCCATGGCGCCGACGACGATGAGCTCTTCGCTCTCGACGAGGCGCTGGGTGTGAACGGCAGGATTGCCGCAGCGCACGCAGATGGCCAGCAGCTTGGTGATTTCTTCGGCGATAGCGAGGAGGCGCGGCATCGGTTCGAAGGGGCGGCCGCGGTAATCGGTGTCCAGGCCCGCGACGATGACGCGCTTCCCAAGATTCGCAAGCTTGGTGCATACCTCAACAACTTCATCGCCAAGGAATTGCGCTTCATCAATACCGACGACTTCCGTGCGCGGCGAAAGCTTTTCCATAATCTCGGCGGCTTTGAAGACGGCGTCTGAAGGAATGCCGAGGCCGGAGTGCGACACGATTTCGTTGGCGGCATAGCGCTCGTCAATGGCGGGCTTGAAGATCTGTACGCGCTGCCGCGCGATCTCCGCGCGCCGCAGCCGGCGAATCAGCTCTTCGCTCTTGCCGGAAAACATCGGGCCAACCACGACTTCGATCCAGCCCATATTGCCTTTGACAATATCCACGGTCTCTCCTTCGACCTTCGGTTCATGCCTCCGTAACCGGAGGCACGATATATCGTACCGCTATCCAATCGATCCTGCCGCTCTTACGGCGCGATACATCTTCTCATTATAGAACGGAGCAAAGGCCGCAATCACGGCAACGCGAAAAGCTTCCTGGCGGGTGATGAAATTGTTGGAAAGGACGCCCCAGGCGCCCTGCGCGTTGCGGATACCGACGGCTCCGGCAAATTTGTCGATGGCCACGGAAAGCTCAATGCTGTGTCCGAGGACATCGCGAGCCAGTGCTTCCGGCAACTCGATACCTCCGGAGCGACCGTAATGGCCGCGCACGCCATCGGTCACGTAGGCCCAGCTCTCCAGAAAAACGCGGCGACGCCCGTGTTGCTTCAGAGTTGCGCGCCATCGCATCTCTTCCGCGAATACTCCTTCCTGGACAACATCGAGTCCGCCCTCCAAGCCGACGAAGTACCGCCAGGCATCGCCATTCTTCCGCGCCAACTGCACGAGCGCTTCGGCGCGCTGGCGGGCACCGCGCATCAATTCCTCGCGAGACTCAGGCGTATGGCTGACGCCGCTCTCGACCTCTACGCCGACAACTTCGAATTGCGCATTGGACGCGAGGACATTCGAAAATGCTCCCAGTGCTGCGATGACGGCGTTCAGCTTCGGCCCGCGCTTGCTGCCGACGGCCACGATGACTTTATCCATCTGAAGTAATACCGTTGTCCCGATTCTAACGGCAGTTCAAATGAAATTTCACTGGGAATTTAAAAAGAGGAAAACTTGCCGGGCACACTCTCAAAGGTGCGGACTCCCGGTTGCGAGTGAAATACTCACCGGTGAACGAAAACGGCCGCTTCAGAGACGCCCGTCTTGAGCAGCCTGGCGAACTGCTGTGGAAGCACCGGCCGGCTGAAGTAGTATCCTTGCGCCTCGTCGCATTGATGGGCCTGGAGAAATTCCAGCTCTTTCAGCGTTTCCACGCCCTCAGCAACGACGCGCAGCTTCAGGCTCCGGCCCATGCCGATTACAGCGGTGACGATAGTTGTATCGTCGGGAGCGGAGGTGATCTGGCGGACAAACGACTGGTCGATCTTCAGAGCATCGATCGGGAACTTTCGAAGATAGCTCAGGCTGGAGTAACCCGTGCCGAAATCATCGACGGCCACTTGCACGCCGCTGGCTCTCAGGGTCTTGAGGACCGAGGCAGCGGATTCGGGACGCCTCATCAGAACGCTTTCCGTTAGCTCCAGCTCGAGAGATTTCGGATCCAAGCCCGTTTCCTTGAGGATTGCGAATACATTCTCGAGAAAACTATCGTCGCAGAACTCCATCGAGGAGATGTTCACCGCCATAGTACCCAAGGGCAGGCCTGCATCCAGCCAGGCCCTGGCTTGCTTGCACGCTTCACGAAGGACCCATTTGCCGATCGGCAGAATCAGGCCGCAGTCTTCCGCGACGGGAATAAATTGTCCCGGAGAGACCGGCCCGCGAGTCGGGTGCGTCCAGCGTATCAACGCCTCCGCGCCGGTAATCTCGCGAGTCCTCAGATTGATCTTCGGCTGGTAGCGCAGCGCGAATTCCTGGCGCTCCAGGGCGCGTCGCAGGCCCTCCTCGATGGATTGCCGCTCCACGGCCCGGACATTCATGGCCGGCTTGAAAAACTGATAGCGCTGACGCCCATTTTCCTTGGCCTGGTACATCGCGGTGTCGGCGTTCTTGATGAGCGTCTCCGCATCCAAGCCGTCGTCGGGATAGACGCTTACGCCAATGCTGGTGGTAACGTGAAGATCGTGCTGGTCGATGGTATGAGTCTGAGTCACCGCCCGCAGCATTCTTCTCGCCGTAATCGCCGCATCTTCTGATTGTGCAACTTCGGAAAGCAGCACGAGGAATTCATCGCCTCCCTGCCGGCTTACCGTGTCGGAGCCGCGAACGCTGTCCACCAGCCGTTTTGCAACGGATTGAAGAAGTTTGTCGCCGATCGGGTGTCCCAGGGAATCGTTGATGTGCTTGAAGCCATCCAAATCGCAAACCAGCAACGCAACCCTTCTCCCATGCCGCAGCGCTAGGGCGATCGCCTGGTTGAGCCGGTCATTGAGGAGCACTCGATTAGGCAAGCCGGTCAGAAGGTCGTGCTGGGCCGAATGGGCCATCTGCAGCGTCATCGCTCGCACTGCACTTACATCGCGGAAAACGATTACCGTTCCTGTGGCCTGCCCTTTCCGGTCATGAATGGGAGAGATGGAGTCCTCGATCGGAATTTCAAACCCGTCACGCCGGATAAGGATGCAGTTCGACGGCAGGTGCACGGTTCGGTTTTGCCCAACTGCCATTTCCATCGAATCTGGGCTGGTTTCGCGACTCGTGTTGTCGAGGATTCGGAGAACCTCGGCCAGGGGTCGGCCTACCGCTTCTTGCCATGACCAGCCCGTCATTTTTTCCGCGACGAGATTGAGGAAGGTGATATTCCCCGAGATGTCCGTGCAAACCACGGCGTCTCCGATGCTGTTAAGCATGACTTGGGCGCGTTCCTTTTCTACGAAGAAGGCCTCTTCCAGGCTCTTGCGCTCTATGGCATAGCGCAAGGCTCGCAGAAGCACGCGGGCATCGATTTGGCCTTTGATGAGATAGTCTTGCGCGCCTTCTTGCAAGGCCTGCGCGGCCAGCGACTCGTCGTCCATTCCCGTCAGCACCACCAGGGGGACGTGGGGCGCGGCGGCGCGGACTCGCCGCACCGATCCCACTCCTTCTGCATCGGGCAACCCCAGGTCCAGCAAGATAACGTCAACCTGACGCTGGGCGAGATGCTTCTCGGCATCGCTCATGCACTCCACATGCGTCAACTCGGTTTTGTGCGAGCCCTGCTCCTTGAACATTTCGCGGAGCAAACGGGCATCCCCGGGGTTGTCCTCGACCAGGAGAACTATTTGGATCAACTTCTTGCTCATCGGCTTTGCCTCTGCTGCGGCAACTTGACTTTTGTCAGCCAGAAATCATTGATGCTCTGCACCCGGCTCTCGAACACCTCCCACAAAATCTGCTGACGCCGCGTCGGCCTAAGCGCGCAGGCAGGCCGCCGACTCATGCCAAATAGCAATCCTGGCGCTAGTTCCGTTCAGCTGGAGGAGAGGATTCGCCAGCCCAAGAAGAAGATGCTGGAAGGGAATTCAAATATCTCATCGGTGAATCGAAAGAGTCAAAGAGTTTGTCAATGGGCGGCGCGAAATAGCTACTCTTCCTACTGGAATTGCCGGTACGCCGGGTTTCATGATGCGCGTGCGCCAGCTCCGATCCAAGCAAATCGCGGAATCACCAACAACCGCGACACCGCCCGCTCGCAGTCCTTCACGTATGACCCGCTCAATCGAATCGCCACTGCTCAAACCACTTCCACCAGCGGAACGAAGTGCTGGGACGAGCAGTTCGGCTACGACCCCTGGGCCAACCTCCTCACCATCGGCCGCGTTTCCGGTTACACTTGCTCCAACGAGGAACTCTTGAACGTTGCCGCCACCACCAAAAACCAAGTCAGCGGAGATACCCACGACTCCGCTGGAAACTTGATCACCATTCCTTCCATCGCCAACTACACGTACAACGCCGAAAATCAGCTTACCGCCACCGCTGGCGTAACCTACACCTACGACGGCGACGGGCGCCGCGCGAAAAAATCCAACGGCAAACTCTACTGGTATGGTATGGGCAGCGATCCCCTCGACGAAACCGACCTGACCGGCGCCACGAACAATTCCGCATTCAAGGAATATGTTTTCTTCAACGGCAAGCGCATCGCCCGCCGTGACTCCACCAACGCCGTCAACTGCTACTTCGCCGACCATCTCGGCACCGCCCGCGTCGTTACCGATTCTTCTGGAGCCATCGTCGACGATTCCGATTTCTATCCCTTCGGCGGCGAACGCGTCTACCTCAACTCCAGCCCTCAAAACTACAAATTCACCGGCAAAGAACGGGACGTCGAATCCGGCCTCGATAATTTTGACGCGCGCTATAACGCGTCTACGCTGGGCAGATTCATGTCTCCCGACCCCGGGAACGTCGGGGTCAACCGACTCAACCCGCAGAGCTGGAACGCATATAGCTACGCCCTGAACAACCCTCTTGTCCTAACCGACCCGACTGGCCTGTACGTTTGCGAGGACAGCACCAAATGTGATTCGGAGAATGACAAGAAATTTGCACAGAGCCTAGCAGACGCACAGAAAGCAGCCAACCAACTCAAGGAGCAGAACGGCGCCGATTCTGACGAGTACAAAAACGCGCAGAGCGCAATCGATGCCTACGGTGCTCAAGGCGTGGACAACGGGGTCAACGTTCGCTTCGACAGTAACGTGACAGGCGGAGTCACGGAAGTTAGCGGCGTCGCAGACGGAACTAAGAGTGCGGACAATCCCACCGGCCAGAACATCAACGTAACATTCAATCCAAATGCAGTGGGCGGAGCTTTCGATGGCGGTCTTGTTGCTCATGAAGGATCACATGTGGCTGAAGGTTCGGCATGGGTGGCCTCGGGCTTTTCTCCCAATCTAAATCCGACTAACTTTGCAGCAGAATTCAAGGCGTATCACGTCCAGTTTGATGTCGGGAATGCCCTGCTGAACATGAAGGCTGGCCCTGGTGGCAGCTACACCGGGTACTTTAACGTTCCTCCAAACGGACAAGTTAACTGGAAAAAAGGGGACACATTCAAGGTAATCACGCCTGATCTGCAGCAGAAGATCAAAGAGAACTACCAGAACTTGAACTCCCCGGCTTTCACGAAGGGGGCGGTTCTACAGCCATGAAATTCTCGATAGCCTTAGCCCTGGTCAGCATCTGCCTCTCACCCAATGCCCTCAACGCGGCGCAAGTCATCAAGGGTGATCAGGATTACTCAAAATTTCTTATTGATACGACCAAGCCATATGTTTATCTAGAGGTTGACCACGTTGGTCAAAGAACGCCGCTGCGGAATGGCGAGCCGAAGATCGGCATATGGCTGCACCTTAAGAACAATTGCAAACTTCCCATCGTAGTTTTGGCAATCGGGGAGCGACAAGTGGACCCAAAAGAAGGCATGGCTTTGCAGGATGAAATCGTGCCTGAGCCTATAGCACCGGCAACGCGAGGGGATGGAGCTGGCGGTGGGATTATAGCGCCGCGCGAATCGGCAGAATTTTTGGACCTCTTCCGCTGGCCCAACATGACGGAAGAGGAAGTCAGACGCGCCGAGGAAGCCCAGAGGGCAACAAGTAAGCCCGTAGAACGCCCGCTGGGTTACGGCAGCCAGAATGGTTTCAACTCCTTCGTGCTGACCTTAATTGCTCCTGGAGAGCAGCTGTACTTTAGCGTGCCCGCGAACCATGTAAGCAAGAGTTGGCATTTCGAGATTCCTTTTCGGCTCGCCGTGTCGAACAAGAGCCGAATCAGGCCGCCGTACAGCTACGTCGCGTTTTACCAAGAGGACCTCGACCGGGCACTAGGAAAGACACCTAAACTTACGACGCACTGAACTGCATGTACGACGGCACAGCCCAACACGCATCTTCGACCTACAAATTCACCGGCAAAGAACGCGACTCCGAATCCGGCCTGGATAACTTCGGGGCTAGATACAATTCATCGGCGATGGGCCGGTTCATGATCCCAGATTGGTCGGCGCGTCCTACTCCGGTCCCGTTCGCCGATCTAGCGAATCCGCAGAGTCTCAACCTCTACTCCTACGTGGCAAACAATCCGCTCAATCGAACCGATCCCCTCGGGCACAACTGGTTTTACATAAACGACCAGTGGGAGTGGCACAAAGGAAAGAAATACACATACACGAATTCGCAGGGGAACAGCCAGACCATAACGAGCAACTACACGGGACTCTTGGTTGCCCAGGCTACGGGCACCGACAAGAAAACCGGTGCGACCACTTACAAACTGACCCTATACGACCAGGACAAGAAAGTCTTCCAGGGCACAGGCTTTTCAGGTGGGAGAGACCAGAACGGCAATATGCATCCAGCTATCCGAGATGGCAACTACACCATTCGGTTGGACATCCGCGATCCGAACGGACCAAATAGCATCAACCCACAGTCCCCGCTCAACAATCCGCCACCGTTCTACGGCATTCAGAAGATGCACAACATCACTGACGCAAATGGAACGTGGGACGTGGTTGGGGCGTACGGACCGATTCGCGCTCGTTTGAATCCGTGGCCAGGTCAGAAAGACGAGTTCGATTTTTTCCACGGCCAGACGAATGGCTTCGGATATACGCACGGCTGCCTTTGTTACGGCACTGACACGCGCATGATCGACTACATGTGGAACAACATGGGCAGCACATGGGTAGGCGCGGCAGTTGATACTCCGTTGGTGCAACCATGAAGAAGCTCGCGCTGCTCATTTTGACTTCGCTTTTTGTCGTAGCTTGGGGCGCCTCCGATAAAGAGGCTCCACGGGGAGCGTGGCTCCAAGACGGGCTGAAATGGACTCAAGCACCACCAGATATCAACCCGCATCTGCGATCGGCGCAAGCCGCGATCCTCTTTTTCGGCGAAGACCACAAATTCGCAATCATCTACTGCACGGTGGGGCGGGAGACAAAGAAATACATGACTATAAGCAACGGCGACCCACGTGGCGTTTATCGGGGCGAGTGGACAGCAAATCAGAGCAGCATTTCGGTGACGTATCGATTGGAAGAGGCTACGATACTGCAGAAAGGCCAAACGCTGCCCGGCCCCATGCAGCGCGCAACTGTCAAAATTTCTCAAGGTTCAGTTATGACCTTTGAGGCGAAGACTTTTCGCCGGGCAGTGGCGCTAGACAAGAGCGCTTCCGAAGCGGTCTATGGAGTAAGACAGTCATCCCGTAATCTTGGTGGCCAGAAAGACAAGCCCAGTGTCAAATCCGAAGAGGCTACTCCTACGACGCGCTGACCTGTATGTACGACTGCTCCTTCCAACATGCGCTCTTCGCTCACAAATTCACCGGCAAAGAACGCGACTCCGAATCCGGCCTGGATAACTTTGGAGCTAGAGCGCATGACCGCGCTGTACAGTGGCGAAATCCCCTTAGACCAAGTCCGGGCAGCATTCTCCAAACAGTCCAAGGCTGGCAATCAAAATGTAGTTTTGGAAAATATGGAAAATGAGGTTGCTGCGTAAGTGCTTGAAAAGACTGGAGCGGCCTATCGGAATCGAACCGACACCTGAACCTTGGCAAGGTTCCGTACTACCACTATACTAAGGCCGCTCAACCACTCTCTTTTTATAGCATGGCCGCGCAGCAGCGACAAGCGTTGCCCACCTTCGCCATCGAAAGGCCCAACACCATTCCGGGAATGATCAGGACACCTGTGTGATACGGGCCGACTTTACGACCGGCGAACGCCGCTGCCGCTCCGCGAAGCGCGTGGCTTTGCCCTTGTCCGTATACACGCGGCCGAACTTTTCTCCATCCGCGTAATAAACGCTTACGAGGAAATGATGGTGCTTGCGGCGGCGGTCCGTGCTGAAAGCTGCTTTCCCTTTTCTCGAGTTCTTTTTTTCTATCGTTTTTGTCACTGTGACCATCCCAGTCTTTGGAAGATTAGGCAGCACTATCTCAAGGAATCCAGTGCCGCACAAGTACCGGGGAAGATAGTAATGCGCGCTTCATCCTTCATTACAGCAGAAAACCGGCAAAACCGAAATGGAAAACTCGCCGCGGTGCATGGACTGGAACGGCCCGCGGGAGCTGTGACCACCCTCACGCTTACAGCCAACGATAATTCGCCGAGTATTTAACCACCGCGTGCGCTCGCGCATCCAATAAAATGGGGGTTCCCGCGTCGCCTGGGGGCCCGCAACAGGCCAAATTGTCCGAGAAAATCATTGTTGGCCACGAAACATTTGCCGGTTTTTTACGTCTTTATAGCTGAGGGAGAAGATAAGCTGAATGTGGCGGAGAAATCCAACGATGCTCACCGTAGCCAAACAGCCGCCCTTGATGGAAGATCTGCGAAACCACTCGCAGGAACAACTCGATGAATTGCGTCTGCTTCTGATCGGGTGCGCGCCAACGCGGCCCGATCCGCGCCGGCCCGGTTTCTACGAAATCGACGGGCATTCCACGACTTATTACATCTTCAAGTATCCGACCGGCACGAAAGTGCTGCTCCTTGCCGCCTGGGATCGCGAGAGCGACCCGGTAGCAGCGTTGGTGGCGTGTTCCTGCCCCGCTGCCTAAACATTTTTCCTAGACCCTTGAGAAAAGCGAAGCTGGAAAAAGCGTCCCGCTGAAAGCCGGGGCGCTTTTTTAGTCTTCCTCCAATTCCAGTGCGACTGAGTTGATGCAATAGCGCATTCCCGTGGGTTGCGGTCCATCGTCAAACACGTGGCCCAAGTGAGCATCACAACGGCTGCACTTCACCTCCGTCCGCCTCATCCCATGGCTCGTATCCGTCTCCGACTCCACGGCTTCCTCGCTGGCAGGAGCGTAGAAGCTGGGCCACCCGGAGCCGGAGTGAAATTTTGTATCAGAACGAAACAAGGGCTGGCCGCAGCAGACGCATTTGTAGGTCCCCTGCGTTTCCGTATCTTCGTACTCCCCGGTGAAGGGTGGTTCCGTTCCTTTTTGGCGTGTGACAAAGTATTGATTTTGCGTCAGTTGCTGCTTCCACTCGGCGCTGTCTTTTCTGATTTTCTCGCCCATGACGTCTCCTCGGCTAGGTTCCGTTTCTAGTGATTCTTCTGCAGTATCAGATTCAATGTACGCCTTTGAAGTTTCAACTGCATACGTGAATTGTGCTTGCAGACCAGAAAGCTCAGGTTGACATGCCGGGCGATTTCCTTTACTTTCAAAGTCCGCAATGAACGGCACATTCGCAGCTCGGGCGCATCATCATCACGGCCAAACGCCGCGCGCGCTGAGGTGTGCTTAGCGATTCGCTAAACAAACCGCTCTTCAGCCCGCTGGCGCATCAAGCCCCAGCGGGTTTTTTGTTTTCAACCTGTGATTGACGGGAGGCAGGGAAAGTGGAACTCGATTTTCAAAAAACCGGTGGGGTGGTGCCGGCTATCATTCAGGACCGGCGCACCGGCGAGGTGTTGATGCTGGGTTTCATGAACGCTGAGGCGCTCGCCCAAACACAAAGGAACGGCGAAGTCGTGTTCTTCAGCCGCTCCCGAAACAAGCTATGGAAAAAAGGCGAAACGAGCGGGCACGTCTTGAAAGTGCTCGAGATGCGCGTGGATTGCGATGCCGACACCCTGCTCGTGCAGGTCGATCCAGTTGGGCCCGGTGTCTGCCACGAAGGTTACGGCAGCTGCTTTTTTCGTCAATTGGATCCCGAGGGCAGGGTAAGAATCATCGCCGAGCGTACCTTCGCTCCTGAAAAAGTTTACGCGAAGGAGAAGTCTCAATGAGCCGGCTGAAGCTGGGAATCCCAAAAGGCAGTTTGCAGGAAGCGACGCTCGAACTCTTCGCTCACGCGGGCTGGAGAATCACGCTGGGCGCGCGAAATTACGTCCCGACGATTGATGACTCGGAGATCGAATGCCTCATGGTGCGCGCCCAGGAAATGGCTCGTTACGTCGAAAGCGGTGCGCTAGATGCCGGAATCACGGGACACGATTGGGTCGTGGAGACGGGCGCCTCGGTCGAGGAGTTGTCCGAACTGATTTACGCCAAGCAGCGCCTTGCGCGTGTCCGCTGGGTCCTGGCCGTGCCGGAAGATTCCGCGATTCAAGTTGCCGGTGGACTGGAAGGCAAAGTAATTGCCACCGAGGTCGTTCGAATCACGCAAGACTACCTCGCGCGGCATGGCGTAAAAGCACGCGTGGAATTCTCCTGGGGCGCGACGGAAGTAAAAGTTCCTCAACTCGCCGATGCCATCGTCGAAGTCACGGAAACGGGAGCCTCGCTGCGGGCGAACCGCTTGCGCATCGTGGATACCGTGCTGGAATCCGCGACCGTGTTCATCATGAATCGAGCCGCAGCCGCTGATGCTTGGAAACGGGAGAAAGCGGAAAACCTGATCCTAATGCTTCGGGGCGCCATCACCGCGGCTAGCAAGGTTGGTCTCCTTCTCAATGTCCATCGCGATGATTTGCCGACGGTTCTCGGCGTGCTCCCGGCCCTCAAGAATCCGACAATTTCGCCTTTGAGCGATCCGGAATGGGTGGCCATTAACACCATTGTGGAAGAAGCCGTCGTGCGCCAAATCTTGCCAAAACTCAAAGCCGCCAAGGCGCAAGGGATCGTCGAATATCCTTTGAACAAGATTGTGCTCTGATGCGCATCGTAAATCTCACACCTGCGGTTGAGAAAAAGCTTCTGCGTGCGCGCCAAGAACGGGACGTGGAAGCGGAGCGAGTGGCATCCGAGATCGTCGC
>JACXTT010006992.1_pt1 | contig 16000 bp, 10 predicted proteins | sample 9270951 | NCBI WGS metagenome assembly JACXTT01 (sample SAMN15532306, study PRJNA645909) | rock metagenome | isolation source: weathered quartz diorite | place: Puerto Rico | collected 2017-06-21 | reverse complement strand
GGCGGCGGACCGCCGGGGGGGCGGGGGCGAGGACGCGGCCTGGGGCCAAGTCCTCTGGCGGCGCTAATGCTCGGAGCGCGCGGTTGAGCCCGGTCGCCTCGGCGCGTTCGCGCCGCCGCCCGACGGCGCGGCCCAAGCCGCGCGGGCGATTCGTTCCGCCCGACCCGGAGCGCATCCGCGCCGTGCTCGCGATCCTGGAGCGCACCTACCCGGACGCGCGGACGGCGCTCGACTTCCAGACCCCCTTGCAGCTGCTGATCGCGACGATCCTGTCGGCGCAATGCACGGACGCGCGCGTCAACAAGGTCACGCCCGGCCTGTTCCAGCGATACCCCGATGCCGCCGCTTTCGCGGCGGCGCCCCAGGCCGAGCTCGAGCAGCAGATCCGCTCCACCGGTTTCTACCGCAACAAAGCGCGCGCGATCCGCGAGTGCTGCGCCGACATCGTCCAGCGTTTCGGGGGCCGAGTCCCGAACACGCTCGAGCAGCTGATTGAGCTCCGCGGCGTCGGCCGCAAGACGGCGAACGTCGTGCTGGGCAACGCCTTCGGCATCCCCGGCATCGTCGTGGACACGCACGTGTCGCGGCTGTCGACTCGGCTCGGTCTGACGCGTGAGCGCGACCCGGTCAAGATCGAGTTCGCGCTGATGCCGCTGATCCCGGAGCAAAAGTGGACGAACTTCTCGCACTGGCTGATCCTCCACGGTCGCGCGGTGTGCGTCGCGCGCAAGCCGCGGTGCTCGATCTGCCCGGTCGCCCCGCAGTGCCCGCGCGTCGGCGTCACCTCTTCCGCTTAGCGGGCTTGGGCGCCTTCCGGTGATCCGCGCCTTCGGAAAGCACCTCGCCGTAGCGGCGTGGTTCGGAGGGGCGCTGTGGGCGGCCGCCGGATCGGCTCCCGCCGCGGCCGACACCGGGTTCGGGAGTGGCGAGCCGCTCTACGACGAGAGCGCCGCCTACGACGAGGGAGGCACACCGTATCGACTCAATCCCGCGGGCATCTCGGTCCTCTACCCCAACGAGTTCGCGATCGGCTGGATCGACGACCCGTTTCGCAAGGCGCGCGTTACGGGCGCGCTCGAGGCGCGCGGCGTTCGCCTGACCCTCGGCGGCTCGCCGGACGACGTGCTCGATTATTCGCTCGGGCTCGGTGGGGGCGCGAACGCGATGCGCCAGGGAATCCTGGCCATGTGGCGGCACTCGCCCCACGACGGCCGAGTCGCCGACTGGCGGTATGGACTCCTGTCACGCCCCGCGCCGTGGCTGTCGATCGGAGCGGTGGTCGACCACCTCGGCCAGCCCGCGTTCGCCGGCGAACGCCTCGATCGCGCGTACGACCTGGGCCTCGGGATCCGCCCATTCGCGTGGTCGCGTGTGCGCGCCCACTCGCTCGGGACGCGACTGACCATTTCCGCCGACGCGCGCGTGGACGAAACTCAACGGCTCGACGACGCCGTGTTCCGCGCCGGGGCCGAATGGGAGCTGCTGCCGGGCATCACGTTCCGCGGCAGCTACGAGGATCACACGCATGCCTGGCGCTTCGGGCTCTCGCTCGCGGGCGTGCGCACGCGCACGGTGGGTCTCGCCACGTACGATCGCGACGGCCACGTGCAAGGTCGCGCCTGGACCGCGTCGTTCCACGACGCCGAGGACCGCACGATCTTGGCGCAGCGGCAGGACCGTCGCGTCGCGGTGCTGCGGCTGGGCGGCCTACTCGGCGACGACGCGTTGTCCGGATTCTCGATCGACGGCCCGACCACGGTGATCCCCACGACGTCGATCCATCGCTCGCTCGAACGCGCGCTCGACGATCCGCTGACGCGCGGCGTGCTGCTCGACCTGCGCGGCGTCGCCAACTTCGCCCAGCTCGAGGAGATCCGCCCGCGCATTCAGCGGCTGCGCGCGGCCGGCAAACCCGTCGTCGCCTATCTCGAGTACGGCGCGACCCGCGGCGACCTGTATCTGGCGTCGGCGTGCGATCGCATCGTCACGACGCCCGAGGCGCAGTTCGCCGGCCTCGGCCTGCTGGTCGAGAAACGCTACTACCGCCGGCTCCTTGCCGACTGGGGCGTCCGGTTCGACCGCACGTCCTACGGCAAGTACAAGTCGGCGTACCGTGAATACAGCGCCGACTCGACCAGCGCTGCGGACCGCGCCTCCCTGGATCAGATCCTCGACACCGTGCAGGAGATGTTCGTGTCGGCGGTGGCCGAGGGCCGCAAGATGGACCGAGCGCGGCTGCTCGAGTTGCTCGACGGCCGCCGATGGCGGGTCGCCGACGTGCGTGCCGCCGGGCTCGTCGATTCGATCGGCGACCGTCGCGACGCCTTCGCCGTGCTCGGCTCGCTCGCCGGGCTCGGGCCCAAGCCACGTGCCGTGAGCCTGTCGCGCCGGCCCGAGGCGAGCCGTGAATGGAGCGTGCCCGACCCCATCAGCGTGGTGTACGCGAGCGGCGCGATCGAGATCGGCTCGAGCGGTAACGACCTCCTCATGGGTCCGGTCATGGGCTCGGAGACGCTGTCGCGTCAGATCGAGGCCGCGTTCCGGCGGCGGGACGCAAAGGCGGTGGTGCTCAGGGTCGAGAGCCCGGGAGGCTCGAGCGTCGGCTCCCAGCTCATCCAGCAGACGCTGGCCCGCGTCAAGCGCGAGACGAAGAAGCCGCTCATCGTGTCGATGGGCCGCAGCGCCGCGAGCGGCGGCTACCAGATCTCGCTGCCCGGCGACCGCCTCTACGCCGACCGGTTCACGTACACCGGCTCGATCGGCGTGCTGTTCCTGCGAGCCTCCCTCGAGGGCTTCTACCGCAAGCACGGCGTCCACGAGGACGACTTCCAGCGCGGCGAGTACATGCGCGCCTGGGGCCTCGGCCGCGACTGGGACGCGCGGCTCCAGGCCGAGGCCGACTCGAGCATCGGGCGCGAGTATCGCGACTTCGTGACGCTCGTCGCCGACGCGCGCCGGCTGCCGTGGGACGAAGCCGAGCGCAGCGCTCAGGGACGCGTGTGGATGGGCGACGACGCCGTGAGGCTCAAGCTCGTCGACGAGATCGGCGGTCTCGATGCCGCCGTCGCCGAGGCGCGCCGGCGGGCCGGGATCCCGAAGGACGAGAAGATCCGGCTGACCGAATATCGCCGCCCGCAAGGGGGGTGGTGGCGGCGCTGGGCCGGAAACCTCGTGCGCGGAACGATCGAGCAATCGCTGCGCTTACCCGATCCCGGCAGGGCGTTGAAGTGGGACGCGGAGGCGCTCCCGGAGGAGTGAACCCCGGTGGACGCGTCGAGCCACCGGCGCACCGCCGTAGGAGAAGCTGATGCCCGCTTACGTGATCGTGAACGTCGAGATTTCGGACCCGACCCAGTACGACATCTACAAGCAGATGGCTCCCGGCTCGATCGAGGCGTATGGCGGCCGCTACCTGGTGCGCGGCGGCCCCGTTGACATCCTCGAGGGCCGCTGGAACCCGCGACGCGTGGTCGTGCTCGAATTCCCAACCAAACGCAAGGCCCACGAGTGGTGGAATTCGACCGAGTATTCCGACGCGAAAGCGCTGCGGCAATCATGCGCATACACGGAGATGGTGGTCGTGGAGGGCGTTGCGGGGTAACGCCGTCGCCGCCGGTGAGCGACCTCGGATCGCTGTCTGCCGTCCGCAAGCTGATCGTGACTCCGTGACGCGCAGCGAGCGAAGAGCCGAGCCCCGACGACCGGGCCCGGCTCCGTCTCGGTTCGCTCGGTCGAGTGCCGTCAGCGCTTCAGCACCAGCACCGACCGGGTCGCGGTCATCGACCCCGCCTGCACGCGGCAGAAGTACATGCCGCGCTCGACGCCGACGGGGGTCCAGTCGATCTGGTGGACGCCCGCGGACTGGCGTCCGTTGAACAGCGTTGCCACCCGCCGGCCGGCGAGGTCGTAGACCCCGATCACCACGTCGCTGGCCGCGGCGAGCGTGTACTGGAGCGTCGGTCGCCCCGCCCGCCCCGTCGTCGTCAAGCCGACGCCGGTCGCCTGGAGAGGATTGTCACCGCCGTTCGGCGGGCAGACCTCCAGCGCGTTGAAGCTCTGGCCGTCGTCCGTGCACGCGAGGTCGGACTGGTCGTGCGGCACGCACACCTGCACGCTGCCGCGACACGAGCCGCCGCGGCCGTCGCTCGCCGTGAACGAGATGACGTACACCCGACCGTTGCCACCCCCACCGCGCTCCGCGCGCACCGTGACCTCCCCGGTCGAGGCGATCGTCGCGTCCGGACAATGGCCCTTCCCGTCGTCGAGCCCCTGGGCGTCGCTCAGGTCCCCACCCACTCCCGACGTCAGCGGATCGTCGCGCAAGTCCACGAACGAACCGGCCTCGCCCACAGGCTCGTCCTGCGTGACTCCGGTCACGGTGATCGTGACGGGGTCGCCGTCGGGGTCGGTCACGCCGAGAATGCTCTCGGGAACGAGTTGATGGTTGGGCGGCCATAGCAGCGGCGCGGATGCCGTCGCGGCGCTGCAATCCGGATCGTGGTTCGCGGGAGCGGGCAGCACGATCTGGACCGAGTCCATCACCAGGGCTCCGCCGTTGTCGTCGAAATAGCCGGGATCACCCGAGAACGCGAATCCGTCGGCAAATCCCAAAAACAGCCGAGTGGCCCCGGGTGGCACGTGAAAGATCTGACGCACGCCGGAGGGCGTGAGACCGTCGCCGATGAAGAACGTCTGTCGCAGCGCCGGGGATGCTTCGGTGAACGCATCCGTCAGCGCCGACGGGCCGAAGTCGAGGCGGTCGGGAGGGATCCCGGACGGCTCGCTCGCATCGAGGAAGACGCCCGTCAGGAACATGTATCGATTCGAGTCCAGAATGCCCGAGATCCCCCCGAACGAGAGGATGTCGATTCCCAGGCCGCGATCGTTCCCTCCATCGGGCCCATTGGGGTTCGCGGAGGTTCCGCAGCACAGCACGCTCCCGGAAACGCCGAAGAACTGGACGACGTCGGCGTTGCCCGGCAGAGCGACCTCCACGGGCAGGAGACCGCCGCCGCCGCCCGCGGGCGCGGGGGGCGTGGCGTGGCCGGCGCCGAAGATGTTGCAGCGACCATCGACCTCGGGGCCGGCCCACGCGTTGGAGAACGCGTTCAGGCCGGCGAGGACCACGCCGAGAAGGAAAACGGGGACCCGGAGCGAGATGCGCGACTTGAGCCGAGCTGGGTGCATGGGCAGCCTCCACTCCGGCGCGCCGACGTCGTGTCCGCGCGCGCCTGGGTTAGGGAAATCCGGGCGAGAAGCGGTGGTGGCTTTGAGGAGCGCGCAGCTTACCACACGGATCGAGATCGGGGCCGAAACCGCGGCACGACCCTGAATCCCTTTTCACTCCCCTTTAGACAGTGCTTGCATCCGCTCCGCTCCGACCCGCGCGCCGCGGGCCAGGTACTCGCGTGCATAGCGCATGGCTTCCGCGCGCCGACCCACGCGTTCGAGCAATATCGCCCGATCGAACAGCGCCTCCTCGTATTCCGCATCGCGCGGCGTCACGGCCGCGAGTTGCGCGATCGCGCGCAGGAAACGCTGGCGCTGCGCCAGCGGATTGCGGTCGGTTTCCCCGGCCAGCGCCAACGTGACGCCCAGGCCGAGCCGGGCTTCGGGATAGTTCGAATACCGATCGACAGCGCGGTGGTAGCGTTGCTCGGCCTCACGGTAACGGTGCCGCACCAGGTCGAGCGTGGCGCTCGCCACCTGCATCCGGATGTCGTGCGAGAATCGCCGTCGCGCCTGGCCGATGAGCAGGGCCGCCTGGGCCAATCGCGCCTCCGCATCGGGCGCCACAGGGATGCCGGGAACGACGTCGCCCGTCAGCGCGCTCTCGAAGCGCAGCTCGGTCGCCGGCAGTGCGACGTGGGCGCGCAGCAGGTTCGCGGCGGCGAACACGTCGGGATCGTCGGGCAGGCCGGCGACGTGCTTCGGCGGAAACACGCTCGGCCAAAACGCCACCGCCAGCAGCAGCGAGAGGATGCCGAGAAACATGAGCACCGGCACCGCTCGCCACTGCAACCGTCGTTCGATCTCGGCGACGGCGAGCTCCGACGCGCTCGACGCCGGCAATTCAGCCATGCCGCGACCTTACGTCGGGCTCACGTCGCGGGCAACGCGGCGCGGCGCTCACGCGCCCGCGTCTCGACCCGGCCCGCAGCCCGTTGCTCGACCCCCGAGGGCACGGTATCTTGCCCGTGGCGCGCAGGACGCGCGACCGAGATTCGGCCAGGAGGACCCGCAGCTCGTGCCCACGCTCCGCTTCATCCAGCTGTCGGATCTACATCTGGGTGCTGCCTTCGCTTGGCTCGCGGCGGAGCGGCGTCTCGAGCGCCGGCGCGAGCAGCGGCGGGCGCTCGAGGCCTCCATTCAGGCCGCGATCGACCGCTCAGCCGCGGCGATCCTGCTGCCGGGCGACCTGTTCGACGCCGAGGGCGTCGACGCGGAGACGCTGGCGTTCGCCGTCCACGCCTTCGCCCGCGCCGGTTGTCCACCGGTGTTCATCGCACCGGGCAACCACGATCCCTGCACGGCCGCGAGCGCCTACTGGAACGAGCGCTTGCTCGCCGCCCGGGGGTGGGCCTGGCCGGACCACGTGCACGTCTTCCGCACGCCGACCTGGTCGTCCGCCGAGCTGGCCTCGACGCCGGTCACGGTATGGGGCCGGTCGTTCGTGAGCGGCACGCCGGCGTTCGAGCGACCGCTCGATTCCCAGTCGCTTCCCGCGCCGGAGGCCCTCGACGCGTCTCGAGTGCACGTCGGGGTGTTCCATGGCTCTCTCGAGGACGCATGCCCGCCGGGCCAGAAGATCGTGGCGCCGTTCTCGACCGCCGAGGCGCTCGCCTCGCCGTTCGTCTACGCCGCCGCCGGGCACTACCACCACGCGTCGCGCATCGACGCGCCGCGCGCCGCGGGAGCGCGCCTCGCCTACGCGGGCTCGACGATCGCCTTGAGCGCCGCCGAGACGGGGGCGCACGGCGTGCTCGAGGTGCGAATCGACGCCGCGAAGCACGCGACCGAGGTGGAGCCGATCGTGCTCGACGAGCGGCGCGTGCACTCGCTTGCGGTCGACGTGACGGGGGCGGCGAGCGCGGACGCGATCGACGCTCGATTGATCGAGGCGTTGCGGGAGGCCGGAGTGACGGCGCGCGACATCGCGCGGGTGCAGCTCAGGGGCCGCATCGTTCACGGGGTGCGCTACGAGGCGACGGGGCCGGAACTGGCTGGCCAAGCGTTCGCGCTGAGACTCGACCTGCGCGAGCTGCGCCCCGACTACGATCTCGAGGGCATTCGCGCGCGAGAGCCCACGACCACCGAGGACCGCTTCGTCCAAGCCCTGATGGCCGACCTCGATTCCGAGCACGACCCTGCAAAGCGCGCGCGCATCCTGAGCGCCTTGTACTACGGGCTCGACGCGTTTCGGCTGCGCGACGTGGGGCCGGCGTGGGAATCCATGTCCCTGCCGGCCGACGAGGTCGAGGCATGAAGCTCAAACGCCTCAAGGCCGACGGCTTCGGCATGTTGCGTGGAGAATGGCACTTCGACCCCTCGCGGCTGAACCTGGTGATCGACGAGAACGAGCGCGGCAAGACGAGCCTGCTGCACGCCGTCGTCGCGGGGCTGTACGGGCTCGACCGCGACGGCCGCCGCTTCCGCGGACTGCTCACGCCGCTGGAGCGCTGGCGGCCGTGGGACGGCGGCAGCTACCAGATCGAGCTGGACATCGAGAGTGAAGGCGAGACCTACCTGATCGCGCGCGACTTCGCGCGCGAGACGGTCCAGGTATGGAACGAGCGCGGCCAGGACGTGACGGCCGAGTTCGCAACGGAAAAGGACGACTTCTCGATCGGGCAGCAGCTGTTGGGGCTGGACTCGGAAGAGTTCGCCAAGTGCGCATTCTGGCGGCAGGGCGAGCTGGCCGAGGTGGTGCCCGAGATGGAGAAGGATCGTCGGGCGTCGACGTTGCAGGCGCGGCTCGAGAGCGCCGCCGACACTCGCGCCGGCGACGCCAGCGCGATCGAGGCGATCCAGTCGCTGGACCTCGCGCTCAAGGAGTTCGATTCGCCCGAGCTGGGCACGACGCTCACCATCGAGAACGCGCTGCGCCGGCTCGAGGGTCTGCGCGACACGCGGACGGTGGCGATCAACAGCTTGGAGCACGATTACTCCGCGATCTCGCAGCCGCTCGAGCAGATCGCCGCGCTCGACGAGGAGGAGCGCTCGTTGCGCGCGCGACTCCGCGCGCTCGAGGCGCACGCGGCGATGCTGCGGGCCGCAGACGCGTCGCGTCGGCTCGAGCGCGACGTGCAGCGCCGCAACGAGCTGACGCGCCTGCGCACCGAGGTCCAGGAGCTCGCCGCGCTCGTCTCGGTCCCGACCGACGCCGAGACGGTGCTGGCGGCCCAGGCGGCCCGTCACTCCGAGCTGACGGCGCGGTTGCAGGCCCTGGGGGCGAAACGCCGGGCGATCGAGCCGGAGCGCGAGCGCACCGATCAGGCGCTCGCGGCGTTCACCGAATGGGCGGGCTGCGGCGCCGCCCACGCGGACGCGCTCGCGGTTCGAGCGGGCGAGCTCAAGCGCCTCGAAGACGAGGTGAGGCGGGTGAGCGAGGAGCTCGACTCCGGGCTCGAGGCCATGCGCTTGCAGGGGCTCGACCCCGAGCGGGTCGTGACGCTGTTGCCGCGGTTCGACGGCCTGACGCTGGAGCAGAGCGATCTGCTGCGCGAGCAGCCGCGGATCGCCCTGACTCAGCAGACCGAGCTCGCGACCGCCGAGCAGATGCGCTCGGTGGGGCGCACGATGCTGCGCGACATCGGGGCGTGGAAGCGCCCGCGCTACGCCGCCGGTGGCGCGTTGGCCGCCCTCGGCATGCTTGTGGCCGTCGCGCCGCTCGTGCCGAATCTGGGCGCGCCGCGGACGCCGGCGACCCTCTCCGGCGCGTTCGCGTTCGCCGCCGGCATCGCGACGATCGTCACCACGATGTTCGCGCGCCGCCGCGCCCGCGACGAGGCGACGGCGCGAATCGTCGAAGCCGACGAGCAGCAGCGGCGCAGCCAGCTCCATGCGACCGAGAACGATCGCCGGCTGCAGGCCGTCGCGACCGACCTCGGCTACGACAACGCCCAGGCGCTGCTCAACGAGTGGGGCGAGGCCCAGCGGCTCCGCGATCTCCACCGCCCGATCCACGCGGCGCGACAACAGCTCACCGGGCTCGAGCGACAGCGCGTCATGGTCACCGAAGCCGCGCACTCCCTGCTCGAGCACGGAGGGGGCGGCGAGGCGACGCGAGAGCTCCTCGAGGCGGCGGCCGCGCACATTCGGGAGCGCCTCGCGCTCGAACAAGAGCGTGCCGTGATCACGCGGCGGCTGGAACTGGCCGACGCGGAAGCTCAGGAAGCGCACACGTCGCTCGCCGAGCTCGAGCAGCAGGCGGTCGCCACGATCCGCTCGGCGGGCCTCGAGTTCGAGCCGGGCGGATCGTGGTCGGCGTGGGTCGCCGAAGTGGGCGGGCAGGTACGGCGCGCGCTGCGGCGCACGGCGCTGCTCGAGCGCGAGATTCCTGGCCTCGAGACCGAAATGCTCGACGAGGGCACGCGCGCGACGCTGCGCTCCGAGACCGATCGGGCGCAGGCCGCGGCGGCGAAGGTCGATGCGGACGCGCTCGCCGCGGTCGCGGCCGCGGCGGCGACGCACGAGGACGTCGAGAGGGTTACGACCGAGGCGCGCGCGCGGCTCGACGCGTTACGCGACGAACGCGAATCGCTGCGCCGCAGCGTGCAAAACGTGGCCGACCGCTATCACGCGGACCACCCCGGCGCGCTCGCCCGCCTCGAGGTGGTGGAGCGCGAGCTGCAGCGAGCGCAGAGCTTTCGCGATTCGGTGACGCTTGCGAAGCAGACGATCGAACGCGTGGCCCGGGAGACGCACCGGCGCTGGGCCGAGTTCCTGAACCAGCGCGTGACCGACCTGCTCAAGGACGTGGGGTCGAGCATTGCGCGAGTGCGCTTCGGCGAGGACCTCGACTTCGCGGTCACGATCACGGGAGGCCAGCAGATCGCACGCGGCAAGGCCGTCCATCAGCTGTCGAGCGGGGCGCGCGACCAGCTCCATCTCACCGTGCGCCTGGCGATCAGCGACTTCCTGTCGCGCGGCGGCGAGAGCCTGCCGCTGCTGATCGACGACTGCTTCGCCACGAGCGACGACGACCGCACGCGCAACGGCATGAAGCTGTTGCTCGATGCGTTCTCTCGTCAGCACCAGGTCGTGCTGGTGACCTGCCATCGCGCCCGGCAGGAAGCCCTCGCCGCGCTCGACGCCGCGCTCTACGATGAGCGGGTGCACTGGGTGGAGCTGCGGTCGGTGCTGGCGGGCGGAGTGTGACGCCGCGCATCAACCGCCGCTGGAACGCGTGCTGGCGGAGCGAATCGGGGAAGCCGTCGAAGTAGAAGCGCCGCGTCTTGTCGTAGATCCTCGCGACCGCCGCGTCGTCCATCGAATCGAGCTTCGCGATGATCTCGTCCAGGTCCCGCAAGTAGTCCGGCGCCGCGAGGCCGCGCCGCCGCAGCTCGTTCATGACCGGTGGATCCCAGGTCAGCACGTAGCCGAGCGTCTGGCCGTAGGAGAAGCGCACGGCAGGGATGTACCGGCGCACGGAATCTTCCACCGCCGGTAGCCGCTCGATGATCAAATGCACGCGTCTGCGCTCGATCAGGTAGGAGTACGGTGCGATCTTCTCGTGCCCCACTCGGCCGCGCGCACCCAGCGGCAGGTGGGCGATGTAGCGGTCGGTGAGGCCAGTCGCGGACTCGATCGCCTCGGCGGGATCCACGACGTAGGCGATGAGCGCCTGGCCTCCGGGAATCGCCATGCGCAGGGGCAATCCGCGGTACAGCTCGCGTAATTGCTCGGCTGCCATCCACTCGACCTGACGTCGATCGTTCGCCTCGTAGAACGCACGCTCGTCGACGATGCCACGTACCTGGCGGGGACCCGCGGGTGACGGGATCAAGAAGACAGCGGCGATCGCCGCCCCGCCCACGGCGAGCCCGAGACGCGTCCGCAGCGCCGCCAAACCGCCTGCTCCACTCCAGGCCGCGAGGCCCTCTTCGAACACGATCGCCAGGAACGGTGTCGCCGGGATCATAAAGCGGGCGAACATGAAGTCTCCGCCCACGCGCATGACGCACAGCGTGTAGGCCACGGCGAACACGAGCGCGAGCAGCAGCGACTCGAGGTCCGACCCGCGGAGACGAGCCTCTGCGGCGGTGCGTGACGCGTCGGGGGCGGACGTGGCGGAACCCGCCCGGGACGCGACCCATCCGGCCATGCCGAGCCCGAGGCCGAGCGCGGGGAACAGCGGCAGGTAGCGCTTGAAATAGAGCCCGACGTAGAACGCGCCCTGGCCCCACCACGCGCGATCCGCGGACTTCGCGTAGTACGTATTGGGTCGCAGGTCGCCGTAGTACTGGAGCTTCCAGATCGCCACCGGCACAACGAGGGCGGCGATTACGGCGGCGAACGGGACGAGAGCCCGCGGAGAGCCGCGCACCACCCAGGCGAGGTATGCGCCTCCGAGGACGGCGAACAGCAGGCCGTCCGGCCTGCTGAGAGTGGTGATCGCGAGCAGAGCGCCGCTGATTGCGGCCCAGCGCGACACGCCGCCCTGGGCCCGCCGCAAAAGGTCGCCCGTGCGCAGCAGCGCCATGAACGACGCTGTCGCGAATAGCGTGAACTGCGCCGTCTCGAGCGCACCGGTCGCGAACACCGCCCACTCGCGGTGCACGGCGCCGAGCAACGCGGCCCAAGGAATCACCGCCACCGCCGACACCGCCCCCAACCCGCGACGCACGCGCCATCGGGTGTGCACGCCGAGCAGCAGCAGTGTCGCCGCGTAGCAGGCGATGCCCCAGGCGTTCGCCCACGCCTCGGGTGCGGCGCCGAGCCTCAGCCCCAGCGCGCACCACAGCGTCCAGAGCAGGTTCGAGTAACCCTCGACCCGCTCGCCGGCGTTGTACACGAGCCCGAGGCCGCGGATGAGATTGCGGGCGTAGCGGAACGAGATGTACGCGTCGTCGGAGGTCCACCACAGGCGTAGCGCGTAGCCCGCGCCGATCGCCATGGCCAGCGCCACGAGCACGTTCGTCGGGAGGCGCCGCGTGGGTGGCGATGACGTGCAGCGTGTCTCGGGTTCCATCCCGCTGGCGCTCATTGCGAGCGCATACTACCTGAACCACCCCTGGATGCGATTCCCGGCGTCGCGAGGACGGACGCAATCCCACGATCGACGTCGATCTCGTGGTCAGCTTCGGTCGCATGTCTAGGCTCGAGTGCGCTACTCTCGCGTGACATGACCTCGCACGGCAGAGCCCCCTCGGCCCCGCGCGCGGCCCCCGACGCGGCCGCCCGCACCCTTGCGTGGCTCGTGCCCACGCTGGTCGTGGTGGTGTCGTGGACCGTGCTCGTGCAGCGAGCGCGTGGCTTTCTGCCGTTCATCGCCGACGACGCGCTCATCTCGCTCCACTACGCGCGCCGGCTGCTTGACGGTCACGGCCTCACGTGGATGGACGGGGAGCGGGTCGAGGGTTACTCGAACCTGCTCTGGACGCTGGCGTGCGCCGCGCTCGGCCGCTTCGGCATGGACCTGATCACTGCCGCGCGAGCGCTCGGGCTCGCATCGACGCTGGGGATGTTTATCGCGCTCGCCGCGACGTACGGCGCAGGGGAGCCCCCGCGCGCGCTGCCGCCGCTCGCTGGATCCCTTGCGCTGGCACTAGCCGGACCGATCGCGGTTTGGAGCATCGGTGGGCTCGAGCAGCCGCTCGTGGGGGCGCTGCTCGCGTGGGCGCTCGCGCTCGGGCTGCCGATTGCCGAACCGAGGCGCGATCCGCGCATCCGCGATGCGGCGGCGGTCGGAGTGCCGCTCGCGCTCCTATGCTGGACGCGTCCCGATGGTCCGGTGTTCGCTGCGGCGTTCGCCCTCGGGCTCACGTGGGCACGCGGATTCTCGCGAAGGACGATCGCCCTGGGGCTGGCATGGGCCGCACCCGGCGCTGCCGCGGTGCTCGCTCAGCTCGCGTTCCGCCTCGCGTATTATCCGGGAATGGCTGCCCAACCCGGCTTACGCCAAGGTGGCGTTCACGCTCGAGCGACTCGTTTGGGGGGCGCGCTACCTGGTGTCCGGAGCGGTGACGACGGCACCGTTGTGGATCGCCGCCGCGCTCGTGCTGGCTCGCGCGCTCCGCGGACCCGAGCGCGGCCGTGCGCGGTTGCTCGTCACGGTGGTGTTCACGTGGTCGGCTTACGTCGTGGTCATCGGCGGCGACATCTTTCCGGCCTGGCGCCACCTCGTGCCCGCGCTGGTCGTGCTCGCGTTCGCAATCGCCGAGGGCGCAAAGGCGATGATCGCGTCGAGCAGATCCGCTCGCTTCGCCGCGTGGTTCGGGGCTCCGATCCTCGTCACCGGGACCGCCCTGTTCGCCAGCGCCGACTCGGACCTGGGGCGTGCACGATCCGAGCGCTGGGAATGGGACGGCGCGGTAGTCGGACCCATGATCGCGCGCGCCTACGCCCGCGAGCGCCCGCTGCTCGCTGCGGATCCTGCCGGCTGCATGGCCTACTTCTCTCAGCTTCCGGTGATCGACATGCTCGGGCTCAATGACCGGCACATCGCCCGGCACCGACCGCCGGACTTCGGTCGCCGTGGGCTCGGCCACGAGCTGGGCGACGGGCGCTACGTGCTCGAACGCGAGCCCGACCTCGTGCTCATGTGCCGGCCGACCGGGAGCCCGTACGCGTGCTTCCGGAGCGGGTTCGAGATGATGCAGGACCCGCGCTTTACGCAGCGCTACCGGCTGGTGAGCTCGGAGAATGAGGGCCCGCGCGGCGTGCGCACCACCATCTGGGCGCGCCTCGAGGGCGGGAGGATCGGAGTGCGTCGCGACGATCGCCGCGTGGTGATCCCCGGCGCGCTGCTCGCGCCCGACTCGGCAGGCGTCGCGCGTCCCGGCCCCGACGGTCGGCTCGAAGCGGTGGTGAACGACCACAGCGCAGGCGCTTACTCTCGGCTCGCGCTCCCGGCGGGGCGCTGGCGCGTGCTCGTCCAGGCGAGGGGAAATCCCGTGGCCGCCGAAGTGCGCACCTCTGGCGACACGCTTCGGCTCGCGCACGGGATCGAGCCGGGACCATTCTCGGTGTCGGGGAGCCGCGTCGACCTCATTCTGCGGTCGCGCGGGGACGCCCGCGTCGCGTCGGTTGCGTTCGAACGCGTTGGAGAGTAAGCCGACTTCTCGCAGGGGTGTTCCGCCGGCGCGAGGCTTTTCCGGCCCGGGCGCCTCGTCGGTGACCCCCGGCCGTGTTTGCGCCGGCGTGGCTACGCTTGCGGATTCCCGCCGCGCGGCCAGACGATCAGCGAGCTCAGCAGCAACGCGAACCCGACGAACGTCGGGACCAGCCCCACGGCCCACGCTCTGCCGCGATCATCACCCGGCACGATGATCATCAGGAACGCCGAGATGCCGATGCCGGCGAACAGGGTGACGATGCCGCCGATCAACAGCCCCTGGGCGCGATGCAGCGTCGTGCCGGGGCGGTCGCGGTCGAACCCCGCCGAGAACTCCGGGCGCGAGAGGTCGAGCGCCGGCAGCTTTGCCGGGTCGACGCCACGCTCGATCGCCGCGATCCGCTCGCGCTGCGCCAGCTCGATCGTGCGCTGGCGTCCGACCGCGCGGACGACGCCGATGATGATGCCTCCGGTGATCGCGATGATCGGGATCGCGAACGCGACGAGCGGAACCAGGACGTCCTCGTTGAGAGAGAGAGAGAATGGGAACATGGAGGTGATCCCCCTTCGGTCGTGGGATTCGCGCCGCGACGCGCCACGCCACGCGGCGCGCCGTGCTACCGTCTGGCCCCTTCGACCGACCCGGGCCCGGGCCCGGTTTCAGGAAAACGCGGGGCCAAACAACTTGAAACCGGCCGGATCCCAGGACCCGTCCAACCGATCGGCGTTGGAGCGTTCCGTTCCGAACGAGCAAGCGCGCAAGGACACCGAAGTCGAGCGTTCGTGCGTGGCCCGGGCCCGACAGGGTGACCGCGAGGCGTTCCGCGAGCTGGTGGATCGCCATCGGGATCGGGCGTACGGGCTGGCACTCAGGGTGCTGCGTTCCGAGTTGGACGCGGAGGAGGTCGCCCAGGACGCGTTCGTCCGCGCCTGGCTCGCGTTGCCGACGTTTCGGGGCGAGTCGGCGTTCGGCACCTGGTTGCACGCAATCGTGATGCGGTGCGCGCTCGACCGCGCGGCGACGTTGAAGCGGCGGCGGATGCGCGACGCGGATCTGGACGCCGCGGCAGAGCGCGCCGCCGATACCGGCGGCGCCGCGGCGGCCGAGCGGGTGAGGCTCGCGCTCAGGATGGAGCGGTTGATGGACCGTTTGAGCGACCCGCAGCGGGCCGTGGTCACGCTGTTTTATTATGAAGGGCGTTCCGTCGAGCAGGTGGCGCTGGCGTTGGCGATGCCCGAGGGAACGGTTAAGACCCACCTGAGTCGCGCCCGCGAGACGCTGCGCGAGGCGTGGCTCAGAGTCGAGCGACGGGAGGAACGATGATCCAGCCGAGCTGCGCGGAGTTCGATCGGTGGCTGGACCAGGGCGCCGACGAAACCGGCGCGTACGCGATGCGCCTCCATGCGGCTGCGTGCGCGCGCTGCGGCGAAGCGCTCGCCGCGATGCAGGCGATCGACGCATGGCTCGCCGAGCCGCCCGCCGCCCCGGCGCGGTTCACGGACGCGGTGATGAACCGCATCGCGCGAATCGACGCGGTGCGCCCGGCGATCGTGTGGAGCCCGGAACCCGAGGACGAGCTGCCGTGGTGGGCGGCGATCCTCCAGCAGCCCGCCGTGGTGCTCGCCGCAATCCTGGCGGCGCTCGTGATGTGGCGCGGCCACGCGCTGGTCACGCCGACCGTGGCGGCGGCATCGTGGCTCGCGACCGCGGCTCCGGCAGCG
>JACXTT010006991.1_pt1 | contig 16000 bp, 15 predicted proteins | sample 9270951 | NCBI WGS metagenome assembly JACXTT01 (sample SAMN15532306, study PRJNA645909) | rock metagenome | isolation source: weathered quartz diorite | place: Puerto Rico | collected 2017-06-21 | reverse complement strand
TTCATGGCGCTGATTCATATCATGCATGCCATTGATTTGACAAATAGGGCGCCCGGCGCCTAACCTTTCAGGTTCTAGGAGGAGCCCCCGAATGAAAAAGACACTGCTCGTCGCGCTCGGCGCGCTCGTGCCCGCGTTCGCCCTCGCCCAGGAAGTGACGCTGCGCCTGGTGAGCGCGTTTCCGGAGAACCAGTACTACGTCAAGCGCACACTCGACTGGATCGAGAAAGTGAACCGCGAGGGCAAGGGGCTCGCGCAGATCCATTTCATCGGCGGCCCGAAAGCCATTCCGACCTTCGAGGTCGGCAACGCGGTGAAGACCGGCGTGGTCGACATGGCGCTCACCACCGGCGCCTATTACACGAACCTGATGCCTGAGGCCGACGCGCTCAAGCTCGCCGAAGTGAGCGCCACCGAGCAGCGCAAGAACGGCGCCTTCGAGCTGATCAACAGGATCTGGGCGGAGAAGGCCAACATGGCCTACCTTGCGCGCGTCGTGGAGTTCACGCCGTTCCATCTCTACCTCAACAGGAAAATCGACAAGCCCGATCTCACCGGCCTCAAGATCCGCATCACGCCGGTGTACCGCGACTTCTTCCAGACGCTCGGCGCTGCGGTGATGACCACCGCGCCGGGCGAGGTGTACACGGCGCTCGAGCGCGGCGTGATCGACGGCTACGGCTGGCCGATCCACGCGCTCTTCGACCTCAACTGGCAGGAAAAGACGAAGTACCGCGTCGATCCGGGCTTTTACAACGCCGAAGTGTCGCTGGTCGCGAACCTCGACAAATGGAAAGCGCTACCCGCGAAAGCGCGCGATTACCTGAACCGCCAGGCGATCGAGTACGAGGGGCAGAACGACTTCTGGAAGTCGTACAACCAGAACGAGGCGAAGCGCCAGGCGGAGGCGGGCATTCAGACCATCACGTTCGATGCGGCGACGAGCCGCGCCTACGTGGAGAAGGCAAAGGAAGTAGGATGGGCCGGAGCGATCAAGGCGAGCCCGCAGTACGGGCCGCAGCTCAAAAAACTGCTCGCGAAGTAAAAGGTGCAGGCGCTCGAAACCGCCTACGGCCGTCTGCTGAACGCGCTCGCGCTCATCGCGTGCGCGCTGGTGCTCGGCATGACGCTCATGATCTGCGCCGACGTGCTGCTGCGAAACGTGCGGCTGGTTCCCGGCGTGGTGGGCCTCGAATGGTCTACCGAGATCTCCGAGGCGATGCTTTTCCTCGTCACCATGCTGACCGCACCATGGCTCCTTCGCCGCGGCCAGCACATCCGCGTCGACATCGTCCTGCGCGCCGTGCCGCCGCGCGTGGGCTGGGTGTTCGAATGGATCGTGGACGTGCTGGCGCTTGCCTGCTGCGCCATCATCACCTGGTACAGCGCGCGCGCCGCCTTTGCCAGCTACAAAGCGGGCGCGCTCTCCATCAAGACGCTCATCACGCCCGAATGGTGGCTATTGAGCGTACTGCCCGTTGCGTTCGCGGCGCTCACGCTGGAAGCGGTCTTCCGCATGCGGCGGCTCTACTACGCGCCACGCGCGCCGCGCGAGGACGCCGTCTCAACGGGCTAGCGCGTGTCCTGGGACGCGGCTGCGTGGCTCATGCTCGGCGGATCAACGCTGCTGCTCTTCCTCGGCCTGCCGGTGGCGTTCTCCTTCCTGGTGATCAATCTTCTCGGCGCGTGGCTCTTCCTCGGCGGGGAAGCGGGGCTGGTGCAGCTCGCGAGGAACTGCGTGGGCTCTGTCGCGAGCTTCTCGCTTACACCCATTCCGCTTTTCATCCTAATGGGCGAGGTGCTGTTCCACACCGGGCTCGCAGTGAAGGTGATCGATGGCGTGGAGCGCCTCATCCGGCAGGTGCCCGGGCGCCTTGCTGTAGTGGCAGTGGTCGCCGGCACGGTGTTCTCGGCGATCTCGGGCTCGACCATCGCCACGACCGCGATGCTGGGCAGCCTGATGCTGCCGGTAATGCTCGCACGCGGCTATCACCCGACGATGGCCACCGGACCGCTGATGGCGATCGGCGCCGTGGACATGCTCATCCCGCCCTCCGCCCTCACGGTCCTGTTGGGCAGCCTGTCCGGCATCTCGATCTCGAAGCTCCTCATCGGTGGCGTAATCCCGGGATTGATCCTGAGCGCGGCTTTCGTTGTCTACATCATCGTGCGGGTCAAGCTGAATCCGGTGCTCGCGCCGGCGAGCGCGTTCACCGAGTATCGTGGCTGGGCGAAGCTGCGGCCGTTCGTGCAATACGTGCTGCCGCTCGTGTCGATCTTCGTCGTGGTCGTGCTTTCGATGTCGGCCGGCTGGGCCACGCCGACCGAGTCGGCGGCGATCGGCGCGCTCTTCACCATGGTGCTCGCCATTGCCTACCGGGCGCTGACGCTCGAGAACCTGCTGCAATCGCTGCGCGGCACCGCGGCCATCTCGGGCATGATCCTCTTCATCATCGTCGGCGCGACGACCTTCTCGCAGATCCTGTCGTTCTCAGGCGCGAGCGACGGTCTGGTGGCGCTGATCGCCGGCATGGGCCTGCCGCCGCTCGCGGTCATCGCCGCGATGATGGTGCTGCTCATCTTCCTCGGTCTGTTCGTCGAGCAGGTGAGCATGATGATGATCACGCTGCCGATCTACATGCCGCTCGTGCAGAAGTACGGGGTGGATCCCGTGTGGTTTGGTGTGATGTTCCTGATCTGCATGCAGCTCGGCCTGCTGCTGCCGCCGCATGGCCTGCTCCTCATGACAATGAAGGGCGTCGCGCCGCCGCAGGTGCGCATGGGGCACATCTTCCAGGCGGTGCTGCCGTTCATCGCGATGAGCCTGATCTTGCTCGCGCTCGTATTCTTCGTTCCGGCAGTCGCCGTCTGGCTGCCTAAGGTGCTCGTGTAATGGAAAGATCCTTCAAGCAGGAAGTGGCAAAGCTCAAACTAGGCGAAGGCGAGACCTTCCACGGCGAGGCGATCCTCGCGGTGACCAAGGCGCTGCTGCAGTCGGGCGTCTCCTATGTCGGCGGCTACCAGGGCGCGCCGGTGTCGCATGTCATGGACGTGCTGAACGACGCGCGCGACATCCTCGACAACCTCGGCGTGCACGTCGAGACCAACGCCAACGAGGCGGGCGCCGCGGCGATGCTCGGCGCTTCGATCAACTACCCGATGCGCGGCGCCGTGGCGTTCAAATCCACCGTGGGTACCAACGTCGCGTCCGATGCGTTGTCCAACCTCGCGTCCGCGGGCGTCAAAGGCGGCGCCCTGCTGGTCCTCGGCGAGGACTACGGCGAAGGCTCCTCCATCATCCAGGAGCGTACCCACGCGTTCGCGATGAAATCGCAGATCTGGCTGCTCGATCCGCGGCCCAACCTGCCGAAGATCGTGGAGCTGGTCGAGCGCGGTTTCCAGCTCTCCGAGGCCTCGAGCACGCCTGTCATGTTGGAGCTGCGCATCCGCGCGTGTCACGTGCAGGGCAGCTTCAGGACGAAGCGGAACCAGGCGCCAGCGCTCTCGAAGCGCACGCTGATCGAGAACCCGGACTTCGACTACAACCGCATCTGCCTGCCCCCCGCGACCTATGCGCAGGAGAAGCAGAAGATCGAGGTGCGCTGGCCGGCCGCGGTGAAGTTCATTCGCGAGCACCGGCTGAACGAAAGCTTCCCCGGCGAGCTGAGCGACATCGGCATCGTCTGCCAGGGCGGCCTCTATAACGCGGTGATCCGGGCGCTGCAGACGCTCGGGCTCGCCGATGCCTTCGGCAACGCCAAGGTGCCGATCTACTGCATGAACGTCACCTATCCGATGGTGCCCGCGGAGGTGGCGGCGTTCTGCGCGGGGAAGCGCGAGGTGCTGATCGTCGAGGAAGGGCAACCGGCGTATATCGAGGAAGCGGTGCTCGCTACGCTGCGCCGGCAGGACATCAATGCGGTCCGGGTCCGCGGCAAGGACGTGCTGCCGCTCGCCGGCGAGTACACCGGCGAGGTGGTGCTTACCGGCGTCTCGAAGTTCCTCGGCCGGGAGCAGGTGGTGTCGCCGATCCGCGAGCTGAAGGAGCGCGCTGCGAAATTGCTGGGCGCGCTGCCGCAGCGGCCGCCGGGCTTCTGCGTCGGCTGTCCCGAGCGGCCGGTGTTCTCGGCGATGAAACTGCTCGAGAAGGACGCGGGCAAGTTCCATCTGTCCGCCGACATCGGCTGCCACCTCTTCTCCACGCTGCCGCCGTTCAATATCGGCAACACCGTGCTGGGTTATGGCCTGGGCCTCGCCTCGAACTCGGCGGTTCATCCCGCGATGTCGCGGCGCACGGTGACGATGATGGGTGACGGCGGCTTCTGGCACAACGGGCTCACCACCGGCATCGCCAACCACGTCTTCAACAAGAACGACGGCATCCTCGTCATCATGAAGAACGGCTACAGCTCCGCTACCGGCACGCAGGAGCTGCCCTCCTCGCCGCAGCACAGCGAGGTCAAGGAAGACATCAGCATGGAGCGCGCGCTGGAGGGCGTCGGCGTCGGCTGGATCCGGACGGTCGACAACTACCGGGTGGGCGAAGTCGCGAAGACCCTGAAGGAGGCGATGACCACCGACTATAAGGGCCTCAAGGTCATCGTCGCCGAGGGCGAATGCCAGCTCGAGCGGCAGCGCAAGCTGCGGCCGGTGGTCGCCGACAAGCTGAAGAAGGGCGAGCGGCACGTGCGCGTCAAGTACGGCGTTGACGAGGACACGTGCACCGGCGACCACTCGTGCATTCGCCTCTCCGGCTGCCCGACGCTCACCATCAAGGACAACCCGGATCCACTGCGCACCGACCCGGTAGCGACGGTGATCGACGGCTGTGTGGGCTGCGGCCTCTGCGGCGAGAACGCCCACGCCGCGGTGCTCTGCCCCTCCTTCTATCGCGCCGAAGTCATCCAGAACCCGACCTGGTGGGACAAGCTGTGGAACGGCAGTTCACCAAGGAAATAGAGTCCCTCCGGCTCGGCAACGGCGCCACCTTCCACGGCGAGGGCATCCTCGCGGTGACGAAGGCGCTGTTGCAGTCGGGTGTCTCGTATGTCGGCGGCTACCAGGGCGCACCCGTGTCGCATCTGCTCGACGTCATGGTCCAGGCGCGCGAGTACCTCGATGAGCTGGGCGTACACGTCGAGGCCTGCACCAACGAAGCCTCGGCCGCGGCGATGCTCGGCGCCTCCATCAACTACCCGGTGCGCGGCGCCGTGACCTGGAAGTCGATCGTCGGCACCAACGTCGCCGCCGATGCGCTCTCGTATCTCGCGAGCGCCGGCGTGATGGGCGGGACGCTGATCGTGCTCGGCGAGGACTACGGCGAAGGCGGCGTGGTGGCGCAGGAGCGAAGCCACGCCTACGCGCTCAAATCGCTCATGTGGCTGCTCGATCCGCGCCCCAACCTGCCGAAGATCGTGGAGCTGGTCGAGCGCGGCTTCGAGCTGTCGGAGGCCTCCAACACGCCGGTGATGATGGAGCTTCGCATCCGCGCCTGCCATGTGCGCGGCAGCTTCAGCGCCAGGGCGAACCGCGCGCCCGCCATCTCCAAGCGCGAGCGCCTGCCGGGACCGCCCACCGAGTTCACCTACGACCGCCTGGCGCACCCACCCGCCACCTTCCGGCAGGAGAAGCTCAAGTCGGACGTGCGTCTGCCCGCGGCGCGCAAGTTCATCGCCGAGCATCACCTGAACGAGGTTTTCCCCGGCAGCGAAGCGGCGCTCGGCATCATCGTGCAGGGCGGGCTCTACAACACGCTCGTCCTCGCCCTGAAGACGCTCGGCCTCGCCGACCCATTCGGCGCAAGCCGTGTCCCGATCCTCGCGCTGAACGTGGTCTATCCGCTGGTGCCGGAGGAGATCACGCGTTTCTGTGCGGGCAAGCGCGCCGTGCTGGTTCTCGAAGAAGGGCAGCCGGAATTCATCGAGCAGGAGGTCGCGACGTTCCTGCGGCGCGCCGACCTGCAGGCGAAGCTGCACGGCAAGGATGTGATGCATATGGCGGGCGAGTACACCGCCGAGGCGATGGTGCGCGGCCTCGCAAGATTCGCCGCGCAGCACGCGCCGCATCTCGACGTTGCCGGCGGGGCGAAATGGATCGACGCCGTGGCGAGCACCAAGCGCAAGGCGGCCGAGCTGCTCGGCGCGCTGCCGGTGCGCCCGCCGACCTTCTGCATCGGCTGCCCGGAGCGCCCGGTGTTCTCGGCGATGAAGCTCGTCGCGCAGGACATCGGCCGGCCGCACGTCTCGATGGACGTCGGCTGCCATGCGTTCGCGAGCTTCGAGCCCTTCTCGCAGGGCAATACGCTGCTCGGCTACGGCATGAGCCTCGCCGCGGCAGCGGGCGTGGCGCCGCTGCAGGCGCGCCGGCCGGTCGCGGTGATGGGCGACGGCGGTTTCTGGCACAACGGCCTGCTGTCCGGCGTGGCGTCGAACCTGTTGAACAAGGGCGACGGCGTGCTCATCGTGATGAAGAACGGCTACGCCTCCGCCACCGGCACCCAGGAGCTGCTTTCGACGCCGCCCGAGGAAACGCGCAAGCAAGCGCTCGGCGCGAGCGCCGTGCACGCCGACCGCAGCATCGAGCGGGCGCTCGCGGGCCTCGGCGTGAAGTGGCTGCGCACGGTCAACAACTACCACGTGAGCGAGATGGCGAAGGCCTATCGCGAAGCAATGACCACCGAGGAGAAAGGACTCAAGGTCATCGTCGCCGAAGGCGAATGCCAGCTCGAGCGCCAGCGCCGGCTGCGGCCGCAGGTCGCGGAGAAGCTGAAAAAAGGCGAGCGCTATGTGCGCGTGAAGTACGGCGTGGACGAGGACACCTGCACGGGCGATCACTCGTGCATTCGCTTGTCGGGCTGCCCGACGCTCACGGTTAAGGACAATCCCGATCCGCTGCGCACAGACCCGGTGGCGACGGTGATCGACGGCTGCGTCGGCTGCGGGCTGTGCGGCGAGAACGCGCACGCCGCGGTGCTGTGCCCGTCGTTCTATCGGGCCGAAGTAATCAACCACCCGAGCGTGTGGGACCGCGTGCGGGCCAAGCTATGAGCCTGCCCGAGCGTCCGATCACCATTCTCATCGCCGCGCTGGGTGGCGAAGGCGGCGGCGTGATGGCCGACTGGCTGATGGAGGCGGCGACCGCGGCCGACCTGCCGGCGCAGGCGACCTCGATACCCGGCGTGGCGCAGCGCACCGGAGCCACGACGTACTACCTCGAGATCTACCCGGTGCGCAAAAGCGAGCTCGGCGAGCGCGAGCCGGTGCTCTCGCTCACGCCCAGCCCGGGCAACGTCGACATCATGGTGGCCTCCGAGCTCGTCGAGGCGGGCCGCGCGATGGCCAACGGCTATGTCAGCCCCGAGCGCACCACGCTGATTGCCTCTACGCATCGCATCTACGCGACCGTCGAAAAGATGCAGATGGCCGATGGGCGCTACGAAGCGGACAAGGTGATGGCCGCGGCGCGCGAGCTCGCCAAGCTCACGGTGCTCTTCGACATGCGCAAGCTCGCGCAGGAGAGCGGCACGATCATCAACGCGGTGCTCTTCGGCGCGATGGCCGGCAGCGGCGTGCTGCCGCTCGCGCGCGATCGCTGCGAGGACGCGATCCGCAAAGGCGGCCGCGGCGCCGAGGCGAGCCTGCGCGGCTTCGCTGCGGGCTACGACATCGCGCGCGGCAGCCGCAAGCCGCCCGAGCAGCCAGCACCTCCGAAGCGCGCGACCGAGCTCGGCGAGATCGTGCAGCTCGCCGAAGAAAGACTGCGCGACTATCAGGGCGAGCGCTACGCCGAGCTGTATCGGCGCCGCATGGAGCCGTTCATGCGCGGCGACGCCAAAGTCGCCGCCACGGTGGCACGCCACCTCGCGACTTGGATGAGCTATGAGGACATCATCCGCGTGGCGGACCTGAAGACCCGCGCGAGCCGCTTCGAACGCGTGCGCCGCGAAGTGGGAGCGAAGGAAGATGAGCCGGTGGTCGTGATCGACTATCTGAAGCCGGGCATCGAAGAGTTCGCATCGGTTATGCCCGCAGCGCTCGGCCGGCGGCTCGTCGCATGGGCGGAGCGGCGCGGCAAGCTCGACGCTTACAACGTCGGCATGCACATCAAGACCTCGGGCCTCTTCGGCTTCCTGCTGGTGCGCTCGCTTTCATGGCTGCGGCCGCTGCGGCCCTACAGCTACCGCTACGCGGAGGAGCAGCAGCTTATCGAGCGCTGGCTCGGCTACGTCGCCGAGGCGGCGAAGCGCAACGCGGGCCTCGCCTGCGAGATCGCGGAATGCGCTCGCCTTATCAAGGGCTACGGCGAAACGCACCGGCGCGGCAAGGGCAACTTCCTCGCCATCGCCGACGCGCTCATCGAGAACCCGCCGACCGCGGAGGCGCGCGAGCAGGCAGCGGCGATCCGCAAGGCGCGCGACGCGGCGCTTGCCGATCCGGAAGGCAAGGCGCTCGGCACGACGCTCGGCAAGCCCGTGGTGTGGATGAAACCGGTAGCAAAAACGTAGACTAGGAGTCACCGATGGCAAGCGTTCCGCAGTCCACCAGCGGCGCACGGCAGGACCTCTACCGGCGCATGGACCGCCACAACACCGCGCCGCTGTGGGAGGTGCTGCACGCCCTCATCCCGGACACGCCGGTAACGCGGTGCAAGCCGTACCTCTGGAAATACCGCGACGTGCGGCCTTACATCATGGAGGCGGGGAAGCTCATCACCGCCAGGGAAGCGATCCGGCGGGTGCTGGTGCTCGAGAACCCCGGCATGCGCGGCGAGTCGTGCATCACGCAGAGCCTCTACGCCGGCCTGCAGCTCATCCTGCCCGGGGAGATCGCGCCGAGCCATCGCCACAGCCAGTCGGCGCTGCGCTTCATCGTCGAGGGCGCGGGCGCCTACACCGCGGTCGACGGCGAGCGCACCACGATGTATCCGGGCGACTTCATCATCACGCCCTCCTGGACCTTCCACGACCACGGCAACCCGGGCAGCGAGCCGGTGGTGTGGATGGATGGGCTCGACATCCGCATCGTCGAACTGTTCGCGGCGCAGTTCCACCAGGTCTATCCGGAGGAAGTGCAGCCCGTGGTACGCAGCGAAGGCGCCGCTACCGCGCGCTTTGGCAACGGGCTCGCGCCGCTCGGCGCGACTGCGCCCTTCGGCAAGACCTCGCCGATCTTCAACTACCCGTATGCGAGGAGCCGCGAATCGCTCGAGTTGCTCTCGCGCGACCAGGATCCCGATCCGTGCCATGGCTGGAAGATGCAGTTCGTCAACCCGCTCAGCGGCGGACATGCGATGCCGACGATCGCGGCGTTCATCCAGCTGCTGCCGCCGCGCTTCCAGTCGCAGGCGTATCGCAGCACCGACGGCACGATCTACTCGGTCGTCGAAGGCGGCGGGCGAGTGGCGATCGGCGCCGAGAGCTACGAGTTCGAGCCGCGCGATGTGTTCGTCGTGCCGTCGTGGACGCCGGTGAAGTTCGAGACGACGCCCGAGACGGTGCTCTTCTCCTTCTCCGACCGGCCGGGGCAGGAGGCGATGGGACTGTGGCGCGAAGGCAGGGGATGAACGCGCCGGATAAGAGCGTCATCTCGAAGCTCTATAACAACCGGGAGCTGGTCCCCGACCACCCGCAGTATTTCGCGCGCTGGGCGGAAGACTCGCAGAAGGCGCGCGGCACCATGACCTCTCATCTCGACCTGCGCTACGGCGAGGCGCCGGGCGAGACGCTCGATCTTTTCCCGGCGCGCAAGGGCGACGGCAGCTGCATGATGTTCATCCACGGCGGCTACTGGCGCTCGCTCGACAAGTGCGACTTCTCGTTCCTCGCGCCGACCTTCGTCGCGGGCGGCATCTCGCTCGCGGTAGTGAACTACGAGCTCTGCCCGAAGGTTTCGATGCAGGAGATCGTGCGCCAGATGCTGCGCGCGAGCCGCTGGCTGTGGCTGCATGCCGAGGAGTACGGCATGGACCAGGACCGGCTTTACGCGAGCGGCCATTCGGCCGGCGGGCATCTCAGCGCGATGCTGATGTGCGCGCAATGGCCGGCGTTCGACCGCGGGCTGCCGAAAGATCTGTGGAAGGGCGGCCTCGCCATCAGCGGCCTCTACGACCTGCGGCCGCTGGTGGACGTCGACTGGCTGAACGTCGACCTGCGCCTCGATCCGGCGACGGCGCTCAAGCTCTCGCCGGCGTTCCTGCCGCCGGCGACGCGCGCACCGGTGATGACCTGCGTCGGCGGCGACGAGTCGAGCGAGTTCCTGCGGCAGAACGCGCTCCTCGGCGAGCGCTGGAGGAGCGCCTTCGCCGGCGACATCCCGATGCCGGACCGGCATCACTTTTCGGTCGTGGACGGCCTCGCAGAAGAACAAAGCGCGCTCTTCCAGGGCGTGCGCAAGCTCATGAAGCTCGCTAAATGAACCAATACCTGCAACCGGGACGTTTCGTCGACAGCACGCAGCCGAAGGTGGCGGCGTTCGCCGCCCAGCATGCGAAGGGCGCCGATGCGCGGGAGAAGGCGGTCGCTCTGTACTACGCGGTGCGCGACACGATCCGCTACAACCCGTTCCAGAACTTCATGGCCGACGACACCTACCGCGCCTCGGCGTGCCTCGAGCAGAACCTCGGCTGGTGCGTATCGAAGGCGGCGCTGCTCGCCGCCAGCGCGCGCGCGGCCGGCATCCCGGCGCGCGTCGGCTTCGCCGACGTCAAGAACCACCTGACCACGCCGGCGCTCACCGCGAAGATGGGCACCGACCTGTTCGTCTATCACGGCTACACCGAGCTCTACCTCGACGGCCAATGGATCAAGGCGACGCCCGCATTCAACCTCAGCCTGTGCAAGCGCTTCCGGGTGAAGCCGCTGGAGTTCGACGGACTCGCCGACTCGATCTTCCATCCGTTCGACGAGGATGACCGGCGGCACATGGAGTACGTGCGCTGGCGCGGCGAGTACGCCGACGTGCCGGCGCAAGAGATCAAGCGCGTCTTCCGCGAGACCTATCCCGAGCTCTTCAACCTCGGCCCGGCCGCCTCGCAACGCCAGTTTGCTTGAGGTGCGCGCGCTCCTAGAGGAGAGCTTTCGCGCCGCCGTGGCGGCGGCCGATCCGCTGCAGATCCTGGCGGCGCATCTCCCAGCGCCGCCGCGCGGGCGTACGTTCGTCGCCGCGGCGGGCAAGGCAGCGGCGGCCATGGCGGCGGCGGTTGAGCGCCACTGGCAGGGCGAGCTCTCCGGCATCGCCATCACGCGCTACGGGCACGGCGTGCCGACCAGCCGCATCCGCGTGGTCGAGGCGGGGCATCCGGTGCCCGATGAAGCGGGCGAGCGCGCCGCCGCCGAGATATTGGCCGCGGTGCGCACTCTGGGCGAAGGCGACCTGCTGCTGGCATTGCTCTCCGGCGGCGGCTCGAGCCTGCTGTCGCTGCCGGCGAGCGATGTGCCGATGGCCGACCTCAAGCGAGTGACGTCGCAACTCCTGAAGAGCGGTGCGGCCATCCAGGAGATGAACACGGTACGCAAGCACCTCTCGGCGATCCACGGCGGCCGCCTCGCCGCCGCGTCGCGCGCGCCGGTGGTGGCGCTCATCATCTCCGACGTGACCGGCGACGATCCGACGCACATTGCTTCCGGCCCCTGCGCGCCGGATCCGACCACGTACGCCGATGCGCGCCAGATCCTCGCGCGCTATCGCGTCGATCCGCCGGCGACGGTGAAGGCGCGCCTCGAAAGAGCGGCCGACGAGACGCCGAAGCCCGGCGATCCGGTGTTTGCGAGAGTGCAGAACAAGGTCATCGCTACTGCGCATCGCTCGCTCGAAGCGGCCGCCGAGGTGTTCGCGCGCGCGGGCGTGCAGCCGGTGATCCTCGGCGACACGGTGACCGGCGAGGCGGCCGAGGTCGCCAAGGTGATGGCGGCGCTGGTGCACGAAATCCGCACGCACGGCAAGCCGTGGCTATCGCCCGTGGCGCTCATCTCCGGCGGTGAGTGCACGGTAACGGTCACGGGCGATGGCGGCCGCGGCGGGCGCTGCGCGGAGTTCCTGCTCTCGCTCGGCATCGAGACCGGCGGTGTGTGGGCGATCGCCTGCGACACCGACGGCATCGACGGCACCGAAGACAACGCCGGCGCCATATTGACGCCCGACAGCATGCGCCGCGGCGCAGATGCGAAGGCGCTGCTCGCAAGACACGACAGCTACGGCTTCTTCGCCGCGCTCGGCGACCTGGTGGTCACCGGGCCGACGCGCACCAACGTCAACGACTACCGCGCGATCGTCGTGCTCTAGCGGACCGCGGTGAGGTCGATCTCGATGCGGCAGCCGGGCACGAGAAGCCCGCTCACCTGCACGGTGGTGCGCGGCGGCGGCGACGGGAAAAACTCCTTCCACACCTGATCGAAGTAGCAGAAGTCGTTGAGGTCGGTGAGGAAGACCTGCGCTTTCACGGTGTCCTTCAGATCGCAGCCGGCTGCCTGGAAGACGCTGCGCAGGTTTTCCAGCACGTAGGCCGTCTGCTTCTGGATGTGCGAGCCGTAGTACGGAAACGCCGGATCCTGGCGCGCCTGCGGCGGCACGCCGGTCTTGTAGTCGGAGGCAATCTGTCCCGCGGCATAGAGCGTGTCGCCGGCGAGGATCCCCTGGCAGTAATGCGCCATCGGCGCGGGCGTCTTCGCGCCGCTGACCACTTGCCGCTTCACACCCGGCCGCACGCCCCACAGATCGATTTCCACCTTGCAGCCCGGCACGAGCAGCCCGCTCACCTGGACCGTGGTGCGCGGCGGCGGTGACGGAAAGAACTCCTTCCAGACCTGATCGAAGTAATAGAAGTCGTTGAGGTCGGTCAGGAACACCTGCGACTTGACTACGTCCTTCAGGTCGCAGCCGGCGGCCTGGAAGACGCTGCGCAGATTGTTGAGGACGTAGCGCGCCTGCTTCTGGATGGTCGAGCCGCAATACGGAAACGCCCGATCCTGCCGTGCCTCGGGCGGCACCCCGGTTTTGTAATCGGACGCGATCTGCCCCGCCGCGTAGAGCGTTTCACCGGCGAGGACGCTCTGCGAGTAATGCGCCATCGGCGCGGGCGTCGATGCGCCGCTCACGACGCGGCGCGAGACGCGCGGCTGCACCGCCCATAGATCGATTTCGACGCGGCAGCCGGGAACGAGGAGGCCGCTCACCTGCACTGTCGTGCGCGGCGGCGGCGACGGGAAGAACTGCTTCCACACCTGATCGAAGTAATGGAAGTCGTCGAGGTCGGTGAGGAAGACCTGCGATTTGACGACGTCCTCGAGCTCGCAGCCACCCGCCTGCAGCACCGCGCGCAGGTTCTCGAGGATGTAGCGGGCCTGCTTCTGGATCTGCGAGCCATAGTACGGAAAAGCCGGGTCCTGGCGCGCCTCGGGCGCAACGCCGGTCTTGTTGTCGGAGGCGATCTGTCCCGCCGCGTAAACCGTCTCGCCGACGAGCACGCCCTGGCCGTAGTGCGCCATGGGCGGCGGCGTGCCCGTGCCGCTCAGCACTTCGCGCTTCATCCGCTCTCCTCCTGCCGCGAGAGTCTAGTCGAGCTTCACGGCGCTGCCGACCCTCAGGCGCAGGAGCCGGGCGGCATTGCCGCGCGGCGCCGCGATCTCGACGAGCCCCATGCTGTTCTCGTGCCAGAACGGGACGCGTGCCTCTTCGAAGGTGCGCGCGTAGCGCAGGACGCGCCGGCCGACGCGCAGCGCAGCGTCGGCGGTCGTGTAGCGCAGGCCGGTGACGGCATTGCCATAGTGATCGATGTAAATGACGCGCGGCAGGTCCGCCGGCGGCAGCAAGAGGTCCGGCCGGTCCTTCCGCGTGAGCCAGCCGCGCGGCACCCGGTCGGCTGCAAGCGCCGCGGCGACCGGGGCGAAAAGATCGCGGCCGTGGAACGATGCGCTCAGCCGTTCCGGCCGCCAGGCAATGCGCCAACAGCTGCGGCGGCGAGCACGCTGCCAGAGGATGGAGAGCAATCCATTATCAGGACCGACGAAGTGGCGGCCATCGATCCGCGTAACGATGGCGCCGCGCCGCCCGCCGACGCCCGGATCGACCACCGCGAGGAAGACTGCGTCAGCCGGATACTCGGCAGCGAGCGCGGCGAGGAGATGCGCCGCCGGCTCGATGCCGAAGGCAGGGGCATCGTGAAACGCGTCGATGATCGGCGAGCGCGGTGCGCGCGCCGCGAGGACTGCCTTTACCTGGCCGACGTAGAGATCGGCGGCGCCGAAGTCGGTGAACAGGACGAGGGGCCGGGCGCGCGTCAGGCGGCGGCTTTTTTCTCGCTCTTCTTCTCGGGCTTTTTCTCGGCCTTCTTCTGGCCCTTCTGCTCGTCGCCGGCCGCGGTCGCGGCTTCCTCGGCGCGCTCGGTCAGCATCACGAGGGCAAGCGGGGCGTTGTCGCCGTTGCGAAAGCCGATCTTCAGGATGCGCGTGTAGCCGCCGTTACGCTTGGCGAAGCGCGGCCCGAGATCGTCGAACAGCTTCGCGACGATGGCGCGGTCGCGCAGGCGATCGAAGGCGAGCCGGCGATTGGCGAGCGAGGGTCGCTTGCCGAGCGTGATCATCGGCTCGGCGACGCGGCGCAGCTCCTTCGCCTTGGGCAGCGTGGTGCGGATCTGCTCGTGGCGCAGCAGCGACACCGTCATGTTGCGCAGCATCGCCAGGCGATGTGCCGAGGTGCGGTTGAGCTTGCGGAGGCCGTGGCCGTGGCGCATGGCTAGGTCCGGTGCTCGAGGCCGGCGGGCGGCCAGTTCTCGAGCTTCATGCCGAGCGTGAGGCCGCGCGAGGCGAGCACTTCCTTGATCTCGTTGAGCGACTTGCGGCCGAGGTTCGGCGTCTTGAGAAGCTCGGTCTCGGTGCGCTGGATGAGGTCGCCGATGTAGTAGATGTTCTCGGCCTTGAGGCAGTTCGCCGAGCGCACCGTGAGCTCGAGGTCGTCGACCGGGCGCAGCAGGATCGGGTCGACGGCCGGGGACTTCGGCTGCTCCGTCGGCAGCGACGTGCCTTCGAGCTGCGCGAAGACCGAGAGCTGGTCGACCAGCACGCGCGCCGCATAGCGGATCGCTTCCTCGGGCTCGATGGCGCCATTGGTCTCGATATCCATGATCAGCTTGTCGAGGTCGGTGCGCTGCTCGACGCGCGCCGACTCCACGGCGTAGGAGACGCGGCGCACGGGGCTGAAGGACGCATCGAGGATGATGCGGCCGATGCCTTTGGTCTCTTCAGGCAGGTAGCGCATGTTGCCCGGCACGTAGCCGCGGCCCGACTCGACTTTGATCTGCATCTCGAGCTTGCCGCCCGAGGCGATATGCGCGATGACATGGTCGGGATTGATGATCTCGACGTCGTGCGCCGGCTCGATGTCGGCCGCGGTGATGGCGCCGTCGCCCTTCTTCTTCAGCGACAGGATCGCTTCGGCGCGGTTATGCAGGCGGAAGACGACGCCCTTGAGGTTCAGCAGGATGTCCACCACGTCCTCGCGCACGCCGTCGAGCGTCGAGTACTCGTGCACCACGCCCGCGATCTGCACCTCGGTGGGCGCGTGGCCCGGCATCGAGGAAAGCAGCACGCGGCGCAGCGCGTTGCCGAGCGTGTGGCCATAGCCGCGCTCGAACGGCTCCATCGTCACCCGCGCGTGATTCGGCGAGAGGTTCTGGACGTCGACAATACGAGGCTTGAGAAATCCGGATTGCGGCATGATTCGGGTCCTGAGGTTTACTTCGCGCGGTTACTTCGAATACAGCTCGATGACGAGGTGCTCGTTGATCGTCGAAGACAGATCCGAGCGTGCCGGCATCGATTTGAACGTGCCTTTCAGCGCCTTCGAGTCCACTTGCAGCCACTCGGGGAAGCCGCGCGACTCGGCGGCCTCGGCGGCGGCCTTGATGCGAAGCTGCTCCTTCGCCTTCGGCGCGACTTCAATGACGTCGCCGGGGCGCAGGCGGAACGACGGGATGTTGACGCGCTTGCCGTTCACCAGAATGGCGTTGT
>JACXTT010006990.1_pt1 | contig 16000 bp, 9 predicted proteins | sample 9270951 | NCBI WGS metagenome assembly JACXTT01 (sample SAMN15532306, study PRJNA645909) | rock metagenome | isolation source: weathered quartz diorite | place: Puerto Rico | collected 2017-06-21 | reverse complement strand
TGGAATGCCGCCCAGAGTATGGGGGTCGTTCGGAGCGGCACTGGGGACGAGAACTTCCGTCACTTGCACGGGCTTCATAAACGTATTTGTTTGAACGGCGCCCAAATCGATCAACTGAATGGTGCCGCTGCCGGATTGCACGACGATGGCCTGGTTTGTAGCGCCATCGATGGCGATGTCTCCAAAAAGTTGCAAGGGCACGGAGGAGCCAGAGCAAGGGGCGGGGGTATTGCCGGGAACGCAGATCGTAACTGTCCCTGTGCCGGGCAGGGTCACCTGCGCTGTGTTCACGGCGTCCTGTGTGCAATTTGGCGCACTCTGCACGCAAACGAGGGCATTTCTGGTCAGTGTAACGGGATTTGAGACCGAAACTTGATTCTGGCCGGAATTGTAGGAAACCAACTCGTTGGTGAACGGTTGAAACGCGACCGAAGTTGTCCCAAGCAGTTCTGGAGCGCCAGCACACGTCGTGGTGTTCACCGTGCAGTTCGCGCGGAACGTAATAGAGCTGGTGTTTTGATCGAGTGAATTCACCAAATTGATTTGCGGACCATTTTGCCCCGTGGCATTGGCGTCCGCCATCGCCACGAGTCCGGTGATTGGATTCACAGCCACTCCTTGCGTGGTCTGAGAAATGCCGCCAATGGTGATATTGGGAGCGCTGTAGTTTGCGGTGCTCAATGCCGTGCAACCAGAAGGTGTGGGAGGGTTGAGACTAGTGCACCCGGTTGCTGTGTCGTTCACGGTGGAGTTCAACGCATAGGTGAAACTCGTGCTGTTGATAATACTCTGAACGGTGAACGCGCCATTGAAGTCCGTTTGGTTAGTCGCACCTTTCGGCACATTGAGGATGAGAACCGTTCCCGGATTCCCGGGGTTTAGGCCGTGCGGATCCTTCGTCGTTACCGTAACCAGGCCAGAAGTCAACGAAGCATTGGAGATTATTGTGAAAGTGGAAGCCTTTGTGACATCAATGCCGTTGGCTACACCCAAGCCGCCCGGAGTAACAACGGCGAGATGAGTATGGGGAAGCATTGCAATCTGCGGAAACTTCCCCGTGTTCAAAGTGACCTGCGCAAAAACGCACGGCGGAGCAGAAACGGTCTGCGCGGGGCTTGACAAGCATGTACCGCTCGGGTCGTTATTCAGGTTGAGCAGGAATCCAACTTTCGCCGTGGTCGGATTTGCTGTGGAAGAATAGGCCACCAAAGCCATGTTCGTATCCGAATCCACGCCGATGGAGTACGCGAGCGGCGCCGGAGTCTGCTCGGTGGGAACAAATCCCACTAGTGAAATTGGCCCAGCCGGAATGAACGGGTTGTTGGCACCTGGGAGCGGAAATACGGTGACGCTCTGGTCTTGGTAGCTCACAACGGCAACAGTGTGCAAAGTCTGGTTAATCGAAAGGCCCGAAGGAGCATTCACTGCACAAGAAGTCACAGGGCAGGCCAGTGGTGTGAGCGAGAGCGTAGAAGGATTTGTCGTATCGTTTCTCGCTACCGTGAAGAAGTCGATGCGGTTTGCACCGGTCACCGCAACCACGGCGACGCCAAGCTGAGAATCGATGTCGATCGCACTCGCATTAGTGAGAGGCAGTCCGCCGGCGCCAGTGGAAATCGAAGTCGCATTGTTTACATAAGGCGGATGTGCCGAGTAATTCGGGAAAATGGCGAGATTAGTGATGGAGGTGCTGCTGTCCGCTGCCTGGGATCCGGTATTGGAAACCAAGAATGGATAGAGGCCCGGTGCGGAGTTGTTGGCGATGTTCGTATCAAAGGCAAGAGCGAGTCTGCGTGAACTCGACGTGCGATTGGAGTCTTTCGTCACGGTTTGGCCGCGGAACGTCGCAATCGTTGGCACGCCACCGGGACCGAAGTAGCCTCCGTTTACCGTCATGGCTTGCTCGTTGTTGTTCTGCGCGCTCTGAACAACGCTATCCGGCACGGAAGCAACCGAGGTCGCCCGCACAGGAACGACGCTATAACGGAAAGGTCCCGGACCATTGGTGACTGGCTGCGCGGGATCTCCAACCGAAACGGTGAACGAGTCGGCGGATGCCAAGTCCGATTCGAGCAGCCGCAGACGCACTCCAGTCGAGGGGGGATTCGTCACGCTTGTCGTAGGAATTGGGAAAAGAACTTTCAGCTGCCCTGAGGCGAAGTTGAAGATTTTTGAGCCCCCACCGTCCGCGGTAACCGTTACGGTCGAGGCCGAAGTCACGTTAAGAGCATCCAGATAAATGTCGTAGAAGGCAGCGTTCTGCGGAGCAATCGTTGGCGAAATGCCATTGAAGGTGATGGAACTTCCCGCAACGATGGTGATGGTTCCGATGGCGAAACAGGCACTCGATGTACCCGTGCTGGCGCAGTGCGGGTCCGCGACCGAAGTGGCAACGATAGTAAGCGTGGCCGTGCTTGGGACTGCAGTGGGTGCTGTATACAGCCCGTTGGCGTCCACATGACCACAAGTGGGATCGCATGTGGCCAAATCCGGATAAGTAAGGCTACCCGATGGAGTTTTCTGCGTGATGAGCCAGGTCACGCCCTTATTTTGGATGTCGTTGGTGAGTGTCGCCGTGAACTGAAATTGCGACTGTCCCGTTGCAGTGCTGGTGGGAACCGTGGCAGTGGTCGGAGTAAGGGTGACGGTGATCCCGGAGCTGAGAGCGAGTGTCGCGGTCGCGGTCTTTTTTGTGTCCGCAGCGGAAGTTGCAACAACGCTGATGGCGAGAACGCAGGCAGCGGATGAACTCGTGCAGGTTGTGCCGGTAAGTTTTGTGAAATCCGGAATAGACTGGGGAGCTGTAAAGACGACGGTCGCATTCGCGGAACTTGCGGGAATATTCCCCGTCTGGTCGTTGCACGGAGTCGCCTTGCCGTCTGTTTCTTTCGCGCTGCTGTCAAAACTCTTTGTAATGTAAGTGCAAGTCCAGGTGACGTTGGTGTTGGTTGATCCCGAGACGGTTGCGGTTATTGTGAGGTTTTGCGTGACTAGCACGGAGGCGATGGGCGGACTGACGGACACGGAGACCACGTTTGACGAACTGCCTCCGCCGCAGCCCACGGCCAGCGCAATGCACCCAGCCAGCAGGACGAATAGAGTTTTTAGCCTTCGAGACTTCATACTCACGTGTTCCCCCACATCGCGCTTTCGGCGATTTTGCCGCCGGCGCTTCAATGTTCCACGGGGCGAAACTTCCGTTTCGCCGAAAAAACCACACCTCTTGACGAGTCAGCCCTCAAAACGTACGGCTGACGGTAAACCGAAAAGTCGTCTTGGGTTCGAAATAATTCAACCGGCCCGGATTGTTTACGATGCTGTCCAACTGCGGCTTGACCACGAACTGGTACAAATTCGGGTCAATCAAATTCAGTTGCTGCTGCAAATATTGCTTATCCGCTGCATTAATGAACGGATCTTGGGCGACCAGCTCCTCGTGAAGGCGATGGACGTTGTAAGCGTAGTAGATTCGGAACGGCGCCTGCACGATAGGCAGCTGAATCACAAACTCGATGCCTGCGGAACCACGCAGACGAAAATTCGTGTTGGGCGCAATCGGCAACCTGGCCGACACGCCGGAGCCTGGAAAGTCCGTCGTCAATTGAGTCACGCCTGTGGGATCCAGCTTCAAGCCGCCTTTATTCGCAATTCCGCTTGTGCCGCCGTCGAAAAAGAACGCCGTCTGAAAGTACTGCTTTACGATCGGAATGCGGTACTCCACATTTCCAAAACCCTCGATGTCACCGCCGGGCAGCGTCGCCGTATAAATCAAAGCTGGAATTGAGACGATCCGAAGTACGCCGCCCGCAGTCGGGTCGGGATATGTGATGGGAACCCTGGACTCGGTCGGGATGAAAGTGACAGGCGAGATCGAGCGGATGTCGTATCCGCGAATGTCGTCTTCGCCTCCCATATAAAAACGGTTGTAAGGCGGGATTTCCTTTCCACCGAACCCTGTGATGTAGGCGACGCGCGCGCGATAGCCAAAAACATTGCGGCGCTTGTTTACTGGCCGGAATTTCTTGTACTCGATGACATTCGTAACGGTGTTGACGTTGCCGCCGATGGGTCCGCCGGTGAAGGCAACCGTGTATAACAGGCTCTTTCCGGTCGTGGGATTCACCGGATTGTCTATGGAATTGTAGGTGATCGTTGGAGTAATCGTGCTGGAGACGATTCCGTTGAGGGCGCTCGGACCGGCAAAGCTTCGGTACTGAATGGATTGAAAGAGAAGCTTCGAAGCGTCGTTAAATGCGGTGATGTTTGTGCGCGTCAACCCGTAAGTCAATCCGACGCGCGTGAAGGAAAATTTGCGCAGCGGATAACTCGCAAATATGGTAAAGCCGGTGCTGTTCTGGTTGTAATTCTGAATGAATTGTGGATTCAGGCTGACTTGTTGCCCAAACAAGAGCGATTCCTGCTTGGCTTGGTCGTAACTGAAGCGGCTTGAGAAAATTGTGAATCCCGTGCTAATCGGCCGGTCGAAAAGATAAGGCTCCGTAAATCCAAACAGAAAGCTGCGCTGCAAGCTGCCGAACTGCGCGGAGAACGTGAGTGTTTCGCCGAGACCGAGAAAGTTGTTCGTTTGATAAGTGAGGCCAATGAAGCCGCCGGCGAGTCCGCTGACGCCGCCGTTCAAGCCGATGGACTGCTTGCCTTTTTCTTTCACTTTCAGGTTCAGGTCGACTGTGCCTTCCTTGACGTTGCGCTTGATTTCGACGGCCTTGTCGGCTTCGATGCGGTCGAAATAGTCCAACTGGTTCAGGCGAAGAATACTGATTTCCCAAGCACGCTTGTCGAACAGCGAACCTTCATCAATCAGCAGCTCGCGGCGAATCACTTTGTCGCGCGTGGTCGTATTGCCGGTAAATTCTATTCGCCGTACGTAATATTGTTTTTGCTCGTCGAACCGGAGGGTGACATTGATTATTTTTTTCGCGTCATCAATATCGAATTCCGGCTCGGCAGTGAAATCGATAAAACCAAAGCGGCCATACTCGCTCGTATAGTCCTTCAAGGCTTTGCGCAATTTATCTACGTTTAGAATGTCGCCCTGCTTTAACGGGAAAAACGATTTCAGTGCGTCCACTTTGAGGGAAAGCTGTTTGTCGGGATCGGCGCTGACGATTTTCAGCGTGCCCATTTTGTAGCGCTCGCCCTCTTCAATCGGAATCGTAATGTTGACGGCCTTGCCGTTGGATTTGCCAAGCACAAGTGGCACGCCAAGACGGTTGTTTCGCGTGTCAATGTTCTCCACAATCGGGCCGTTGGGCGCGACCAGGACGCGGAAATATCCGTTGTCCTGATACAAGCCGCGGATTCCGACTTCGAGATCTTCAATCAGCTTGTCGTGATCGTACGTCTTGGACATGACGGGTATGAACGTGATGTAAAGCGGAATTCCGTACGGGCGATCGTGGCGCATCGCGCGAATCAACTTCCGGTCGCTAAACGCATGATTCCCGGTGAACTTGATCTTGCCGACCTTAACTTTTGGCCCTTCATCAATCTTAAAGATCAAAATGACCGCGTTGCTTGAGGCAATGCGCTCATATTGCGGGGTTACTTTGGCGAATTGCCGCCCATGCTCACCGAGCAGCTCCTGCAAAACCACTTCCGCTTTTTTGATCCTGGTGGGATCGAACTGGCTCTCTACCGTTAGTCCGACTTTGCGTTCCTTAAACCGATCCAGAATGTCCGATTCAGAAATGGAATGAATGCCATCGTAGCGAATGCGCCGGATGACCGGGCGCTCCTTCACGTCAAAAAGAATGATTTTGGCATTTGCGCGGTCCGCAGAGTCTTCTACTCGCAGTTTGACATCTTCAAAAAATTGCGTATTCCAAAGGGCCTGGAAGTCGCGGCGCAGAGTCTCTTCGTTATACGTGTCGCCTTCGCGGCTGAAGATGCGCGCCTTCAGAGTATCGTTTCGAACGCGGCGATTCCCGATGAACTCAATTCTCTGAATAACGAACGTTTCGCCCTGCTGCGCGCCGGCTTGTCCAAAATTGTCTTCCTTCGTGGATTCCAATGTAACCAGGTCGAGACTCTCGGACATCAAATAGCGGTGTTTAGTGGAAGGGGAAGGCGGCTGCGGGTGATTTTCCACGGGTGCTTGCGCGGACAAACGCACGGCGCTCGCCGCCAGCAATATCGCTGTGACGAGCCATCGCTTTCCAGCCTGCTTTGCGTCCAACGAAAAACAGACTCTTCTGTAAGCGGCCGGTGAAGGCTTCAAGGCCGCGCCCCCAAGCGCAAGTTGTTCTTCTCCTGCCGGACCCGGTATGGGCCGGCTTTCGCACACAGCTCCGGCGGGGCCGGAGTCGCACGCGTGCTTTCAGATTCGTTAATGGATAACCGGGGTTGCCTCAGCAACAGGTCGGAACGAAAGGCCATCCCCCGCGACGTACATTTGCAACGTCGCTGGCCTCTGAATTCCTCCCTGTATTAGAGCTTCCGAGAGCGGGTCTTCTACATACTTTTGCAGCGCCCTTCGCAGCGGCCGCGCTCCGTAACTGCGATCCGCACACGTTTTCTCGAGAATCCATTGTCTTGCTTCCGGCGACAACACCACCTGTACCTGACGGTGGATGAGTGTATCGTTCATTTGCCCCACGAGCAAATCAATGATGCGGAGCAAGTCCTCGTCGGCGAGCGGATTGAAGATGATGACTTCATCCAGCCGATTGAGAAATTCCGGATTGAATACGCGCTTCACTTCGTTCATCACCATTTCTTCCATGGATTTCACACTTGCTTCATCCGCGCCGCCTTGGAACCCAATACCAGTGCGTTTCTGGAGATGCCGTGCGCCAAGATTGGAGGTCATAATAATGATGGTATTGCGGAAATCAACCGTATTGCCGAGGCCATCGCTGAGCTGACCGTCTTCGAAGACTTGTAAGAGAATATTGAAGACATCCGGATGCGCTTTCTCGATTTCGTCGAGGAGAATTACCGAGTACGGAGTCCGGCGCACGCGTTCCGTCAACTGGCCGCCCTCTTCGTAACCGACATATCCTGGAGGCGCGCCGATTAGCTTCGAAACGGAATGTTTTTCCATGAACTCGGACATATCGAAGCGAACCAGCGATTTTTCAGAGCCGAATAGAAATTCCGCGAGACGCCTTGCCACTTCTGTCTTGCCGACGCCCGTCGGCCCGAGGAAAAAGAAGCATCCCACCGGACGCGCAGGAGACTTGAGTCCGGCGCGGCTCCGGCGAATCGCGCGTGCCAGTGCCGTAATCGCTTTGTCCTGGCTGATAACGCGCTTGTGCAATTCCTGCTCGATGCGCAACAGTTTCTGCTGTTCATCTTCTTTGATGGACGTAACCGCGATACCTGTCCAGCGCGAAACAACCTCTTCAATGTCTTCGCGCGAAACGATTCCGGTTGTCGCGTCGTCGAGCTTGTACCGCTCGCGCAACTGGCGCAGATTTTCTTTCTCTTTGCGCTCTTCCTCGGAATAGAACCGCGCCTTTTCGAATTCGTGCGCCGCGATTGCGCCCTCCATGCGGTGCGTGATGAACTTCACGCGCTTTTGCACTTCTCCAACTTCTTCCGGCACCGTCGCCTGGCGCAGCTTCACGCGCGCGCCGGCTTCATCAATCAAATCTATGGCTTTGTCCGGAAGGAAACGGTCAGGGATGTAGCGGTTTGAAAGATAGACCGAATAACGCAGCGCCTCGTCGGTGTAAGTCACCGCGTGAAACTTCTCGTAACGCTCGCGAACGCCGTTGATTACCTGAATTGCCTCTTCTTCATTCGGCGCAGGAACTTTTACGGCCTGGAAGCGTCGCTCGAGCGAGCGATCTTTCTCAACGGACTTGCGATACTCCGTTGGAGTTGTTGCACCGATGCACTGAATTTCTCCGCGGGAAAGCGCCGGCTTCAAGATGTTCGCCGCGTCCAGCGAACCTTCAGCCGACCCCGCGCCCACCAAAGTGTGAAGCTCATCAATAAAAACGATGGAGTTCTGGCTTTCCATCAACTCCTTCATGATGGTTTTTAGCCGCTCTTCGAATTGTCCCCGGTATTTCGTTCCTGCAACGATGAGCGAAAGATCGAGAGAAAGAATCCTTTTGTCCGCAAGGAAAGGTGGGACATCTGCATCCGCAATTCGCTGGGCCAATCCTTCCACGATGGCGGTCTTGCCGACGCCCGGCTCGCCGATCAGCACGGGATTGTTTTTTGTGCGGCGGCACAAGATTTGAATTACGCGTTCAACTTCGCTTTCGCGCCCAACGAGCGGATCCAGTGAACCTTCTGCAGCGGCGCTTGTCAGATCGCGGCTGAATTCCGCGAGCAATGATGTTTCCTTCGGACGTGATGCCGGCGTCTTTTCCCCGCTCGTGCGCGCGAGTTCTTCGCGCAAGGAGGAAAGCCGCAGCCCACGCTCCATCAATATTTCCGCGCCAAAGCATTTTTCTTCGCGCAAAATTCCAAGCAGGAGGTGCTCCGTACCAACGTGCTTCACACCCAGCCGTTCCGCCTCTTCCGCGGCCATGTTCAGAATGCGCTTGCACTCGGCGCTCAGAGGCACTTCGACGGACGTCGAAATGCGCTCGCGAATCGTGATGCGCGCTTCAATTTCCTTGCGGATAGATTCGATGGAGCCTTGCTGTCGAAGAAAACGGTTCGCCAGCGCCTTGTCCTCACGCATCAGGCCGAGCAGCAAATGCTCCGTCTCGATGTAGGGACTCCCGTACTGGCTTGCTTCGTAGCGTGCAAAAAAGATGACGCGCCGCGCTTTTTCCGTATAGCGTTCGAACACGTTAGCTCGTTTCTCCCCCGCTGGCCGCTTGTGGTTCCAGCTTTCCAGGGCCCCTGCCCGCAAGCGTCGCCGCTTTGCGAGTTTCCAGAACTCCGTGTTCCAGTCCGAGGATCCGGTCGCATCTTTCCGCCAGCTTCAGGTTGTGCGTAGCGATAAGCGACGTCAACCCGTGCGTGCGATGCAGCCGCTCCAGCAAATCGAACACGGCCCAAGCGTTCTGCTCGTCCAAATCTCCGGTGGGTTCGTCTGCAAGCAGCACGCGCGGTCCGGTGACGAGCGCCCTGGCTATCGCGACGCGCTGCTGTTCTCCTCCGGAAAGCTCCCCTGTGCGGTGGCCAGCTCGCTCCGCGAGTCCGACTTCCTGGAGCCATTTCCGGGCCTTTTCCAGGCCCTTCGAAATAGACTCCCCCCGCAGTAGCAACGGCATCGCTATATTTTCTGCTGCCGTAAAATCCGGCAACAACTGGTGCCGCTGCCACAAAAAACCAATGCTGCGATTGCGAAATTCCGCGAGCGCAGTTTCATTTTGGGTTTCAATTTGTTTCGATTCGAAGTATATAGCACCGCTTGTTGGCATGTCTAGCGCGGCCAGCAGATGTAGCAGCGTGCTTTTTCCCGCCCCGGATGGCGCAACGATTGCGACCATCTCTCCACGACTCAATCGCAGATTCGCGTCTCTTAAAACGATTAAGCGCTTCTCTGCTTCGCCGTAAGTTTTCTGCAGTCCGCGGGCTTCAAGTATGATTTCACCAGAATCATCCACCGCGCTTGGCGGGCATTCGCTGACCGAATAGGATTCTCTGGCGATCACGATTTCTTCAAATCCCTTTTATCTATAATAATTAGATGCTCCGAAAGACCCAAACGCGTGGCAAAGGGCCCACGTCGCGAGTCTTCGCGATTGCCGGCACAAAGCCCAGTAAGTTCCCTTTTTCGCCAGAACCCTGCCTACGGCATTTCCAGCGAAAAAAGACCCAAACTGAAACGTCAGCAACTCTATGCAATCGAACAACTTAAGGTGGGATTCGAACATCCGGCGAAGGAGAGGGAATCCTTCTGCCTTGCCCACCTGCCTCTAGGATGTATAAGGTGCAAGCGTCGGGCCAAATCTTGACCCGAAAAGTCCAATTCATGGCTTCGGCCGGTGTTTACTCGAAACGCAGAATCTCGACTGGTAGCAGCCTGGCCGCGGCCCTCGCCGGAATCAGCGTCGCGCCAATGGAAATCAGCATCGCAGCGACCGAAATCCACACGCCGTCCAGCAAGTTGGGGTGAAAGGGAACGTAGGAAACCGCGTACACCTGTGGATCGAGCGGAATCCAATGCCAAGTCCCTGCGGTCAAGGCCAGGGTGTAGCCTAGAAAAAGTCCGATCAGAGTTCCGCACGCTCCGATCGCAGTGCCTTGCCAAAGAAAAATGCTTCGAATCTGTTCGCGCCGCGCCCCCATGGACAGCAGCACAGCAACATCCTTCGCCTTGTCCGTCACCGTCATCGAAAGCACCGCAAGAATATTCAGCCCCGCGACGAACGTGATTAAACCAATAAAAATAGCCGTCACCAACTTTTCGAGCCGCAGCGCGCGAAACAGCGGCCGGTTCTCTTCCATCCACGTTGCGACTGAAAATCCTGCTCCGGTCCTTTGCTTCACCGCTTCCGCCACTTCCCCTGCTTGCTCGGGATTGTTCAACCGGAACTCAATTACATTTACAACGTCGCTCGCGCCGGCGAGTTCTTGCGCTGCCTTTAAATTCAGGAAACACCAGTTCGCGTCGTAATCGTAGAAGCCGGAATCGAACACGCCGGCCACGCGGAATCGCTTCGTGCGCGGCAGCAAACCGAATGGCGTTAACCTCCCTTGCGGGCTGGTCAGCGTCACGTAATCTCCCGGCGAAATTTTCCACTCGTCAGCAAGCTGCTTCCCAATCACTATTCCTTCCACGCCGTCTTCATCAAGCGAAAAGTCTAGTTTCCCTGCAGCAAGCTTTTTGAGCGCCTCATCGTTTTTGGCTTCACTCGCTGCTTCAATTCCCTTCGTCACGATCCCGCGGGCTTGCCCGCCAAAACTCATCAGCACTGTTTGATATACAGCCGGAGTGGCGCTTCTCACGCCGGGCACGCCGGCCAGACTTTTTGCGAGTGCTTGATAGCCTTGAATCCCCGAGGACCCCGGACGCGTGAGGGAAACGTGCGAAGTGACGCTCAGCAAATGCTCCTGCAGCGTCTCTCGAAATCCGGCATTCATCGCCAGCGAAACCACCAGCGTGCAAACTCCCGCTGCAACACCCAGCACGCTAAAGAGAGTCACCAACCGCAACACGGCGGGGCGATTTGGCGACCGCAAGTACCGCTGTGCGACAAACCATTCAATGGACATGGTTCAGTTTTGTCCGCGTTTCGCTTGCGCTACGCCCCATGCCCTTCGGAAGCTGCCTTTTCTTGCTCCTGGGCTATGGGACGCAACAAGGGGAAAAGGATGACGTCGCGGATCGATTGCGTATTCGTGAGCAGCATTGTCACGCGGTCGATCCCGATACCTTCCCCTGCCGTGGGCGGCAAGCCATGCGCCAATGCGCGAATGTAATCCACGTCGAGCTGCTTGGGAACTTCCTCGCCGCCCTGCGCGATCTGCGCGAGGAATCTTCGTTCCTGTTCCGCAGGATCGTTCAATTCAGAGAATCCGTTCGCGATTTCCATCCCCGCGACGTAAATCTCAAATCGCTCCGTAAGCGACGGATCGTTCGGCTTCTGCTTTGAAAGTGGAGAAATTTCCGTGGGAAAATCATAAAGGATTGTTGGTTGAACCAGCTTGTTTTCGGCCATGGTTTCAAACAACAGCCCGGTCCACTCGCCGTCGCTCAGATGGCCTTTACTCGCCGCGTAAGGCGCTCCGCTCGATTTCGCCCAAGCGTTGTATCGCTCTGTTGCCTTGCCCGCACCGCCTGGTGTGCCAAGTTCCGCGGGTGTCGGCGCTGCGCCCGCCCCTTCCGGCCAATACTTCTGAATCGCTTCCCGCATCGTCAGCCGCTGCATCTTTCCGAAGTCCAATTCAACATCGCCATACTTTACAAGCGTTGAGCCTGTGATCGCCTTCGCCAGCCGCGCAAACAGCTGCTCATTCATTTCCATCAAATCCACGTAGTTGCTGTACGCTTCGTAAAACTCCAGCATCGTGAATTCAGGATTGTGCTGAGTAGAAATTCCTTCGTTCCGGAAGTTGCGGTTAATCTCGTAAACGCGATCCAAACCCCCAACTACCAGCCGCTTTAGATAAAGCTCCGGCGCAATCCTTAAATACAAATCTATATCGAGCGTGTTGTGATGCGTGACGAACGGGCGGGCTGCGGCTCCCCCTGCGATCGGGTGCATCATGGGCGTTTCTACTTCTGTGTAGCCGCGTTCGTCGAATAATCGCCGCAGCTCCTGCACAATGCGCGCCCGCGTCAGGAACACGCGTCGCGATTCCTCATTCGCAATTAAGTCGAGATACCGCTGCCGGTAGCGCAGCTCCACGTCCGTCAAACCGTGCCATTTCTCCGGCAGCGGCAAAAGCGCCTTCGATAAAACCGTTAGCTCTTGCACCCAAACGGAAAGCTCTCCCGTCTTCGTTCGAAAAAGATGCCCATGGACGCCGATCGAGTCCCCCAAATCCAGCAAATGGAAAGCCTCGAATCCCTTATCCCCCACGACATCTTTGCGCACGTACACTTGAATGCGCTTTCCATTTGCTTGCAGGTGAGCAAATCCGGCTTTGCCCATCAAGCGGTATGAGACGATTCTGCCGGCCACGCGAACATCAACTTTTTGCGCCTCTAACTCAGCGGCCGAACTGTTTCCATACTTTTCCACAAGGTCCGCCGCAGTCGCGGTCCAACGAAATTCATGCGGATAGGGATTTATTCCCGTTTTCCGAAGCTGCTCCAGCTTCTTCAGCCTTTGCTCAAACTGGTCCCTGGGCTCAAATTCCAAGTCGGCGTCCCCATTTCCTCTTTTGTTAAGTAGTTCTTCCGGAGTATAGCGGCCCCTTACCACCGTCGGCAACAAAGCTCTGGTTCTATTTTGGAACCCTGCTATACTGCGTTGGCCTCCAGGGGTACTAATTTGATTTCTCGCCCTCCCTCAAGAAGAGGTGCTTCTGTCTGTGACGATTGGTGTGCGTGGCTGCCGGACTCTAAGTGCAGCCTCAACGAGAGTTGTTCCAAAGAATTAGAAACCCTCTATGTGATGTTAAGCGTTACCCTGGACGAAGCGATCGATCTTCGCCGGAAAGGGGCTATTGCCCAGTCGTTTGAGGCTGCCCGGATTGCTGGCGGGCTCTGCGTTCGTTTCTCCCAATCCTTAGGATTGGTTCTGAATGGTCTTCAATGTCACGCCAAACATTTTGGGCTGGTTCCAAACGCGGCGCCTCTTGACCCCGACAACTTCCGCGGCGTGCGCGGTCAACGGACCGCCAGGCTTGCGGGCTTTCTCACCCGTGTGCTCCTTTCCCAGCGCTCCCGCTTTGTCCACAAGGCTGCAACCCTTCAGGAAATGGTGGAAGATCTGCGGAAGGATTTCTGTGAGGCCGTCGATGACCTTGTCTCCGGCGTTTATCTTCGGAATGAAGAACTGTGGAAGGCCCTCGATCAAAACCATTACGATCTGAACACTTGCCTCCGCGAGGCCATCGTCTTGTTGAAATCGTTCCTTGTCGTTCTTCCAGAGGAGCAGCTTGCCTCCTTTGAGTCCGAGCTTCAACTTTCCCGCACCAGAACCGTCCAACCTGGATTGCCGTTCCGGCATAGACGTTTTGCCGCAGTTCCGGGAAAATAGCCTTACCCCTTAGCTGATCGGACTTTGCCGGGCAAACTCAGGGAAACTCGCGGGAACAACTGCCCTGATGGGTTATCTTTTGCGAATCGAACCGCAGCTTGGGGACAACTCGAAAGGGGATTTGCCGCATCCGACGCTTTGGATGCGCCGCAACTGGACCGTTGGCCCGAATACGACCAACCGAGCCCAAGCAGGCAAGCAGCGGTAAATTGCCTGCGACGCTGACGGAAGCGGAGGCCATCCGCCTGGCTCAAGCCGGGGACGGAGCCGCGTTCGACTTTCTCTACCAGCTTCACAGTCGCCGCGTCTACGCCCTCTGCCTGCGCATGGTGGGCAACCCAGCGGATGCCGAAGATCTGCTGCAGGAGGCTTTCCTTCAGCTCTTCCGCAAGATCGGCACCTTCCGCGGAGAATCGGCCTTCTCGACCTGGTTGCACCGGATGACGGTCAACGTGGTTCTGATGCGGTTGCGCAGAAAGTCCCTCCCGGTCGCTTCGCTTGAGGAAACTACGGAGCCGGATGAAGAGTCCGGCGGCCCCAGGAAGGACGTTGGCGCTGCCGATTTGCGGCTTAGCGGCGCCGTGGATCGCGTCAATCTCGAGCGCTCCATTGAAAAGTTGCCGCCGGGCTATCGAACGGTTTTCGTGCTCCACGATGTCCAGGGTTACGAGCACAACGAAATTGCCGACATCATGGGGTGCTCGGTCGGCAACTCGAAGTCCCAGCTGCACAAGGCGCGTACCCGCTTGCGCGAGCTTCTCCAGGAAGAAGCCCGCGATCTGGCCCGGCAGGAACGCCAGAGTGCGAAGTCGCAAGGAAGCAACTCGGATTGAGTTACAATGATTCCAATCCGGGGTGCTGCAACGAACCAGGTGCGTGGCGTTGCTCTAATGCAGTGATTGATGCGAAGAATCGCCCAGATGCCATTCTTCGCGGAGTGAAGTGCCATGCAGTGTAAGGAAATTGAAGCGGTTCTTGAGAACGAAGGGTTCTCGCCTCTGCCCGAAGAGGTGAGCGCACACGTTGCCTCTTGCGACGCTTGCCGCGGTCTCGTTGAAGATTTTTCCGCCATCCTTTCCGTCGCCGAAGAGCTTCCCGCGGAAGTAGAACCCCCATCTCGCGTTTGGGTTGCGCTGAAAAATCAATTGGAAGCTGAAGGCATCATAAAAACGCCGGCGGCAATCGACGGCGCGTTGCAGCCTTCCTGGTGGGAGAAACTTTCGAGAATTTTGCGTGGCCGCGCTCTTGCAACCGCCGCGGTTGGACTTGTCATCTTCGCCGCCGCCGCTGTTCAGATTCAATGGGAACCCCGTGTCCCTCCTGCGCCTGATCCTTTTGCGGAAACTGCCCTGACTCTTCATCAAGAAGAGCAAAGCCTGCCGATCGTGCAGCAAGCGGGCCTTTCTAACCAGGACAAGACGGACGCTTCTCTCCGCCAGAATCTGGCTTCCCTCAATCAGTTCATTGAGGAATGCCGCAAGCGCCTGAAGCAAGATCCCAGCGACGAGTTGGCGCGCGAATACCTCTCTGTTGCTTATCAACAGAAAGCGGAATTGCTGTCCGCGATGCTCGATCGCGGAAGGAGCGTCAACTAACATGTTTCCGGCCATCGTTTGTTCGTTGAAGTTGAATCGCACTTTGCTCCCGATGCTTGGCGCTGGAGTCCTCTTCCTGTTCCTGCCCGCCAACGCATTTGGCGCGGGTCAAAAACTTGAAAAGCACTTCACTGTGAAAGGCCGCCCGGTCGTTTCCATTCAAAACGTCGCCAACGGCCGTATTGAAGTGAAGTCATCCAAGACCCAGGAAGTTGTCGTCATCGGCTCACAGCTTTCCAACAAAATCGGCGTTGAAACAGAACAGGCCGATGATCGCATCGACGTCACGGCCACCATTCTCGACGCTTCTGCTCCTGCTGCTGAACTTGAGGAAAACCTTTCCCTCGTAGTGCCTGAAGAAACCGAGCTGCAGATCAAGACGCAAACAGGGCTCATTTACGTCGAGCAGGTCATGGGCGATATGAAGCTGGAAAGCATAGCCGGCGACATTCATCTCAAGGAAGTTTCCGGCTACATCATCGTGCGCACAACCGGTGGCTCCTTGATTTGCACCCAATGCGCCGGCAAGCTCGAGTTTTCTTCCATCAGCGGCAATGCAACGATTCTTCAGCCGGCTCTGAACAGCGTCAACCTCATGACTACCGCCGGCAACATTCTTTATGATGGCGATTTCTTCCGCACCGGCCTCTACACCATGAGGAGTGGCAAAGGCGTCGTCGAAGTTCGCTTTTCGAGTACGGACTCTTTTGACCTGAACGCGCAAACGAATCTCGGCACTGTGGACAATCGCGCCGAGGCATTCCTCAAGCCGGACACGCATGGGATTCGACACAGTGCAATCAAGGCCGCCCGTGGCCTCTT
>JACXTT010006989.1_pt1 | contig 16001 bp, 12 predicted proteins | sample 9270951 | NCBI WGS metagenome assembly JACXTT01 (sample SAMN15532306, study PRJNA645909) | rock metagenome | isolation source: weathered quartz diorite | place: Puerto Rico | collected 2017-06-21 | reverse complement strand
AGACCGCCAAGCGTCATTGTCAAAAGAAGATTTCGATAGGTTTTTACGCTGCCATTTCGATTACCCCCCAATGGGATATAGAGGTAATCCCGCAGCCATGACGATAAAGTCATGTGCCAGCGGCGCCAAAAGTCTTGAATTGATAGTGCGCGATAAGGCTGGTTAAAATTTTGCGGGAATCGATAGCCGAGCAGGTCGGCAATTCCGATTGCTATGTCCGTATAGGCACTGAAATCGCAGTAGATCACGATTGCATAGGCATAAGCCGCGAGAATGAGATCGCCACGGCTATAGTCCACCGGATTGGTGAAAATGGGATCGACGAAGAGCGTTGCCAAATGGCTTGCGATGACAACTTTCTTGAACAGGCCACCGAGAATGAGCATCATGCTCCGGCCCAGATGCACCTTCGCCGGGTCGGACGGGTGCGCGAGCTGACCAAGCAAGTCGGATGCGCGGACGATCGGGCCGGCGATGAGATGCGGAAAGAAACTGATGTAGAGGATCAAATCCGTCAAGGATTTCGATGGCGGGATCTTTTGTCTGTAAACGTCAATAATGTAGGAAAGACCGTGAAAGGTGAGGAATGAGATGGCCACCGGCAACGCGGTATTGGTCGCGCCAACATCGAGGTCAGTCCCAAAAAGCTGCGCGAAATTGTGCAGTTCTGCTGATAGGAAGTCGAAGTATTTATAATAGCCAAGAACAAGGAGGTTCGCCGCGATGCCAACGCCCACAACGAGCTTGCGTGGCCTTTCGGATCTCGCGTAATCGAGACAACGGCCGACCGTGTAATTCAGAAACGAGCTAAATAGAAGAAGAAAAATGAAGTGCCAGTTCCAAAAACTGTAGAAAACATAGCTGCACACCACAAGAAAGAATTTCTTGAAGCGATTGATCCGATTGAGGCTCCAAGTTAGCGGGAATACGAAGCTAAAGAAAACAAGAAAATCAATGGTCGGAAAGAGCATACGACTTGCTTTGGAACTGGGCGATGATCGGATCAAGAAATGCGATGAAGCTCCGGGCGCTCATCCGGTACCCTTCTGCCGTAAAATGCACGTGATCACGGGTAACAAGCCGAGGACTAGCCCCATACCAAGCATCTGCGCCGCATTTTGCGGGCATGATATTGGCCCAATCCCAAAATGGAATAGCTTCCTCTTTCGCCAAATTTCGCTGAAGCTCACGCACACGGTCGAGTTTTGGCGGCACAGGCCAAGCACACTCGGAGCCTCCTGTTGACTCCGTACTACAATTTGTCGAGCCTGCATCCTTAATGCAGTCGCTTGCGACGCGTTCACTCTGTGGCGGTCCAATCATCACCAGGGTCACGTTGGGCAAACTTGACCGGACCTTCCGGATAACTGTCAGATAATGTTCACGATATTTGGAAAGGTCAAGATGGTCGTTAAAACCCTCATTGGTTCCGAATGCGAGAACAATGATTTGGGGTGCGATTCGGTTGAGTTCGTCCTTGAGCAATTTGGGATCGTATTTGTTGACGATATCGATTGTAGCGCCAGGGAAACCGATGTTGCTGTAAGAGACTCCGTAGCTCTTGTTGAATATGCTGAGAGCGGAGATTGCCACTGGCAGCCCGTCTGACGTCGTAATCGAAATGCGCCGCAAAACATTCGGCGCAGTGCCGTCTGGCGTAAATCGATAGACGATACGATCCTGCCGGTCTTCGGCAAGAGTGTTGTGGATCGGTTCGCCACCGTCGAAAGCGACGTCGACAGCGCCTCTTTTTGGCCCGGTCACAACCTCTAATTCGACGAGGTCGTAAGGGATCGGTGTTTCCGAGGAAAAATTGAGGGACTCGCCGCTTCGCGCGGCCTTTGCGGTAAAGCCCGAGAGATAGAAGTCCCTCGGGTCATCGCCTTTTTGCAGCGCTGCATAATTCCAACCTTTCGTCGCCGAGACTTTTAGGGCCGCGCTGCGAACGCCTGGATGCGGCTTGCCGGCGTCGATGTAGCCGGGACCACCGTTGCCATAACGCGCTTGCAGGTAGCGGCGCACCTCCCCAGTAAAATAGTCCGCCGATGTATGGCTGTCGCCAATCTGCAAAATGGTCAGCCCGCCATCATGTAGTTTCAAGGGACGATTTTGGCTAACCGCCGGCGCGAGATGGAAGGCCGCCCTTGGCTGAGAAGATGTGATCCAAGATTCCGCTGCCAACGGGGATACCGGGAGCGGCTGCTCCAAAAGCGGTTTCGGGTTTCCATTGTCCGCCGGATAGGTCAGATTTTGGGTCAATCTCAAGCTAACCACCGGCTCGGGATCTTGGGCCGACTCGTGGGCTCGAGCTATCTTGGCCGCATGACCGAAGGCCGACACCGCGCCATCTGCCGGCTTGGGGCAACAGTCCGGAGCCGCTCGTGTTTCGCTTACATCAGCAGCCGCGCGCGGCAATTTCGTCTCGCCCAAAGTTTGCGCTTCACTGAACGCAAGCCATCCGGCATGAGTATGAAAGAACTGCATACTCACAAACGCAGCGGCCACGGCGATGAGCAGGCGCTTCTTCATCTTCAATATTGTTTCGCTCACTTCGGGCAAGGAAAGACGACTTCAATTTTACTATTCTGCAATTGATCAACAAATATTGGCAAAAGATAGGCTGCAACGACGTCATAACCTATTGTCGTAAAGTGTATGCCGTCGGTGGCACGAAGCTGCACGCGTGAACCCGATGCGCCCGGCCCAAATGCTTGAAAAGTGTCTTCACCCGACGCATTCAACTGCCAGGGTTTGACATAGCGGGCACGCGGGCCAAAAGTGCCGATTGCTTCGGCAATTATGTTATTTCTTTCCTGCGCAGCGGAGTTTGCGGCCGAGTCGCGGAGCACCGGATTCCCAATCCACAAAATGCCCGCAGGGACGGTCGACAGGGACTCCAGGAAAGTTGTGACCATTTCTCTATATTTCTTGCTCCACGCTGGACTTCCGAAATTGGTGCGGGTTCGGTTCGCCTCGACAATACTTTGGACGTCGTTTAAGCCAAGAGACACGACAACGAGATCGGGATGGAAATCCGCAAGGATGGATTTTGCCACCTCGGCCCAGTTGAACTTATCCTGCCGCGTCAATCCTGTGCCATTTTCCCCGTAGCGGCCTAGAGTGTATTTTTGGCAATTTTCCTTAGACGTGGCACGTATGACTCCCCCCCAATAACCGTCCGACATCGAATCGCCGATAAAGGCGATACGAATTTCACTCGCCGGCGCGGCTTGGGCGCGCCTGCGCGGTGCAGGGGTAAGTAGAGCCACGCATCCGATCAGGAAGTGCCGGCGAGACACCGATCTTTCCCCTCAACTCCCTCACCGGCTCAGGTCGTGGTGCGGATACGCCACACCGGTGCTGCTCCCGCCGTCGGCCGAACGCTCCATAGTTTTGGTCTGCTCGAGAGAAAGCGATGACTTTTGCGCGATTTTACGGGCGGCTACCGGTGACCGTTTTGTTGCGGCGGAGAGTTCAGTGCTCGGCGATGGCGTTTCTATGTCGACGCCGGCGGCAGCACGGACTTTGCTCCAGAGAAGCTGGTAGCCGCGCATGTTGAAGTGGACGCCATCTCCTCCCCGCAGGCTTGCGTCGCATAGTTCTTCATCGGCCAAACTGACATAGCGTATACGGCCGGCGAGACGTTGGCGCAACAGCTCATCAAGCTTGACGACATTGGTATTCCACGATTTGCGCACACAGACAGGCCCGATCCAAATCAGATTTACGTTCGCTCGTTGCGCCGCCGCAACAATCCGGTCGATTCCGTCCGTGACACCGGTGATAGAACCCACGGCATCGTTTGTTCCCAAACTCAAGAAAGCAACCGTGTCGTGCGGCGTCCTTCTCACTTGCTCGATAGCGTTGGCGCTGCGAATCGTGACGCTGTTATGCGCAAGGCGAGGTAAGCCAGACGCCATTGATACGCCGACTCCGATACTGTCGCCGAGCACAATTCCTGGTGCTGCGATTGCGGCAAGGGAGCCGGCGGCAGTTGAGACGAAGAGGCAAAGGCAAAGCATTGCCGCATGGCGATGAAACGCTTGGAAATTGGCCATGAACGGTTAATTGTCCCTTAAAGTTGAGGCATGTTAATAATGCCTCGGCAAAGTTAAGACGGACCTAATCTCGGCCGGCCGGGTAGGCTGAGCTTCCCGGCTATATTGGGTGCGAGTCGCACGCTTTCTCTGCGTGAATCGTGCGTTTCTAATACGAAAAGGCAACAATATCGGCGATTTGAAGGCATTGAATTTTGCCACATTGCTCGTTTAGCTTCCGGCAATGGAATTAAGTCCTCCTGTCACCGGTGTGACTTCCCTCGTGTGATGTTGGCATGAAAAAATACACTGCTCGCGGGTGGTTGCCGGTGCGTCTCCCAAAACTTTATCGGAGATGTGTTTTGCAGCTGGTCTTGCCGATTGGCTTGCTGTCAGGTTGGGTGCTTCTCCCCTTTTCCGGGTGCGCATGGTCCGAAGAGCTGAACAACTCGGCCGTCTATCCGGTGCGATCGGCCGAGGCGCCGGGCGCTACCGTTGCATTTGAAGTGCTTGGCGCCGCAAACAGCGCTCCCGAGACTCGCCGCGCACGGGGAATTACCATCCTCCAATTCGGCGATAGTCATACGGCTGCCGATTATTTTACGGGTGAGGTGCGCCGCATGCTGCAAGCCCGTTACGGAAATGGAGGACCCGGTTTTCTTGTATTAGGCTGCCCCCGTCCATACGAATATCATGCACTCATCAAGTCTTCTTGCACGTCGGGCTGGACATATTCCTCAATTAAAAAAAGCGATTCCATTTCCCCATTCTCGCTCTCAGGTTTTACGGCAAGCGCAAAAGCCTCCGGCGAAACCATAAATCTTTCTGCGGAAGAGGCAATGCCATATGACGACATTCAGATCGGGGCCAAAGCCGGTCCGGAAAACGGCTCGATCGAAGTTTTGGTCGACAACGCCGTGCGTTTGCGCCGCAGTTTGGCCGACCAAACAGAGGCTCCAATTATTTTATCCGTTAGCTCGTCACCGGTCGGCTCGTCATCCTCAACGACAACGACCCGGCACCGCACGCGGCACCTGCGAGAAGTTTCGATCAAGGTTACGGACAGCGGACCGGTCGACCTCGGCGGCATAGGCATTTTCGACCGTGGGGCCGGGGTCTCTTTTAGCAATATCGGGTTTACGGGGGCAACAATAGCTGTCATTGACAAATTCGATTCCGGAGTGCTCGCGAGCGAGCTTAAGAGGCTTGCACCAGATATTGTGATAATGGAGTTCGGCACTAATGAGGGATTTCATGACGATACCGACTTAACCGAATACCGGGCCCTTTACAGCCGGGTCATCGGCAAGATCCGCGCCGCGCTTCCCGAAATAAAGCTCGTGATGATTTTACCTCCGGATGCCGAGCGGCTGCCGCAAAATTGCGCCGCCGAGGCTGCCCAAGCGGCATGTTCCGAGCAACCGCGAGAGACAAAAGAGGCAGATGTCCAGGGCACTGAGCCGAGCTGTGTCTGGCGAAAGCCGCCAAAACTCGATCCGATCAGGGAGACCGAGCGAGATATTGCGCAACAAGAGAAGATTCCCATCTGGGATTGGTCCAAACTCGTGCCCACGACATGCGGCGCTCATATTTGGTCAAGAGAGCGTCATCTCATGACGGCCGATCACGTTCACTTCACGAAGGAAGGCTACAGAGCAAGCGCGCAGCAATTCGCAAAATTCTTGTTCCCCATCGTTGACGACATAAAAAAACACAAAGCAGCGGTTTCGGCGCGAAACTGAGGAGGCTGCCGGTAAACGATTGGAGCGTAAGATTCACTCATATCAAGGTTGGTGCCCGGGACGACCGAGCTGCTGCCTGGTCGTGACCGCCATCAAATTGGCGCTCACTTATCCAGAAGTTGGGTGCGTCAAGATGGTATGGGGCGGGCGGCGAAGGTGTGGCACTTTCGGCGCTGTCTAACATCCGATGGAGAGCCCCCAGCGCGGTGCGCTCGGCCCTCGCCGAGCGGTTGGTGCCGTGTGGGGTGGCGATGGAAGCCTGCTGCGGCGCGCACCATCTCGGGCGGATATTCGCGGCTCACGGACACGAGGTGTGGCTGATGTCGCCGGAATATGTCCGGCATCGTTCCCTCCTCTTTGATGATCCGGCAATCCTACACCGCCGGAAGGAGGGGCAGGCCATCCCATAAGTTTCGTGTGAAATATTTCGGACCAGAGTTCTCGCACAATCGGACAGTAATTCCGGGCGCCCCTGAGAGCCTAAACCACCACGAGTTCGGCGGCGGCGGCAAAGGCCGCGCGTTCTTGGATGAAGGCAAAGCGCGCCTCGGGCTTGTTGCCCATTAAACGTTCAACCGAATCCGACGTCGCCTCGCGCTCTTCGGGAACGACAACCACGCGCAGCAGGCTCCGCGTCTCCGGGGCCATCGTCGTTACTTTGAGCTGCGCGGGCAGCATTTCGCCAAGCCCCTTAAAACGGCTGATTTCAATCTTGCCCTTGCCACCGAGTGTCGTGGCGATCAATTGATCTCTATGCGTGTCGTCGCGGGCATAAATATGCTTCGCGCCTTGGGTCAGCCGGTAGAGCGGCGGCACCGCGAGATAAAGATGCCCCGCCTCGATGAGTTTTGGCATTTGGCGGTAGAAAAACGTAATCAACAGCGAAGCGATATGCGCGCCATCGACATCGGCGTCGGTCATGATGATGATTTTTTCGTAGCGAAGATCTTGTTCCTTGTAATGCGCGCCGGTGCCGCTGCCTAGCGCCTGCACGAGATCGGCGAGCTGCTGATTGGCCGCGAGTTTTTCGCGCGCCGCGCTTGCGACATTCAAAATTTTGCCGCGCAACGGGAGCACCGCTTGGCTTGCACGATCGCGCGCCTGCTTCGCCGAGCCGCCGGCCGAATCGCCTTCGACAAGAAAAAGTTCCGATCCTTGCGATGTGCTGTTCGTGCAATCGGCAAGTTTTCCCGGAAGCCGAAGTTTTCGAGTCGCCGTCTTGCGCGCAATGTCTTTTTCGGCCCGCCGGCGCAGCCTCTCCTCGGCGCGCTCAATCGTAAAGTCGAGCAATTTTGAGGCGTGCGAAGGAAACTCGGCGAGCCAATGATCGAAGGCATCGCGCACGCTCCCCTCGACGATTTTTGCCGCTTCGCTCGACAAAAGCCGGCCCTTGTTCTGGCCCTGAAATTCGGGTTCGCGCAGGAAGACGGAGACCAGGGCGGCGCAGGACGCCATGATGTCGTCGCCCGTCACCTGGGCCGCGCGTTTCGCTTGGCCGATCCGCTCCGCATGATCCTTGAGGCCGCGCGCGAGCGCCGCGCGAAGGCCTGCCTCATGCGTGCCGCCATCAGGTGTTGGAATCGTGTTGCAATAGGAATGCACAAAACCATCGTCGAAAGAAAACCATGCCAAGGCCCATTCAAGCGATCCGTGGCCACCCGGCTTTTCGATCTTGCCTGTAAAAATCTGATCGGCGACGAGCTCCTTGCCTTCAATGTCTTGGGTGAGGCAATCCTTGAGTCCGCCGGGGAAACGGAACGCCGCTTCGGCCGGAACACCCGAATCCGTTTCGATCCATTCCGGCGCGCAGCGCCAGCGGATCTCGACGCCGCCAAAAAGATAGGCTTTTGCCTTGGCCATCTTAAATAGGCGGGCAGATTTGAAACGCGCGCCCTTGCCAAAAATTTTTTCGTCTGGCTTAAAGCGCACCAGTGTGCCGCGGCGATTTTGCACTTTTCCGAGCTTTTCGAGCCCGGACTTTGGGTGCCCGCGCTCAAAAATTTGCCGGTAAAGAATTTGGCCGCGCGCCACTTCAACTTCGAGGCGTTCAGAGAGCGCATTGACGACCGAGACGCCGACGCCATGCAAACCCCCAGACGTCCGGTAAGATCGCGAATCGAATTTACCTCCCGCATGGAGTGTCGTCATGATGACTTCGAGCGCGGATTTTTTGGGAAATTTGGGGTGTGGATCAACCGGAATGCCGCGGCCATTATCGGTTACGCAGAGAAAGCCGGACGCCTCGAAGCGCACATCGATAAAGCTCGCATGGCCCGCAACCGCCTCATCCATTGCATTGTCGATGACCTCGGCGAAGAGATGGTGAAGCGCCGCTTCGTCGGTGCCACCGATATACATTCCCGGCCGCCGCCGCACCGGCTCGAGGCCTTCCAAAACCTCGATCGAGGCGGCCGTATAGCCTTGTTCGCCAGGTGTTTCTTGGCTCCGCGCGGAGGCTACCGCTTTTTGCGGTTGTCTGGCGCCGTTGCGGGGCCCCGTTCGGGCGGGCAAATCCCTGCGCGCCACATTGCCAAAAAGATCGCTGTTTCTTGTCATGCCAAAACCATTGCCGATAATCCGCGTTCAACCAGCTTAACGAGCCCGGCCACGGCAAATCACTCGGGCGGAGCTACTCCGGCAGCCGAAAGGCCCAAAAGGCGACGGGCGCCTGAATAAGTTCCGCGGCCATGTAAAAAAGCAGGAGTGCCGAGGGTTTCCCGTCGGCGAAAGGCTGATGATTCGCCCGGTACGAGCCCAGCAGGAATAAGGATGACGGTCAACTTGCTTGTGGACCGATTAATACAGGCGACCGCGGTGTTCGAAACGCTGAACACATAGGTTTCTAATTGGCGTACCTGAAATGGACCTGGGAAGCGGCCCCCGGAGCGGGCCACTGGAACCGGTTTCTTAGCTTGGCCGCTCCTTCTTCGTTCTATCTTGCTTCTAGCATGCAGCCAGGGGCTGTGTCTGCTGTTTTTGCCGCGGACATGGGGGCAACGCGAACGCGATGTCCATCATGCCCGCAGCTTTCGCGCGCGCAACAAAACCAAAATTTGCAAGCGCAATGCTAAGGGTCTGCCCCCTCTCACTCCCAAGACCGGCGATTTTTGAGCTGCAGCTATCCCGCAAAAAGCTCCGATCTCATCGCGTCTTCAATCCTCTCCCATCCGAAAAAAACATCCTGGCGCACAGGTCACTTGACAGGTGGAACAGCTTAACGTGTCAAAGCCGCTTGCGCTCGCGCGAAACTATGCGGAGATAAATTGTGGCCAATTCGAAGAACAGTTTTCGCGGCCTCCGGAAGATTTAAATGAATCAATCGGGGACAAGGCTTCCAAGGGGGCGGGGAACTCCCGGGGCGTTCGGGTTCTGGGAGGGATCAAAGGCGTCCCTGTGGCCGCCGTGCGCCCGCTTCCCTGCGCCCGTCGCGGCAAGTGACGCAGCTGTTGGTGCCGCGATTTGATGCTCGATGCGATCGAACCGCGCGTAAATTTGTAAAAGCTTCGCCGCGGTCTCGCGCTCCAGATGTTCGACTCTACCCGCAAGCTCGGCGATCGCGGCCCTGGTTTCGGTCGTGCTCGTAGGGATCGTCTCAGCATGCTGGACACTTTCTTGCGGCGCAAGAGTCCACAAGGGCCAAAGCTTCCTGACGTAATACGACGGCTGATCACCCGAAAAATACCACCCCGCCAACCACCCGAAACCTAACAGGCAAGCCACCAAAGCCGTGTGCGGACCATAGCCTAAAAGAGATGCCCTTCTCCCTGAACCTTCTTCGGTCTTCTTGACCGGTATAGGGCCAATGATGGCGTCAGCCGCCCGCGCTCTGATTTCCGTCACATTCGCATCAACAGCGGCGGCGATGACGTCAGAAACAGGTTCAACCGGATGATCAGACATGCGCACCCCAAGTATGGGTAAGGCTTGGTAGCTATTGCGCGCGCCCTCTTAACTTTTCATTAACGGCGCACATCGTCAGTGATAGCTCCAGGCGGGTTTATCGCGACATGAACGCTGGCTGTGAGCGCTATCCCGGGCATGGAAGGGCGGCCGGTTTTCAAGAGGCTGGGCGGGGAATGAAGGTCAAAGTCACCGCCTCATGCACATGGCAAGCTCAGTTCCGGCGTTTCCTGGGCGGGGGTACTTGGCGACAAATAATTAAAGGATTTCGGCTTCAACGAATAAACCACATCACGCTCGCCGTTGCCGCGATTGCAATAGCAATTCCGAGTGTAACCATAGCGCCACGCTCGAACCATCGCCGACCTTCACCCAATCTGAAAACTGCCGGCACGAGATACAGGAGCAGCGCCAACAAAAATAGCGCGCCCATCAGTTGATCCATTTCGAACATCGAACTCGATACGGTTGGCATTCAGCTTGCGGGAAGGTTGCACGGCCCGCCAGAGGTTTCACGCGAGCCAGAAGGCGACGGACTTTACACCTTCTCGGCGGTGCACTGCCCCTCGCGAGCCAGTAGTACAACTTATTTCTTTTCGAAAGTTCCGCTCAGCGCCCGCCTGCGACGATAATTGCGCCAGCAGGCGACCGGCGGCGGGTTACCTTTGTCGCTCAGTTTGCAGCGTCCGACGCGAGAAGGCGTCGTCCAGTTCCTCGTAAAGCATCGTTCTCGATGAAGCCGCGCGCGGGCGTGCATGGCTGCCCGTTGATCGCGTCAAATCAATCACTTATAACCAGAACGTCATCAGCGACAGCTGCCGCCTTTGTGCTATATTTCATCATGGTCTTGTGTCTAGTGCCAACTCTAGGATCGTTCGGTTTAAGCAACCGGGAGGCAATGCAAGCCAAGCCCGAGACGGGACGATGTGTCCTGATCTGCAGGGGCAAAACAGGCAGGACACAGAGGAGGACCGTTTGAACCACAATCACTTGCCTGTAATTGAACATGCGGGCGTATTGGAAGACCTGACGCACATTCCAGGCTTTCTGTTGCCCGATGGCACCGACAATCAAACGCGTGGCCGTTATTCGTGCAGCTTCTGTGGCGTAGGCGACAGCAGCATTCTAGTGTTTCGTAACTAACATTTGCATCCGAGGCTTGTGATGTGATTCAGTCTTGGAATGACGCACGAACAAACTCGCATCGTTGTTTCTCGGAAAGCCCGCGGTGATCTGGACCGGCTTGTCGCTGATGGAAACACGCCCCAGAAGATCGTCAAACGGGCAAGGATCGTTCTGATGAATGCGGATGGCCATGGGGTCTCGGCGATCATGCGTGAGGTCTTCGTTTCGAAGACCACGGTCTGGCGCTGGCAGGAATATTTCCTGGAGGCTGGGGTCGAAGGGCTGCTTAAGGGCCGCTCCAAGCCACCCGGCAAGAAGCCGCTCAGCCCGGCGATGAAGCTCGCAATTGTGGAAAAGACCGTGAAGGAGCGCCCCGAGGGCGCCACCCCTTGGAGTGTGCGAGCCATGGCGCAGGAGATGGGTATCAGCCACACGTCCGTCCAGCGCATCTGGGCCGAACACGGGCTCAAGCCCCACCTTGTGCGCCGGTTCAAGATCTCCAACGATCCTGACTTCGCCGAGAAGGTCGAGGATATCGTCGGCCTCTATATCGACCCGCCGGAAAAGGCGCTTGTGCTCGCCGTCGATGAGAAGAGCCAGATCCAAGCCCTCGATCGCACCCAACCGGGCCTGCCCATGAAGAAGGGCCGCGCCGGAACAATGACCCATGATTACAAGCGTAACGGCACCACGACGCTGTTCGCTGCGCTCGATGTGGCGAGCGGCACCGTCATCGGCGAATGTCTCCCGCGCCATAGAGCAAACGAGTTCCTGGCCTTCCTCAAAACGATTGACCAGAAGACGCCCGCTCACCTCGATCTGCATCTGATCCTCGACAACTATGCCACCCATAAGACGCTGGCCGTAAAGCGCTGGCTCAAAAGACACAAACGCTTCCACCTACACTTCACGCCGACATCGAGTTCCTGGCTCAATCTCGTCGAGCGGCTCTTCGCCGAGATCACAAGGCAGCGCATCCGCCGGGGCTCCTTCAACAGCGTCGACGCGCTCAAAGCCGCTATCGCTGAATGGATCGAGCATCGAAACCAAAACCCAAAGCCCTTTACATGGACCGCCACCGCGAAATCCATTCTCGCCAAAAACCGCAGAGCCGAAAAAACACTCGCAACCGCAAATGACGGATGCCTATGAATGAGTCAGAACACTAGTTTCGAAGCACGTGGACCCCACTCTAGCTGAAGAAGCTATGGCAGCTGGAGACGGCTTTTTGGAAGTAGATCGATTTGGAAAGCCGGTGCGGCTAAAGTGCACGGTTCTAGAAGACGGATCGATTCAGGTGGCGAGCAGCGTTGCTCTCACGCCGCCGGGGGGCACGCTTTCAGGCAAACTCTTTATCGCTGAAAGATAGTTTCCTCTATTGGGGCGCGAAATTCTGCGCGACGCCACAGGCGAAATGGTCCTGCACACGTTCAGCCCCTTGCGCGCAACTGCGGCTGTATCGGAGACAAAGATTGAGAACATGTCTCCTACTTCGGGCTGCGTGAAATTCCGCATCTCGATGACGCGGCAGCGGCCGGCATTCCCCATTCACATTTCTCCTAGCGTGCTGGACCGCGACGCGCAGGTCCGCCATGCGGTCAGTTACGAACAGGGCATCGGCCGATTCGCGGATCTGCTGCTCTCACACCGGGCACCGGCCGGCAAGGTGCTCATTTATGCGTGCGGTCAGATCGACTACTTCACGATTTTCGCCATGCAGGAGGTCTTCCGGCTGTTGGGGATTCGCAATCTGACCGGAAACGCCGAACATTGCCTGAACGCCGGCGCTGTTCATAACGAAATTTTGACCGGACAGGAGGGGCCGTTTCTTACCATTGCGCAAGCATTCAACGGACCGGAGCGCTTCTATCTTCTGAACGGCTGGAACGGCTTCATCACGCATCCGCCGGCGTTCGCCGCAATCCTGAAGCGCTCTGACGCCGATGTTTTTCTTTTCGAAGTGATGGAGACCGAGTCCGCGAAGGAGATCACGAAAAAGCTTAGCGAAGACCGGGTAATTCTGATTCGCCCGGGGTCGGACCCGCATGTTGCGCTGGCGGTGGCGAACGAAATTCTAACCGCGCATCCCAATGCCGTGCAGTCGCGGTTTGTAGATTCGTTCTCGGACCATGAGAGCTTCGAGCAGTATGCGGAGTTTGCGCGCTCCGACATGTTTGTGCCGGAGTGCGTTGCCGAACGGGTCGCGGCTGAGCCGAAGTATGTGGAACGTGTACTGAAAGGCATTCGCACGGTTGCTTTCAAGCTGGCCCAGCCGTCTTCGGTTCCGATTAATATTCCGTCAGTGGGACTGGCGAATGGCTACGTGTTGAGCTGCGCCGCAACCCTAAGGAGCGACTGCACCCTCGACTTGTGACAAAGGATCAAATCCTGGAAGCCCGCAACGTCCAGACCAAGCAATGGACTGTCCTGATGCTTCTTCATAAAAACGCACTTTGCCCAAGACCGATCAGCCTTCCCAGGCGGCGTCATTCCTTTTGCTGGTCCTTGAGGACATTACTCTCGAGCGTCGGCAATTCCCTTGCTGCCACATGAGTTGCGGACGGCGGGAGCCGTGCCGAAAGCGACGCAAAAACTCTGCAGCAGCTCTCGAAACATCACCGAGAAGGTCGGCGGCGCCTAAGCGCACACGCTGCGACACAAAACAAGTGGAAAATCGACCTCAAGCCCATAGAGTTCGAGTGCCCAAACCCCCATCGTGGACCTTGGGTAAAGGACGTTATGTTGTGCGAAAGGGCGAAAAGTGATAGGTTTGGCAGCCATCTATTTATAGGGAAATCGAGAAACGGATGCACGTGCGAGGCGGGCCGCTTCTTGGCAAGGTTTAGAACCATCGAATTAATCAAGCGGAACGCCGTTGTGCCACCTCTCATCAGCAGCCTTCCAACGAGACACAAAATTCTGGTTGTGGACGACGAACCGGACATCTTTACGCTCACCAAACTCAGTCTGAAGGGTCTGCAGTACAAGGGACGCAGAGTCGATTTACTGCACGCGGCCACGGGCCAGGATGCGGTGCGTACGATGCGGACGAATCCCGATATAGCGCTCATCTTGCTCGACGTTGTTATGGAGACGAACTCCGCTGGACTGGATGCCTGCCGGCATATCCGCGAGGAACTGGGCAACTCGCTCGTGCGGATTCTCCTGCGAACCGGCCAACCCGGCGAGGCGCCAGAACGGGGCAGACCATCGAGCAGTACGACATTGATGGCTATCTGCGGCTGTTGCGGCAAAGGTTCGCCGCTCTGAGCCCGTTGATGGCCATGTGGAACAATTGCAGGTCCATCGCCAGCTTGGCTACGGCTTTATCTACGTACGCACGGACTCGATCGATGAGCTGACGCTGACGATGTTGCCCATGCTAGCCGCTCATGCCGCCAATGCGCTCTATGCGGCGATCTCTCACGCCATGCTATTAGCTCGCGAAATACAAAGCTACGACGTCATGACGGTTTGAGATGACCGGATGCCAAGAGACATTCAAAGCTGTCGCCATGACGGTCATCGCGTTCATGGTATGTTTCGCCTGCTGGGTCATCAATTCGGTTCTGATAACCGCTTTGACAAATTGGGGAACCTTCTCGTTCAGCGAAAGCCAGGTGGGCTGGCTGCTGGCCGCGCCTATCCTCACCGGCGCGCTAGCTCGTCTTCCGGTGGGTCTACTTTCGGATCGCTTCGGCGGAAGGCAGATGCTGATCGCGCTGATGATGACAGCCGCGATTCCGCTCTTTTTCCTTTCGCAAGCGAACAGCTATTCCAGCTTCTTGATGGCAAGCCTGGGTTTCGGCCTGGCGGGCAGCAGCTTCGCGGCATGTGTCACTTATATTTCGGCCTGGGTCGACAAGAACCGGCAGGGAACAGCGCTCGGAATACTGGGCGTGGGCAACGCGGGTGCCGCAGCTACCACTCTGCTGGCACCAAGTCTGGTCGCCGTAATCACCGAGAATGGCACGCAGACCGAACGGTGGCGTATCTTGCCCCAGTTATTCGCGGGCGCACTGGCCCTGATGGCCATTGTGTTTTGGCTGACCACCAAAGACCGGCGTGCGTCGGCGGTGGAGAAGACATTGCGCTCACAAGTCGAATCGCTTGCCGATGTTACGGTGTGGCGCTTCGGCCTCTATTACGCCCTGATGTTTGGGGGGTTCCTTGCGCTGGCGCAGTGGATCGTCCCCTACACGTTGAACACTTACCGGTTGTCGCTTACGGAGGCCGGACTGATCGCATCAGTGTTCAGTCTTCCGGCGGGACTGGTGCGCGCGGCCGGCGGATGGCTCGCCGACCGATTCGGCGCGCTGACGATTATGTACTACGTGTTTGGCACGGTCATTATCGTTTGCACGCTGCTGAGTATTCCACGCATGGACATCCAGTCGCCGGGGGAAGGGGTAGCCGCGAAATCTCCGGGCGTAGTGACATCGGTTTCGAGTAATGCGATTGCGATTGGAAATCGGACTTATCCGCTGGCGGCGCAGCCGGACGCCAGCTCAATGGCCGACGATTCCGTTCTGCTGAAAATTACAAGGTGGCAGGTTCCGGCCGTGACGTTGGGCGAAAAAGTCGCACGGGAGCAACTGATCGCGGCGGGTGTCACGCGGATCCTTTATCCATCAAGCATCTGGCTGTTTATCCCTTTGATCATGTTACTGGGTCTCGCGATGGGCGTGGGCAGCGCGGCGGTATATCGTTTAATCCCGGATCAGTTTCCTTCGTCGGTCGGCCTGGTGGGCGGCACCGTGGGGGTTCTGGGCGGGCTTGGCGCGTTCATCTTCACGCCAGTTTTTGGTTACCTTCTACATGGATCTGGTCTGTGGTCGAGTTGTTGGATTGTACTCGCCGCACTCGCGCTGATTTGTCTTGTCTGGATGCACACAGTGGCACGCCGGGTGGTGCTCCGCCAGGTGCCCGAATTGGTTCAGCTTCTCGAAGAACCGCCGATGCCTAGCACTCTCTCCAGCCATAGCGCACAGCGCATGGCGGGCTCCTCTCTCGAAACGGTCTTGAAGCAAATCCCGTGGTTTTCGAATTCAAAGTCGGCGGGCTTGGCCGCACCGCTACGGGTCGCGATCGCAAGGCTTTCTTGCAGCAGCGCAACGAGCCTTTCTTCGCCCATCCGCTGCCGCCAGCGGGTCAGCGACGAGCGGTCGAAGGGTAATTCGTGCCGGAAGAACTCTTC
>JACXTT010006988.1_pt1 | contig 16005 bp, 21 predicted proteins | sample 9270951 | NCBI WGS metagenome assembly JACXTT01 (sample SAMN15532306, study PRJNA645909) | rock metagenome | isolation source: weathered quartz diorite | place: Puerto Rico | collected 2017-06-21 | reverse complement strand
GTCTGCCGAGCAGCGCGAGCAGCCCGGCGAGCGCGAGCGCGGCGCCGGTCGCGAGTCCGGCCCAAGGGACGGCGCGGGCGATCGCGCCGACGCCGTAGCTGACCGGCAGGCCGACGAGGGCGAAGAAGCCGAGGAAGCCAAGCGTGACCAGCGCGCCGACAAGCAGGCCCTGCAGCACCCGGGTCGGCGCCGGCGGCAGCCGCTGCTCCTCCGCGCCGAGGTAATAGGAGAGGAAGGCCGGTAGCAGCGGGAAGCCGCACGGGTTGACGACGGCGAGGCCGCCCGCGACGAGCGCGATCGAGATCGGAACGGAGCTGATCCTCGATCCTCCTAACCTGCGGCTCTCATGGCCGAGAGCCCTCGGAAAGCGTACGCACCGAGCTCCGATTCAGTTCGCGTAGCGCGTGCTCGGCCGCGTCTCGCTCGAGCAGGCCGACCAGGCGGCCGTCGGAGGTCGTCACCGGCAGCGTGGTCAGGTTCTGGCGGCTCATGCGCTCGACGGCGCGGTCGAGCTCGAGGCTCGGCCGCACCGTGCTCGGGCCGGCGCTCATCGCCTGCTCGACGCTGGCGTCGTCCTCGCCTGCGAGTACCGCCCGGCCAAGCCGGCCGAGCACCACGCCTTCGTCGTTGACGACGAAGCAGGTGTCCGATCCCGCGGTGCGCAAGCGTGTGCGCACCTCGACGAGCGGTTCGTCGAGGCGGCAGGTTGGCACGTCGCGGCGCAGATGCGCGCCGACGCGCGTTTCGCTCCCGCGTCTGCCTTCGAGCGGTAGTCCGAACGAGCCCCAGTCGGCCTTGCCGGCGACGTCGTCGTGAACCTCGCTGAAGCCGATGCTCTCGAGCCGCCACGCGGCTCGCGGGCTCATGTCTCATTGGTAGTCGTGGCAGTAGACGATCACCGGCCGCTCGCGCTCGAGCCGCCGCGCCGTCTCCGCATCCAAGGCCTTCAAGGGGATGTTGATCGCGCCGGGAAGGTGCTCCTCCTCGAACTCCGCCTCTGGCAACACTTCCATGAGCTGGGCTCGTTCGCCGCGGAGTAGCCGTTGGAGCTCGACACGATCGATTGATCTCGGCCTTTGCGCTCCTGATGTCTCCGAATGTTGTTACGGGATGGGGCATCCCTCCGGACCGCAGGCGGCCCCGCGGCCTTGGCGCTCGGCTTCGCGTTCGCGCGCGAACTGTTCGTTTTGCCAGTCCCAGTCGATCTCGGGGTGGAAGCGTTCGGGGTTGCGAATCGTCCAGCGTTGTTTGCGGATGACGTAGTTGTCGGGGTCGAGCTCGAGTGCGCGGTCGAGCGCCTCGAGCGCATCGTCCTTGTCGCCGCGCGCGAGCAGCTCGCTGGCCAGGCGAACCTTCGCATCGATAAGCTCCTGTTCGAGTGGCGCGAGGCGGATGGTCGACTCCACGCTCAGCTCCGCCAGGATGTCGACGTCGCCGGCGAGGAATCGCTCGACGCGAGCGACGGTGTCCTCGTCGGAGATGCTGAAGTCCCCCGCTTGCAGGTGGCGAACAACACCGTTTTCGTCGATGAAGACGCCGGTCGGGACGACGGTGTAGCCGAGCAGGGCGCCGAGCTTGTTCTCGCCGTCGACGGCTGCCGGGAAGGTCGCTCCCGCCCGCTCGAGCCAGGGCCGTGCCGCCTCGGGACCTTGCGCGTCGGCCGCGACCGCGAGGAAGTCGACCGCGCGGTGCTGTTCATACCAGTGCTGCCACACGGGCAGCTGCCGGCGGCAGCTTCACCAGGACGCCCAGACGAAGAGGACGTGTCGGCGTCCCCGGTAGCGTGCTAGCTCGAACGGGTCTCCGTTGAGAGCGGTCAGGATGACGTCGGCTATCGCTCGCCTTGCTTGCACGCCGTCACGTCTCCTTACGTGGGAGAAGGTCGCCGAAGATGTTGCGGCCGAGCTCGATCGCCTCGGGTAGCGGGATCGCACGACCGCTGACGCCGGGGTTGGCGACCAGGTAAGCGAGAGCACGTTCGCCGGATTCGAAGAAGTTGAGCGCGGTGCAGCAGTTGCGGTAGCTCGGGCCGGCGGTGGAGACGCAGCCGTCGAGCACGACCGCCGTCTCTGGCTCCCACCAGGCTCCCTCGCCCGGGTCGAGCCGCACCCAGATCTCAGTGCCACTGTGCGGGTCGCGCGAGGTGATCTCGATCGGCAGGGCGAGCATCGGCGCGATCCCGAGCGCGTCGATCGCGCACATCGCCTCGACCGAGTGCTTTCCGTCGATCAGCACACGGTGGCCGCGCGGCGTCCCGGAGAAGGGATATGCGACGAGGATCGCGCCGCTGCCGGGATCGTGGTGGACGAGATCCTCACGCGCGAGGGAGGCGAGCGCATGCTCGACGTCGATCTCGAACCTGGAGGCGGCGTCGGCGAGGGTGTCGGGCTCCGGCGGCTTGCCCGATGCGAACGCGGTCAGGATCCAGTCGTACAGATCGCGCTCGCCGGGCGAGAGCGGTTCGAGGCGTGCGCGCCCGCGCCGCTGTCCCGGTATCGAGGCGAGCCTGAGCTCGGCATCGCTTGGCTGGTTCATGCCGCTACCGCCGGTTCGATCGTCTGCAGGAAGGCGCGGTAGCGCGCGTGGCGGGCGTCTTCGTCGAAGACTCCTTCCCAGATGCCGAAGGCGTTGTCGAGCCAGCGGTAGCGCGGGTCGTCGGTCTGGAAGCGAAGTGAGGCGGTCAGCCGCCAGTTCGGCGCGGCGCTCGCACGGCGCAACCCGTAGCCCTTGGCGTCGATCCAGATCGTCGCTCCGTCTTCGGTCTCCAGTACGAGCGCGGGGTTGGTCGTGCAGACGTGGTCACCGTCGCCGCTCGTTCCGGAGCCGTCGAGCCGGAAGACACAGTCGGCGGCGAACATCGACCAGCGCAGCCGGCCAGCGAGCCGGGCACCGCTAACGGTGCCGTCGCCGCTCCCGATCAACTCCCCCTCACGTTCGTTGCTCGAGACGAGCGGCTCGAGATCCTGCCGGTACTGCAGTTCGGCGTCGAACAGATGCTCTAACGGCACGTCGTTCCTCCTTTCGTCAGCCACACGCAGCCGACGGTACTGCCGCTCATGCCACCTTTCCGGTCCCGCGCAGCAGCGCCTCCCGCACCCAGCGCTCGTCGGGCTGACCGGCGATCCTGGTCTCGGTTCGAAAGACGCGGCAGGAGAGCCCGTAGTCGCTTCGCTCGCTTGCGCTTGGGTCGACGTCGACGCCGCCGACCCGAACCGTGGGCGAGCCGAGGAAACGGAGCCGCTCCGCCGCCGCCCGGTCGGGCACGTTCACCAAGTACAGCTCCGGCTCGATCCCCAGCTCGCGGCTCAGCCGGTTCACGAGCGCGAGCGCCGGCTCGTGATTCGGGCAGCCCTCGAAATAGAGGATCTCCACAAGCGGCGCTTTGCTCATGGGCGGCTCCCGGTGATGCGCGGGGACTGCGACTGGGCGCCGCGACGTCGCCGGACGCGCGCCGCGAGCGCGACGACGACGGCCGCGAGGACGATCACCGCGACGGCGATCCCGCCGATCCAGGCCGCCACGGCAACGCTGGTGGCGGCCAGCAGCAGCAAGCCGATGCAGCAGACGATCGGCACGAGCGCGAACGCGGCCAGGCCCCGGTTCGTGCCCGGCTCGCTCACGTATCGATCCGGCAGCAGGCGGCCACGTGCTCCTCGTTGTCTGCGAGTAGCGCGTGCGCGAGCTCGAGCATCTGCAGCACCCGCTGGTCGGCGATCCGATTGAAGACGACCCGATGCTCCCGTCGCGCCTCGACGAAGCCGCACCACCGTAGACAGGCGAGGTGGTTCGAGACCTTCGGCTGCGGCACCCCCAGCCGCGCCACCAGCTCGCCGACCGAAAGCTCGCCCTCGTCGCGGAGCAGCTCGAGGATCCGCAGCCGCGTCGCCTCGCCCAGGCCGCGGAAGTACTTCGCGACCAGGTCCGCCTCTGCCGGCGCCTCGGGTAGCCGGAACGGCGCCTCAAGTTGTGCCATCGCTGTGGACCTCATATCTGAATAAATAGATATCAGAATGACCTAACCCTCCGCATAGCAAGGGGAGCGTATGAGCGGCTCCTGAGCCCCATCTGAGCGCCGCCTGAGCGGCAGGCGAGCCCGGGCTTGTGCGTCGCGTCCAGCCGGACTGCCGCCGCCGCGAGCGCCGCGCCCAGGCAGTCGGAGCGCCCACAAACCTCAGGCCATGGGCGCCTACGCGGCCACGCTCTCGGCGACCTCGAGCCCACGCACCCATCGCTGGGCGGCGAGCGCGACGCGGCGACCGAGCTCCTCGGCCGCGTCGAGGTCGCTCCGCCGCGGCGCAACGTCCGCTGCTTCGTCGCCGTGCGATTGGGCCATTGCGCCGAGATAGCTGCCGAGCCGGTTGAGATCGTCCGGGCTGCCCGCGCTCGTGCTCCAGCCAGGGTAGAGGCCGAGGCTGACCCAGTGCATCCCGTGCTGCGCGGCGAGAATCGCGAAGGAGACGGGCGAGTTCAGCTTGTCGCCGTTGATCCCCTGCGAGTTCGTGAAGCCGACGGCGAGCTTGTCCTTCCAGCGCATCCCGTCGCCCCACGGCTCCGAGGTCGCCTCGGCGAACGCTTTGAACGCCGCCGAGGGCGAGCCCATATAGGTTGGGGAGCCGAAGACAATCGCGTCGGCGCGATCGAGCGTCGCCCAGTCCTCCTCGCTCAGGGCGGCGACGTCCAGCAGGTCGGTCGCGACACCGGGAACGCTCGCCGCTCCTCGCGCGACCGCTTCCGCCTAGCGGCGGGTATGGCCGAAGCCGCTGTGCGCGGCGACCGCGACGCGGACTTCCGTGTGCGGCATCAGAGCCTCCTTCGAGTCGATGCATGAGTTCTGCCTTTTGAGCCTCAGCACCGCCACAGCGGCGGCTGAGCGAACTCAGTCGTCGACGCCGCACGCGTCGACAGGCTCGGGGTGGACCCGCACGATCAGGCGCTGCACGTCGCGGTGCGGGTAGACGTCGACGTCGCGGTACTTCTTCGAGCGCATGTCGATGTGCTCCCAGGCGCATCGGTCGTCAGCTCGGCCGTGCCGGTGATGACGAGGTACTGGTACGGGGCGGCGTTCGAGACCTCGATCACGACGCGCGGATCGCGCCGCTTCGGTCTGACGCAGCCGCCGGTCGAGTCGCGTCCGAAGACGGCGAGCGCGGCGACGACCGACTGTCGAACATCAGGTCAGGTTGAGTGAGCGCCAGCTCGAGATGCAGGGGCGGCGGGTCCCTGTCGGGACCCGCCGCCCCTGCTTGAGCGTCTGCCTACCGGGGTGGGAACTGCGAGTTGGGAACGGGATCGGCGAGGTTGGCCGTTGGGGCCTTGTCGATGAAGCCGATCACGGCGCAGTTGATGTCGACTCCTGCTGCGCCGTAGGGGGCACCGCCGGGGCCGGTGATGAGGTCGGGCCGAGTGGCCGCGAGGTTGAAGACCTGCACCTCGTCGATCTGGCGCTTGTCCAGACCTTCCTTGATCGCCTTGTCCGTCCACTGGCCGAGCTGGGCGTCCCAGAGCGGGCTGTACGCCAGCGCGTGCCGCGGGTCGGTCTCGGTCGGGAAGTCGCCGAACACGTTCAGCAGGTCGCCGCCGTTGCGCAGCGCGTCGATCAGCGCGGTGTTGCCGGCGCTGGCGTCCTCGGAGGCGTGACCGTCCTTGATCAGGTGCACGAACCCCTGCGACTCCTTGTTGTCGGCGCCGCTCTGGCCGTTGATGAAGCCGAACAGTCGCTCGCGGGCCGAGCCGAGGAAGTCGTCGCCGCCGTTGTAGGCCGCCTTGTCCAGCGCGGGCACGTAGGTCGAGCGCTCCAGCACCGCGCTTAGCGGCTGACCGGCGTCCGTGCTGATGTAGACGATCGGCTGGCCGGCGTCGAAGCCCTTGACGAACAGGATGTCGACGTACGACTCGAGGTACTGGCCGGGAGGCGACGGCGGCGCGATGTGGATGCCGAGCACGCGGTCGCCGGTGTTGGTGTGGTGGACGACGTCGAACGGGCCGTCGCCGGTAGCGACGATTGGGGCGCTGTAGACGACGTCCGAGCCGGCGATGCGGATGAACGGGCTGTAGCCCGGCCCCGCGACGGCGCCCGGCTGGAACTTCGCGAGCGGGAAGCCGTTCGGTCCCGGCTCGGCGATGCGCGTGGGACTGAAATCCGGTGCGCCCTGGAAGTCGACCACCGCCTGCCCGAACGGGTTCTGGGCCGGCGTCGGCGACTCGAGCGACACCGTCTGCACGCACTCGGGGCAGCCGATCCCGATGTTGGCGAGCTTGGGCGCGTAGTTCACGCCCAGGTCGTGCGCCAACCCGGCGTCGGAGGCATCGAGGAGGACGTACCAGACGGTCTCGCCGTTTGCCTTGCCCTTGTACAGGGGCAGGCGGACCGTCTCCTTGCTTAGATCCACCTGGATCGCGCTCTCCTCGGTCAAGTGGTCACGGGGGAGCAGGCCGCTCAGCTGCCCCAGACCGTTGGCCGCCCCCGGCGCGTCCTTCGCGCCGGCGAGCGCCTGGCTGCCCGTCACCGCCGCCGCGGCGGCGAGCACGAGCGTCGCGGTCAACAGCAACCACCGCTTCGACAACATCGTCATTCGCTTCTCCTTCCTTCGGCGAGGCCTGGCAAGGCGGCGACTGTATGAGCGCGTCCTGAGCGCCACCTGAGCGCAGCCTGAGTGGAGGAGGCCGTGGCACTCCACGACGAGCAGGTCGCGGACGAGCGCCTGGGTCCTAAGCTCGAAGCGCGCCGGCGGTCGTCCCCGCACAACTGCGCCGCCTTCGGCGCGAGGCGCGGCTCACTGGCACGTGAACAGCCGCGGCGGCGACTGCCGCTCGCTTCCGCCGCGTCCGGCCGGACTGACGCCACCGCGAGCGCCGCACCCTGGCACCTCAGGATCGGGAAGCGGGTCGGATGTCCGCGCGCCCGTCGCCTCACCGCCGGGGTTGGGAGGGGCGGCGGCGAGGCGCGGACGGGCCGTCGTCAGACGAGGGGGCAGTTGACGACGAGGGGGGTCTTCTTGAGCGTGACCTGGCCGGCGGCGACCGCCTTCTTGATCGCGGCGTAGGACGTGAGTAGGTGCCGATTCGCCCCAGACTTCCAGGTGGCCTTACTGATCGACCAGAGCGGCGGGTAGGCGGTCTGGCCGGCCGCGATCGTGTCGCGGGTGACGTTGTACTGGCCGGCGACTCCGTTGGTGACCGTGTAGAGGGGCAGCACGGCGTTGCCGGGCGCGACCTTGACCGGCCCGAGGTCGTAGTAGTGGATCACGTGGCCGGCAGAGAACCCGGCGACCTTCTTCTGGCCGAAACCGAGCACCGGGCAGTTGACGACCGTGCTGCTGCGGGCGATTGTGACGTCACCGGCGGCGGCGGCCTTCTTGACCGCGTCCGCCGATCTGAGTACGCGCGTTGTCTTGCCGGCGGCCCAGGTGACCTGGATCACCTGCCAGAGCGGCGTGTAGCCCTTCTCGCCGGGGACGGTGTCGATGATGTTGTGCTGGCCCGCGGCGCCGTTCGTGACCGTCCAGATCGGCGCGAGCTTGTTCCCCGGCTTGAGCTTGATCGGGCCATAGTTGAAGTAGCGGACGGTCTTGCCCTCGTAGAAGCCCAGCACCACCGGTTGCTTCTTCGCTGTCTGCGCCAGCTGCCCGGCCGGCTGCTGGGTTGCCGCCGGCCGCTGTGGCGCCGCCACGGCGAGGCTTGCAGCCGCGAGGGCGACGGCTCCTGCAGCGACGACTGGAACTGTTCTAGCCACTGTTGTTCTCCTTTGCGAGTGAGCGATTCGAGGCTAGGCGGCGCACCTCTGTGCGCTCTTACGGGTGGCTGAGCGGGATGGCGGCGGGCGGGCGGGCGGGCTCAGGCGGCGATCCGGACCGCGGTCGCTGGCGGGCAGCCCTTCTCGATCAGCCGCTCGAGCTCGTGGATGTCGACCTGGGAGATCGCGAGGAACGCCGCCTCGCGCAGCACGTAGCCGAGCGCGATCAGCCGCTCGGTCCGCCAGCGCACAATGGTGAGCTCGTCGTCGAGCCGGCGCCACTCGCCGGCGAGGCTGTCGAGCTCGTCCACCGCTCAGCCGCCTCCGTTGCGGCCGCGGCTCGAGCGCATCGCGCGCCCGAACAACCTGCCAGCGGCTTCGGCGAGGGTCGCGCCGGTGACCTCGAGCTCGACACCGGCGCGCTTCGCATGGATTCTTGGCACCGCGCCGTCTCTGACCCGCAGCTGCCAACCTGCGAAATGGAGCAGCTCGAGCAGGAACGAGCCTCCGCGAGTTTCGTTGGCCAGATTCGTTGCCATGTCACGAAGACTGGCGTTCGGGCCTGTCTGGGGCCTGTGCGGCGGCTCAGTCTTCGGGTCCGCGCTGGCGGTGCTCGCTCCGGTCCTGTACGAGCCCGAGGATGCGCAGGCCGACGCCGCTGTCGAACGCGTGCAGGGACATCTCGGTCGGCAGGAACTCTCCCTGCTTTGTCCGGCACGTCAGCTTGATGGTCGAGCCCTGTCCGTCGCGAAGGACGCGGTCGAGGAACTCGTTCAGCTGCGACAGCTCGGCCGGGTGGATGTGCGAGACCGGCGTGGCGAGCAACTCCTCGTGCGTGTAGCCGAGCATCGCGCAGCCAGCCTGGTTGGCGGCGAGAACCCGGTCCTCGCGCGGGTCGACGATGTAGGCCGGCTCGCTCGCGGCCTCGAAGAGCTGCTCGAAGAGTTGGTCGCGTTCAGGGGGCATGTGCGATTAGCCTTTCACCGAGTGGGCTGTTCGGTTGGTCGAAACGGAGCTGATGTCCCCGTGCGGCTGGTCGAGTCGCTCTCGAAGGAGCCGCTGGCGTGCGGGCGAAAGGCTCGCGAGCAGCACACCGCGCACGAGCTCGTAGCGGAAGCGAAAGCCGACGCCGTCGATACGGAGGATGCGCCGTTCGCACAGACGCTCCAGCTCCTCCACAAGCTCCGCGCTGTCGGCGCGGAGGAGGGCTGCGAGCGGCTCCGGCTCGAAAGGCTGCTCGAGCACGGAGGCGGCGACCAGGATGCGGTAGGCCCAGGCGCCCTCGGCGCGGCACTGCGAGAGCAGGGCCTCGGCGAACGTCGCGGAGAGCTCGCGCCGGCTGCCGTTCGCGATCGCTTCGGTCACGAAGCGGGGGTTGCCACCAGTCGACTCGTGGAGATCAGGCATAGCTAGCGGCGCGAGCTCGGCGGGCGTAAGCGGCTCGAGCCGCACGAGCTCATCCGGCGTCAAGCGACGGACAGGGTGGTCGGCCGGCGTCTGCTCGGTTGCAACCGCCGCCACGAGCGCAGCCCGAACGCCGGCGCAACGGCGCCGCAGGTAGCCGAGCGCGGCGAGCGTGCTGGAATCGGCCGACTGGAGGTCGTCGAGAAGCAGCACCAGTGGGGCGTGCGCGGCGATCAGCGCGACCAACGCTTCCAGCGCGTCGACCTCGGCGAACTCTTGCGACGGCTCGCCGAGCATGAGTTCGGGCAGGATCTGGCGCAGCGCCGGCAGGAGCTGAGCGTCGAGTTCCGCTGCCGTCAGCGCGCCGCGAAGGGCGGCTGCGAGCGGGACGTAGGGAAGGTGCCGCTCCAGCTCGGAGCAGCTCGCGCGCCCGACGCGGACGCCCGCGAGGCTCATGGCGAGCTCCTCGAGGAGCCGCGTCTTCCCGAGCCCCGCCTCCCCCTCGATCAGGAGCAAGGCAAACGCACCGTCGAGCGCCTGCCGCACGCCGCGTTCGAGGGCGTCGAGCTCGTTCGTCCGGCCGAGCAGGCGGAGGGAACGCTCGCCGCCGTCCGCCTGCGCCCGCCGGATCGGGCGTGGCAGGAGCAAGCGGACGTCCTCCTGGCGGAGGATGGCCGACTCGAGCGCCCGCGTCTCAGCGGTCGGCTCGAGACCGAGCTCCTCGTCCAGCCGCGTGCGGAATCCACGATAGGTCTCGAGCGCGTCGTGCTGGCGCCCAAGCGCGTAAAGGGCAAGCGTCGCCGTGCGGTGGGCGCGCTCGCTGAAGCGATCGAGCGCGGCGGCGGCCTCCGTGTGCGCGAGCGCGTCCGCGTAGTCGAGTTCGGCCAGCGCCGCATCAGCCGCGTCCAGGTGTGCGCCGAGCACGCGTGCCTGGTAGGTGCCGCGGAGCCCCTGCGCCCAGAGCGCGTACGGCTCGTCTTCCAGCACCTCGCCACGCACGAGCGCGAGCGCCCGCTCGAGCGAGCGCCGAGCGAGGTGCGTCGGCTCTCGCCCGGAGCGCTCGAGCAGCTCGTCGAAGCCGTCGAGGTCGAGGTCGACGAGGTCGGTGGCGAAGCGATACGCCTCCGCTTCGGTGATGACCAGCTCGCGCGCCCGCTCGCGCTCCGAGGCGAGATGACGGCGGAGCACGGAAACGAAAGTCTGGAGCGAGCCGGCCGCGTTCTGCGGCAGCTCTTCCCCCCAGAGGAGATCGGCGAGACGATCGGTGGGCACGCGATGCCCGCGCCCGGCGAGCAGGATCTCGAGCACCTGCTTTGGGCGGGCACCGCCCAGGTCGCGCGGGCCGAGCAAGCGGGGGCCGTCCTCGATCGCGAGCGGTCCGAATAGACGGATCGTCAACTGCCCCCGGCGCTGGACCTCTCCACCCACATCCATACACCACTCAGGGACGACCGGCGGGCGGCGCGTATTCCCGTCAACGGGGTCCGATCGCTGAACATTTCCTTACAGCCCGCGCAGCTTCTCCGCGTCGGCGATCACGTCGATCTCCGCGATGCGGCCGCGGGATACGGTGAAGCCGACGACGGCGATCGTCTTCGCGCCGGGCCTGACGATGACACCTGCTGCGCCGTTGACGATCGCGGGCCGCGCGAAGCCGGCAAACCTCGAACCGCGCTCCAGCACGTGATGCGCCACCGCCTCGGCGCCGACGACGGGCGGGCGCGCGCGGGGCGGCACGCCGCCGCCGTCGACGCGGAAGACGACGTCGGGGTCGAGCACGGCGAGCAGGGCGTCGAAATCACCGGCTCGCGCGGCGGCGAGGAAGGCGGCGACGACCTTGCGCTGCTGCACGAGGTCGGGATCCGGACTCGGCGTCGCGCCGCGCACACGCCTTCGCGCGCGGCTGGCGAGCTGGCGGGCGGCGTCCGGTGTGCGGTCGACTATCGGCGCGATCTCCTCGAAGGGCATGCCGAACATGTCATGGAGCACGAACGCGAGCCGTTCCGCGGGCGTCAGGGTGTCGAGAACGACCAGCAACGCCAGCCCGACCGAGTCGGCAAGCAGCGCCTGCTGCTCGGGGTCCTCGGCGCGCTCGACGCTCACGACCGGCTCCGGCAGCCAGCTGCCAAGGTAGTCCTCGCGGCGCCCGCGTCGGGCACGCAGCATGTCGAGCGCGACGCGCGCCACGACGGTGGTAAGCCAGGCGCCGAGGTTGACGACCGCGGCAGTGTCGGAGCGGTTCAGGCGCAGCCACGACTCCTGGACGGCATCGTCTGCTTCGCTCGGCGAGCCGAGCATGCGGTAGGCGACCGCGTGCAGGTGGGTGCGGTGTCGCTCGAACTCCTCGGTCAGCAGGTCGCGCTCGTTCACGGTCACATCCTTCCGTTCGCGGTCGTCATCTCTCTGACGAACGAAATGCGTTGATGTGACAGCCCTTGAGGAAACCTCGTGACGATCCGTCGCTGGCTCGGCGTCGAACTGCGGCACCTGGAGGCGTTCCGGGCCGTCGCCGAGGAGCTTTCGTTTCGCCGCGGCGCCGAGCGGCTCGGCTTTGCCCAGTCGGTGATGAGCCAGCAGATCGGGGCGCTCGAGCAGCGGGTCGGTGAGCGCCTGATCGAGCGCTCGCCCGGCGCACGAGTGGTCGGGCTCACACCGGCGGGCGAGCTGCTGCTCGAGCACGCCCGGGCGATCCTCTCCCGCGTGGCTGTCGCCGAGCGCGACTTCGCGCTGCTCACGACACGCGGCGAAGACTCCGTCCGGCTCGGCGTCTTTCAGAGCGTCGGCGCACGGCTGCTGCCGCCAGCGTTGGCGATGGCCGCGAAGGCGCGGCCGGGGCTCGAGGTGCGGCTCGTACAGGCCGAGCGGCCGTCCTTGCTTTTGCCGCCACTCGTCACAGGCGAACTCGACCTCGCGTTCGCCGAGGAGCCGCCCGCCGACGAGCAGCTGCGCCACCTACGCCTACTCGACGACCCGTACATGCTGCTCGCCCCGGCGGGGGACGAACTCGCCGGCACCAACCCCGTCGCGCTCGAGGAGCTGGCGCGCCTGCCGCTGCTTATCCATGAGACCTGCTTCCACCTCCTCCGCGTCGAGAAGGAGCTTGCCCGCGGCGGCTTCCCGCTCCACCCCGCGTTCCGAAGCGACGACGCGCCGACGCTGCACGGCCTGGTCACGGCCGGCGTCGGTTACGCACTGCTGCCGAGGCTCGCCGTCAACCCGGAGGACAGTCGCGTCGCCGCGGTCAAGGTCGACGAACGAATCCCGGCCCGCACGATCTGCATCGCCTGGCACCGCGAGCGCGCGCTGACACCGGCGATGAAGACCCTGCTCGCCGCCGCCAAGCAGGTCGCCGCCGACCTCGGCTAGCGCGTTCAGCGATCAGCCGTTTGCAATGCGCGATCGCTCGACGTTCGCCGTCACGCGCGGTCGTTGCAAAGCGTCAACAGAGCGAATCCCCAAGGAGGAAACGTGTCGACAAAGCAGACCCCCACCGCATCGCTCACTTTTCGATTGCTGTTTTGGAGCCCGGCGATCGCAATAATCCTGTCCGCGGTCGCCGTCCCCGGCGGCCTGCTCATCTTCGGGCTGCCGCTGCTCGCGCTCGGCTACTTCCTCTTCGCCGTGCTCGCTCAGAACGGCGACGGATCGCGCGAGCCGGCTGTCCAGCCGGCGCGCGTCCACGACGACCCCCGTCCGCGCGCCCGAAAAGGAGCTCTCACCATGAGTAAGGCCAACACCACTCGTCCCGTCCGGCCCGACCCAGAGCCGACCTCCCCGCTCAACGCGATCGAGGTCCACGGACTCAGCAAGACCTACCACGGTGGCGTCGAGGCCGTCAAGGCGATCGACTTCGAGGTCGCCGCCAGCGAGGTGTTCGGGCTGCTCGGCCCCAACGGCGCCGGCAAGTCGACCACGATCGGCATGCTCACGACCACGATCAAACCCACCGGCGGCAGCGCCCGCCTCGCCGGCTTCGACGTCGCCAAGCAGCCGCTCGCCGCCCGCAGCGTCTCGAGCGTCGTCTTCCAAGAGCCGGTCGTCGACCGCTCGCTCACCGGCCGGCGCAACCTCGACCTGCACGCGCGCCTCTGGCGCGTCGAGCCGCGCGAAGCCAAGGCCCGGATCGCCGAGCTCGCGCACACGCTCGGCCTCACCGAGCTGCTCGACCGTCCGGTCGGCAGCTACAGCGGCGGCGAGCGCCGTCGGCTCGAGATCGCCCGCGCGCTCGTCTCCCAGCCGCGCGTCTTGTTCCTGGACGAGCCGACCGTCGGCCTCGACCCGCGCATCCGCGCCGAACTGCTCGACGTGATCGCGCGCCTGCGCGACCGCACCGAGATGACGATCCTCCTCACCACCCACTACCTCGACGAGGCGGAAAAGCTCTGCGACCGGCTCGCGATCATCCACCAAGGCGAGATTGTGGCGCTCGACACCCCCGCCGCCCTCCTCGCCGGCCTCGGCCGCGAGATCGTCGAGCTACGCGTCAGCGGCGACGCCGAAGCCGCGCTCGCCTCGCTCCGCTCGCACGGCATCGTCGACGGCGACGGCTTCGCCGTCGGCTCGACCCTCACCCTCCCCCTGCACGAGCGCAGCGCCGCCGAGGCAATAGCCGCCATCGACGGCACCGGCCTCGCCACCAGCTCAATCAGCACCCGCCAACCGACCCTCGACGACGTCTACCTGCGCCTCACCGGCGGTCGAATCCACGAAGCCGCCTAACCACGAAAGGAGCAACCGATGACCGCCATCGCCCCCACCGCCACCCTGCCTCGGCGCCGCTCCCCGCTCGCCAACGCCTCCCCGCTCGCGACGCTGGCCCGGCGCCGCTTCCAGCTGACCGCCCGCACCCCGCGCGAGCTGCTCGTCCCCCTGATCACGCCGATCCTGTTCGCGCTCGTGATCGCCCCCGCCCTGAAAGACGCTCTGCACACAGGAACGGCCTACGAGTCGTTCGTCGCCACCGGCACGATCGGGCTGCTGATCCCGCTGAACACGATGTTCTCCGGGCTCAGCGTGATCGTCGACCGCGAGGCAGGCGCCCAGCGCGAGCTGCTCGCAGCCCCAGTGCCGCGCCCGCTGCTCGTGCTCGGCAACCTCGCCGTCGCGCTCGCCGTCACCGCCTTCCAGGTGATCGCCCTGATCGGATTCGCGGTCGCCCGCGGCATCCATTTCCACACCGATGCCACCGGCATCGTCTGGTTCGTCGCCGCCGCCACCCTCTTCACTGTCGGGATGTACGGCGTCGCCGAGACGCTCGCCGGCCGCGTCCCCAAGGCAGAGGAGTTCATCGCCCGCGTCCCCGCGATCGCGATCGTGCCCTGGTTCCTGGCCGGCTCACTCTTCCCGATCAAGGCCCTACCCGGCTTCCTCGAATGGTTCGCCAAGTTCCTGCCCCTCACCCACGGGCTCGCGCTCGTCCGCTACGGACTGCTCGGCGACAGCACCGGCCTGCACAACATCTGGAGCATGAGCAACACGACCGCGATGGCCGCGCTCAGCCTGAGCGTGGTCGCCCTTTTCGCCCTCGCCCTCACCGGCGTCTCGATCCGCGTCTTCACCCGCACCGCACTCCGGTGAAGGCATCGCTTACGGCCGTATGAACAACTTCCGGGTTCGGCATAGCTCTGGGCCGCGACTCGTTCAACCGCAAGAGGGATGAAGAGCACGCATTTGACCGGAAGCCGTCGAGCTCCGTCACGGCGACTCACAGTGGTCTTCGCCGGAGCGGCGGTCGTCCTCGTGCCCTGGACGGTGATGCTGAGCAAAGCGTTGCCGTCCAGGCACGAGACGGTTCACTGGAACCTCGCCTGGGTCGGCTTCGACGCGGTGCTCGCAGTCGTGCTCGCGCTCTTCGCGATCGCGCTGCTTCGTCGTTCGCCCTGGCTTCAGCACCTGGCAGTCGCGACTGCCGCTCTGCTTGCGTGCGATACATGGTTCGACATAACGACCGCGACACCGGGCCGCGAACTGGTAGTCGCCTCGCTCGAAGCGGCTCTGGTCGAGCTGCCGCTTGCAGCCCTCTCCCTGCTGATCGCGATCAGGACGCAGCGCGTCCGGCACATAGAGGGAGTGCGGACGCCCAACGCGCCCACGCCCTCTACCGCCCCTCTGAAGGAGGCAGCGTAAACCGCTCTCTGCCGCACCACTCTGTCGGGCACGCACACCTCCCGCGCGAGAACGCGGAGATCCGTGATCTCGCCGAGGCATACGACCTGCTCGCGAGCCGGCCCCGGCGGCCCGACTATCTCGACCACCTCCTCGACACCGGCCGAGTCAGGGTCGCGCGCACCGCGGCCGGAGTGATCGGCTAGGGCGGCGCGTTCGTCGGTGCGCACCAGACACACCTGACGGACCTGTTCGTCCGAGCGGACCAGACCGGGCAAGGCGCTGGCGGCGCGATCCTCGCGGCGCTGGAGCTCGACCCGGCCAACACGACCACATTCGCGTCCGCCGATCCGCGCGCGCACGCGCTCTACCGCCGGCTCGGCCTCCACGAGCTCGATCAGCTCAGCTATCTCGGCGGGACCGCCAACAACGTCACGCAGCTACGGCGGAAGATCGATCCGATCGCCTCCCCGCCCGAGCCGTAGCCGCAACGCTCTCGTTCCTCGCGAAGACTGCACTGCCGTTGACCTGGCCGTCCGGGTATGCGTGGCTTCGCCTAGCTCACGACCGCGTCTGCGTCGGCCCGCTCGGCAGCAACGACGACACGACGGCCGCCTCGCTCGTCGCCGCCGCGCCAGCCGCCGAGGGCGCCGTGGCCAGAAGTGGCGCAGAATGGTCTGGCAAAGGCGGCCCTTGACAGGAGAAAGTCCTGCAAGTTGGTGTGTTCGGAGTAAACCACCCGAGCGCAGCTCGAATGTCCGCTT
>JACXTT010006987.1_pt1 | contig 16007 bp, 11 predicted proteins | sample 9270951 | NCBI WGS metagenome assembly JACXTT01 (sample SAMN15532306, study PRJNA645909) | rock metagenome | isolation source: weathered quartz diorite | place: Puerto Rico | collected 2017-06-21 | reverse complement strand
GCAATGGCGCCCCTGCGCACCCACGAGAAGAAGATGTGCGGGGCGTTCAATATTACGCGCCGCTGCGCGGGTGCCCGAACGCACTCGAAGTCGTCGACTTTTCCCGGGGGCGGGTTGCTCGCCCTGAAATCGCCGAGGCCGGGACGGCGGGGGGCGGGAAAGTCGTCGGGCCGCAGCTGGGCGTGATCCATGGGGAAGGGGCCGGGCGCGCCCGCCAGGCCGGCCTGGAAGTGGTGATGGATCGCTGCGTTAAGATCGAGCACGCCCGTTTCTTCGGCGGACTGAGTACCATCGGCCTGAACACCGGCGTCATTTCCGCTCAAAGGCGAAACCAATCGTAATTGAAGAGCATCAGAGTCAAGGAGAAAGACTATGTCAACAGCAACCGTTACCTCACAACCGGCAATCAGCCCGCTGACCAAGGATCAGGCGGCGTCGGCCGTGCAACCGATTTTCGATAAGCTGACTCACGTGTTCGGCCACATGCCGAGCTTCTTCGCGACCATGGCGCGATCCCCCGAAGCCTTATCGCACTTTCTACCGCTCTATGGCGCAGTGATCGACAAGGGCAGTGTCGAAGCGAAGTACAAGGAACTGGCTTACCTGAAGACCGCCTTGATCAACGGCTGCGAGTATTGTCATCGCGCGCATTCGGCGTCGGGCAAAAAGAACGGAGTCAGCGACGCGCAGATCAGGGATCTCGCGTTTTTCCAGCGCAGCCAGGCCTTCGACGCTAAAGAAAAAGCAGTCCTGCTTTATGCGGAGCGAGTCACACGCGGCGCCTCCGCGATGCGCCCCGCGGCGTTGCAGGAATTGAAGCAGTATTTCAACGACGATCAGATCGTGGAACTGACGCTGACCATCTGCATCGCTAATTTCACGAACCGCTTCAATGACGCGATGCTGTGCACGCCCGATATCCCCTGAACACGATCGCCAGACTGAGAAGTCCCACAAGGGTCAGTCCTGCTCCGGCGGGTTCCGGCACGGCCGATACCGAGGTTGTGCCGTCGACCCCGAAATTCGCCACAGTGACGTGGCCGAACGTGTCCACATCGCCCTCCACGAGCACTCCATTGACCGTGTCGGTGCTTAGCAGGGCGGCGGTGAAATCAGAATTGAACAAGCTGAAAGCGAAGGTGCTCCCGGAGGTTGCCGTCCCGCTCGGAGCGGTAATCGCCAGGCCGTCGAACGTTACATAGAAAGACAGCGTATTACCGAATGTGAATCCATCGGAATAGTCGTTAAAGGCGCTGCTGTTGCTGATCGTCACAGAAGGTGGCAGCGTGCCGCTCGCGCCACCTATGAGTACCGGAGCTCCCGCGAGTGTTCCATCGGAAGTAAACCCGAAGATTTTCACGAATGCTGGATCAGAAACACCGAGACCTGGATTGAACTGGAAATCCAGGTTGCCGGATACGCCCGAGATCGTCGACGTATTCACTTGAACCAGGTATGTAACCACCGGATTGGCGCTTAATCCAATCGCGGCGGTCAGAAAGATAAGGATTGTTTTCATCAGAGCACCCCCGAATAAGTTTTGATCGTAGAATTGATAATCGCGTTCGACGGATTGTTAAACCGCACTTGGAACGTTATTGATGCGCCCGGCGCAAGCGCCGAATTCGATGCTGTAATGTATTGATTGCCGTTGAACGTCCCGGTCGCATTCGCGAGCGTCACACCCGGTGTTGCGATCTGGAACAGCGCCTGAATTGGCGCGTTAATCGTTTGTTGGCTGGTATTGGTGATGGTCACCGTGCCGTTGTAGGTTCTGGTCAGGCGATTGAAAACCAGACCCGAGGCCACCCAGCTCACCTGCCCCGACACGTCCGCCGCGTTCGGCAAAGTGATATACGCCACCGGCATGTCGTGATCGGAAATGCGCTCCGGCCGGTTCGCGTCGCTGCGAAAGACTTCCGGAAAATCCGCGTCATTTCTCGCGACCGCGTAGCGGCTCACGCGTGGGCTCATACCTTGGCTCACCAGGATATGGTCGAGCTCCTGTGCGTTCCCGTTGAAGCTGTACGAATAGCGCTGATCGGCCGGTGCCGTATCGATCAAATCAGTGAGCGCCGGATTGGTGATGGTCGCGGGCGGCGTCACCACTTGGTTGGCCGGCACAGGCGTCCCCTTGATGACGCCCATCACATCCACGTAGCCGTCGCTGAACTGGAAAGCATTGTAGTCGCCGATGGAAGCCAGATACAGGCCCGGCGTTGCATTCTGGAATCCCTGAATCAGATGCGCGAGGTCCTCGGCTTGCGCCTCGCGCTTAGCGCGCACGCGCGATCCATCCACCGGATCGTCAATTCCGCTGAGCGATCGTAGATGATTCACGATCACCGTCACCGGCAGCGCGACCTGCGATCCGGGTTGTGTGACATTGGCACGCAGCACTAGCGGGGGGCGATCATTCAGAAGCGCCGGGGTGTTGGTATTTGGATCGATGTACGTGGTGTCTTTGCCGTACTGCGTCACGTCGATCACGCTGACCTTCGGCGTCTTCACCAGGAACCCGACATCGATGCCGCCAATATCGTTGCCTTCCACTAAATAAGCTTGATAATTCGGATTCGGGTCGCCGGCCGTGACGGCGTCATTGTTCACTCTCGCCGCTACCGCTTGCAGCGTCGTCAGGTTTTCCATTTCCTCAACGCCGATGATGTCCGGGTAACGCATCACATTGCGAATCGCGAGCGACGCTTTGTTCAAACGATTATTGAAGGCCGTCGCAGTGAGCACAACATCGCTCACCGCCGGATCGTCGGTCGTGTCGAAGAAGCGCTGCATGTTGAACGATGCGACTGTCATCTCGCTCGGCAATGCCAGCGGCACCGCTACGAACGTCATCGGCGCGCCACTTGCACTAGGCGGAGTCGCTGGATCGGGATCGATCGTGAAGGCCCGCTGGCTGAACTCGATCGGACCGACAATGTTCGAGACCACCTGGCCCGGAGTCACATCCATCGCCACGCCACCGGTCTGGCCGACCGTATTTACTGAAAGAACTTCGGGATTTGTATCCCAGCGCGTGACGCAGCAGGGTGATCCTGCAGGAAGCGGATCGGGCAATTCAACGCCCGGCTCGCGGAACGGTCGCGCGATTCCGGTGATCACGCCGTAGAAAATTCCCGCGCTCGCACCAGTGGCATTGGCTTCGTTTACGCTGCCCCGTGTCGGCGCGACAACGTTCAGTGAATTCACCTGCACGCGCATCGCCTCAAACTTCTCAAGCTGCAACAACGCCCCCGCGGGATTCGTATCCGAAGTAGTGAGAACCACCGGAGCCGGCAACGCATTGCCCGTGCTGACGGCGAAAACATTGCTTGGCGACGTCAGTTCAGTCTGCGACGGGCTGGTTGGATCGCTGCTAGGAATGAACTCCTGCACATTTCCAGTCACGCAGATGTTGCTGCCAATCGCAGCCACCGCCGGCGGAGTGCTCGATGTGAAGACAAAAATGCCGTCCGAAGTGCTGGGGTCGCCATCGCCGGGCGCTGGCATCTGCATAAAGAATCCGTTCGATTTCCGGCCGGTCACGATTCCGCTTGTCGTAACGGCTGTTCCAACCAGGGGCGATGTATTTCCACTGCCTTGAATCTGCGCGATTGTGTTGGTCGGCGTGCACGTCGGAGCCGGATTAATGGTCAGATCGAAAGCTTTCTGCGCATTGTTCGATCCGCTATCAGTCACCTGGATGGTGAAGTTGAAAGGCGACCCGGTGGTTGTGTTCGGCATGCCGCTCAACACGGCCCCGCTCAATGTCAACCCGGGTGGGATCGTCCCAGCAACCTGCGAAAATGTATAACCGCTGCCCGTGCCACCACTAGCCGTGAATGTCACGCTGTACGATTGATTCACCGTCCCGCTTGGCAGAGGCGAGGCGTTGGTAATCGTGAGCGTGCCTGTACACGGATTCAGCGCCGACGCAGTGTTACGCGGATTCGGCGCGCCCGTCGAAAAATCGGTCGAGTTGTTGTTGGTATCGGTGCACCCGCCGCTCGCGCGAAGATCCGCGGTAGTATTGGTGAGCCCAGGCGCGAATGACGTCTCCGAGCAGGTCGCTGTGCTCCCATAGCCAATTAAATCTTGGACGCCCGCGGCAAACGGGCAGCCGGAGCCGGTAAGTAGCGTGGTCGTGTTCACCAACGCGACCTTGCCTGCCGTGGCGCTCATCGCGATAGTCCCGGTGGCATCCGGTGTCGGAAGGTTGACGCTCCCGCCAGCTCCCACGGCTTCCTGGATCAAGTAATACTGACCGGGTTGGATTATGCCGTTAAGACTCGTGGCTTGCCAGGTAGTGCCCGCCGCAGAAGCATACTGCACGGACCAGCCCGTCAGATTTATAGCAGAGCCGCCGCGATTAAATACCTCGATGAAGTCATTCCTAAACAAGGCACCGGAATTTCCACCGCCGCCGTACACCTGGCTGATGACGACTTGAGCCTGACCGGGAATCAGCGCCGCGATGAAAGCGATCGCTACCAATAAATAATGGCGAATGTGGTCGACTTTTGACATCTCACCAGCCTAGCAAGATGCAAACAGTATGGATGGGCTCGATCCGCAACAGCTACTGTTCTTCAGTACCAGTACTCTCAGTGACGCGCACGATTCGCGATCATCGCCTGGCCCAGCGCGATCCCGCCGTCATTCGGCGGCACCTTGGCGTGCAGAAATACTTCGAAGCCCCCGGCACGCAGCCCGGCCACGGCACGCTCGAGCAGATACATATTCTGAAAGGTCCCGCCGCTCAAACACACCCGCGCGATTCCTTCGCTCGCCCGCAATCGCCGGCAAACTTCGACGACCATCGCTGCTACCGTGTTGTGAAACGCCGCCGAAATGTATCCAACGGCTTTAGCCGCCTGCACGTCGCGCACAATCGCCTCGATCGCCGGCCGCATATCGATTTCCCATGTGGCCGCGCCCGAAATCTCGAACGGATACGCCGCATCCACTCCGGCCGACGCGCTCATCTCCAACTCAATGGCAGCCTGCGCTTCGAAATTCACCTCGGCGCGCACGCCCGCAATCGACGCCACCGCATCGAACAGCCGCCCACACGCCGACGTCTCCACAGTATTGATGCGGCGCTCGATCATCGACCGCACCGTCGCCAGCTTCTTCGGCGCCACCGTACGCCGCCAAGGCAAATCCAGCGATTCGGCCTTCGCGCCAAAAGTATCCATCAAATAGCTGAGTCCGATTCGCCACGGCTCGCGGACCGCCGTGTCGCCGCCCGCTAGCGGAACATACCGGAGATGCGCGCGGCGCTCGAAGCCCGCGAAGTCCACAACCAGAAACTCCCCGCCCCAGATCTTGCCGTCGATCCCGAAGCCGGTTCCGTCGAACGCCACGCCGATCACTCTGTCTTGTATGCCGTTCTCGGCCATGCAGCTTGCGATGTGCGCGTGATGATGCTGCACTCCGACTTTCTCGACACCCGTCATCCCGAGAGCCAGCTTGGTGCTCAAATACATGGGGTGCAGATCGTATGCCACCACCGCGGGCTCGATCCGGAACAGCTCCTTCATTCTCGCCAGCGTCTCTTCGAAAAAAACCAGCGTTTCGTAGTTTTCTAGATCGCCGATATGTTGGCTGAGAAATGCGTGATGCTCTCTCGTAAGACAGAAGGTATTCTTCAGCTCCGCGCCGCACGCCAGAATCTCAGAGACAGGAAAATGCAGCGTCACCGGATACGGCGCATACCCGCGCGATCGTCGCAGCACGCGCTCTTTGCCTTCGAAAACGCGCACCACGGAATCGTCCACGCGCGTGTGAATATCTCGATTGTGAAACAGGAACGCATCCGCCACACGGCCCAGCCGCATCACGGCCTCGCGATTGGAGGTCACGATCGGCTCTTCGCTCAGATTTCCGCTCGTCATCACCAGCGCCGGAAATTCCGGCGGCGGTTCCGCTGAATCTCCGAACAGCAAATAATGCAGAGGCGTGTACGGCAACATGACGCCCAGCGTGTGGTTGCCCGGCGCGAGCCCTAACGGCAGCCGAGCATCAGGTCGACGCGGCAGGATCACGATCGGACGCCGGTGACTCTCGAGCGCGCGCCGGCACGCTTCAGAAACAACGCAGAACTGCTCGGCCGACGCCACGTCCGGCACCATCAACGCGAATGGTTTGTCGCTACGCTTTTTCCGCTCGCGCAACAGCCCAACTGCTCCCTCGTTCAGCGGATCGCAGGCCAGATGAAACCCGCCCAGCCCCTTGATCGCGACAATCCGGCCAGCGCGCAGCAACCGGCGTACTTCACGAATCGCGGCTAGACTCTCATCGCTCCCCGCATCGAACGAAGGCACGCGCGACAGGTCCCAGCCGGCGGCCAACTCGATCGACGGTCCGCAGTTCGGACAGGCGTTCGGCTGCGCGTGAAACCTGCGGTCACCGGGATCCTCGTATTCCCGAAGACACTGCCCGCACATCGCAAAACACGCCATCGTCGTAAGCGGACGATCGTACGGAATTTTCCGCGTAATCGTATAACGCGGCCCGCAATTTGTGCAATTCGTGAATGGATATCCGTAGCGTCGATTCTCCGGACTCCGGAAATCCCTCAAGCACTCGGCGCACGTTGAAACATCCGGCGATACGGGCACCAGTTGCCCAGCCTCCTCATGACTCGACCGGATGACGAAGCCCGCTTCCCCGGTGCGTTCGAGCGCTGAGACCGTAACGTCCTCGATGTGCGCCAGCGGCGGCGCTTCCTGACTCATCCTCGCGACAAACTGCTCCAGCGAGCCGTCGTCGCCTTCCACCTCGATCGTCACGCCCGCCGACGAATTCAAGACATAACCATTCAGACCGAATCGCTGCGCCAGGTTGTAAACGAACGGCCGAAATCCGACTCCTTGCACGATTCCACGAATTTGAATCCGCTTTCTGCGGATCACCGGAGCGTCCATGCCTCAGTCCAACGTAGCAGGGCAGCCGCTGTTCAGGTGATCCCGTTGGATCAGGCTCGCGTTTTCGCTATCATGCGAATCGGGCTGAGTATGGCCAAGAAACAGGGTAATTCCCGTAAGAGCGGTAAGAGCGCCAACCCACGTTCGCCTGCTGGCAGGAAAGAAACGGCTGGCGTCCGCAATCCATCGCCCTCAAACAACTTTCTCATCGTCGGCGTGGGCGCATCAGCCGGTGGTCTCGAAGCCTTCACCGAGTTGCTGCATTCGCTGCCGGACAAGCCCGGTATGGCTCTAGTGTTCATTCAGCATCTCGATCCCAAGCACGTCAGCATGCTCGCCCAGATTCTGGGACGCGAGTCGAAAATGCCCGTGCTCGAAGCTCGTGACAAAATGCCCGTCGAGCCCGATCACGTCTACGTGATCCCGCGAAACACCAGCATGACACTTAAGAACCGCACGCTCCGCTTGGGACCGCGCAATCTTGCCGGCGGCCCGTTGACCAGCGTGGATACTTTTTTCCAGACGTTGGCCGACGATCAGGGCGCGCGCTCCATCGGCGTCTTGCTTTCCGGTAACGCCTCCGATGGCACGCTCGGGCTGCTAGCCATCAAAGCGGCCGGAGGCATCGCTCTGGTTCAAGACCCGCAATCGGCCAAGCACGACGGAATGCCCAGGAGCGCCATAGCCGCGGGTTGTGTCGACTTCATCCAGGAACCATCTGAAATTGCGAAGCAACTCGTCCGTCTGGCCCAACACCCTTTCATTGACCAGGCCGACCGGACTCCCCAAGAACCGTTCCCCGGATCTGCCGCCGCAGTAAACAGCATCCTCGCCGCGGTGCGAAGCGCCACCGGCGTCAATTTCGCTCACTACAAACCCAACACGGTTAGACGTCGAATTCTCCGCCGGATGGTGCTAAGACACACCGAAACAGCCGACACTTACCTGCAGATATTACGCCACGATCTCGCGGAAGTACATGCCCTGTACAATGACATCCTCATCAACGTCACCGAATCTTTCGCGACCCCAACGTTTTTAAGGCGCTTGCAACCCATGTCTTCCCTGGCATTACTGCCCAAGGCAAACGAGCGCCTCGTCGAACCCGTCTTTGGATACCCGGTTGCTCCACCGGTGAAGAGGTATATTCGCTCGCGATTTCGCTGGTCGAATATCTGGGCGACAGAGCCGAGCAGGCCGAAATCCAGATCTTCGGCACCGACATCAGCGACCGGGCGCTTGAGAAGGCTCGCAGCGGAATCTACCCCTCCGGTATCGCCCAGACCGTTTCCCCCGAGCGCTTGCGGCGCTTCTTTGCAAAAACCCACTCAGGTTATCAAATTAATAAAAAAATTCGTGACTTATGCGTTTTCTCCCGTCATAATCTAGCAAAAGACCCCCCTTTTTCCAAGCTGGACTTGATTAGCTGCCGCAACGTGCTCATCTATCTCAGCCCGGAATTGCAGGACCGGCTTGTTTCGATTTTCCATTATGCTCTCAATTCCGACGGCTTCCTCCTGCTCGGCAGCTCGGAGACCATTAGCGCGCATGCCAAGGCATTTGAACTCGTCGACACCAAACACAAGATCTACTCCCGCAAGCCCACCGCGCCCCGCCTTAAAATGGACTTTTCCATTGATGAGGCCCTTACGCTAAAACCGCCACCCTCGCACAAGCCGGAACTTTGGACTGAACTCGATCTGCAGCGAGAAGCCGATCGCCTGGTGATAAGCAGATTCGGGCCGCCGGGCGTGATTGTCGACGCGGACCTGGTTATCTCTCAATTTCGTGGCCACACCAGCCCGTATCTTGAGCCGGCTGCGGGAACAGCCAGTCTCAACCTGCTCCGGATGGTCAAGGAAGGGTTGGCTGTCGAATTGAAAAATGCCTTAGCCAAAGCCCGCAAAGACAACCAACCCGTACGACGGGATGGCCTCCGCGTCAGCTCAGACTCGCCGGCCGCTCTCAACTTGCACGTCATTCCATTCGGCCGAAACGCGCAAGAAAGCCGGCAATTCCTGGTTTTGTTTGAGCCCACGTCATCCCCTCTCGAACCGGTTCGCCGTAAGGCAGGACGCCAGTCCAGCCGCGAGCGCGCCCTGGAACGCGAAAGCGAACATCTTCGCCACGAACTGGCCTTGGCCCAGGAGCATTTACAGTCCAAAATCGAAGATCATGAGGCCGCTCACGAGGAATTGCGCTCCGTCACCGAAGAAATTCAATCCAGCAACGAAGAGCTCCAGAGCACTAACGAGGAACTGGAGACCGCCAAGGAAGAACTGCAATCTACCAATGAAGAGTTGAACACCGTCAACGAGGAATTGCAGAATCGCAACATACAACTGGCTGAGATGGCCAACGATCTGCTCAATCTTCTGGCCAATGTGAACATGCCTATCCTCATCCTGGACACGGAGCTCACCATCCGCCGCTTCACCCCGACCGCTGAACGAGCTCTGAACGTAATCCCCTCCGATTCCGGCCGGCCGATTCGCGATCTGAATCTGCGCATACGCGTCCCCAACTTGGACCAGATCATCCGCGACGTTCTGACGGATCTGATGCCGCGTGCAACTGACGTCTCCGATCCGGAAGGCCGGCGTTACTCGCTCCGGGTCCGCCCGTACCGGACGGAAGAAAACAAGATCGGCGGCGTCGTACTGGTTTTTGTGGATCTGGATCCCGGCCGGAGCCTGACGGACGACTCCGCCGGTGGCTACGGCGGACGTTTACATCCTTTCCTCGCAGATAGCCAGATCCAGACGCTCGGACCCAATCCCGAGGAATCGATCGGCTTTTCCTCTGCTCTCTTGCACGCTCAGGAGGAGGAACGCCGCCGGCTCTCTCATGAGCTGCACGATGAGCTCAACCAGAAACTTGCACTGCTCGAACTGAGCCTGGAAGGCATCGAGAAAGGCAGCCAGCCTGTTCCTGCCGAGACGCGGGAAAAGCTGAAATCGATACATGACGGAGTCTCCGAATTATCCGAAGACCTGCGACGCATCGCCTACCAGCTCCATCCGTCCATCCTCGACGACTTGGGATTGGTCCCGGCCATGGAATCCTATTGCAGGGAGTTTACTGAGCGTGAAGATATCGAGGCGCACTTCACTCATAACAACGTGCCCGAAAAATTGCCGCCCCCGGTCGCCCTGGCCCTCTACCGCGTCATGCAGGAGAGTCTGCGCAACGTCGCCAAACACTCGGGCGCAAAGCGTGTCACCGTCAATGTTACCGCGGCACTCGGCCAAATCAAACTGGCTGTTCGAGATGCCGGTGATGGTTTCGTCTTGGATCCGGCCACGCCGCGTCTGGGTATGGTCGGAATGAAGGAGCGAATTGCGTTCGTGGGCGGCCAAATTCAATGGAAAACGAAGCCTGGCGACGGTACCGAGGTCCTGGCGATCGTTCCGCTTCCCGATTCTACCCCGGGCAAACCGGCCGCATCTTGATTGGATGTTTCGTCTCCGTCTGCCTCCTACGCTTGCGGTTTCCGGGTGGTAAGCGCACAATGGAGGCTGCCTGGGCTGCCTGATGACCATCGTAAAGCGCGCCCGCGTCCTGGTTGCCGACGACCATGCGCTCGTCTCGGCCGGGATTTCGAAGCTGCTGGAAGGCGACTTTGATCTGATCGGTACTGTTGCCGACGGCCGGGCATTAGTGGCCACGGCGCAGAACAGCCAACCCGATGTCATCTTGCTCGACATCTCCATGCCCGAACTCAACGGACTGGAAGCCGCGCGTCAGATCCGCATGAACTCTCCGGCCGCCAAGCTCATTTTTGTCACCGTGCACTCCGATGCCCCCTACGTGATCGAGGCTTTGCGCGCGGGCGCTTCCGGCTACGTTCTGAAGCGGAGCGCCGCCTCCGAGTTGGTGAAAGCGGTCCAGGAAGTCCTCGATGACAAAGTTTATGTGACGCCGCTCGTCGCCAACACTGCCGTCGCTGACTTCCTCAAAGCGCCCAAAGACCGGTCATCGTTCCTCTCAACCCGGCAGCGCGAGGTTCTTCAGCTTGTCGCCGAAGGTTACTCGGCCAAAGAAATCGGCATGATGCTCCGAATATCCGCCAAGACCGTGGAGTTCCACAAAGGCATCCTGATGAAGAAACTGGATCTTCACTCCACCGCGGAACTGACGCGCTACGCCATCGAGAATGGCATCGCGGGCTAACTTCACGCGCTCTGGGATTTGCTCGCTAACGGCGAGTTGTCCGCTGCATGTCCAACGTGATGATGGACCTTGCGCGCCAAGATGACAAAACTTTGCTGAATGCCTCTCGCCGCACGAGCCATCTCGTCCGTTTCTCCCAAACGCGTTTCGAGCAAAGTTGCGATTTCCGATAACTGGTAGGCGAGCGTCGTCATCTGCCGGTCCAGGGTTATTAGTTCATTTTGGCTAAGAGGGGATGTCATACTTGCACCAAATGTAACGTATCTGTAACTGGGCCGCTGACCCCGTGCCCCAAAACGGTCCGAGGAATAGTTTTTTACCGTACAAACTTGATAACATTTTTTCCGGTGGAAGTCAGCCTAGGATGTTTACTTGTTACCTGACAATTCAGGTTGGCACCCGGCGATCCTCGCGCTTGCATTCGGTCTGCTCGCTCTGTTCATCGGCGCAGGTTATCTGGTGTTCGTGCCTCCGTTACAGGTGCCGGATGAGTTCGGCCATTTCTTTCGTGCCTACGAAGTCTCAAAAGGCGCGTGCCTGGCTGATGCACAACCCTCTGTTCCCGTCCGGTTAGCCGTCACGGCGGCCAGGTATCGAGGGCACATCGAGGAACGCCGGATCGTCAGCCTGGCGGCTGTCTGGCGGGAAACTAACGAGCCGAACGACGAAGACACCAAGGTATCGACTGGCTACCTCGCCGCCAGCATTTACAACTGCACGCCCTATCTTTCAGCCTCGCTTGGCCTCTGGATCGCTCGCCAATTTCATGCCTCCGCCCTCACTGAAATGTACGCCGGACGGTTCGCCAATCTGCTGGCCTTTGCGTCGCTAAGCGGCTTGGCCATCTATCTATTGCCGGGCTATCGACTGCTGCTGGGCGCCGTAGCGGTAATGCCCATGAGCCTGCATCAGGCCGCATCGCTATCCGTCGACGCCGTCACTACCGCCACCAGTTTCGTGCTGTGTGCCTACATTCTGAGACTGGCATTCGACCCGCGCCAAGGCCCGGTTCGGAAGCATCAACTCGTCATTCTCGCGATCCTGACGTTGCTGAATGCTTCCTGCCGCTTCAACGTGTTCCTGATGCTGCTCCTGTTCCTGATCCCTGCGTCCAAATTTGCAAAACGAACCCAACAAGCCGCTTTCCTCTTTGCTTTTCTAGCGCTTTCGCTGTGCACGGCAGCCGTCTGGACGCGCGTGAACCAGTCCAATCTAGCCGGCTTGGAACACCAGCGCTTGGCCCGTGACATCGAAATTCGAGCCAATATCGGGGCGATTTCCCAGCACCCATTTCAGTTCGCGGGTGCGGTTGCCGGCACCCTTCGCCACGATGGACCACAGCTCGCTGCTGAATTCGTCGGCCGGTTTGGCTATCTGGCCGTCGTACTCCCTCGCTGGGCGATTCTGCTATATCTATTGCTGCTTCTGGCTTTGGCTCTAGCCGAGGCCGAAGACGTGACTCCGACCCTCCCTCAGAAGCTCCTATTGCTCCTGGCCGTCACCGCGAGCTTTGCATCTCTCAGCGCTCTAATGTGGGCTTTCGAAGCACCCCGGCATCTGGCCGCGCAATTAGGCCAGGGCGCACTCGTACCCGGTCTCCAAGGCCGCTATTTCATCTCGTTCTGTCTACTCGCTTTCATGCTGCTGTCCAATCGGCGCTGGCGCATCCCACCCAAGCTCGCTGCCATTCCAATGTTACTGGTCATCGGCGCGGTCAATCTCAGTGCTTTTGGCGCAATCTGGACGACGTTCTATTCGCCTCCTCCCGGCGACGCCCGGCTGCGCAAGGCCAATCCAGATCGCCGGATTTTCGGTATCGTCGATATGCCGCAATCCGGATCGGTCGTCAAAGGCTCTTGCAAAGTCGCTGGATGGGCAATTGCATCCGGTTCAACATTGAAAAAGGTCCGAATTTTCATCGATGAGCGCCTTGACACCGAAGCGGCCCTGGGTGCCCGGCGGCCCGACGTCGAGGCGGCTTACCCCGATGAACCCGGCGCCGCCAATTCGGGTTTTAACGTTCTGCTCGATCTTGCCCGCCTTCGGCCCGGCGGTCACATGCTTTCCGTCCAGGCGGAATCCGCGTTAGGCGATATCGCCGTCATCGGCAGTCACATACGGATTCAGGTGGAAAAATAGCCCCCGCGCCAGCCCCGGTGACAATGGTTTCCCAAGAATTTCTGGGCTAGTTTCAATGAGCCGGAACCCCAAATGCCCAATCAGCTTGGCAGGCATGGGTCGGATTCGCTACACTGGTAAGTCTCGTAACAACCACGTCGACCCTGGCAGCGGCTGAGCTGTAATCCGGGTAAAGCGGCCGCGGGTTTTCCCGGTACAAACCTTTGGCAGTCGAATGGTGTTCGCTGCCGAGAAATGCGGCGAGGCAATGTCGAGAGGTGCCGGAATGCCCAATGAAAGTCCGCAGCCACGTCAAGGGGGGAAGCAATCCTCCGATTATTTGGACCGTGCTCTCTTGACTTCACCAGGCCCGCTTGCCAAGATCTTGGATCTCGCCGACGATGCCATCATCTCGGTGGATGAAGAGCAGCGCATTATTCTATTCAATCAAGGCGCGGAAAGAATCTTCGGATACTCGTCACCCGAAGTCACCGGCCAGCCACTGGACCTCCTGCTGCCGGCGCGTCTGGTCGGCATTCATCGCCAGCACATTCATGATTTTGCGGGATCCGAGGTCTCCGCCCGCCGGATGGGCGAGCGCACTGAGATCCTCGGACGCCGCAAGGACGGAACCGAGTTCCCGGCCGAGGCATCCATTTCAAAAGTGGGCTTGGATGGGATGACCATGTTCACCGTCATCCTTCGCGATGTCACGCAGCGAGTGGCCGCGGAAGAAAAAATCAAAAGTTCTCTGCGAGAGAAGGAAGCGCTTCTCAAAGAGATTCATCACCGCGTCAAGAACAACCTGCAAGTGGTCTCGAGTCTGCTCGGCTTGCAATCCCGCGTAGTGACCGACGAGCAGACCCGCAAGATGTTTCAGGAAAGCCAGAACCGGATTCACTCCATGGCGTTGCTGCACGAGAGCTTGTATCAATCCAACAATCTCTCGCGGATCGATTTCCCCGACTATATCCGCCAACTCGCGTCGCACCTGTTCCATTCCTACGGAGTCCGCGCCGACCGAATTCATCTGCGAACAAATCTCGACAGCCTGTATCTCAACCTCGACGCCGCTGTCCCCTGCGGGCTTATCATCAACGAGTTGATATCGAATTCGCTGAAGTATGCCTTTCCCGACGGACGGGAAGGCGAGGTCCGAATCGAATTGTATGAGCATGACGACGGCCTGGCCCGGCTGATCGTGGCTGACGATGGAATCGGCCTGAGAAGCGATATTGACTGGGCCACGGCCAGGAGTCTGGGTTTGCGCCTGGTGCGCACTTTGGCCGAACAATTAGGAGCTAAGATCGAAATCAAATCCAATACGGGAACTCACGTCCAACTCACGTTCGCCGCTGCGGCCTGAGTCCCGGATCCGAGCACAGGATGTCTGCACGAATTCTCATTGTCGAAGACGAACGGATCACAGCCGAGGACCTGCGCGATATTCTCACCGAGCTAGGCTACACGGTGACCGCATCAGTCTCTAACGGCGCCGACGCCATCGCCCGCGCCGAAGAAACAAAACCCGACCTGGCCCTGATGGACATTCGCATTAAGGGCGACTTGGACGGCACAGAGACAGCTCGAATTCTTCGCGAACGATTCAACCTGCCAGTCGTCTATTTGACGGCCCACGCGGATTCCGCAACGCTCTCGCGCGCCAAACTCGCTGCTCCGTTGGGCTACATCACCAAGCCGTTTCAGGAAGCCGAGCTCCACGCCAGCATCGAGATGGCATTGCATAAGCACGGTGAGGATTTGAAATCGCGAGGCAACCAGGAAATGCTCGCATCCACGCTGCGCGCCATGGCCGAAGGCGTGATCGCGGTCGACCGGAGCGAGACGGTCACACTGTTCAATCCTTCCGCTGAAGCCTGGACCGGAATGAATTCCCGCGATGCGTTCGGGCATTCGTTCCGCGAGGTATTCCCGCTCGTGGACAGCGTATCCGGCGATGAAGTGGACACCCCGCTGTGGCGCGTCCTCACCGAAGGCACCGTCGAAGAAGTCCCCGAGGGAGTGCTGCTGGTGGATCGAAAAGGAGAGAAGCGAGCCATCAGCAGCAGTATCGCGCCCACTCGCGACCATCACGGCCAAATCTCTGGAGCGGTGATTGTCTTCGGCCGATCGGCAAAAAGCGCGGGCCCTCGCTCGCGGCCTCCTTCCGAGGCTCAAGACGACGAAGTCGGCGTAGGCGGTTTCAAAATGATCGCCGCTTCGCCCGCCATGAAGCAGGTCTTGAAATTTGCGCGTAGAGTGGCGGAAAGCGAAGTTTCCACGATCCTGCTGGAGGGCGAGAGCGGCACGGGCAAAGACATCTTCGCTCAATTCATTCATCACGTCGGGCGCCGTCGGGAGGGACCGTTTGTACCTCTCAACTGCGCGGCGATTCCAGATACTTTGCTCGAAAGCGAATTGTTCGGCTACGAAAAGGGCGCCTTCACCGACGCCCGCGCGCCGAAGGCGGGCATCTTCGAGATCGCCACCGCTGGAACGATTTTCCTCGACGAAATCGGCGAGATGCCGATCGCGTTGCAGGCCAAGCTTCTGCGTGCCCTTGAAGAGCAAAGCTTCCGGAGACTGGGCGGCGTTCGCGACATTCAAGTGGATCTGCGAGTGATCGCCGCTACCAATCGCAAACTGACCGACGCCATCGAGCAAGGGAAATTTCGTCTCGATCTCTATTACCGGCTTAACGTGATTCAAGTGGTGCTTCCACCGCTGCGCGAGCGTAAGGAAGACTTGATTCCGCTCGCCGAGATTTTTATCCGCCCCTACCACCCAAAA
>JACXTT010006986.1_pt1 | contig 16010 bp, 14 predicted proteins | sample 9270951 | NCBI WGS metagenome assembly JACXTT01 (sample SAMN15532306, study PRJNA645909) | rock metagenome | isolation source: weathered quartz diorite | place: Puerto Rico | collected 2017-06-21 | reverse complement strand
CACCGAGCACCTCACCCGGCGCCTGGTCCGTCAGCTCGAGCGACTGGGCCAGAGCGTTACGCTCACACCATCAACCGCGGAGGCAGGGTGATGGGTTATTTCTGAGCAGAACGTGGAGACCGTGCGGCGGTGGGTCGAGCTTTACAACCGCCGGGACTTCGAGGGCCTTTGGAACCTGACCGATTCGGACAGCGAATTCAGGTCGAGGTTTGCCTCTATCGAGTCCGAGGCTCGGGGAGAGGCAGGCGTGCATGCCTACTTCGAGGCACTCGATGACGCCTACGAGCGCTTGCAGCTCGTACCGAGGGACTTCATCGACGCGGGAGCCGCCGTGGTAGTGGTAGCGCACGCCAACTGGCGCGGCAAGGGGAGCGGTGCCCAAGCCGAAACACCGGTCTTTCCTGTGCTTTGGCTGGGGGCCGGCAAAGTCTTCAGGGCAGAAACGTTCACAGACCGACGACAAGCCCTCGAAGCCGTGGGGCTGTCGGAGCCAGCCGAGCGGGAACCTGGCGCTTGACCACTTTCGGCTCCGGCCATTCGGTTTCAGCGACCCTGCAGGCAGGAAGGAAGGGATGGGTAGCCCAAACCCCCCTCTCGGGGCTTTCGCAAGTTGGGTAGACCGCCTGCCGACGCTGGTGTAGCTCGGCGAACAAGGCGGGCTTGCCGGTGTTCACGGCGAAGCGTTGGCTCGACCTATGCGGCGGGTCGATCGACCAACTCGAGACGCTCGCCGCCGTGAGCCTACGGTAAGCGTCGAGAGAAGTGAGAAGTGGCTGTCCAGAGTACGTTTGACAGCCGCGTCGCGGGCCCTGGTTGATTCCTGACAAACGTCCTCTCGAGCGCGTTTGACACCGCGTCGGGAGTGGGTAGACCGCCTGCCGATAGGGGAGATGGGGGCGCCGTCCCCAAAGGACCAACCCGGAGGCGGAAGCCTGTCGTTGACTCGCATTGGATCGCTAGGGCAACGTTTGCGCACTTGGTTTTTGGCGTGCGGCTTTGGTGACACGGATGCACGGCTGAAGCGTCGCTAGCGTCGGTCGGGCGTTGCGGCCCGTCCTCGCGCTCGCCCTATTGCGAGAAAGAGCCTGGCGGCTGCCTCCACAGGAGGTATCCATGAAAGGGTTTTCTTACCGCTTACTGTTGGGATCGCTCGTCGGTTTGGTAGCGGCGCTGTTGTTGCCGGCGGCCGCGTCGGCGACGATCAAGCACCCGACCGCGACCAGCGTGACCTGCTCGCCGCAGCCAGTGGTGGCAGGCAACTCCACGACCTGCAAGGCGACGGTCACGGACACCGCCTCGAGCGGCCAGACCACGCCCACCGGGACGGTCAGCTTCAGCAAGAGCGGACCGGGGCTCGACATCGACACGTTCATGCCGGAGAGCTGCACGCTAACCGCCGCGAGCTCGAGCTCGGCCAGCTGCTCGGTCACCTACACGCCGGAATCGACGCCCGCCAACCCGGTCCGCACAGACACGGTCACGGCCAGCTATGGCGGCGACTCGACCCACAACCCGAGCAGCGGCACCACCGGCGTCGAAGTGATCTCGCCCACCGCGCTCGCCAGCGGGTCGTTCGTGATCGGCGACCAGAACGCGGCGGTCGGCAGCGCCACGACGTTCTCCGACGTCGAGTTCTGGGGCTCTGACTGGTGGAAGGAGAACTCACTCTCGGGCGGACCGGCGCCCTCGGCCTTCAAGGGGTTCGCCGAGTCGTCGTCAAGCCCCCCGACCTGCCGGGAGAGCTGGACCACAGACACCGGCAACAGCTCCGGCCCGCCGGCGACGGTGCCGGGGTTCATGGAGGTGATCGCGGCCAGCAAGATCACCATGTCGGGCTCGACGATCTCGGGCGATGCGCCCGAGGTGGTGGTCGTCAAGACCAACCCCGGCTACCTGCCTGATCCCGGACACAAGGGGACCGGGACCGTCGTGGCCGAGGTCTGCCACAGCTAGCCCACCCGGAACCGACACAGTGGAGGAAGAGGGGCCCGCTTCGGCGGGCCCCAATCGTCGGCTAGGTTGCTCAAACGCCCGCGCTGGGCCGCAGCCTCCGACGCGACGCTGTTCGAGGATCAGGGGGTGTTCTGCCGTGACGCTCGGGCGTTTCGCAACTGGTTCCCCTACGCCAGATACCGAACGCCGGGAGTCCCCACTCCCGGCCTCGGTAACGCGTAGCTGGCCTCGGCCCATTCGCGCGATCGGCTCAGAAGCGCCTGGGTCCAGCTACGCCGCGAGCGCCAGACACTCGGCGCTCTCGTGCCGCACCGAGTTCACGACCGGGTTAGCGGGCCGCATGACCATCCGCTCAGCGGGGGACGGGTCGAGCAGCTCGCCTGCCGCTTCACCGTCGAGCGCGGGGTCGAGCCACGCCTGCCACGCCCCCTCGTCGGCGAGCATCACCGGCATCCGTGCGTGGACCGGCCGGACGAGCGCGTTCGCGTCGCAGGTGATGATCGTGCAGCTCGGCACGACGGTCCCGTCGGGCGCGTTCCAGCGGGTCCAGAGCCACGCGAGGCAGAACGGCGCGCCGTCCGCGAGTGAGAAGTGCACCGGGCGGCGGGGCTGCCTCGGGTCCTCGGGCCTCTGCCACTCGTAGTAGCCGTCGGCCAGGATCAGGCAGCGGTGCTTCGCCTGGCGCACGAGGCCCCGGTAGGCGGGCCGCTCGCCGAGAGTCTCCGCCCGCGCGTTGATCATCTTGCAGCCGACCTTGAGGTCCTTCGCCCAGCGAGGACGAGGCCCCAACGCAGGAACTCCACCCGCCTTCCGTCGGGATCGTCGACGACCGCGAGCACCTCCTGAGTGGGCGCGATGTTGAAGCGCTGGTATCCGCGCTCGCTCTCGGGTTGGTCGACGCCGAGCCCCGCGGCGAGGTGCTGCTCGATCTGGTCCGACTTGCGTCGGCTGTTGCTGAAGCGGCCGCACATGGGGCGTCGAGGCTACGGGCGGCATCGGCCGGATCGGTCCATCGGGTTGGCGGGCGCTTGGCCCAGTTGACACCGTATGGGCGGGTCGACGATAGTTGCTACTGGTGGCAGGGATGGCCCACGGACTTGCGCGTCCGCGGATACTCGTGGCGGCGGTGGCGGTCCTCGTACTCATCGCTTGGGCGCCGACCCGGGCTCATGCGACGTGGCTTTCGCCAGTCGACCTCTCGGCCGCGGCGAGGACGCAAGCACGCCCCAGGTCGCGCTCGACCCGGCGGGCGACGCGGTGGTGGTCTGGCCCCGCTCCAACGGCACCAACACGATCGTGCAGGCCGCCTCGCGCCCGGCGGGCGGGTCGTTCGGCGTCCCGGTCAACCTGTCGGCGGCGGGTCAAAGCACGCAGGGCGAACCGGAGGCGGCCCTTGACTCAGCGGGCAACGCGGTCGTGGTCTGGTCCCGTTCGAACGGCACCAACAACATCGTGCAGGCCGCCTCGCGTCCCGCGGGCGGGTCGTTCGGCGCCCCGGTCAACCTGTCGGCCGCGGGCGAAAACGCCTACGGGCCCCAGGCTGCGTTCGACCAAGCGGGCGACGCGGTCGCGATCTGGGTTCGCTCCAACGGCACCAACGACATCGTGCAGGCGCCGCCTTCCGCCCCAAGGGCAGCTCGTTCGGCACCCCCGTGAACGTGTCTTCGGCGAGTGAGAGCGCCAGCATTCCCCCGCGCCTCGCGCTCGACCCGGCGGGCGACGCGGTCGCGGCCTGGTACAGCCTCAGTGGCACCAACTACATCGTGAGGGCCGCCTCGCGTCCGGCGGGCGGCTCGTTCGGCGCCCCGGTCAGCCTGTCTGCTACAGGACAGAACGCGGATGAGCCACAGGTGGCGATCGACCCCGCCGGCGACGCGGTTGCGGTTTGGCGCCGCTCCAACGGCACCAACTACATCATCCAGGCCGCCTCGCGTCCGGCGGGCGGCTCGTTCGGCGCCCCGGTGGACCTGTCGTTGGCGGGCCAAAGCGCGGCCGTGCCGCAAGTGGCCTTTGACCCGGGGGACAACGCGCTCGTGGTCTGGTCCAGCTTTAACGGCACCAACAACGTCGTTCAGGCAGCCTCGCGCCCGGTGGGCGGCTCGTTCGGCGCCCCTGCGGACGTCTCCCCCTCTGGACAGGACTCGGAATACCCCGAAGTGGCGCTCGACCAGGCGGGCGACGCGGTCTTGGTGTGGATGGGCAAAGTGGGCACCGGCAGCTACATCGCACAGGCCACGACGCGTCCCGCGGGCGGCTCGTTCGGGACCCAACTCGATCTGTCCACATCCGGCGCGAATCTGCCGGTGCTGGCGGTAGACCCCGGCGGAGACGCGGTGTCGGCCTGGCAAAATGTGAACAGCGTCCCCAACCACCTCGTGCAGGCCGCGATCTATCGGGTCGGCTTCCCTCGCCCAAAGGGAGCAACCCCCATGCCGGCGGCGCTCGTCCCCGCCTACCAGCCTTGCGTCTCGCCGAACGAAACGCACGGCGCGCCGCTCAGCCACGGCTCGTGCGCCCCGCCGGCTCAAGCCTCGAGCTTCCTAACGGTGGGAACGGCCGACGCCAATGGCGCGGGCGCGATCGGCTCGGTCGTCTACACAACACTGGTCAACACGGCAGCGACTCCGAATGACGTGCTGATCACCGTCAGCACCACGGACGTGCGCCGCCAGCCCGCCGAAAGCGCCTGCGGGAGTGCGAACGCCGCCGACGGGCCCGACTACACGGGTCAGCTTCAGGCGACGGCGGGCGTGCGGATCACGGACAAGCTGAACGCCGCCGGCACGAACGAGGCGGGGACCGTGAGCGATACCTCGTTTCCGGTTACGGTCCCCTGCGCGCCAACCGCGTCCACGTCGATCGGCTCGATCTGCAGCGTCTCGACGAGCGCCAACGCGGTCATCCCGGGGTCCTTAACGACCGGCGCGCGCGCGATCTGGGAACTCGGCCAGGTGAAGGTCTACGACGGCGGCGCGCGCGGCGTGGCCGGGTCTTCGGACGCGACGCTGTTTGAGGGCGAGGGCATCTTCATGCCGTAGCTGACCGCGAGCCAGCGGCCCTCCCGTCTGATCCCCTCGAAGCCGGGTTCGAAGCAACGGCGTTTGCGGCGATCTGGGCCTGACCAGGGAGCGGCAAAGTCGCACGGCGCGCCCCTCGCCTACGGTTCGTGCGCCCCGCCCGCCCAGGCATCGGGCTTCCTCACGCTCGGCAGCCCGGACGCCAACGGGGCCAGCGCGAGCATGGATGGCTCCGTGCTCTACAACGTGAAGGTCAGCGCCCCGGCCGACGTGCTGATCACCATCAGCACCACCGACGTGCGCTGCCAGGTGGCCGAGACCGCCTGCGGCAGCCCGAACGACGCGGACGGGCCCGACTACACGGGCGAGCTGCTGACGAACGCGTCCCTGCGGATCACCGACCAGGCCAATGGCTCGGCCACGGTCCAGGACATCGGCTTCCCGGTGGACGTGCCCTGCTCTGCGACTCCCTCGGGCTTCGCCACCGGTGGCGTTTGCGCGATCTCCACGAGCGCCAACGCGGTCGTGCCCGGCTCAGTCCACACCGGCAAGCGCGCGATCTGGCAGCTCGGACAGGTGCAGGTGTACGACGGCGGCGCGAGCGGAGTCGCCGGGTCATCCGACGCGACGCTGTTCCTGGATGAGGGGGTCTTCGTCGACGTATGAACTTTCTTGTCATCCGGGCGAGCGCGTGAAGCCAATCGGTGCGTGCACGGATGGAAAGCGCGCCGTGACCCTGGAAAAATCACGTCCATGGGCGACCCCGAGTCGGTCTTGATAGTCGATGACCACCCCGGCTTCCGTGCGTTCGCCCGACGCTTGCTCGAGTCGTCCGGGTTCGCGGTAGTCGGCGAGGCTGAGGACGGAGATGAGGCGATGAGGGCTGCGCACGAGCTCGCTCCAGACGTGGTCCTGCTCGACATCCAGCTCCCCGACATCGACGGCTTCGAGGTTGCAAGACGGCTTGCTCGAACCCGCGACGGCCCTCGGATCGTTTTGACCTCCACTCGAGACGCCGCCGACTACGGACCCAGGATTCGAGCAAGTCCGGCATCCGGGTTCCTCGCCAAGGCAGAGCTCACAGGCGGTGCTCTGGCCTCCATGCTCGCAGACGGGCCATGACGACCCGGCGACTTCGACTCCTACTTTGGCCTGCGGGAATCGCGGTCGGATTGGCCGCCGAACACTTCTCGATCGCGGGTCACGCGGGAGACAATCACTGGCTCGACCTGGCGGTTGGATGGGCATACATCGGCGCAGGCCTCATAGCCTGGGAGCGCCTTCCGCACAATCGTGTCGGCCCCCTGATGGTGGCGGTCGGCTTCGCGTGGTTCGTCAGCAACTTCGGAAACGCAGAGGTGCCCCTCCTTGCCTCGCTGGGCGAGGCGCTCGCGCTCAGCCAGCCGATTCTCGCCCACCTGATGCTGGCCTACCCAAGCGGGCACCTGGAACGCCCAATCGAGCGGGTCGTCGTCGGCGCGATCTATGCGTGGGTCGTGGCCTTTGGGGTCGCACTCGCGCTCACCCATGATGCGAAGAGCGTCAATCCCGGGTGCGGGTGCAAGGCTGGCGCTCTCGCCATCGTGCCGAGTCACGACGCCTACGACACGATCTCGAATCTCGGAGCCGCGCTCGGCGGCCTCTCAGCGGTTGCCGTCCTCGGACTGCTCGCGGCCCGTTTTATCCGCGCATCTCCTGCCGCGAGGCGCACGCTCGCCCCGCTCTGGCTGGGGTCGGCGCTGGCTGCGGTCGCGTTCGTCTCGGAGGCCGCGGCGGGCGGCTCCGGGACCGGAGCGCCGGCGAGTGCGGTCACGCGGATCGCTGAGCTCTTGATCCCGCTGGCGTTCCTGCTTGGCCTGTTTCGGACTCGTCTGGCTCAGGCTTCGATCGCCGACCTCGTTGTCGCGCTGGGCGGCCCGCTGCCGGGCGGCGGCTTGCGAGAGCTCCTCGCTGGCACGCTCAAAGACCCCTCCCTCAGGCTGGCGTTCCCGCTCCCGAACGGCGCCGGCTACGTCGATGACGAGGGGAACCGGATTGAGCTGCCAGCCCCCTCATCGGGCCGGGCCGTAACGCTGCTCGAGGGCGACCAGCGGCCGGTGGCCGCGCTGATCCACGACCAGGCCCTGGTGGAGCGGCGAAGCTTTGTGGAAGCGGTCGGGGCGGCGGCCAACCTCGCGCTCGAAAACGAACGGCTGCACGCCGAGCTGCGCGCGCAGCTGCGGGAGGTGAGGGCGTCGCGAGCGCGAATCGTCGACGCCGCGGACGCAGAGCGCAAGCGGCTCGAGCGCGACCTTCACGATGGGGCACAGCAGCGTCTCGTCACGCTCTCGCTGGCCCTGGCGCTGGCGCGAGAGGAGGCCGAGCGTGGCGCCGACGGGTCGGTCGCGGAGACTCTGGCGGAGGCGTCCGATGAGGTGCGGCTCGCCCTTTCGGAGCTCCGCGAGCTCGCCCGCGGCCTGCATCCCACGATCCTCGCCGAGGCGGGGCTCGGCCCGGCGCTCCAGTCGCTCGCTGAGCGCTCCTCGGTACCGACCACGATTACCTCGCCCTCACACGACCGTTTTCCGCAGGCAACTGAGGCGACCGCCTACTTCGTCGTGTGCGAGGCGCTGGCCAACATCGCCAAGCACGCCCATGCCTCGTCCGCGACGATAAGTGCTCGTCGCAAAGGTGCGGAACTCGTGGTGGAAGTCATCGACGACGGGGTCGGCGGGGCCAACTTCTTCGACGGATCGGGGCTCGCCGGTCTCAGGGATCGCGTCGCCGCGCGCGGCGGAAGCCTCGTAGTTGGAGAAGCACGAGGCGGCGGCACGCACCTGACCGCGCGAATCCCATGCGAGTAGTCCTCGCGGAGGACTCCGCCCTGTTCCGCCATGGATTGGCACGCCTGTTGGCGGAAGCCGGCCATGAGGTGGTCGGAGAGGTCGGTGATGGCCAAGCGCTGCTGGAGCTCGTCGCGAGAGACACCCCGGACGTCGCCGTGATCGACATCCGAATGCCGCCCACCCACACCGATGAAGGACTCCTCGCCGCGCTCTCGATCCGGGAGCGAAATCCCGCCGTCGGCGTGCTCGTCTTGTCGCATTACATAGAGACCCATCATGCGGCGCGGCTGCTGGCGGATGACCCCCGCCGGGTCGGCTACCTGCTCAAGGACCGAGTCGCAGACATTGGTCAATTCCTTGTCGCGCTCCGGCGCGTGGGGGAGGGTGGCTCGGCGATCGACCCGGAGGTTGTCGCGCAGCTTCTTCGACGAAGCCGGGAGGGCGACCCGCTCGCTGAGCTCTCGACCCGCGAGCGAGAGGTACTCGCGCTGATGGCTGAGGGCTGCTCCAATCACGCGATCTCAGACCGGCTATTCCTCAGCAAGCGCACGGTGGAGAGCCACGTGCGAAGCATCTTCACGAAGCTCGGGCTTCCCGACAGCACGGATGAGGACAGGCGCGTCCACGCCGTGCTGACTTACCTACGCTCCTAACCAATTGCTCACACTCTGTGCGCCGAATCGGTGCCTGCACTGATCCAAAATCGGTGCGCGCCACGATGACGAACGCGATCTTGGTCCTTAGGCTCGGCCCAACGCCATGAGTCGTAGCTTCCGTTCGATCGCATATCACCTGGCTCTGTGGATCGCAGTGGTCTTCGCCAGCCTCGCCCTGTTCGCCCCCAATGCGGCCGAGGCCATCCACTTCTCCGGCCCGACCAACTTCGCCGCACATACCAGCCCCAACTCGGTCGCGATCGGCGACCTGAACGGCGATGGCAACAAGGACCTGGTGGTCGCAAACGGAGTCTCGAACGACGTCTCGATCCTGCTCGGAAACGGCGCGGGGAGCTTCTCGGCGCCGACCAACCTCGCGGCCCACGGGGCCCCAACCGCCGTCGCGATCGGCGACTTCAACGGCGACTCGAAGCCCGACCTCGCGGTGGCGAACTCGATCTCGAACGACGTCTCGATCCTGCTCGCCAACCCGATGGTCCCGGGAGCGTTCCTGCCGGCCACCAACTTCGCGGCCGGCAACCACCCGTACTCGATCGCGATCGGCGACCTGAACGGCGATGGGAAGCTCGACCTCGCGGTCGCGAACTGCGGGATGGGTGGAGGGTCAGGGTGCGGCGGTGCCAGCGGCGTCACCGTGCTGCTCGGCAACGGGTCAGGCGGCTTCTCCGCGCCCACCACCTTCGCCGCCGGCACCGGCGTGCGCTCGGTCGCGATCGGGGATCTCAACGGCGATGGGAAGCCTGACCTCGCGGTCGCGAATGGCGCCTCGAACGACGTGTCGATCTTGCTTGGCAAAGGCTCGGGCGGCTTCTCGGCGCCGGCCAACTTCGCCGCTGGCAGCTTTCCCGAATCCGTGGCGATCGGCGACCTGAACGGCGACTCGAAGCCCGACCTCGTGGTCGCGAATTGCAGCTTTGTGTGTGGTTCCGGGTCCGACTCGGGCAACGTCTCGATCCTGCTCGGCAACGGTGCGGGGAGCTTTTCGGCAGCGGTCAACTTCACCGCGGGCACGGGCCCGGAATCCGTCGTCATCGGGGACTTGAACGGCGACTCGAAGCCCGACCTCGCGGTCGCGAACGGGGCTTCGAACGACGTCTCGATCCTGCTCGGCACCGGCTCGGGGAGCTTCTCGGCGCCGATCGACTTCACCGCCCACGCCAGCCCCGAAGACGTTGCGATCGGCGACCTCAACCACGACTCGAGGCCAGACGTCGTGATCGCGAACCAGAACACGAACGACGTCTCGGTCCTGCTCTCGAGCGGCGGCGGCTTCAACTGGGGGTTCGGCGGCGGGATGCCGGCCACCTTCGCGGCCCACACCGGCCCAATCTCGATCGCGATCGGCTCGTTGAACCCGGCCAGCGACGCCAACCCCGACCTCGCGGTCGCAAACCAAGGCTCCGGCGACGTCTCGGTCCTGACCGGCAACGGCACGGGCGGCTTCTCGGGGCCCGCCAACTTCCCCGTCCACGCGAGCCCGTGCTGCCAGCCCAGCTCGGTCGCGATCGGCGACTTTGGCAACGCCACCTCCGACCTGGCCGTCGCGAACAAGCTCTCCGGCGACGTCGCGAGCCTGCTCGGCAATGGAACCGGGGGCTTCTCGGCGGCGACGGGGTCACCGTTCGCCGCCCACACCGCCCCGACCTCGGTCGCCGTTGGGGACTTCAACGGGGACGCCATTCAAGACCTCGCGGTCGCGAACTCCGGCTCGAACGACGTCTCGATCCTGCTCGGAAACGGCGCGGGCGGCTTCTCCGCGCCAACCAATTTCGCGACGCACACCGGCCCGAGCTCTGTCGCCGTAGGCGACTTCGAGGGACGAGGCGTCCAGGACCTCGCTATCGCGAACTCGGGCTCGAACGACGTCTCGATCCTGCTCGGAAACGGAGACGGCACCTTCTCGGCGCCGGTGAGCCTCGCCGTCCACACCAACCCGGCCTCAGTGGCGGTTGGAGACCTGAACGGGGACGGCGTGCCCGACCTGGCCGTCGCGAACAAGGGCTCGAACGACGTCTCGGCCCTGCTTGGAGATGGAAATGGGGGCTTCCACTCCGCGGTCAACTTCGCGGTCGGGACGGCGCCTGTGTCGATCGCGATCGGCGATCTGAACGGAGATGAGAAGCCCGACCTCGCGGTCGCGAACAACGGCTCGAACAACGTCTCGATCCTGCTGAACACAACGCCCCCCAGCTACCCGCGGCCGAAAGGTGCAACGCCCCTACGTGCCTCGCTCGTGATCGCCTACGCTTCGTGCGCGTCACCCAACTCGACCCACGGCGCGCCCCTGAGCTATGGGTCCTGCAGCCCGCCGGTCCAAGCCTCGCCCTACCTCACGGTCGGCACCCCCGACGCGAACGGGGCCGGCGCGAAGGGGATCGGCTCGGTGCTGCTGAACGCTGTCGTGAATCCGGCACCCACGCCGAGCGACGTGCTGATCGACGTGAGCACCACCGACGTTCGCTGCAGCCCCGCCGAGTCGGCCTGCGGCTCCGCCAACGCCGCCGACGGCCCCGACTACACGGGTCAGCTCCAAGCCTCTTTGCCGCTCCGGCTCACGGACAAGTTCAACGGCGCGACATCGGCGGGCGGCGCGGAGTCCGGGACCGTGGAAGACGCCACCTTTGCGGTGCCCGTGTCCTGCGCGGCTACCGTGGACAACTCGGTCGGCTCGACCTGCAGCGTGTCGACGAGCGCAAACGCGGTCCTGCCGGGCTCCGCCCAGACCGGGAACCGGGCGATCTGGGCGCTCGGCCAGGTGCAGGTGTTCGACGGCGGCGCCAACGGCGTCGCGGGCGCCGCCGACGCAAGGCTGTTCGAGGATGAGGGCGTGTTCGTCCCTTGAGGAGGAAGCCATGATTCAGAAGACGTATGCCAGTCGAAGCCCGCGACAGATCCCGCTCCGATTCGCCTTAGCGCTGCTCGCGACGCTGACAATGTGGTTCGTTTGCCCGCCCGCCCAAGCGGCTTTCCCCGGCGCCAACGGCAAGATCGCCTTCGTTCGTTGCTGCACCGGCGGGCTCCACCAGATCTACACCATGAACGCTGACGGCACCGGCCAGACCCAGGTTTCGAACGGCGCGGCCAACGACCAGAACCCTTCATGGTCGGCGGATGGCACCAAGATCGCCTTCACGAGCGGCCCGGCTGGCGTCGCCCAGATCTGGACGATGAACGCCGACGGCTCCGGGCGCACCAACGTCTCGAACAACGCCTTCAACGACTACGACCCCAGCTGGTCGCCGGACGGCACCAAGCTCGCGTTCACAAGGGAAACCGGTCAGATCTACACGATGAACGCCAACGGCACCAGCCAGACCAACATTTCGAACAACGGCTCGAGTGACCAAGACCCTGCCTGGTCGCCCGACGGCACGAAGATCGCCTTCGACTCGAACCGCACCGGCGTCGCCTCGATCTTCACGATGAACGCGGACGGCACGAACCAGACGGAGCGCCAGGACTGCGGGCCCGGCACCAGCACCCCCTGCAAGCACCCCGCCTGGTCGCCCGACGGCACCAAGCTCGCCTTCGACATGTTCCTGCCCGCCACCCCACAAAACACAGGCGCCCTCTGCACGATGAACGCCGACGGCTCCAACCCAAGCTGTGCTCTTCCGGGCGGCAATGCGGGGGCTGTGCCGGAGATCCCGAGCTGGTCGCCCAACGGCACCAACATCGTCTTCGACTGGAACCAAAGCGGCACCAACCAGATCTACTACACGAACGCCAACTCCCTCAGCTCAAACCCGACCCGGCTCACCAATAACACCGCCAACGACACCGCCCCCGACTGGCAGCCGTTCGTCCACGGCTACGCCCGCCCGCGGGGCGCGAGCCCGTTCCGGGCCTCGCTCACGCCCGCCTACAGGCAGTGCACATCTCCCAACACCGCGCACAGGGGCTCGATCACGGCGCCCTCCTGCTACGCGCCCACTCCCGCCTCGAGCTTCCTCACGGTGGGCACCCCCGACTTCAACGGCCAGGCCGCCCAGTCGATCGGTTCCGTGCTCTTCAACGTGAAGACAGTCGCGCCCGAGGACCTCATGATCAGCGTGAGCATCACCGACGTGCGCTGTCAAGGCGCGAGCGGCGGTTGTATGAGTGCGCTCTCTCCCTACGGGGGTGCTCTCCAGTTCAACACGACGTTCAGGATCACGGACAAGAGCAACGGCCCGTTCGCGAGCGGCCCGTCCACTAATGGGACCGTCACCGACCTGCCGGTTCGCTTCAGCGTGCCCTGCGGGTCCGCAGGAGCGGGCGTCGGCAGCACCTGCTCGGCGATGACGTCGATCGACTCGGTCGTCGGTGCGTCCGCGATCACGGCCGGGCAGCGGGCGATCTGGCAGCTGCCCGGACCCGTGGATCTCTACGACGGAGGCTCCACCGGGGTCGCCGGGGCCGGGGACGCGACGCTGTTCGCCGAGGGCGGGCTGTTCTTGCCGTAAGCCCATGCTGCGCCGAACCGGGCATCCGGCACACGGCCCGCTGCGCCGAGAGGAGCCAGCTCGAGCAGGCGATCTGGGCAAGCGAGTCGCAAATCAGGTCGCAAAATCTGCCGAAACGGCCGGTTCGTGGGTCGGCGACGGCGCCCGATCTGGCTCTAGAATGCCCAACGCGCGGACGTAGCTCAGTTGGTAGAGCGTCGGCTTCCCAAGCCGAAGGTCGCGGGTTCGAGACCCGTCGTCCGCTTGGCCTTGGTAGAGCCTGATCCACCGGCTCTCATCGAAACCGCGCCTCGGCCGTCTGGCCCAATAGTGGCCGAAACGGTCACTTCGCTGCCGCTGCGGCCCGCTCGCGTTCGTCCTCCAGCGCGTTCAGGCGAGCCGCGATCTCAGCGCCCGCACCGTCGAGCAGCGCGCCATAGTGGCGCTCGATCATGCGGACGCTCGTGCCCATGATGCGCGCAAGCTCGAACGCGGACACCCCGGCCGCCAGCGCATCAGATGCGAAGGTGGATCGCAGGTCATAGATCCGTGCCGGTGTCGCGACGCCAGCAGCCTCGATCGCAGGCGCCCACCGGCATTGGGGTCTACCGAGGCAAAGAGGGCGCGCGGCAGTGGTGGCGAGAGTGGGCTTCCGGCTGGGCGACCAATCCGATTCGAGTACGAGCTGGTCGATGCAGGAGACCGCGTAGTCTGGTTGCTCGACCTGCGGATGCGCGGGCGCTCTACGGGTATTGAGGTGGCCCGCGGGAAGCACGCGTGGATGGCCACGTTCAACAAGGGGTTGATCGTGCGCCAGAGGCTATACCTAAGCCAGTCTGAGGCACTCAAGGCCGTGGGACCGGAGGAGTAGGCGATGTCGCAGGAGAACCCTGAGGCTGGCCGTTCCGTCGAGGAGTAGGTCCTTTTGCGGTTGCCGACCCGGGTAGTGCGGCTGCCGTTGAGGGCCACCAGGGATACCCCGAGGTCTCTCGCGACATGAAACAGGACGGGCGCCACTGCAGACAGCGCCACTGCAGAAATGCCCTGGAGAGCTTGCTCGTGCTTCCGCCCAAGGTGTAGGTTGCGGAGCTGTCGTCCCCGACCGTGTGAGGCTCCAGCCCTGTCCGACGTGAACCGCCGCTTCCTGCTTCGCGAGCGCCCCACCGGGCGGATCGACGACCGGACGTTCGAGCTCGTGGAGGAGGCGGTTCCCGAGATCGGCGGAGGCGAGGCGCTGGTGCGCACCCGCTGGATCTCGCTTGACCCCACAAACCGCGCCTGGATCGGCGAGACGCCGACCTACCTGCCGCCCGTCGCTATCGGCGAGGTCATGCGGGCGGGTGGCCTGGGCGAGGTTGTCGCGTCCAACTCGCCGGACTACCAGGTCGGCAAGCTCGTCCAGGGCCGCACGGGCTGGCAGGACTACGTGGTCGCCTCGGCGTCCGCCCCGATGACGCCGATACCGGAGATTCCGGGCGTGTCGCCGAGCTATTTCCTCGGCGCGCTGGGAATGACCGGGTTGACCGCCTACGTCGGCATGTTCGACATCGGCAGACCGAAGTCGGACGAGACCGTCGTGGTGTCAGCGGCCGCGGGCGCCGTCGGCTCGGTGGCCGGCCAGCTCGCGAAGATCAAGGGCGCACGCGTCGTCGGCATTGCCGGTGGCCAGGAGAAGTGCGCGCTCCTGACGGGCGAGCTCGGCTTCGACGTGGCGGTCGACTACAAGGCACCCGACTGGCGTGCCCACCTCAAGTCGGCGACGCCCGAGGGGATCGACGTCGACTTCGAGAACGTCGGCGGCGAGATCATGGAGGCGGTCTTCGGGCGTCTCAACGTCCGTGCGCGCGTGGCACTGTGCGGGCTGATCTCCGGCTACAACGAGGACGCGGCGGCGGTTTCGGCCGGCCCGCGCAACTTCGGGAACCTACTGATCCAGCGCGTCCACCTCGAGGGGTTCATCGTGCTCGACCACTTCGGGCGGGCGCGCGAGATCGTCCCACAGCTCGCCCGCTGGATGGCCGAGGGGAAGCTCAAGGCGCAGGAGACCGTCGTGGAAGGGTTCGAGCAGCTGCCCGTCGCGATCAACATGCTGTTCGACGGGCAGAACACCGGCAAGCTTGTCGTGAAGCTGTGACGTTCTCACGATGGATCTCGCTGAGCCTGATGCGCGGCATCCTGCTTTCCGTGGCGGAGCGGTCGTCCCAACGCCCGCACTCGCCAGTTGTCGGTATGGACGAAGAGCGGTAGCCCTGCCCTGTCAAGACGAGGCTTCTGCAACGCGCGACTAGCAGAAGCGCAGCCCAGTCCGCTGTCCGACGTAGCTTGGACCGCGATGCCAAAGAAATATCGCGAGGTCCGTGCGGCGCTAAAGAGGCCGGCTGGGAGATCTTGAGGCAGCGCGGCTCGCACGAAGTCTGGGCGAAGGCAGGCGACACCGTCCGTATCGTGGTGGCCGGCAAGGACAGCGACACCGTGCCGGTGGGCACACTCTCTAGCATTCGGAGGGCAAGCGGTTTGAACAATCTGCGATGAGCGAATACGTAGTCATTTTCGAGCGAGCCGAAGACGGCGGATGGGGCGCCTACCTTCCGGACCTTCCGGGCGTGATAGCGCTTGGTTCGACGCGCGACGAAGTCTCAGAACGCATCCACGAAGCCGTTGAGGCCTACGCTCAGGAAATGGCAGCGCTTGGTAAGCCCTTGCCGGAACCAATCGCGGTGACAGGGACAATCCAAGCCGCCTGAGCACCGTCGCACGACTTTGCAGGAACTCGCCACGATGTCTTGGCTACATCCCGATACATCAGCCATCGCAGCGAGGTCTTGGCTACATCTTGGCTACATCCCGAGGCCCGCCCCCGGACAGTGCGCGTCAAACGATCGCTGTCCCCTTCACGCGAAGTGAGAGGCGGGGAAGCGTCGCAACCGCTGCTGCTCAGCAATCAATGCTGGGCGACGCTGAGCGGCCCGCAGGCCAGAGCGCGATACTGCGCAAACGATGTCGCAGGAGAGGCCATGACGCCTTTCGCCGTCACACGCGACCGATGAAATGAGCGAGACTCGGTCGGTCGTCCACCTCGAGACCGGTTGACGTTCTGGCACCAAGAGTCCGACA
>JACXTT010006985.1_pt1 | contig 16011 bp, 12 predicted proteins | sample 9270951 | NCBI WGS metagenome assembly JACXTT01 (sample SAMN15532306, study PRJNA645909) | rock metagenome | isolation source: weathered quartz diorite | place: Puerto Rico | collected 2017-06-21 | reverse complement strand
TCGAGGCGGGACGCGCGCCACGCGTGGTACAGTCCCGCGACCATCGCATAGACCAGCAGATTGAACGTCCAGTACATCAGGACGGCATCGCGGATTCCGGTGAACAGGGTATGCGGGGTGCGATACAAGCCCAGCACCGCTTTGACGCCTCCCTCGAATCCCGCGCACAGCACCGCAGTCGCCAGCGCCATCGGCACGTGAGCGGCGATCAGCAGCACCGGACGGCGAATCCGCACCGCCCATGCCGCAAAGGCGCACACCGGCGCCGTGAACACCGCCCAGCTCCACCATCCGGAAAGCTGCCAGGCGAGGATCCAGCCCCAGGAACCCGCGTCGGCGTTCCCCGCGGTCTGGAAATGCATCTGGATCGCGAACAGGAGCGCGACCGCGGTCCATGCGCCCCAGACGATCAGTGCTCGCTGCATCAGCTTCATGGTAGCATGGTACGAAACCGGGGACGGGCCCGTAGGAGCGACGTGGTCAGAATCGTGTGAACTTCACATGCCGATAACGCGCCGCCTCTACGCTGGTTTCCCGCGCGCAGTCAGATTGTCGGCCGGGAGGGTCACACTATGCGACCATTGCTGCTCACTCTCGTTGTACTGGTAGCTGCGGGCGACCGAACGTCGGATCGTGACGCGTTGCTCGCCGCCGACCGTTCGCTCTCCGACAAGACCGCCGCGCGCGGCATGGTGCAAGGATTTCTGCCGAGCATGACCGAAGGCGCGGCGTATTTGTATCCCGGCGCGCCGCTGCTGCGCGGCACCGATCGCATTCGCACCTTCCTCGAGAAGGCGGACTCGATCGTGGCGCAAACGTGGACTCCGGCGTTTGCAGACGTCTCGGCGGACGGTCGGCTCGGATATACGTACGGCTGGACGCACGCGAGTGGCATGCGGGGCAAGTATCTCGCGTGCTGGCGGAAAACAGGCAGCGGCTGGCGCCTCGCGGCGTATGCCAGCACGAGGCCTGCGCCGGCGACCGATTCGGCTGCGACATCAGCGCCCAGCGCTGCGTTGGGCACGCAAGTGCGCGGCCGGTCTGATCCAGGGGAATTGCTGCACGCGGATTCCGCATTCGCCGCGCTTTCGGTAACGAGCGGCGTGAAGCACGCGTTCTTGGCGTTCTCAGCCGAGGAAGCGATCTCGTTCGGCGGCGGGTCGGAAATGACGCGAGGGCGGCAGGCAATTGGAGCTGCGTTCGACGGCTTCCCGGCCGGCGCGGTGCTCGAATGGTGGCCGGTCGCCGCGGAGATCGCGCCATCGGGGGATCTCGGCTGCACGGTGGGAGAGACCAAGATCGCGAGCCTCAACCACTACAGCAAATACCTCACGATCTGGCGACGACAGCCCGACGGCACATGGAGATTCGTGGCGGACGGGGGGAGTGCGCGGCCGGCGCCTTAGTGCTTCAGCGTTACCACGATCCCGGGACCGCTGCTGGGTCCGAACCGCGCGCCGACTTCAGTCATGCTCATGAACTTGAGCGAGTAAATGTTCTCCGCGGGGATCGTCTTGAGGAACTCGACGTCGCCCTTGTCGCGGTCGTCGATGTAGACGTGGATCTGTGCCATCTGGGGATCGGCGCCGCCGGAAGCGCTGGGTAGCTGTATCATCTCGCGCACCCGGAGCCACCGCGGCCGCAGCAATTGGACGACATCGAATGCATTGCCCACGTTGGGGCGGGCGCGCTCGATCTCCTCCTCCGTGATCAGCGTGCTGCTGCTTTTCGGCGCGGCCTGCGCCGCGAGCGCGGACGGTACGAGCACCACAGCGCTCAGCAGCACTACGCGTGCGATTCGCGACATGCATCCTCCCTGACCGACCGTTGCCGGAAAATAGCTCTGCTTCGGCGCGCGCGCTCGTCAAAAACGAGTACTGAGCCCGCCGTAAACCTGACTGGTTCCGTCTCCGCCGCTGCCGCCGCCCCCGCCCCGCTCCGCGATTCCCGAAAGCATCAGATACCACGCGCGCGCCACATTCACGTCGAGATCCAGTCCACCCCACAGGACGGACTGTGTCGTCGAGATGGCCAAGGGGTCGCGCTCGGTCCGCGCCCCGCCAGAGAGCTCGAGGTGCAGTCGGCTGCCCGGGTCGAACGCCAGCGCCAGCGAGTTCAGCCACCCACTGGCCTGCTGACTGTGGAAGTAGGTGCTGCGCGCCCGCACGCCGATGGCGAGCGGTGTGACGCGGTCGGCGCCGATCGACAATGTGTACGAATTCGCCCGGCCCGCCGGTCCGCCGCTGCTCTGCCGGGCATCGATACCCATCGAATAGCGCCGGCCCCAACGCAGTGCCGCGCCGGCCCACATACCCTGGCGGAAGGCGTCGTCGAACGCCGTCACGGGGTTCACGAAGTCCCGGTACAAGAGAACATTGCGGCGGTTGTCGAAACCGGCGTGGACCTCCAGACTGCCGCCCGCGCGATAGCGTAGAGTGGCGAACGTGCTGGTTGGCGAAATTGCGGCCATCCCCGGCGTGCGCTTCCACCACCGGTAGTAATCGATCTCTTGTGAGACGTACGAGCCGAAGCGGCCGTTCGAGAACGACGCCTGAAGAAATGCGAATTCGCGATTCGCGTGCGCATTTTGATAGGATCCACTCAGCCCCAGTGTCGTCGACCACTGCTGGCGCGCCCCAGGCCGGCTGCGGCGCTGCAGGTATCCCCCTCCCTCCAGGATGTCGGTCGCGAACCCGAGACTCAGTGGGTCAGGCTGCGTGCCACTGAAAACGCCGGCGCTCCATTGCGGCGCGTTCAACTCGGCCAGGACGCCGTCGAACACCCCGACCACTGCGAGGCTGGGCGAAAGCTGGCGACCCAGCGTGATCCGTTGGCGCGACGACGGAGGATTCCACGACATCGCCGCTTGATACGCCCGCGCGTGGCCGTCGACGGTGGTCCCGCCGGCGAGCGTGCTGACCGTGCGCCGCGCGCGGATGTCGAGTGCCAGGCCGATTGGGCCGTCGGGAACGGGACGCCCTTCCAGACGGAGGTCGAGTGAGGGCTGTGTAAATCCGCTTCCCGCGCCCTGGCCGACGACGAGGTAATGGGCGCCCGCGTTGCCGCGCAATGACGCGCGCGATGGCGCCGTCTGCACCGCCGCCGGGCGAGCGGCGACAGTCGAATCGCGCGGCGGCGCCGCAGCGGCGAACCGGACCGAGTCCCCGACAACGAATGGCGTCGATTCGCTCACGATGTCACACGAGGCCTGCCGCGACGCGAGAAATGAGACTTTGAGCACGCCGATCACTGCTCCGCCCCGAATCACCTGCACGCTCACACCCTCGCGCAGGCCCGCCTCCCGTCCCGCATCGATATAGGCCGACGCGCTGGTGAGGTACGTAACGCGTGCGATCCGCGCCCGTGCGGCGCTCGAATCTTGAGCGCCGAGCCGTGCGGCGAGCACCGCGGAGCATGCGAGCAAACCCGCAAGGCGGAACCGCATCCTTATTGGTGATGGCATCCGTAGCAATTGGTGCTGTTCCACACGTAGCCGTTGACTCCCGAGTGGTGCGGGGACGTCTGAGCCTGCGTGTGACAGATCGTGCAGGTGAAGACCGCATACGACGTCTGGTCGGTATGGCAGTCGGTACACGCACTCGCGCTATGATGCGGAACACGGAACCATGTGTGTTTGAACGCCGCGCCGGTCCACCCCGCAGTCGTGTGACAGTCCTGACACGTGGTGGCGAACCCCGCCGCGGTGTGGTTCGGGCTGGTGGTGGCGTTGTACGCCTGCTGATGACAGGAGACGCACTCGATGCTCTTGCCGGCGTACACGCCGTCGCCATGGCACCCGGCGCACGGGACTGCGCGATGCCCGCCCGTTAACGGGAAGCGCGTCGCGGTATGATTGAAGCGGGCCAGGGTCCACAGCGTCGTGGCGTGGCATTGGACGCAATTGGTCGAGATACCGCCCGCGGCGTGATTCGGATTGGTAGTCGCCTGGTACTGGGTACGATGGCAATCCACGCACTCCGCCCCGCGGCTCACGAACGTCAGCCGTCCCTGTGGCGTGGGCGTGTGGCACCGTTCGCAATCCACCGCGATGTGGGATCCGGTCAACGGAAAGCGAGTCTCCTGGTGCGCGCGAACCATGCCGGTACGGTCGAGGAAGTTGCGCGGCGTGTGGCAGCGCGCGCAGTCGGCGCCGAGCTCCCCGCGATGCACGTCGCGGTGGCACGACGCGCAGTCGGTAGGGGCGCCTTTGAAGTCGAGCGAGCTGTGACACGACCGGCACGCCGCCTTGCCGTGCGCGCCCGCCAGAGGGAATCCCGTTTTCGAGTGGTCGAACGCGGAGCTGATCCGTACCGGCACCCAACCCTCGGACGCGTGACACACCGCGCAGGGTTGTTGCAGCGGCCCGTGCGGGTTTTTGGTAGCCTGCTGCGCGGTCGCGGACGTGGCCGCGAGCAGACTCAATCCGAACAGCGAGAGGATCGATTTCATCGATGGCAGGCCTCGCAGGCCGTTGCTACAGGGCGGTAGATAACGATGAGTTTGCCGTCCGCGCCGCGGGTGCTCCGGTGGCAGCGATCGCATGCTACGCCGGTGTGGGCGCCCTTGAGCGAGAACGCCGCGTCACGGTTGTGATCGAAACGCTTCGCCGGGCGGAACACATCGGTGTCGTGGCAGCTCTCGCAGGCTCCCCGGTCTTGCCGCACCGCGAACTGCGTGCCGTGCGCATTCTCGTGACAACCGCTGCACCCGCCTTTCGGGGCTGCGAACAGCAGCGGCGGACCGGACCAGCGAGCGACTGCCGTCAGCGTCGAGACGCCCGGCGCGCGCCGCATCTCGGTGTGGCACGCGGCGCAGGGAACGGCGCGATGCGCGCCCGTAAGGGGAAAGCGATAGCGCGCGTGCGCGGCGACGTCGATCGTCGCCGGTCGGAAGCCGCGGACGTCGTGACACTCGGTGCAGCGTGCGAACCGCTTGTCGTGCGGATCCACGTGGCACGATACGCAGTCCGCCGTAACCGGACGCATCGCCACGACCGCGGCCACCCCGGGAGTTTTGACGTGGCAGCCGGAGCAGCGCGCTTGCTGGTGCCGGCCCTCCAGCGGATAGCGCGTGAGACGGTGCTGCGCGACCGTGTAGCTCGACGGTCGCCACCCATCGACTGTATGGCACGACGCGCAATCCACGACGCGACCCGCGAGCGTCGCCGTTCCGGCGTGAGGGTCCGGCGTGTGACAGCTCGTGCAGGCGGCGAAAGGCGGATTCCGCGCGACCTGGCCGCCCGAGAAGTCGTGACACTTCTCGCACGACACCTGCGTGTGGCGGCCGCGCAGCGGGTAACGCGTGCGATCGTGATCGAAGGACGTGCGGTTCACCGTCTTGAAGGACGCCGTCGTGTGGCAGCGGTCGCAGCCCGCGCCGAGCTTGCCGTGATGCGGATCGGCGTGGCACGCCGAGCATTGCTGGTGCTCGAGCGGCCGGTAGCGCGGGATCGGCTGGCCGTGGGCGTCGCTCGCGAGCTGCAGCCGCGGGCTCGTGTGGCAGTCGGCGCATTTCACGGTCCCGTGCGCGCCGGTCAACGCATAGTTCGTCTTGTCGTGATCGAAGCGGGGCGCCGGCTTCCAATGCTCGACGTCGTGGCACTTGAGGCAGTTCTTGTCGAGTGCGCCGCGATGTGCGTCCTCGTGGCACGACGTGCACCGTTGTTCGAGTCCCACCCAACCGGCGTACGGCGGTACCCGTTGCGACAGGCGCGCCGCCTGTGAGACCCGGAACGAGGCTTTGTGGCAGTCGGCGCATTGCTGGCGCGCGTGGCGTCCCTCGAGTGCCCACCCGGCGCGCGTGTGATCGAATCGTTCGGGTCCCCCGCCATCGGGCCAGCTGATCAGCGCGAATTCCTTTCCGGCATGCTCGGGGTGGCACTCGGCACAGCGCTGCTGTCGCACGCGACCGTGGAGCCCGCGCGAGCGCTCGACGAGCCAGCCAATTTCTTTGTGACAGTTTGAGCACAGGCCGCTCATCTGCTCTTTGCCACGCCCTGACCCGCCGAGGTGACACTTCACGCACTGCAGCGACCCCTCGAGGCGCTCGTGGGGGCGCGCGAGCGGGCCCGGCGAGATCTGCCCGCGACCGGCTGCCGGAGCTGCGAGAGACAGAACGAGGACCACGAGCGCACGCCTCACCACAACCAGGTCGCGCCGAGCGCCACGACGACGAGGACATGGACGAGCACGGCGACGAGCGCGGCGACGGCAACGGGACGGTGGAATACGTGCCAGTACCGGAAGACAGCATGCGTGGCGTCGAGCATCCGCGCCTGCTGGGCGAGCGCCACCTCCTGGCGCGCGAGCCGCATCACGGAGCGGATCACGGCGCGGTCCGCTACGCGGCGCCGCGGTCCTCGCGCATCCCACAGGCGGCGCAACCGGCGCTCCGCCCGGCGGCGCGCGAAGTCGTCGGCGACCATCCGTTTCAGGGTGCCCAACACGCCGAGTCGCTCAGCCGCGGGAGCGGGCGCCAGGATCCCTTCGACCGTTGCGAGATCGAGTCCGCTTTGCTGCGCGATCTGCGCGAGCAATGCGGTTCGCCGTCTGGCAATTTCCTCCCGTGTCAGCTCCACGCCCAGTTTCCCCCGTGGGATCCGCGCGTAGATGTAGCGGCCGACGATGCCGCTCAGCCACACCACCATCATCGACCAGAAGCCGAGGCCGATCACGCCGCCAAAGCGCCAGGCCGCGTGTACCGCGACGAGCAGCGGGAGCGCGAGCGCTGCAAGTACGTGCGCGTTGAGCCAACGGGAAATCGCACCGGTGAAAGCGAGCCACCGGTACTTCTTCCGAAGCGGATACAGCCACAGAAAGAGGAATAGCGCGAGCGCAAGCAGCCCGGCGCTCTGTCCGATGTAGCCTGACGGCTTGAGCCAGGCGTGCCAGGGACTCCGCACGCGTCCGGCCATGGGCTCGAGGTAGTACCGCGCGCCCCCGACACAGATCGCAACAAGCACGAACAGGAGGAGCGTGACGACCGCTCGCCCCGGCCGGCGTGCCGCGGAAGGGGGCGCCAAGGCTGCGAGCGAGGGACGCTCCGGCGGTTCCAGCCGCAGCGGCGGAGATTGTGCCCGTCGATCGGGCACAGGACTGGATTGCGCCATAATGGTTGTTATTTCCTCTGACGCCTAGGAGCCGTGACGCAGGCCACCGCCGAACGGGGCACCCGCAAGCAGAGTCGTAGAAGTGCCCGAGCGGCCTTAATCTACGCCCTGTTTCAGAAGGAGCCGATGGACTCCACGCTGGCCTACGTCGCCTTTGCCTTGATCCTGCTGCTCTCGATCGTCCGCCACGTTCGGCGGATGAATCGGAAGGAGGCCGCTGCGCTTGCGGCCGCCGAGCGCGGCAAGCTCCGCTCCGACGGGCCACGCGCCCAGCACCCCCACATCGACGCAACGCAATGTATCGGCTGCGGCGCGTGCGTGGATGTCTGCCCGGAGGGGGACGTGCTCGCCGTGATCGCGGGCAAGGCCGCAATCGTGAACGGTCACAAGTGCATCGGCCACGGCCTGTGCGCCGAGGCGTGCCCTGTCGGCGCGATCACAATCGTCATGGCGAGCCCCAGCGTCGGCGCGGACATGCCGCAGCTCGATCCACACCACGAGACCACGGTCGCCAACATTTTCATTGCAGGTGAGCTGGGCGGGCTCGCGCTCATCAAGAACGCGGTCAACGAAGGTCGCGACTGCGTGGACACGATCGCGAGTCGCCTGTTCGCGATCAAGCGCGGCCGGGCGATCCCCGGCGTGTCGGACGTATGCATCGTGGGCGCGGGGCCAGCGGGGATCAGCGCCTCGCTGCGCGCGATCGAAAAGAAGCTCAGCTACGTGACGCTCGAGCAGGATGAATTCGGCGGCACCGTCGCCAAGTACCCGCGCCAGAAGCTGGTGCTGACCAGCCCGGTCGAGTTTCCAATGCACGGCAAATTCAACAAGCTGCAGATCTCGAAAGAGGAGATCCTGCGTTTCTGGGAGAAAGTCCACAAGCAGGCGGGCCTCACGATCAACACCTGCGAGAAAGTCGAAACGATTCAGAAGGAGGCGGACAGTGCGTTCACGATCACGACCAACAAGGCGCGCTATCGCACCTGGACGGTGATCCTCGCGCTCGGCCGGCGGGGCACGCCGCGCAAGCTGGGTGTTCCGGGAGAAGAGCTCGCCAAGGTGATGTACGGCTTGATCGAGGCCGAAGCGTACACCGATGCGCACATCCTGGTGGTCGGCGGCGGCGACAGCGCCGTCGAGGCGGCCCTGGGCCTGGCGCACCAACGCGGCAACAAGGTGACGCTGTCCTACCGGCGCGAAGCCTTCAGCCGCATCAAGGAGCGCAACGCACAGCGGATTGCGGAATGCGCCAAGAGCGGCAAGGTGCACGTGATCTTCAACTCGCAGCCGCTCGAAATCCTTCCGAAGGCGGTGCGGCTCGAAGTGGCGGGCGCGACGCGAGAGATCGCAAACGATTACGTCTGGGTGTTCGCAGGGGGCATGCCGCCGAGCGAGTTTCTGGCCAAGGTCGGCGTCCAGATCGGGCCGCAGGATCTGACGGCGGCAGCCGGCGCCGAGGCCAAGCTGCTCAGCGGTAGCCGGCGGCTTGCAGGCTGAATAGCTCCGCGTAGAGTCCGCCACGCGCGACGAGCTCCTCGTGCGTGCCGTCATCCACCAGCTCGCCGCCTTTGAGGACCAGGATCCGGTCCGCCATTCGCACAGTCGAAAACCGATGGGAGATCAGCACCGCCATCCGCCCCCTGGTCAACTCGGCAAATCTGAGAAACACCTCATACTCGGCACGGGCATCGAGCGCGGCGGTCGGCTCGTCCAGAATCAGGACCTGGGCGTCGCGCATATAAGCGCGCGCCAGCGCGACCTTCTGCCATTCACCGCCCGACAGCTCGACGCCGTTGTCGAAGCGTTTACCCAGCATCTGATCGTAGCCTTGCGGCACGCGCGCCACGACGGAGTCTGCCAGGCTGCGTTGGGCGGCTTCACGTATGCGAGGTTCATCCCCCAGCGCGTCGATCTGACTGACGCCGATATTCTCCCGCAGGATGAAATCGTAGCGTACGAAATCCTGAAAAATGATGCCGATGTTTGTGCGCAGACTGTCGAGGTCGTAGTCGCGGAGATCGACGTCGTCCAGCAGGAGTCGTCCTTCATCGGGGTCATACAGCCGAGCCAGCAGTTTGACGAGTGTCGTCTTTCCCGCACCGTTCTCGCCGACCAGCGCGATCCGCTCGTGGGGCTCGAAGGAGAACGTGAGTCCTCGGACCGCCCAACGCTCCGAGCCGGGATAGCGAAACCCAACGTTCTCGAACCGAAAGCCTGTGCGCAGCGGTCGCGGTACCGGCCGCGCTCCGGGTTTGGAGACGACGCCGGGCTGCACGTCGAAGAACGTGAAGAGATCGCTCAGGTAGAGGCTCTGCTCGTATATCGACGAGAGCGCCAGCAACATGCTCTGGATCAGGCTTCTGCTCTGCCGGAATGAACCGGCCAGGAACGTCAGGGTGCCGATCGTGAAATCGCCCATCACCGTGCGATAGATGATCACCGCGTACGCGCCGTAATAACCCAGCGTGCCGACGGTCACGAGCAATGTCGATACGACGTTGCGCCGCACCGCCAGCGTCTTGTTCTCCTGGTAGAACTTCTCCGATAGGTTGGCGTAGCGGCCCACGAGGAAATCCGACAGGCCGAACAATTTCACTTCCTTGGCGGACTCATCCGACGCGCCCATGTAGCGCAAATAGTCGAGCAGCCGGCGCTCGGGGGTCCACTGAAACAGCAGTGAGTAGCCGAGCGATGCGAAATGCGCTTCGCCGAGAAATGCCGGCAGGACCGCCACGGTGAGGAGCAGCAGTAGCCACGGCAGCTGCAGCAGCAGGACGCTCGCCAGAGAGGTCAGCGTGATGAGGTCCTGCGCCGTCCCCAGAAGGAGCGTGAACAGCCCGACCCGTCCGACGGTTTGGCGGCGCGCGCGCTCGAGATGATCGTAGACCTCGGCGTCCTCGAACTGGGCGAGGTCCAGCGTGGCGGCATGCTTCATGAGCCGCACGCTCAGCCGGTTCGCGAACAGGTCGCCGAGCAGGCTCTCGAGCAGGGAGGAGAGTCGCGCCAGGCCTTCGCCAACCACGGCCATCCCCAGCTCGAGCCCCACCAGTGCGGCGAGGTGCCGCCAGTCCGGCACGCCGCCGGCATGCGCGGTCGCGGCTGCCGCTATGACACCATCGATGATGAGCTTGCCGACCCAGAGGACCGCGACCGGGATGAACGACCGCACGATCCGCAGCAGCAGGATAGCCATGGTGTAGCCGCGGTGCGTTTGAAACACCAGCCGCACCAGGGGCGGCACGTACTGCAACGCCGAGAGCTGTTCGCGCCAAGTGACCGCTGCGCTGGCACGAGCACCACGGGCGCGCCGGGCAGCGCGAAAATGACGCCGCTTCCCCATGAGGCATTAACTTCGCATTGAGGAGGGCGTCAGACCAGACGCATGGCCCTAATCCTGATTGCGGCCACCTATCTACTCACGTCGCAGGCTCCCGACCCGAGCCTGACGCCGCGCGATTCGGCGTTTCATGCCCTGAATCGACTGGCGTACGGCGCCCGTCCCGGGGAAGCCGACAGCCTCGCACGCTTCGGCGTGATGCGGTGGATCGAGCGCCAGCTCGATGCCGATCACGTGTCGGATGACCACCTCGCCCAGCGGGAGCGGGAGTTCAAGATCCTCGATTACAATCGCGCCGATCTTGCCGGCCGCTATCGCGATGCAGCCCGCGAGCGACAGCGCCTGCAACGCGAGTCGGCCGCCACCGGCGATTCGACGCGCATGCGCGATGCCCGACCGATGCAGGAGTTCCGGGAGCTGGACGGTCAGCTGCAACAGCTCGCGATCGTGCGAGCCGCGCTGTCGGAGCGGCAGCTGCGTGAGGTAATGGTCGACTTCTGGACGAATCATTTCAACGTCTTCGTCGGCAAGGGCGCCGATCGCTTCTTGCTGCCTTCCTATATAGAGGAAACGATCCGGCCGCGTTCACTCGGGCGCTTCGAGGATCTCCTCATCGCGACGGCCGAAAGTCCCGCGATGCTGTTCTACCTCGATAATGCGCAGAGCGTCGCACCGGGTTCCGCCCCCCCGTCAGAGCGCCGTCCTTTCATCTTCTTACGGCGACGGTTTGGGATGAACGAGATGCCCGAAGAGCGACGGCAGCGCCGGGCGACCGGAATCAATGAGAACTATGCGCGCGAGCTCCTCGAGCTCCACACCCTTGGCGTGGATGGCGGCTACACCCAGCAGGACATCATCGAAGTCGCGCGCATTTTCACCGGTTGGAGCATCGAGCCCCCGGAACGCGGTTCAGGTTTCGTCTTCCGTGATTGGGCCCACGATCGCGGCACGAAGCACGTCTTTGGGCTCACCTTCGACGATGACGGCAAGGATGAAGGCATCCGGCTGCTCACGTTTCTCGCGAACGAGCACGCGACGATGCATCACGTCAGTACGAAGCTCTGCGCGCGCTTCGTCGCCGATGAGCCGCCGGATGGGTGCGTCGATGCCGCCGTCGCCGCCTGGCAGAAGACCCGCGGCGACATTCGCGCGGTACTACGCGCCATCTTCACATCTCCCGATTTCTGGTCGGCGCGGGCGGTCCGTTCCAAGGTCAAGACCCCATTTGAGTTCGTTGTGAGTGCGGTGCGCGCCACTGGGATCGAGCCCGACGACACCCCGCGCCTCGCCCAGCTCGTCGGGCGGCTCGGTGAGCCACTGTACCAGCAGCCAGCGCCTACCGGCTACCCGGAGACGGAGGCGCACTGGGTGAATAGCGGTGCGCTCCTCGCGCGAATGAACGCCGCCATGGGAATCGCCAGGGACTGTGTGAGCGTACCGGTGATCGCGGATCACGCCCAGCTCGTCGATATGATCGATCAGCAACTGCTCGCCGGTACCATGTCAGCGCATACCAGGAGTGTGATCCTGCAGCAGCTGACCGATGTGAATGATCCAACGCAAGCACGGGCGCTCGCGGTCGGCCTCGCGCTCGGCGGCCCCGACTTCCAGAAGCAATGACCCTCTCGAGACGCGTCTTCGTGAAAGCCGGCGGCCTTGCCCTTGTGAGCTTGGGGCTCGATCCGCTCTTTCTCGCGCGCGCCGCCTTTGCGGCCCGGCGGCCCGGCGGCGCGGCGGCCCGGCCGATTCTGGTTTGTCTCTTCCAGCGCGGCGCCGTCGACGGCCTGAACATGATCGTTCCGCATGGTGAGCCGGCATACTACCAGGAGCGCCCCCGTATCGCGATTCCTGCCGGCGACGTCGTCGATCTCGACGGCCATTTCGGCCTGCATCCGAGTCTCGCGCCTCTCAAGGAGCTGTGGGACAACAAGAGCCTGGCGGCGATTCATGCAATCGGCTCGCCCGACGGGACCCGCAGCCACTTCGATGCCCAAGACTACATGGAGACCGGCACACCGGGGGTGAAGAGCACCGGCGACGGCTGGATGAATCGCTACTGCCAGCACGACCGGGAGCATGCGGACACGCCGTTCCGCGCGGTCGCGTTCGGGCCGCAGCTGCCGCGGATTCTCGCCGGCACCGCGCCATCGCTCGCCATCGATGACTTGCAGGCGTTTGGCTTGCGGGTTCCGCAGGAGGCCGCGCGCGACCGCCTGACGCGCGCCTTCGAGGAGCTGTACGACGGCGCGGGGACCGGCCTGCTGGCGTCGTCGTCTCGCGAGGGATTCGAAGCGGTCCAGATGCTGAAGCGCGCCGACCCGGCGCAGTACCGCCCCGACGCCGGCGTCGAGTATCCGCAAGGCCGGCTAGGCAAGACGCTGCTGCAGATCGCGCAGCTCATCAAAGCGGACGTGGGGCTCGAGATCGCTTTCGCGGACTGCAGCGGCTGGGACACGCACGTGAACCAGGGCTCGAGTGAAGGCCAGCTGTCCGCTCGGCTCCGCGAGCTTGGCCAGGCGCTCACCGCGTTCAACCGCGATCTGGGCGAGCGCATGCGCAACGTCGTCGTGCTCACCATGTCCGAGTTCGGCCGGACGATCCGCGAGAACGGGAACAGCGGCACCGATCACGGCCACGCCACTGCCATGCTGGCGCTCGGCGGGCCGGTGAACGGCGGGCGGGTGCTGGGCCGCTGGCCCGGCCTCTCGATCGAACAACGCTTTGGAGGGCGCGACGTCGCGGTCACGACCGACTTCCGCGACCTCTTCGGTGAGATTCTGGCGCGCCACCTGGGAGCGACCGATCTCGGTACGGTCTTCCCAGGCTACACGCCTGACCCGGCCCGATTCCTGGGAGCGATTCGCGGATAGGTTGTAACGATCTATGCGTTCGCCGCGGCGTCCAGCCGGATGATGCCGTCGCCCGCGCCGTCCCGAATCGTGAGCCAATCGGTGCGGACGCGGTCCCACTCCTGAATCACCAGGCCCTGGTTCTCGAAGAGCGCACGAATCTGGCTAGGGCCGAAGCCGGCGATCTCCTCGAGAATCGGCACCAGCACCGACAATGCGTCGTCGCTGATCACGGTGCGTTTGGCGATATGCGCGACCTCGCGAGCTTCCGACGCGGCGATGGTGAAGCCGTCGCCGCGATTGACGTGCAGCATGACCGGAATGTCCGACTGCCCGTCGCCAACGTAGATGACCTGGTCGCGGGGCACGACGTGCCGCGTGCGGATCTCTTCCACGGCGGCGACCTTGCCATAGCCGGCGGCCACGCGCTCGAGCGTCCCGATCTTCCCGTCGTCGGGCTGGAACTCAAACCGGGTTCCCACCACATGATCGGCCGGGACGATGCCCTCGAGCGCCGATAGCACGACTTCCTGAGGCGCCGCCGAGATCACGTAGAAATCGAACCGGTTGCCATCGATCCCCTCCGCGAGCATCCGGGTGAGGAGCTCGACGTTGCGCTTGAGCCGGACCTGGCGCCCGACCTTGTGGAGATCATTGCGAGTGACTCGGGCGTACTCCGGGTCATTCGCGAGCAGGTACGCCAGCTCGGCGCCCTGCTGCACGAGATTGAGGTTGGAGAGTGCCGCCACCTTCTCACGAAAGCTCGTGATCCCAAGCATCTCGCTCAGCACGATCCCGGAGTCGTTGAAGCTCAACGTCTGATCGAAGTCACTCGCCAACAGGTAATGCTTCTTCATCCACATCTCCCTTCCTTGCGTTACGCGCACAAAAAAGCCCGCTCTATCGAGGAGCGGGCCGTTCCCTGGCGTTGCGACTATGTGCATCGCCTCAGGTAGCGCCCGCCTCTCCGGTTGGGTTCCCGGTGTGGAGGAGCATCTTCGGATTGCAAGCGCAGAAAGTCATGGCAGGAATGGTAGTTACACCGGTCCGCCCAGGCAACACCTGAGCTGTCACGAGCACGTCACAGCTACGGTCTTGCCGTTTCGGCAGCCGTGATCGGCAGCTCCAAACGTTCCGCTTTGCGCACGGCAGCGACAGTGGTCGCCGTACCGATCCGCTCGCCGGTGAGCAGGCGGTGCAAATCGTCGATGCCGTGAACCGGTTGTCCACCGAACGCGACGATGATGTCGCCGGGCTGCAAGCCTGCGCGCGCCGCCGGACTGCCCTGCTCGATCGTCGTGATGAGCACACCACTCGGCTGGATCAACCGGTGCGCGCGCACCGCCAGGCGCGGCAGCGCAATATTCTGTCCGCCGACGCCGATGCGCGCCCGGCGCACGTGCCCAAACGCGATGAGCTGTCCCACGACGAGCTTGACGGTATTCACCGCGACCGCGAAGCAAATCCCCTGCGCGGGAAGAATCACGGCGGTGTTGACGCCGACGACGGTTCCACGCGAATCGAGCAGCGGACCCCCCGAGTTGCCCGGATTGAGCGCGGCGTCGGTCTGAATGACGTTGTCGATCAGTCGGCCGGACACCGATCGAAAGGAGCGGCCCAGCGCGCTGACCACTCCCGCCGTGACAGTACTCTGAAATCCGAGCGGATTGCCGATGGCGATGACGATCTGGCCCACCCGCAGTGCCGCCGAGTCCCCCAGCGGTACGACGGTCTGGGAAGAGACATCGACGCGGAGCACGGCAAGGTCGGTGTCGGGGTCATCGCCGACCAGTTCGGCGCGGAGGCGCCGCCCGTCGGCAAACGCCACGTCCGTCCTGGTGGCCCCGTGCGCGACGTGACTGTTGGTGAGGATGAATCCGTCGGGCGTGAACACGAATCCCGATCCCGCGCCTTGCGTCTCGCGCTGGGACGAGCTCCGGCGCCGGTGGTGCACTTCGACACTGACGACCGCGGGAGCGACACGCTCCACCACGCCGCTCACGGTTCGCGAATACGCGTCGAGCAATTCGGCATCGGCGGCAGCAGCAGTGGCGAGCGGCGACTGCGGCGGACTGGCGGGCTCCCCGTCCACCAGACTGAGAAATGTGGTCATGTCCCAAGAACGCCACACGGTTCCCCGAACCGATATATTCGAGGCCGCATGCGAGACGCTTTGCAGGCACTGCTGCGCGAAGCGAGCGATGCGAAACGCTCGGCGGACTTCTGGCTCGCGGCCGCCCAAATTTTGAGCGGTTGGGCCGGGGGCGCCCGGCTGTCCATTCGCTATCAGGGGATCAACGAAGCCGGATCGGTCGCCGCGGGAGCCGACGACCGCGCGGGCCGCAGCTTGAGTGCGGCGTGGCATGATCCCGAGGGTCGGCGAGTCGAAGCGACGCTGGCGGGCGCCCCACCGTCACTCCCGGCATCGGAGCTCGAGGCGGCGATCGAATTCTCGTCCCGACTCGCGGTCATGGTCGGGCGCCGCGCCGCCCTGGAGCGCGAGCGCCGGCTTGGCACGTTCGTCGTCGAGCTGGCGCGCTGGCTGCTCGCCGCGCCGGAGACGCACCTCTTGCTGCGCTATACGCTCCAGAGTCTCATGGATCTCGTCGATGCACAGGGCGCCTTCGTCGCCCTGAAGCAACCGGACGGCGAGAGCCTGCGTATGTCCCCCGCGCTCGGCGAGGCGTCGCCGCTCGAGGGGTTGGTCCTCGGACTCG
>JACXTT010006984.1_pt1 | contig 16012 bp, 15 predicted proteins | sample 9270951 | NCBI WGS metagenome assembly JACXTT01 (sample SAMN15532306, study PRJNA645909) | rock metagenome | isolation source: weathered quartz diorite | place: Puerto Rico | collected 2017-06-21 | reverse complement strand
GGATGGTCGGCTTCGGCATGGCGCCGATGGATGCCATCAAGTCCGCCACGTCGCGCGCCGCCGAGTTGCTCGACCGCTCGGGCGAGCTCGGCGTCATCGCGCCCGGCGCCTACGCCGACATCGTGGCCGTCAGCGGCGATCCGCTGGCCAACATCGACGTGCTGAGGGACGTGCGCTTCGTGATGAAGGACGGGAGCGTGTTCAAGTAGTTGCTCGTTGCCAGTTGCCCGTTGCCCGACTGGCAACTCGCAACGGGCCAGTGCTTTCCAAATTGCGAGAACATCGACGAGACGAATGCCCTCTCCCGCTCACGCGGGAGAAGGCCCATATGCGCCCTCTCCCGCGTGAGCGGGAGAGGGTGGCCCTGAGCGAAGCGAAGGGCCGGGTGAGGGCTCGTCAATACACGTCAAGAGTTTGAAGCCAATCGGCCAGAACAATTTGGACAAGTCTGGCAACGGGCAACGGGCAACGGATCATCAGTCGTTCGACTCGATCCGGTAGTTCGGCGCTTCCTTCGTGATCACCACGTCGTGCGCGTGCGACTCGCGCAGCCCCGCCGCGGTAATGCGCACGAACTGTGACTTGGTCCGCAAGTCCTCCACGTTGCGCGAGCCGGTGAGGCCCATGCCCGAGCGGAGGCCTCCCACCAGTTGCGGCACCATGGCCGAGAGCGATCCCTTGTACGGCACCTTCCCCTCGATCCCTTCCGGCACCAGCTTGGAGACCTCGTCGGCCTCTTCCTGGAAGTAGCGGTCCTTGGAGCCGGCCTGCATGGCGCCGATGGAGCCCATGCCGCGGTACGCCTTGAAGGTGCGCCCCTGGTAGAGGATCGTCTCGCCCGGCGCCTCGTCGGTGCCGGCGAAGAGCGACCCGATCATCACGCAGTGCGCGCCGGCGGCGATGGCCTTGGTGATGTCGCCGGAGAACTTGATGCCGCCGTCGCTGATGATCGGCACGTCGTACTTCTCGGCGGCGCGGGCACATTCCATCACCGCGGAAACCTGCGGCACGCCGGCGCCGGCCACCACGCGCGTGGTGCAGATGGAGCCCGGCCCTATGCCTACCTTCACCGCGTCGACGCCGAGCTGGATCAGATCGGTCGCCCCTTCGTACGTGGCGACGTTGCCGGCGATGAGCGGCGTGTCGGGGAAGAGCTTCTTGAACTGGCGGATGACGTCAATCACCCCCTCGGAATGCGCGTGCGCGGAGTCGATGACCACCACGTCCACCTTCGCGTCGATGAGCGCGCGCGCACGGTCCAGCCCTTCCTTCCCCACGCCGATGGCCGCGCCGACGCGCAGCCGTCCGAGCGGATCCTTGGCCGCCTGCGGATAGCGGCGCGCCTTCTGGATGTCCTTGACGGTGATCAGCCCCTTCAAATCGCCGTGCGCATCGACCACCAGCAGCTTCTCGATACGATGCTGATGCAGCACCTCGCGCGCCTGTTCCAGCGTGGTGCCCACCGGCACGGTGATGAGGTTGTCCTTCGTCATCCGCTCGGCGATCGGCAGATCGAAGCGCGTCTCGAAGCGCAGATCGCGGTTGGTCAGGATGCCTACCAGCTTGCCGTTCGCGTCCGTCACCGGCACGCCGGAGATCTTGTACTTCTCCATGACCCTCATCGCTTCGGAGATGGTCTGCCACGGGCGCATGGTCACCGGATCGACGATCATCCCCGCCTCGGAGCGCTTCACCTTGTCCACCTCTTCGGCCTGCGCTTCGATGGGCATGTTCTTGTGGATGACGCCCAACCCCCCCTGCTGCGCCATGGCGATGGCCAGCCGCGCCTCGGTGACCGTATCCATGGCCGAGGAGACGATGGGGATGTTCAGGCGGATGTCGCGTGTCAGGCGGGTGGAGACGTCGACGAAGTTCGGATGGATCTCCGATTTGGCCGGGCGCAACAGGACGTCATCGAAGGTGAGCGCGATGGGGATCGCTTCGAGGAAGCGCTCCGACGGTACCGGCTCGCTGCGCGGGACTTCATGGATGTCGATCCGGCCGATTACGGGAATCTCATTGAGTACACGTTCGTCGCTCATGGTGCCTGCCTTGTTGGTTGAGTATAAACCGCCGCGCGGGCGGTTGAATTGCCACCATGTCATCCCGAGCGGAGCGAGGGATCGGTGTGGGCGGGAGCGCGAATGGTGGTTTCGCGCGCCCGCCCCTCCACACCGATCCCTCGCGACGCTCGGGATGACAGAGTCGCGCGCACTAAAGTTGCATGCCCATGGCATCCGTCCATGCGGATGAGGTTCTCCATCGAGCAGCGTCATCTGACCGACGCCGCTGGGAAGCCGGTTGCGCACCAGCCGGATGCGGTGTCGTTTCACATCTGCGAGGCCGAGTCGGCCGAGGACGCCGTGCATCTCTTCACCCGCGGCTGCGGCGCCGCGGTGATCGGCAACGTGCTCAAATTTCCGGGATTTCAGGCCGTGGCCACCGTGCGCAAAGCCGACGGCGTGTTCACGTTGCAGGTGTCGCCGGCGAGCGCGGCTCTCACCCCCTCGTAATCAACTCCTTCAACATCTCGCCCTGCACCGCGTTCGAGTCTATGCACCGCGTTCGAGTTTATCCTGCGCCGCGAAGACGGTGCAGGATCTGGCGCCCACGTGCGTTGCTCAAGTGGGCGCCAGATCCCGACGCCTGTCGGCGTCAGGATAAACTGAAGACTCACCCCCTCGTAATCAGCTCCTTCAACATCTCGTCCTGCACCGCGTGCACGGCGTACACGCCGACGTGGTAGTTGTTGAAGATGAACGAGAACGCGTAGATCTTGCCGCTCGAGGCGTGCACGTAGCCGGAGAGGCCGACCACGCCGACGATGTAGCCGGTCTTGGCGTAGACCTGCCGCGCATACGGCGCGCCGCGCAGGCGACGTCCGAATCTCGCGTCGGGATCGCCGGAGTACGGCAGCGAGCTGACGAAGTCCTCGCGGTAGGGGCTCTTCCACATGTAGCGCAGCAGTTGGATGAAAGCGTTGGCCGAGGCGCGGTTCTCACGCGACATCCCCGAGCCGTCGGCCTGGTGAAACTCCGCCGGCGCCACATCGAGCTTTCCCGTCAGCCACTCCGTCACCGCCGCCGTTCCCGCGCCCCACGAGCCCTCGCCCTTCTTCTCCGCGCCGATGATCTTGATGAGCTGCTCGGCGTAGTGGTTCTGGCTCTTCTTGTTGATGATGTAGACGATCACCGACAGCGGCGTGGCGTGCTCGGCCACGGCGCGCCAGTCGGGCCGCGCGTCGCGCGGCGTGATGATGATCTGCCCCTGCACGCTCAAGCCGTTGCGCAGGAAGGTCTCGTGCGTCACGGCGGCGAAGTAGTGGATCGGATTCTCTACCGTGACGAAGACCTCAGTCGGTCCGCTGCGCGCCGGCACGCCGCCGCGCACCACCACCGTGTTCGTCCCGCGCACGCGGGTGATGAACGGCAGCCCGCGCCTGGTTACGCACGACGACTCCACATCGATGTACGACGTCGGCGGCTCCAACTGCACCACGCACGCCTTGCCGGGACGCGACGGCAGCACGCGTACCGCGACGCAGCCCTCCTGCAGCGAGAACGCCGAGACCGGCGCCTCGTACCAATTCACGAGCTGATCGGCCGGCCAGGTGGGGTGGATGTACTGCGCGTCCATGTAACCGTACTCGAAGATGAGATTGCCGTGGATGGTCTTCACTCCCGCGCGTTTGAGGTCGGTGGCCCACGCGTCGATCACCTCGGTGGCGTGGCCATCGTGAAAGCGGCCGCCGATGGTGGGATCGCCGCGCCCGACGATCTTCACGTCGCCGTCGAGCGTGCTGGTGGGATCGACTGCGCCGCGCATGTAGACCGTGGTTTTGATCGCGAAGTCGGGATGCAGCAGGTCGATCGCCGCCGCGGTGGTGAAGAGCTTCATGTTCGAGGCCGGCGCCAGCGGCACGTGCGCGTTGCGCTCGGCCACCAGGGCGCCGCTCTCCACTTCCACGATCTCGATGCTGGCCTCGGAACTGCGCGCCACGTTGCCGTTGGCCAGCGACGCCAACCGCTCCTGCAGCGTGTTGCCGACCGCCGTCTCCACCTTGACCGGCGCGGTCTTGCGCCCCCGCGCGCGCCGCCGCTTCTTCGCCGCGCCGGCGTCCTGTGAATGGAAAAGCAGAATGGTGAGGAAGAGCGCCGCCGCGAGAGCGCGCGTTCGAGTGGACGTCATCGGATCGAGAATACCTTCACCTCTTACTCGCTACCATCCACTCGCTGAAACGGTTCGGGTAACGCGAGACGCAGCCGGTCGCGCAGCACGGCCGGGCAGCGGCGGCGGATCTCATCGCAAATCTCCGATCGCCCGTAGCGCCGGCTGAAGTGCGACAGCACGATCATCTCGTTCTCGAATCGCTCGGCGAGCTCGGCGATGTCGTCAAAATGCATGTGCTTGTATTTCACCGCGCGTGCCCGGTCGCCGTCGGCGATGAACGAGCACTCCACGATCAGCACCTCCGCCCGGAACATCGCCTCGTTGCGCTCGAGGATCGCGCGGTCGGTGTCGCCGGTGTAGAAGAGCAGCGACGCGCCGCCCTCACACACCTCGTACGCGTTGGTGGGGACGCGGTGCGTGGCGCGATGGACGCGCACCTCGCGCCCGCGCGCGATCGGCACGACGTCGTCCGCGCCGAGGCCGAGGATCTCCACTTCGTCGAAGCGCGTGTTGGCCAGGCGCGCGTGGAGCGCCAGCAGCTCGCGCACGCCGTCCGCCGCCTCCTCCGGCACGTACAACCGCCCGAGCGGCATCCGCTGCAGATGCCGCTGCGCGGCATAGAAGGCGATGCCGGCGCAATGATCGACGTGCAGGTGGGTGATGAAAACCTGCGGCGCGCTGACGATCAGATCGGGGCAGCGGCCGACGTCCAGCGCGATGCCCAGCTCGCGCAATCGGAAGTATGTCTCGTGACCCGATCGCGAGCGCCCCTCGATGCGGAAGCGGCGGGTGTCGAGCGTGAAGAAGTCCTTGTCCTGCAACCGCTCTAGTGTAGAGGCCGACGTGCGTTGAGAACATACAATCCGCGCCGCATGACCGTGATCACCTCAATCGATGGGCTCTGCGAAATCGAACCGCACTGGCTCGCCCTCTGCCGCCGCACGCCCGGCACGACGCCCTTCCAGACACCGATGTGGCTCCTGCCGTGGTGGCGGCACTTCGGCTCCGACGAGCTCGCCGTGATCGCCACGCCGGAGGCGATCGCGCCGCTGTACATCCTCCGCGAGGACGGCCAGTCGCTCGGCATGTTCCTCGGCACAGGCATCAGCGACTACCTCGATGTGGTCGGCGACACCGGCGCGATCATCGACGAGTTGGCGCGGCTCGATTGCGCGATGTGGGACTTCCAACAACTCCGTCCCTCATCGGCGATGCTCTCCGCGCCGCTGCCCGACGGCTGGTCGGATTCAGTGGCCGATCACGACATCTGTCCCATCCTGCCGCTGGCCGATCTCGACAAGCTCACCTCCACCCATTTCCGCAAGAAGATCCGCTACTACCGCCGCGCGCTGGCGCGGCTGGGGGAGGTGCGGGTGGAGACGCCGACGGCGGAGACGCTCGACGAGATGCTCAAGGCGCTCTTCACCCTGCATGCCGCGCGATGGCAGCAGCGCGGCCTGGCCGGCGTGCTCGCCGACGAGGTCGTGCAGCAGTTCACGCGCCAGGCCGCGCGACGCATGCTCGACGCCGGCGCGCTGCGCCTCTACGCCACGCGCGTCGCCGAGCGCATCGTCGCCGTCTTCTACGGCTTCGCCCTCGGCGACACGGTCTATTACTACCTCAGCGGCTACGACCCCGCGCTGGAGAAGCTCAGCATCGGCACGCTGCTCGTCGCGCACGCCATCGAGGAAGCGGTGCGCGACGGAGCCGCCACGTTCGATTTCCTCCGCGGCTCAGAGGAGTACAAGTACGCGTGGGGGGCAAGGGATCGCGTGAACCGAAGGCGGCAGATTTTTCGCGGCTAACGTCGACCCTCACCCGGCCCTTCGCTTCGCTCAGGGCCGCCCTTTCCCGCGTCGCGGGAGAGGGGCCAAGTTGTCCTTCTCCCGCGTCAGCGGGAGAAGGTGCCCCTGAGCGCAGCGAAGGGGCGGATGAGGGTCGCGCGATCTACGCGAACAGCGCGCGTATGCGCAGCGCCGCCTCCGGCTCGCGAATGGCATCCGCGATCTCGTTCGCCGCGACGCGCAGTTGGATCTGATCGACGATCGCTTCGGAGCGGAACCTCCGCCGCAGCGTCTTGGTGGCCAGGACGAACTTCGCTTCCGACAGCCGCGCCAGCTCCGGCAGCTCCTCGAGCAGCTTCATGAGCGGCCGCGCCTCCAGCGTTTCCACGAAGGCCACCATCTCGCTCACGCTGAGCGCCGCCCGCCCGCGGCGGATGAGTGTGGAGTCGAAGTCGGTGCGCTCGATCATGGCTACGCGCCCAGCAAATCGCGCGCCTGGGGGGAATGACCCGCGCGCGCGATTCGCTTAGCATGTCACCCGCCTGCCGGAGCATTGGGGAGTCGCCAAGTGGTAAGGCATCGGTCTTTGGAGCCGACATTCGGTGGTTCGAATCCACCCTCCCCAGCCAAACGCCGCCGACCCTTTCGATCACCGTTCCCGCGTGCAGACCGGGCGTTCCCATTGCGAAACTCCGTCGAGCAGCGGCTGTAACGTTTGACGGCCGCGTCACACCACCCTACATAAACGGCAGACCGCTCCCGACTCGGCTGACTCCTTCAGTTCGATCAATATGACCGTGAGGCTGACTGTGAGCAGTTCCAGCGGTCAATGGAGCGATGCGGTGTCAGTCACAACATCGTGCAAGCCGCCAAGCTTCACTAGGAGTTGCTGCGAGGGCGTCCGTCCGATGAAGGATGCCCTCGACCGGCTCCGGCCCCCGCATGCTCCACTCTGGGGCACTTCGCGTCAGAGCCAGCCTTTGTCCCGGGCGATCCGCGCCGCCTCGATGCGGTTTGCAGCGCCGAGCTTGGAGATGGCCACGGATAGATAGTTCCTTACGGTCCCCTCCGAGAGATTGAGGGCCGAGGCGATGTCGGCGGCGGTTTGACCTTCGCCCGCCATGCGCAGCGCCTGCCGTTCCCGATCGGTCAGCGGATCGGGATCGGTCCACGCTTCGGTGGCCAGTTGCGGGTCGATCACCCGCCCGCCCGCGCTCACGCGGCGCACCGCGTTCGCCAGATGTTCCGCCGGCGAGTCCTTCAGCAGATATCCCGATGCTCCCGCTTCCAGCGCGCGGCGCAGATAGCCCGCGCGCGCGAACGTGGTCAGGATGATGATCCTCGTGCCGGGCGCTTCACGCCTCACCGCGGCCGCCACTTCCAGGCCGGTGACCTTCGGCATCTCGATATCCGTCAACAGGACGTCGGGCTCGTGCTCTCTGCAGAGAGAGATCGCTTCCTCGCCGTTGCGCGCGCGACCGACGACCTCGATGTCGCCGTCGATCTCGAGCAGCGCGGCCAGGGCGCCGAGGATCATGGTTTGATCTTCGGCCAGCACGACCCGAATCATGCGCCGCGCTCCATCGTCAGCAGCGCCGCAGGCGGCATTGGCAACTCGATCGTCAGCGTGGTCCCGTGCGAGCCGTCGCGGCGAAGGGTTCCACCGAGCGACTCCACGCGCTCGCGCATGCCCACCAGGCCGAAGCCATCGCTCGCCGATCCGCCACGGCCGTCATCGGCCACCGTGAGCCGGCAGACCTCGCCGTGGCGTGCCAGGCGAATGGTGCAGCGCTTCGCCCGCGAGTGACGGATGACGTTGGTGACCGCTTCGCGCACCGCGAGTGCGAGAACGACCTCCTGCGCCGGCGCCAGCGGCAGCGTTTCGGCGCTGCAGTCGACCGCCAGATTTGCGGTTTCCAGCGTCTCCTTCGCCTTGGACAGCTCGTTCTGCAGCCCGCCGCTGCGGTAGCCGCTGACGGCGCTTCTGACCTCCGCGAGCGCTTCCCGCGAGATCCGTTCGACATCGCGGATCTCATCGCGGGCGCGCGCGGGGTCGCGATCGCTGAGCTTCGAAGCGAGCTCCGACTTAAGGATGATGAGCGAGAGCGTGTGTCCCAGGAGATCGTGCAGATCGCGTGCGATCCGCTCACGCTCGGCGAGTTTGGCCAGGTGCTCCACCTCGTCCTGCGCCAGGCGCAGCCGCTCGTTCTGGCGGGCGACCTGCGCGTAGTGCACGCTCACGCCGCCGACGATCAGCGTGAAGAGCGCACCCCACCACCAGCGCCACAGATCGAGGTCGAGGAGCTTCACTTCGATCAACAGAATGGCGAGCACTCCGGCCACCACCCACATCGCCCGCTGCGAATCGCGCATGCCGCCGGCGAACGAGCCGGCGTAGATGAAGAGCGCCGGAGCGCCGAGGTTGATGGGAAGGAATACGACGCCGAGCAGCGTGATGGCGGCAATCACCGCCAGCAGCGAGCGGCCCTGCAACCAGTGGGCGACGAAATACAGGACCAGGAACAGTGCGCCGGCGATGATCGTCGCCGCGATGCGCGCCCGCGACGCCCCGTTCAGAAACGGATCGATGAAGAAGCCGACGATGTAGATCAGCCAGACGTAGGGCGTCCATCCGTACGGTCGATCGGCCGGAAGCAGGCGCATAGGTATCAGTCTAGCCATGGTGGCATTGAGTTAGGCGCCTTCCCCCTAGGATGTACGGAAGGGTGAAGCTCTATTTCAGGCGCAGCTCGTCAATCGAAAACTCGCTCTTTCCATGAGCGCCGCCGCTGAAGAGCACCGCCTGTACATCCTTCCCTTGCCCTCCGAAGTCCGACCAGAGAATGGTGATCTCGGTCCAGTCGCCGCCGGCGTGCACGGTGGTCTGCGCCGGGATCCGTCCGAGGCTGCTGGCGAACAGCATCACACGGATGTCGGTGTCCCCTTTGGCGAAGAAGGTCAGCCCCCTCTTCGACGAGAGATCGACGGCCTTCATCGGCCTCGAGCCGAAGAATGCCATCGGCCCGGCCCACGGAAAGGCGAAGCCTTCGTTGATCTCGCTGACCACGTGCAGCGCCTTGGGTGTGCCGGCCGCGCCTCCGTCGATGACGTTCATGGTGGCGCTCGATTTCCCACCGGCCATCTGATCGGTGGAGATGAACCATCCGCTTCCGAATTCCACGTTCGACGTTCCGGAGTCGAAGTTGCTGATGATCCCGGAGGCGAGTTTTTCCGGCGCGATCTTTTCCACTTCGTTTTGTGCAGCGGGCGCTTCCGGCTCACGCGGGAGCCGCACCCCGTTCCTCCAGATCGCGGCGATGTCGCGGGTGGCCGTGATGTTCGCGGTCGGATCTCCATTGACCAGGACCAGATCGGCGCGAAGTCCTTTACTGATGCGGCCGCGATCGTCGAGCTTGAAAATCTTCGCCGGGGTCGACGTGGCTGCTACCAGCGCCTCGGTCGGCGTGAGTCCCCCCGCCACCAGCAGTTCGAGCTCGCGATGCATGCTGGCGCCATGCGCGGTGCCGGGATTCGGTGAGTCGGTGCCGGCGAGGATCGGCACGCGCGCATCTTTCAATTGCCTGAGCGCCGCGTTGGCATTGCCGAGGTCTTCGCTCAGCCCCGCGTGCTTCGGAAAGGCGCTCTTCAAGTTGCTGATCTCGTCCGCTGAGAGGAACGGCTTCAGGTGTGGATCGGCAGTGAGCGACGCTCCGCTGGGGACGCCGGAAGCGCTCTCGATCACGGTCAGGGTCGGGATGACGAAGACCCGATGCGCCGCGACGAACTTGGCGAACTCCGCGTCCGGAGGACGGTCGCCGAAGATGTGCACCAGCCCGTCGGCGCCCGCATCGATCGCCATCCGCGCGCCGGCCAGCGTCCCGATGTGCACCACCGCCAGTTTTCCCCGTTTGTGCGCCGCCGCGATCAGCGCTTTCAGATCCCCGGCGGCCAGCGTCGGGAAGTGCAGACCATACGCTTCGCCTGTTTCCTCGACGAGCTTGATGTAGTCGGAGCCCTCGGCGATCCGCGCGTCGATGAACGCCTGCGGATCGTCGCCGGGCGTGTACGTCGGGATTGGGAAGTACTCCGTGCCGTGGCCGCCCTTGACCGTCACCAGGATTCCCGCTGAGCGAATGTCGGCGCGGTTGGTGATCGGTCCCGCCGCCTGCTCCGCCTTCCATTGCTTCAGAGCTTCCACGGAGGTAAACATGTCCAGCTCCGTCGTCACGCCGAAGCGCAGCGCGCGCTCGAGCACCGGTCCGAAGGCATGGGTATGCGCATCGATGAAGCCGGGCATTACCGTCTTTCCCTCGCCCTCGATGACCTCGGCGCCGGCCGGAATCGCAGCACGCGGCCCGGCCGCGGTGATGATTCCATGATCGAAGACTACGTTCGCACCGGGGACGATGTGGATACCGTCGAAAAGACGCACGTTGCGGATGGCGGTCGCGGCCCGTGCGGGCCGGCCGGCGGTCGCGGTGACGATCAGAAAGGCGATGACGAAGCGTTTCATGGTGGTCCTCATGTTCGGGTTTGTTCACCTTGAGATCCGGTCTCGCGGCTTCTTTTCATGCTGACAAGATGGCCTCTCCGAACCGCGCAGAACATTGCGAATCGTCAGGAAAGAGAGATGACACTTGTCACTTGTTGGGAACCACGGCGCTTCGATCACCGTCCCCCGCCACCCTTCCCCCGTTCCACGATCCATCGCGCCACGCGCGTGAGCGCCGGGCCGATCAGCGGGGCGCGCAGCACGCGGTGCGTGGCCTGCACCACCAGGTTGAGGTCCGACTCGGAGGGGCGGCTGGCCTCGCTCAGATCGCGCAGGAACTTCGCGGCGGCGCGGCTCTCCTCCTCCCAAGACGGCGGGCCGGCGGCGGCGTGCTCCTCGATGGCCGAGTGATAGAGCGCCAGCAGTTGCTGGTGCAGCGTCTCCGCGGAGGCGTGGGTGCGGATGTGCTCCGAGACTTTCGTTGCGTCGTCGGGATCGTAGGCGGCGATGGCGCGCGCCAACTCATCGACCGTCAGCGGCGTGGTCAGCGTGCGGATGCCGAAGTTCAATCGCTGCAGGCGCGCCACATTCTCGGTATCCACCATCCCAGCCATCCCCGCGCCGTCGCAGACGATCACCGCCGCGCCGCAGGCCATCGCTTCGAGCGCGCACTTCGCCTTGGCGAAGACCAGATCGTATCGGCCGAGGATCGCCTCCGGCGCGTCGACGGCGGTGCCGGCGAGCTCGCCGACCACGTCGACTTCGATGCCCGCGCGCCGGCAGGCCTGCTCCACGATGGCCAGGTGACCCGCCGCCTGCGCGGCGTTGCCGAAGACGAGCGCGCGCGCCGGCCGCGGCGGAAGTGGCGTGGCGCGCGGGGCGAAGCGCGCCATATCCACCGCGTTCAACAGGACCGTCAGCTTCTCGATCGGGATGCCCTCGCGGTATAGCAGGCGGTCGGCGCACGTGTCGTCGACCGCGACGTATTGCACGATGCGCGGAAAGCGCGGCGCGACCACCTCGGCCTTCCATCCATGGCAGACGAAAATCGCGGGCGTCCGCGGAAAGTGCAGGAGCGCGGTCATGGTCTCCACCGCGCTGTTGCCGTGGATGATGTCGGGGGGCGCGCCGACGGTGGCGAGGTCGTCGGTCACCGGGATGGTCAGACGCACGAGCTGCGCGGCGGCGCGGCCGTGCCGCGGCCCGTAGACGATCGGCGCGTGGCCCTGAGTGAGGAGCCACGCCGCGAGGTCGCGGACGTAGGCCTGCACGCCGCCGACGTGGCCGAGGGCGCCGGTGGTGATGAGCACTCGCACGCGCTGCGATCTTGCGGGAATCATCCCGCGAATGCTAGAACCGCGTGCAGATGTCCAGGCCGGCCCTGATCGTTGCCCACCCAGGGCACGAGCTGATGGTCTTCGGGTGGGTCGAGGAAACCCGTCCCCGCGTCTCCATCCTTACCGACGGATCCGGGCGCAGCGGCGCGTCGCGCATCGCCTCCAGCGAGAGACTCCTCCGCGAGGTGAACGCGGTGGCCGGCACGGTGTGGGGCGCCATCAGCGATCAGCTCTTTTATCGCGCCGTGCTCGACGGCGACAAGGCGCTCTTCATCGATCTCGCCGTGCGCTTGGGCGACGAGCTGGCGGAAACGAAGCCGCCGTACGTCGCCGGCGATGCGCTGGAGGGATTCAATCCGACGCACGACATCTGCCGGATGATCATCGACGCGGCGGTCGAGCGGGCGCGGCGCGGCGGCGCGGTGATTGGGAATTACGCATTCTTCCTCCTGGCGCCACATGAAGAATCGCCGCGCGAGGGGGCGATCTACAAGACCCTCAGCGACGAAGGGCTGCTGCGCAAATTCGCCGCGGCGCGCGCCTACCCGGAGTTCGCGGCCGTAGCGGAGGCTGCATTGAGCGGGACGCGCAGACGAATCGTGCCGCAGCGTGAGGACCTCGCGGAGCTGGTCGACCGGTCGATGGAAGGCATCAGCGCGCGTAACCTCGCCATCGAGTGTCTCATCCCCGCCGGCAGCGCTCCCGTGGCGAGCGCCGAGCCGCGGTTCTACGAGATCTACGGAGAGCGGTTGGTCGCGGCGGGAACGTACCAGCGCGCCATCCGTTACCGTGAGCACGTTCAGCCGATCGAGCGCGCGCTGGCCGCGCTCTGAGGCGCGTCACTTCAGCGCCGTGGCCGCCGCGCTCCCCGACATGCTGATCACGTTGCTCTCGTCTGCGCTGATCCGTTCGTTCGGGCTGTTCGCGGCGACCGCCCACCACTCCCGCGCCTCCTCCTCTCCCCACGGCGTCGTCTCGATCGACTCAAGCGCGCGGCTCACCTCCGCGGCGCTGCGCGGCCGGTCGTCGCGTTTCTTTGCCAGGCAGGCGAGCACCAGCCGCTCCAGCGCGGGCGGGATGGGATTCTCGGTCCGCTGCGAGGGCGGTACGGGCTCGTCGCGCAGCGTCATGGCGATGATCTGCACCACGCTGCTCGACTCGAAGACAATCGCCGCGGTGAGCAGGTAGTAGGCGACGCATCCCAAGGCATAGAGGTCCGCGCGCGCGTCGACGGTCTCGCCGAGGACCATCTCCGGCGACATGTAGGCGGGCGTTCCCGGCGTCAGGCCAGCCGCGGTGGCCAGCGACTCGCCGCTGTTCGCAGCGCTCATCGACTTCACCAGCCCGAAGTCGAGCACCTTCACGAAGTCGTGCTGCAGGCCGAGACGCCCGACGTGGATATTCGCTGGCTTGATGTCGCGATGGACCAGGCCGCGCGCGTGCGCCTCCTCCAGCGACGCGCAGACCTGTCGCAGGACATAGATCGCCCGTCCCGCCGGCAGCGCGCCGTGGCGGCGCACCAGCGTCTCGAAGTCCATCCCGTCGAGCATCTCCATCACGAAGTACATGGTCTCGTCGTCGGTGACGCCGAAGTCGTACAGCTCGACGGTGTGCGGCGACCGCAGATTCGCCGCCGCCTCGGCCTCGCGGCGAAATCGCGCCACGGTGATCTGCGCCGATTCGCTGTTCTGCGCGCGGAGCACCTCGGGGCGGATCAGCTTGATGGCCGCCGGGCGCGCCAGCATGCGGTGCGTGGCCTTGTAGACCTCCCCCATCCCGCCGCGCCCGAGCAGCTCGCCGAGGTGATAGCTCCCCAGCTCGCGCGCCTTCGCCACCTGCCGGCCGAGCTTGGTGTGCACGTGCGCGATGACTACGGCGACGCCGGCGAGGAGAAAGTCGGGGTAGTGCATGACGATGACGCTGCGGAGCGGTTCGAAGTTCCAGGTGCCGCGCGCGTGGGCGATGAGCATGCCGAGCGGATTCATGGAGACGGCGATGAGCGAGGCGACGAGTGTCTTGGCCGGACCGCTGGGAACGATGGCGGCGAACATCAGCACCACCGCGCCGGCCCAACTAATCATGGGGAAGATGGGCATGGTCGACGGCACCGGGCTCCAGTGGAAGGTGATGCCGATGGCCAGCGCGGTGAGGACCATGTAGGCCAGGCCGAGATCGAGGATGAAGCGCGGGTCGCGCTCGCGCGCGCGTGTGTAGAAGAAGAGCGCCAGGGAGACCAGCGCGCTCGCCGCGGCGATGGCATCGGTGACGTCGAGCCGCGCCGACGCCCCCATCGTCTGCGCGGCGAGGTGGCCCAACACGGTGCCGGAGATCCAGAGCGTCGCGCCGAGCAGCGCCATGATGCCCAGCCGCTGCGACGCCTCGCGCAGCAGGTCGTCCGGCAACGCGCGCGCCTTCCCCGCCGAGTCGAGCGAGGTCGGGGTGGTAGTGGGGGCGTGGCCAATGAGGTGTCGGTGGAGCATGGGCCGCTCTCAGCGTTCGGGAGTCGTCCCCATGCGTGTGATCTGCCACGCGCCGTCCGATCGCATGACCCAATCGAGAGCATATTTGCCGTGGACCTCGACCGTGTTTCCCTCAGGCAGGCGGACCTGCTGGCGATACGTCCCCGAGGAGTGCGCGGTCGATCCCTGTACGCTCACTGCGTCGGTGGTCATCGCCTCCGAGAGGACGTGAAAGTTGCGGAAGCCTTCGAGGTAATGCCGGATCTCCGCGGGCCCGCGGATCGGCTGCCGTCCAGGAACTTCCAGATCCCCCTCGGGCGCGAACATCGCCGCAATGCCCGCCTCGTCCATCGCCTCGACCAGCTTCGCATAGCGCTGCGTCGCCGTGCGGATCGCGTTCTCTGGATCGCGCGCGGTGGACGTCACGCAAGCGGCCACGAGAAGAAGGGCCAATGACTTTCGGAGTGCGGCGGCGAAGCTGTTGCTTTGAAAGCGGCGGCTCTGCCGCCGCACTCCGAAAAACTGAACGAGCTGGCGCGGCATCGCCCGGAACGGTACCACGTGCGTCGCGGCGACCAGCAGCGGGATGAGCTCCGATCTACCGTTTGGAGATGATGAACTTTCCGAAGCTGACGCCGAGGTTGAAGCCCGTCCCTTTTCCAGTCAACGCCAGCGAGACCTCCCCTTTGGTCATGGCCATGGCCGCGGTCGACTTCACGGCGCCGGCGTCGGCGGCGCTGGAGACATACGTCCCGAAGAGCTCGGAGATGTCCGCCACCTCGGAGAACTTGCCCATCCCGTCGCGGATCTGCGATTTCCCGAGCGTGAGCCCTCCCCCTTTCGCTTCGAGCTTCACAGCCGCTTTCTGCCCGTTGTCGCAGGTGATCGTCCCGGAGCCGCTGGCCACTTTGTAAAAGGCGGACCATCCCTTCAGGTTGAACGTCATCCGGCATTGCACGGCGTGCTCGGCTCCGTAGTTCGTGGAGGCCGATGCCAGCAGGAGAAGAGCGATGAACGTGAGCTTTGCTCGATTCATTAGCGCGGATCGTAGCACCGGAGGGCGCGCGTTTCCGCGCCCATATGGAGGTGTGGAATCGAGGAGTATGCTTGGGAGCGCCACGAGCAAGGAGCCACCATGTCCACCCGCCCTTTCTTCCGCGCCGTCGTCGTGATCGCCGTCGCCCTCTGCCTCTCACCCGCGAACGCGCAGGACTTCAAGAAGCAGGTCATCTACCAGATCATCACCGACCGCTTCGTCAACGGCGATACCAACAACGACAACCCGGCGCAGAGCTCGGGGCTCTTCGACGGGACGCACACCAACTGGCGCCTCTACTGGGGCGGCGATCTGGCCGGCATCCAGCAGAAGCTGACTTACCTGCAGGGGATGGGCATCACCGCAATCTGGATCTCGCCGCCGGTGGACAACCTTAACCTGAACATCCCCTTTAACGGCAGCCCGACCGCGCCGTATCACGGCTACGCGGCGCGCGATTTCAAGCGCGTCGAGGAGCACTTCGGCGACGCCAACAACAGTTGGACGGCCTTCGACGCGCTCGTCTCGGCGGCGCACGCCAAGGGCATCAAGATCATCGTCGACTTCGCACCGAACCACACCAACGACAACAGCGCGGGCGAGCTCGGTTCGCTTTATGACGCCGGCACCTTCGTCGCCGCCTGCAACAACGACCCCTCGGGCGATTTCCATCACAACGCGAACATCTCCGACTGGAATGATCGCTACCAGTTGCAATACTTCACCCTCTTCAA
>JACXTT010006983.1_pt1 | contig 16012 bp, 11 predicted proteins | sample 9270951 | NCBI WGS metagenome assembly JACXTT01 (sample SAMN15532306, study PRJNA645909) | rock metagenome | isolation source: weathered quartz diorite | place: Puerto Rico | collected 2017-06-21 | reverse complement strand
GTTCACCGACCGGCTTGATGCGTTCAGCGACGGCCTTGGCATCGGCCGTGGCTTCGACCGGCTTCGCCGGCTTGCCACCAACCATCTGCGCGACGATAAAAAGAACGACCGTCAACACTACCAGTGCAGCGATCAGGCCCGAAAAAGATTTCCAAAATGCACGATCAGTCATTGATTTGCCTTTTTACAAGATTGGGTTGATGTGATTAAAGTTCCCACCGCTGGACGGCGGCGTCCGGAAATTAGCTGTATTAGTATAGCCTAATATGCGTATTGAAAAAGCCCCTCTGCAATAAACCTCTGATAGACGCTGTCTGCTGCCGCAGGTATTCTTGCCTCCCCGCTGCAGCAGGGAAATGATCAAGATCAATTCCTTCTATAAGCGCCCTTAGCTCAGCTGGATAGAGCGTCAGCCTCCGACGCTGAAGGTCAGAGGTTCGAATCCTCTAGGGCGCGCCAGCCAAACAAAAAGCCCCTTTTGGGGCTTTTTGTTTGGCCGATGTTCCGGGTATTCGAACCTCTGATCGTTCATAAAAACCAGAGGTTCGACAATTTCGCCGGGAGCGAAATTGGACGCACGCAGTGCGCCCGAAAGGGCGAACCACAAGGATGTGGCGAGTCTATCCTCTAGGGCAAACCTATGGACGGGCCGAGCAATCCGAACAGGACGCCACATTCACGCCTTCCCCCGCCTCGGCTGTGCCATATGAATGGCGCGGCCGGCCACGGCGAGCGACGCTTCGTGCAATGCTTCAGAGAGCGTGGGGTGGGCAAACATCGTGAGCATAATGTCCTCGTTCGAGGCACCGAAGGACATGGCGAGCGCCGCCGGCGCGACAATCTCCGAACAGTTCGGGCCGATCAGGTGCACGCCCAGCACGCGATCGGTGTTCGTGTCGGCAAGAATCTTGATGAAGCCGCCGGCCTGACCCATGGCCTTGGCCCGCCCGTTAGCCGCGAACGGAAAAACGCCTGTGCGACAGGCAACGCCCGCCGCCTTCAGTGCCTGCTCGGTCTTGCCGACCCAGGCAATCTCGGGATGGGTGTATATCACTGAAGGCACCACGTCGTAGTTCACTGTCGTTTCGCGTCCGGCAATGCGTTCAGCCACCATCACACCTTCTTCCATGCCCTTGTGCGCCAGCATTGGCCCGCGCACCAGGTCACCCACGGCGTAGACCTTGGGAAGATTCGTGCGGCACTGCTCATCGACATGCACGAAACCCCATTCGTCCAGCAACAGCCTGTTGTCGTCGGTGGCAATACCATCCGTGTTGGGCCGCCGGCCGACCGCAACGATGAGCCGGTCCACGTTTTCCTTGCGTTCACCTTCCTTGTCCTGGTAGCGAACCGTAACCGCGCCTTTTTCGACCTTGCTTTCCAGTACTCGCGAGCCAAGACGTATATCGAGCCCTTGCGCGGTGAATTGCTTGAGTGCTTCGCGCGCGATCTGCTCATCGGCCATGGACAGGAACGTTTCCTGCGCCTCGAGCAACACCACCTCGGCGCCGAGCCGGCGCCATACGCTGCCGAGCTCCAGACCGATCACACCGGCACCGATGATGCCCAAACGCTGCGGCACTTCCTGGAATTCGAGCGCCGCCTGCGAATCCACGATACGCTCGCCGTCGAAGGGCGCACTCTTGAGGTTGACCGGAGTCGAACCGCTCGCGAGGATCACGTACTCGGCCTCGATCTGCAGTTTGGACTTCCCGGAAACCTCCACATTATTGTTGGGTAAAAGTTTCCCGCGACCCGGAATCCAAGTCACGCCATTGGCCTTGAACAGCGTGGCGATGCCACGCGTGAGTTCGGACACCACCTTGTCTTTGTGTGTCAGCATGGCGGCCAGATCGACGGAAAGCCCCTTGAATTTGAGCCCGTGCATCGCGCCATAATCGCGCGCCTTAACAAAAAACTCGGAGGTTTCGAGCAGTGCCTTGGAGGGGATGCAGCCGGCGTTGAGACAGGTGCCACCGAGTGCAGGCTCGCCAACCGGGCTGCGCCAGTCGTCCACACAGGCCACTTTCAGGCCAAGCTGGGCCGCGCGAATAGCCGCCGTGTAACCTGCGGGTCCGGCACCGATAACAACAACATCGTAACGGTCAGCCATGGTCACACTTCCAGCAGCAGTCGCGCCGGGTCTTCCAGCAATTCCTTGATCATCACCAGAAACTGCACCGCCTCGCGCCCGTCCACCAGGCGATGGTCGTAGGAAAGCGCGAGATACATCATCGGCCGGATCACGACCTGGTCTTTCTCCGCCACGGGACGGTCCTGGATCTTGTGCATGCCCAGAATCGCGCTCTGCGGCGGATTCAGGATCGGGGTCGACATGAGCGAACCGAACACACCGCCATTGGTGATCGTGAAGGTCCCGCCGGTGATTTCTTCGAGTATGAGCTGCGCGTTCTGTGCGCGCTCACCGAAATCCCGGACGCGGGATTCGATTTCGGCCATGGTCAGGCGATCGGCGGCGCGCAACACCGGCACCACCAAGCCACGCGGCGAGCTGACCGCGATGCCGATGTCGTAGAAGCCGTGATACACGACCTCGTCGCCGTCGATCGAAGCATTGATCTCGGGAAAATGCCGCAGTGCCTCCACCGTGGCTTTCACGAAGAACGACATGAAACCAAGGCGCACGCCGTGCTCTTTCTCGAAGCGTTCGCGATGGCGCGCGCGCAGCTCCATCACCGGCTGCATGTTGACCTCATTGAAGGTCGTCAGGATCGCCGCGGTTTGCTGCGCTTCGACAAGCCGCTCGGCGATACGCTTGCGCAACCGCGTCATGGGTACACGCTTCTCAGGCCGCTCACCGGCTGGCGGGGACGACAGTACCGCGGATGCGGGAGCGGCCGGTTTTAGTTTGGGCGTGGGAGTCGCTGGCGCGGGCTCCGTGGCGTCGATCTGTTTCAGCACGTCTTCCTTGAGGATGCGTCCGCCTCGACCACTGCCCGACAGCTTACGCGCATCGAGTCCATGCTCCTGCATCAGCCGCTGCGCGGCGGGCATGGCGAGCGTCTTGGGTGCGGATTGCGCCCTCGGCTCCGCAACCGCGCCATCCCCTATGACAGGACGAACGAGCGAAGCAAGTAGGGTTTCCGAATCGGCGCTCTTCTCGAGTCGGCCCAACACCTCGCCCGATTTTACGGTGGCACCGACCGGAACCTTGATCTCAGCGAGTACCCCGTCAGCGGGCGCCGGGACCTCGAAAACAATCTTGTCGGTTTCAATCTCGGCCAGCGTTTCGTCGCGCTTGACCTCCTCGCCCGGTTGTTTGCGCCAAGCAAGGATAGTGCCTTCCGTAACCGATTCCGGAAAGACCGGAACCGTGATGTCAGTGGCCATGGTGTACTCCGAACGCCATCATGTGACCGGCCCCAGCGCCTCGTCCAACAGCGCATGCAGCTGGGCGATGTGGAGTTGATGGCTGCCAACAGCCGGCGCAGCGGAGGTCGGACGGCCGGCATATTCGAGTGTCGCGCCCTGCGGGATCGTGCGCCACAGGCGATGCTGGGTTTGGTACCAGACGCCCTGGTTGCGCGGTTCTTCCTGGCACCAGATGAAACGGCGCGCCGCGGAATAGCGCTGAAATGCCTGCTTCAATTCCTCCTCTGGAAACGGATAAAGCTGCTCGATACGCAGGATCGCGACATCGCGCCGCCCGAGCGCTTGGCGTCGCTCGGCCAGATCATAATAGACCTTGCCGCTGCACAGGACGATCTCCTTCACGGCAGCATCGTCGAGCGACTCGGTTTCGTACAGCACCGGGCGGAAACGCCCCTGGGTCAGGTCCTCAAGACTGCTCACCGAAGCACGGTGGCGCAGCAGGCTCTTCGGCGTCATGATCACCAGCGGCTTGCGGCATAGCCAGCACATCTGGCGCCGCAACAGATGAAAAAATTGCGCCGGTGTGGTCGGCACGCACACGAACATGTTCTGCTGCGCGCACAGCTGCAAATAGCGCTCGAGCCGACCCGAGGAATGTTCCGGACCCTGGCCTTCAAAGCCGTGCGGCAGAAACAACACGAGCCCGCAGAGGCGATTCCATTTCTGTTCGCCCGAACAGATGAACTGATCTATCACCACTTGTGCGTTATTGGCGAAATCGCCGAACTGCGCTTCCCAGATGGTGAGCGTTTTGGGATCGGCGGTCGCATAACCGTACTCGAAGGCCAGTACCGCCTCCTCCGACAGCAGCGAATTGATGACCAGAAAATTCGGCTGTCCCTCAAAAAGATTGCGCAACGGCACGTAGGCTGAGCCGTCCTTCTGGTTGAAGACCACCGCGTGGCGGTGAAAAAATGTCCCGCGACCGGAGTCCTGTCCCGACAGCCGTACGGCATAGCCGTCCTTGAGCAAGGTGGCATAGGCGAGGTTTTCAGAAAATCCCCAGTCCAGCGGCAAGGCGCCGGCCGCCATTTTGCGGCGCGCATCGTAAATCTTGGCTACTTGCGGATGCAGTTCCAGACCTTCTGGAACGTGCAGCATCCGCTCGGTCAGGGTACGGAGCGTCTCAAGGTGCACGCGTGTTTCGGTTCCGGGATCACAAGAACCGCTTACATAGGGGTTCCAGTCCGCGCCGTAGGCATACTCCGATTTTTCCCTGGCCAGGAGATGCGGCGCGATATTGGCGCCCGATTCCAGTCGTTGCTGATAATCCCGTGGCATACCGGCAGCCGCGTCTTCGGTGACGACCCCCGCCTGCACCAACCGTTTCGCGTAAAGCGCGCGCGCGGTGGGCAGCTCGTGGATGCGCTGATACATGATGGGTTGCGTTACCGTCGGTTCATCGGCTTCGGAATGACCATGGCGGCGGTAACAATAGAGGTCGATGATCACATCCTTGTGGAAGGTCAGGCGATAGTCGAGCGCGATTTGCGTGATGAACAGCACCGCCTCGGGATCGTCGCCGTTGACGTGAAAAATCGGCGCGCCGACGGCCTTGGCGATATCGGTGCAGTAAAGCGTGGAGCGCGCGTCCTGCTGGAGGCTCGTCGTAAATCCAATCTGGTTGTTGATCACGACGTGCACCGTGCCCTTGGTAGCGTAGCCCCGCGACTGTGACATGTTCAAGGTTTCCATTACCACGCCCTGGCCCGCGAAGGCGGCGTCACCGTGGATCACGACGGGCAACACCCTGTTGCCGCGTTTGTCACGACGACGCTCCTGGCGTGCGCGCACCGAGCCCTGTACCACGGGCCCGACGATTTCAAGGTGCGAGGGATTGAAGGCGAGTGCTACATGGAGATTACCACCCTCCGTGGCGATGTCAGAGGAATAACCCAGATGGTATTTCACATCGCCGGTACCGCCGTTGGATTGTACTTTTCCCTCGAATTCGCGGAACAATTCGGCCGGGCTTTTGCCGAGAATATTGATCAGCACGTTGAGCCGTCCGCGGTGCGCCATGCCAATGATCACTTCTTTCGTTCCGTTCACACCGGCGCGCTGGATCAATTCATCCAGCAAGGGAATCAGACTTTCGGCGCCTTCAAGCGAAAAGCGCTTCTGTCCCACGTATTTGGTGTGCAAGTAATGCTCCAGACCTTCGGCGGCGGTCAGTCGCTCGAGCAAGGCGCGGCGGGTTTCGGGGGAATAGCCCGGTGCACCGTGAACACTCTCGATGCCGCTTTGCAGCCAGCGCTTCTCCGCCGTGTCGGTGATGTGCATGTACTCGACGCCGATCGTGGCACCATACGTGGCACGCAACAGCGCCAGAATCTCGCGCAGCGTGGCCTGCCGGGGTCCGACGAGCGATCCGGTTTCGAATACCGCGTCGAGGTCAGTCTCGGAAAGTCCGTAGTAACGCAGATCGAGTTCCGGAATGGCCGGCGCCTCCCGCAGCCCGAGCGGATCGAGCCGCGCCGTCTGATGCGCGCGGTAACGGAAGGCATTGATTAGCTGCAGTACCTTCACCTGCTTGTGCGCGGATTCGACCGGCGCCACACGAGTGTCTTCACGGGGCACGGCGGCGGGGTACGATTGATGCGCCAGCCGCCGGAATTCTTCGCGTACCTCGGAATGGGAAACATCCCGCTCCACGCCATCGACACGCGGCAGGCTCTCGAAATAGCTGCGCCAGGCGGAAGCCACGGAGACAGGATCGCGCAGAAACCGTTCGTAAAGTTCCTCGAGATACGCGGCATTGCCGTCCGCCAGCGTCGAGGATCGCCAGCGGGCGCTCAGGCTTTGCTCCTTAGCGGTAATGTCGGTCTGCTTTCTATCCATGACGACGCGCAATGGCCGGGCAGCCGGGGTGCTGCCACTGACTACTCGGTATTAGCTTAGCAGGTCCATGCTCGCGGGCTGCACGTTATCGGGGCACAACCGGCAAGAATTGGCGCGAATCCCATGTGGGCAAGACGGATGGCCGGGCAGCCAAACCGCCCCACGCGATCAGGGTTTCGCCGGTTTTTTCTTGCGTTCCTTGGCGGCCTTGCCAATCAGATCGTCCAACAGCTTCAGCATCGCACCCTCGCCGCCGGCCATGGCAGTGGTGGTCAGATATTTTCCATCCACCACGATCGTGGGAACGGAATTGATGTTCAAATCTTGATTCAACTGTTTGGCCTTCTCCAGCCTCAAGCGCACTCCGAAGGAATTGAAGGCCTCGTCAAATTTCTTGCGATCCACACCCTGGCTCACGGCAAAACCGGTGATGGCCTTTTCGTCATTGAAAGCTGTCGGCTGCTCCTGCACTGTTTTGAAAAAAGCGCTGTGCAATTTATCCAGCACGCCCAGAGCCTCGAAGGTGTAATAGGCTTGGCCGTGAATCATCCAGCGCGGGGCCGTGCCGGGGGTGCGTACGAATTGTGCATTGGCCGGCATTTTCTTAACCCAGCTCGCCAGGGTCGGTTCCAGCACATAGCAATGCGGACAGCCGTACCAGAAAATTTCACGTACTTCGATCTTGTTGCCGGTCTCGACCGCCGCCGGAAAGGGCAGGACCATATAGTGTCGTCCTTCCTCAAATCCGGCGTGGACCAGCCCCGGAAGCAGAAACAGGGTCATCAAACAGCCGCCTAAAAATCGTTTCATTTATGGTTCTCCGAAGAATCGTAGGGTGAGCGTAAAAAAAACGGCCATGCTATGCAACTGGCGCCTTCTGCAATTGCTCGAGCAACCGGGCGTGAATGCCTCCGAAACCGCCGTTGCTCATGATCAAGATATGATCATCCGGTCGCGCCTCCTGCGATACTGTCTCGATGATTTCTTCCACCGTAGGATAGGCCTGTCCGCGGCCTTGCAAGGCGTTTGTCACCCGCTCCAGATTCCAGTTGAGGTCGGCGGGCCGCAGCATCCACACCTTATCAGCGTGCGCCAGCGAGCCGGCCAGTGTGTCACGGTGCACGCCCATGCGCATGGTGTTGGAGCGCAGTTCCAGCACCGCCAGGATGCGCGCGTTACCGACGCGTGCGCGCAGGGCCTCCAGCGTGGCCGTGATCGCGGTGGGGTGATGCGCGAAATCGTCATACACCGTGATGCCGCGAACCGCGCCGCGTACCTCGATCCGGCGCTTAACGTTACGGAATTTTGCCAGCGCCGCGATAGCGGTCTTGGCCGGCACTCCGGCGTGATGCGCTGCCGCCATAGCAGCCAGGGCATTGGCCATGTTATGGTTCCCGAACAAGTCCCACGATACTTCGCCCTGATCCTGCTTATTAAACAATACCCGGAAACGGCTGGCCTCGGGATTGTGTGCAATGGCTTGCCACCCATCCCCTCCCCCGAAATGCTCCACAGTGGTCCAACAACCCATGGTCAGCACATTGGACAAATTTTCATCTTTGGCGTTCACCGCCAACAGCCCCGATCCCGGCACGGTACGGACGAAATGATGAAACTGCAGGGTAATCGCAGCGAGGTCGGGAAAGATATCCGCATGATCGAATTCCAGATTGTTCAGAATGACAGTGCGTGAGCGGTAATGGACGAACTTCGAGCGCTTGTCGAAAAAGGCGGTGTCGTATTCGTCTGCTTCAATGACAAAAAACGGATCGTCACCCAGACGCGCTGAAACACCGAAGTTCTCCGGCACACCGCCAATCAGAAAGCCGGGCTTGAGTTTGGCGTGTTCTAGCATCCAGGCCAGCATGCCGGACGTGGTGGTCTTGCCATGTGTGCCGGCCACCGCGAGCACCCAGCGTCCATGCAAAACATTTTCCGCAATCCATTGCGCGCCGGAGGTGTAGCGAATACCGCGGTCCAGCACCGCCTCGACCAGTGCGTTGCCGCGCGACAGCGCGTTGCCGATGATCACCAGATCAGGCTTGGTGCTATCAAGATGTACCGCGTCGTAACCTTCCAACAGCCGGATGTCCTGTTCCTCAAGCTGCGTGCTCATGGGCGGATAAACTTTGGCGTCCGAGCCGGTCACGTCGTGACCGAGCTCGCGCGCGAGCAGCGCTACGCCACCCATGAAAGTCCCCCCGATACCGAGAATATGAATGCGCATTAATGAAAACCTACTTCGCTTCGCTCCGTTCGTCCTGCCATATGACTAGAAGCCCTACTCGCTATGCTCGTTCGTCTTGCCGTATGACGAGAAGACCTGCTTTCGCTCGCCCTGTCATTATCAGTTTGTCGCCGGTACCGGATTCATGAACAGGCCTGTCACACCTATCGAGAAAATCAGATAAAAAAGGCTCGCGGCCACGCCAGCCGCCAGGGTGATAGACAGGGCATGCCGCAATATGTGCCCGAATACCAACGTATACCACACCAGAAAGACCGCCCATACCCATTCCGGCTGAAATGCTTCGCGAGCAAGACCGGCGGCGCTCCAAGCCAACAGCGATAGCAGCGCACCACAACCGGCCAGCGCGGTGAGGGTCTGGGTCAGGCGATTTTCCAGTTGCCGCCACTGCAACACCAGATGTGTCACGGCGATAAGCAGCAGCGTGTCCACCGCCGCTGCCAACATGGCGTTTTCCAATGTGAGAACATCGAGCACACCCAGCACGCCCGCCGCCGCGTAGGCAACGAGCGCTCCCAGCATCCCGGCGCGCGAGACCGGTAGGTCCTGCGGGCTGACGCGCAACAAGCAGATACCGATCAAGATTTTCAGCATCATGCTTTCCCGATTTTATCTTTGTAACAAGATGAACAAGCGCAACGAGTAGGGCTTCTAGTCATATGATAGGACGAGCGATAGCAGGGATTCACTAATTGTCACCCGCGACTCGGGCGATGCGCCAACGGCCCTGAACATCTTTCTCGATCCGAACCAGAAACCGAACTTCACCGGTCATGGGCGTTCCGGGCTGCAGATAGGTGACTTTAATCATGACCGTACGGTGCGTGTCATCCGCCCGCCGAGTTTCGCCTTGTACAAACTTCAGCGACACGCCCTGAGCCTGCCGGACGCGAAGAAAATCCAGGCTGACACGGGCGGAGAGATCGTCGACCAGCGCTTCAGGATTTTGTTCCGGTGGAAGATTGGCAATTTCATGCAGCGGCTGGGTCTCCGCCGGGTTCGCCACCAAGGCCTCAATGAAATCACGCGCGCGATTTTCCGGCGTATTCCAGAAAGGATTGCAGGCGGCCAGGGCTGACACCAGCCATATCTCGGCGACCCATGTTATTTTCCGCATGCCCGCCTCATGCCCACGCCGGTTCATCGCCTAATGATAAACCAAAACCCGCGCCCCCGAGCTGCCGCAGTTGGGCAGAGGGCGGGAAATGCATACACTTCATTTAATGGCTAGCTGAATGCAGCGAAGCGGAGTAGGGCTTATGTCTTATGACAGGACGAACGCAGTAGGTCTTCCTTTATGACCGAATCACTGATCCAGAACTTGACGTCGCTCACACATTTGTGTGAGTCGCTGCGCGATCGCCCGTGGATAGCGCTGGACACGGAATTTATGCGCACACAGACTTATTATGCGCGCCTGTGCCTGACGCAAGTAGCGACTCCAGAAGTCATCGCCTGCGTGGATAACCTAGCGTTGCCGACCATCGAACCGCTGCTCGAAGTGATCTATTCACCGGGCGTACTCAAAGTCATCCACGCCGCCCGACAGGACCTCGAAGTATTCGCGGACATCCGCGGGACGCCACCCGCACCGGTGTTCGACACCCAAATCGCCGCCTCGCTGTGCGGTTACGATGACCAGATCGGCTACGGCGCGCTGGTAGAATCCATCACAGGTCACAAACTCCCCAAACTGCATACGCGCGCCGACTGGGAGACGCGTCCGCTACCGCCGGACCAGCTGCATTACGCCGAAGATGACGTGCACTACCTGCGTGACGTATATAAATTCCTGGCGCAAAAACTCGAGGGTCTCGAGCGGACCGATTGGCTTCGGGAAGAATGCGCCACACTCACCGACCCCGGGCTTTATCGAAACGAGCCGCGCGAGTCTTTCCGGCGGCTGAAGCAGGGCCAGTCACTGCCACCCGCCGCGCAGGTGATACTACGCGAGCTGGCGGCCTGGCGTGAACTGGCGGCACAGAGACACAACCTGCCGCGTGGCTGGGTCGTCTCCGATGTCGCACTGATAGAAACCGCCCTGGCCACTCCAACGACAGTGGAGACGCTCGGCCGCATCGCCGGTATGGGTGGATCGCCAGTGCGCAAATGGGGCGAGGAGATTTTGCAGGCCGTGCAGCACGGCCTGACAATGAAGCCCGAACGCCTGTGGGACGAGCCGCGGCGTCTTGACCGCCGGCAGCAGGCCTTGTATGAACAACTGCAAACGCGCGCGCGTGCTATCGCTGAGCAGAAAAAAATCAGTGCGGCCCTGCTGGCGCCGCGCCGCGAACTGCTGAAGCTCATCGCGGGCGACAGCTCCGGCAGCCTGGTGCACGGCTGGCGCCACGCGCTGATCGGCGAAGAGTTGTTGCAACTTTGCGGCGACCCGGTGACAACAATAACCACCTGAAAAATGAAACCCTACTCGCTCCGCTCGTTGGTCCTATCATTTGAAGAAGCCCTACTCCGCTTCGCTCCGTTCGTCCTGTCATTAGTTCTATGCCGCTGAAAAAAGAGATCGGCATTCTGTTTGGCATCGGTGTCGCGGCCGCAATCATTTTCGGACCGCTGTGGTGGCGTCCGGTTGTTCCTTGCGTAGCCGGCAACCTGACGGCACGTGCGCAGGCGCGAGTGCCTGACAACGTTAAGGAAATATACTTCGATGCCGGCAATATGCAGTTCGGTCTGGGCTCGGCCGCCATCGGCGGCTGGGAAGGCTTGGGTGATGCCATCGCCGCAGGTGGTTCGGTGTGGGTACGCACGACTCGCGCCGAATCGGCGAAATATTTCACAACGGTCAGCAATCGTTATTTTCAGTCCAACGGCTTTGTGTACATCCCGCTCGATCGCGAACATAAATCGAGCTTGCGTCTGGAGCAGACCACACCGTTGTTAGAACTATGGGAAACACTGGCAAATCAATATCCGGAAGGCGTGATATTCAGTGGGTACGTACAATTGGCGCCGTTACACCTCATTGCCATTGCGCGGCCGGCTATTGACGGACACCCGGTGCTTAAAAACGCGCCGTCCTATTACACGCGCCCGATGGAGTCGGCTCAAGAAGCATGGGCTTATGTCGTCGGCATCGCCGCCGCCAAATCTACAACCTCACGATCAGACCATGCCTGGTTGTCGTCTCTGTTAGCGGCCCGCCCTGACCGCGCCGGCAACGGCGCGGGATTGGCACATGTCTTATGGCTCAAATCGGTGCCCGATATGCAGCTGCCACCGGCACGCGATAACGTGCAAGCAGTAGGTCAGTTGGTCGTGGAGACGACTAAGGTAATCAAAGGCGAGTTCAGACTTTTTCCTGTGACACGCGCCGGTAGCTGTGATGACGAGGCCATCGTCCGTTATTGACCCGACGCGATTGTTCTTGAATGAAGGTTATGGCGATTGGTATTTTCCGGCCTTGGTGAAGACGCGGATGCGCCGGGTCAATAATAAAATCATTAATGATTTTCAATTATTAAGGCGACAAAATGGCTTCAGCCAAGGACTGAGGCAGAAATAAACCCTCGGAAGTGTTCAAGTTGATTCATGCCGCCTCAATAATCCAACGAACGCAACACCGGCTGCAATACATATATCTTCCCATGCTGGCGCATCGTCCCCGCCAAACGTTCGGCATTTTCACCAAAACCAAAAAACAGGTCAGCTCGCACCGGTCCGCGGATCGCACCGCCGGTATCCTGCGCAAAAACCAACCGCCGATATGGTCGAGCCTCGCCATTACCCGGCAGCGAAGTATCGAACCACACCGGACTGCCCAGCGGTATGAAACCAGGATCCACCGCGATGGAGCGCTCCGGCAACAGCGGCACGTTGAGCGCACCCACCGGACCCGAGGCGTCCGGTTCGCGCACGGTGAAAAAAACATAACTGGGATTGCTGTTCAGTACCGCCTGTGCCTTGTCCGGGTTGGCCTTGAGCCAGGCGTGAATCGCCGGCATGGTCGCTTCCTCGAGCTTGATAGCGCCGGAGTCGACGAGCGTGCGTCCGATCGCGACATAGGGATGGCCGTTCTGGTCAGCGTAACCGACATGCAGCATTTTCCCGTCCGGCAATTGAATACGGCCGGAACCCTGGATTTCGAGAAAGAACAACGCCACGGGATCGTCGACCCAGGCGAGTATGGCATTATCGGGTGGATGCTTGCCGTTGCTGATCTCGGCGCGCGAGTAATAGGGCACCACGCGGTTGCCGCCCAGCCGCCCGCGATAATGTTTGCCCTGCAATTCCGGGTAGAGGCCACCGAGATCCACCACCACCAGATCGTCCGGCGGTCCGTAGAGCGGGTAACGGAAGCGTTTGGTCTTGACTCTGCTCCCGTGCAGCAGCGGTTCGTAATAACCGGTGATGAGTCCATCGGCGACTCCGTTGCTGCCGGATACTTCGTGCGCAACGAAACGCGTTTCGAAAAAGGCCCGTGCCGTGTCATTGTCCGGGCTGGGAAATAACGCGGTATCGGCACACAGCTCGCTCCAGCGCGCGTCTCGAGTGGGCATTTTCTGGCAGCTATTCAGCAGCGCTGGCCATGCCTGTGCGAGGCTGTCGTCGCGCCAGCCCGGCAGCTCCGTCCAGGAAACCGGTTGGCCAACACCGGATATTCGGGACGGCGCGCTGATGCAGGAAGCCAGCAGGCAAACCACTCCGGCGATAACCAGTTTGTTAACTGTTTTTTTCACACGCGTAGTCAAGGCAAAATGAATTGTTTCAAACATGGCTTGATTTTCTAGCACGTCAAACCGCTTCGCGCCACTAAGCCGCTAAAGCTAAATATTGGAATCGCTCGACTCGTCTTTGTTCCCATGGTTGCTCGCCTTTATCGCCGCGGCGGCCCTGCTCTACTCTTCCGTCGGTCACGGCGGTGTCTCCGGCTATCTCGCCACCATGGCGCTTTCGGTGTATCGGCTTCCTTCATGAAACCAGCGGCGCTTACCATGAACATTGTGGTGGCGGGGCTGGTATTCGCACGCCTGTGGCTTGCGGGTTTTTTCAGCGCCCGGTTGTTCTGGCCGTTCGCGCCGGGTTCAATTTCACTCGCGTTTCTCGGCGGTACGATACAGTTGCATGAATCAGTACTTCGTGGCTATCGCCCTGCTCGTAGCCGCGTGGCGATTACTCCTTACCAGCCACGAACCACCAACACGTGATGCGCCACACCCAGCCGTGGCGCTGCCGGTGGGTGCCGGTCTCGGATTCGTCTCCGGTCTGACCGGCGTGGGCGGCGGGATTTTTCTGAGTCCGTTACTGCTGTTTCTGCGCTGGGTCAACATGCGCACGACCGCGCCGCGCGGCCTGCCGTGGATGATGCTGGCGGCGATAGGGCGTGCGACCGTGGGATCGGAACTCGCGGTAAGACGATTGGCGCCGGTACGGCTGCGTCAATTGCTCGGCGTAGTGCTGATCATCGCAGCGGTAAATATGATTCTCACCGCCTGAAATTTCTTCAAACGCCTGCCGCAACTTTGGGGGGCTCGGCAAATGGCACCTCACCTTCATACGGCTCGGCGAAACCGCATTCCTTGACCGGACATACCTTTTCAATCCCGCGGCGCTTGGTGGTCTTAATACTCAGGATCGGCCAGCCGCACTGCGGGCAAGGTTCCTTGACCGGCGGGTTCCATACGGCGTACTTGCAGTCGGGATAACGCGCGCAGGAATAGAACACCTTGCCATAGCGCGACTTGCGCTTGAGCATGGTCGCCTGCTTGCATTCCGGACATTCCACGCCGGTGTCCGCGGGTTTCTCGAGCGGCTCCATGTGCTTGCAGTTGGGATAATTGCTGCAACCGATGAAACGCCCGTAACGCCCGCGCTTGATGACCAGGTTCGATTCGCACTTCGGGCACTTACGGTCGGGCACGATCTCGGGTTCGTTCGAGGCGCCCACGGCGTCGTCGACGTTACGCGTATAGTTGCATTCGGGGTAACCGGTACAGCCGATGAAATAGCCGTTGCGTCCGAGACGCTTGGCCAGTTTCTTGCCACACTTGGGGCAGGCTTCCTCCATCATCTCCACGCCGGGGCGATCCACGGATTCTTTCTCCTTCACCTGATTTTTGAAATCCACCCAGAAATCCTGCAGCACCGGTTTCCACTCTTTTTCACCACGGGAGATGGCGTCGAGCTCATCCTCCATGCGCGCGGTAAAATCATAATCCACGTAATGGAAGAAATGCTCCGACAGGAACTTATTGACGACGCGCCCCACGTCGGTCGGCTTGAAACGGCGGTTATCGAGCGTGACGTATTCGCGACTTTCAAGAGTGTAAATGATCGAGGCATAGGTCGAAGGCCGGCCGATGCCGTAGGCTTCGAGCGCCTTGACCAGACTCGCTTCCGAGTAACGCGGTGGCGGTTCGGTGAAGTGCTGTTCGGGCCGAATCGCCTTTAACTCCACCATTTCGCCCTTTTCCATCGGCGGCAATAGCTTCTCGTCCTCGGTGGCACCCTCGGGCGCATCCTTCGGCTTGTCGTCGATGTCTTCCTGGTACACCGCCATGAAACCGGGTTTCACCACGGTCGAGCCGTTGGCGCGGAAGACATTGCCTTCACCTGCCGCCAGGTCCACGGTTACGGTATCGAGCACCGCCGGCACCATCTGGCACGCCATGGTGCGCTTCCAGATCAGTTCGTATAACCGCAGCTGATCGGGCTTCAGATGATCCTTGACCGTGTCCGGGTGGCGCGCCGCCGACGTCGGACGGATGGCCTCGTGCGCCTCCTGGGCATTCTTGGATTTGTTCTTGTAGGCGATCGGTTCGTCCGGGAGGTTGTCGGCGCCGTAGCGCTCCTTGATAGCCTCGCGGATCTCCGCCACCGCCTCGTTAGCCAAATTCACCGCGTCGGTACGCATGTAGCTGATGAGACCGACGACTTCGCCGTTACCCAGGTCCATGCCTTCGTAAAGTTGCTGCGCCGTGCGCATGGTGCGTTGGGCAGTGAAACCCAGTTTGCGCGAGGCCTCCTGCTGCAGGGTCGAGGTAGTGAAGGGTGGGGCCGGGTTGCGCCGGCGCTGTTTCTTATCGACCGAAAGGACTTCCAGTTTACCCTGGGCCTTGGCCTGCAGGGCGGCGTCAATTTCGGCGGCGCGCGCGCCGTTATCGACGGTGAATTGTTCAAGTTTTTCGCCGTTGAAATGGGTCAGCCGGGCAACGAAATCCTTGCCCTTGGTATTAAGGTCGGACTCGATTGTCCAGTACTCGCGCGCGATGAACTTCTCGATCTCCAGCTCGCGTTCGACAATCAGCCGTAGCGCTGGGCTCTGCACCCGCCCGGCCGACAGTCCGCGACGCACTTTTTTCCAGAGCAGCGGTGAAAGATTAAACCCCACCAGATAATCGAGCGCGCGCCGCGCTTGCTGCGCGTTAATGAGATTTTCGGACAGTTTGCGTGGCTGTTCGATGGCATGCTGGATGGCGCTCTTGGTGATCTCGTGAAATTCCACGCGATGCACCGGCTTGTCGTCCAGCACACTCTCTTTCTTCAGGATTTCATGCAAATGCCAGGAAATCGCCT
>JACXTT010006982.1_pt1 | contig 16012 bp, 9 predicted proteins | sample 9270951 | NCBI WGS metagenome assembly JACXTT01 (sample SAMN15532306, study PRJNA645909) | rock metagenome | isolation source: weathered quartz diorite | place: Puerto Rico | collected 2017-06-21 | reverse complement strand
TGGGCCGGATTAAGCGCGCCGGTTGCGACAAACAAATCCACAAACTGTTCGTCAAACTCAAATTCGCCGATTTCCAGCAAACGACGGTGGAATGCGTGGGCAATGTGCCCCTGATTGCACAGTACGACAAGCTGATGGAAACGGGTTATCAACGAGGCCAGCGCCCGGTGCGCCTGTTGGGTGTGGGCGTGCGCCTGGGCGAGGTGGAAAAACTGGACCAGTTGACCTTGTTTGATGACACGCTTTCCGCTGACCTGGACCTCGCCAGCGTGTAAAATACCGTTCCGCTTGAAATACTGAAACAAGGCAAAGAAACATGTGGTTTAAGAATCTCCAGATTTACCGCCTGCCCGCACCCTGGGCATTCACCCCAGAACAGCTCGAAAAAGCCCTCGATACCCAGCGCTTCACCCCGGCCAGCAGCAATGAATTGCAGCGCCAGGGTTGGGATTCGCCACGTGGCAATGGCATGCTGGTGCACACCGTGAACAAGCAGATGCTGATCCTGCTGGGGACGGAAAAAAAGCTGTTGCCAAGCTCGGTCATCAACCAGGTGGCCAAGGCCAAGGCGGCTGAACTGGAAGAAGCGCAAGGATTCCCGCCTGGTAAGAAAGCGATGAAGGAACTGAAGGAACGCGTGGCCGATGAATTGCTGCCCCGTGCCTTTTCGATCCGCAGCAATATCTTTACCTGGATTGATCCCGTCAATGGCTGGCTGGTCGTTGACGCGGCCAGCCCGGCCAAGGCCGACGACGTGATCAAATTGCTGCTCAAGGCGGTCGACCGCATGCCGCTGGAAAGCCTGCGCGTGCAACGCTCGCCCGTGGGCGTAATGACGGCATGGCTGGAGTCGGACGAGGCGCCGGTTGGCTTTACCGTCGACCAGGACACGGAACTGCGCGCCACCGGTGAAAGCCGTGCGGCCGTACGCTATGTGAAGCACACGCTGGAAGCCGATGATATCCGCCGCCACATCGCGGCGGGCAAGCAGTGCACGCGCCTGGCGATGACGTGGAACGACAAGATTTCCTTCGTGCTGACGGAAGCGCTGGCCATCAAGGGCGTCAAGCCACTGGACGTCATCAAAGAAAACGACGCCAGCACGCGCAATGATGAAGAGCGATTCGACAACGACATGCTGTTGATGACGGGCGAATTGGCCAAGCTGCTGGCTGATGTCGTCGAAGCCCTCGGCGGCGAAGCAGAAGCGTAACCACGTAGGGTGGGTAACTCGTTACCCACCGAAAGCTCGCCATCATGCAAGGGTGGGTAACAAGCCTAGGCGGCCCCGTCCCACCCTAGGAATGGTGAATCAAATGGCGTAGCCGCTCGGCTGCGCGCTGCTCCCCCAGTTGTTCCAACGCCACCTCCAACAATGCCACATGGCTGCCATGGCTGTCGCGCGTGGACGTCCATTGTGTGAAGTATTCGTGCACTGTGCGCCAGGGCGGAAAGTCCTTGGGCAGGCGGCGCCATGAGACCTCGTGCCTGAGCAGGAAGAGCACGGCGCAAAATACCTCATACAGGTCATGCTGGCGGGGCCGAGTCCGCTTGCGCGCGCTTTCCAGCAGAGCGCGGATGCTATCAAAGCGCTGGCGCGACACATCGCTGTCGTAGGCTTGCCTGGCCATGCATCCTCCTTGGCGTCCTTTCCCTTGGATGGACGGAGTCAGCACAGGTTCCCCAATTAAAGCGAGCTCAAGGCCGGGCAATTTGTGTCAAAATGCCCAATCCGATTTTCCAGCCAAACCGAATCCTGACCTGCCCATGAAAATCCTGATTGCTCCACTGCTGGCCACCGCCCTGGCCGCCCAAGCTGCCCAACCGGCAGGCGCCGAGCGCGGCGCTAACGCCGCCAGCGCCACCATCAACAGTGAAGACCTGATGCGCCATATGAAGGTGCTGGCCTCGGACGAGTTTGAAGGGCGCGGACTGGGCGGCAAGGGCGAGGCCCTGACCATCGATTACCTGCAGAAGCAGTTTTCCGCCATGGGCCTCAAGCCCGGCAATCCGGATGGCAGCTGGATCCAGAAGGTGCCGATGGTGGGCGTGAGCTCGGTGCCGACCTTTAGCTACAGCGCCGGCGGCAAAACGACCACGCTCAATTTCTCGGACGACTTCGTGGCCCGTTCATGGAAGCTGGAGCCGCAGGTGGATGTGGCGGCCGACCTGGTCTTCGTGGGCTACGGTGTCCAGGCACCCGAATACAAATGGGACGACTACAAGGGTGTGGACGTGCGCGGCAAGATCCTTGTCATGCTGATCAATGACCCGCCGGTACCGGATCCGAACAAGCCGAACCAGCTCGATCCGAAAGTCTTTGGCGGCAATGCCATGACCTATTACGGCCGCTGGACCTATAAATACGAGATCGCGGCCAAGCTCGGTGCAGCCGGCGCCCTGATCATCCATGAAACCAAGGAGGCCGCTTACCCCTGGGCCGTGGTGAAGACAGGCGGCGCAACGGAAGGCTTCATCATGAAGCCGGAAGGCGAAGACCCGAACAACCCCACCGTGCATGGCTGGCTCCACCTGGATGCAGCCAAGGCCATGCTGAAGGCGGCGGGGCTGGACTTTAACCAGCTCAAAGCCGCAGCAGCGATGCGCAACTTCAAGCCCGTGCCCCTGGGCCTGGCAGGCAAAGTGTCAGTACAAAATACCTGGCATGCGTTTGAGTCCAACAATGTGCTGGCCATGATAGAAGGTTCAGACGCCAAGCTGAAGAACGAGTACGTGATCTACAGCGCCCATTGGGACCACTTCGGCATCGATGAAAAACTGCCTGGCCCGCGCAACCGCCAGATCTACCACGGCGCGCAGGACAATGCTTCCGGCGTGGCTGCCTTGCTGGAGCTGGCCCAGGCCTACAAGGCCCTGCCGCAGGCGCCCAAGCGCAGTATCGTGTTCCTGGTGCCCACAGCCGAAGAACGCGGCCTGACGGGTTCGTATTACTACACCAGCCACCCGCTGTATCCGCTGGCCCAGACCCGCATCAATATCAATATGGACATGATGAATGTGCTGGGCAAGACACGCGACGTTGCCGTGTCTGGCTATGGCAAGTCCAATACCGATGAATGGGTGCAGCGCATCGCCAAGACACAGGGCCGCAAGGTGCATGCCGCCGATGCCGAAGCAGGCATGTACTTCCGCAGTGACCACTTCCCGTTTGCGAAAAAAGGCGTACCTGTGCTGTTCACGGAAGCCGGTGCTGACATCATCGGCAAGCCAGCCAGCTACAAGGCGGAGAAGCTGCTGGAGTACCAGACCCAGATCTATCACAAGGTCGTCGATGAGGTGAATCCGGATTGGGACTTGAGCGGTGCCGTTCAGGACACGCAATTGCTATTCCAGCTTGGCTACGATGTGGCGCAGGGCCGCTACACGCCGAACTGGAAAAAGGGCGCAGAGTTTTTCAACGCTGGCAAAGCCTTAATGAAAAAATAGCTTCTTAATTGATGACGCGCGCTGCCTGCCGCAAGGCGGCCGCGTATTCGCCGCCGATGCCCCAGGTGGCCAGCTTTTGGTCGATGCGCTGCATTTGGGTGCGGTTGCGCTGGTAGTAGGTGTCGCGCGATTCGGCCACTTCACGCAACAATACCCGTGCAAACTGTTCAATGCGCTCAGCGTCGTGCGGCGTGAAGTCGATCAGGCCATGCAGGTAGGTGGTGCCCCATTGCAGGCGCGTGGCCGGGCCGGTGGCACGCTTCCAGGCCTGTTCATACCAGCTCACCGCCGCCAACGGATTGCCCTGCTTCTTGGCGATCGTGGCGAGGTTGTGCATGAAGTAGAACGGTGCATGCGAGCGGTTCAATTCTGCCAGCAGCAAGGTCTCCGCTTCGGCCAGCAAGCCCGCATCGGACAGCAGGCCCGCCGCGGTATTGATGACGACGTGGCGCAGCGAAGGTTCATTGATGCTAGCGGCAGCCTTGGCGATGCGCTGGCGCGCCAGTTCGTTGAGCCCGGGGATCAGGGCGCCCATGCGCGACAGGCGCACCCGCGCACGCAAGGCGGCCAGCTGGTCGGCGACCGACAGGGTCTCGTCTTCTTCCAGCCTGGCCAGGGCTTTTTCCCACAGTACGCAAAGGCGCAGCCGTTCGTCGGTTTTGGGCTGGGTCAGGTAGCGCACCAGGTCGGCGGCGCACAGGGTCACCAGGTCGTGGTTGGCGCGCACCAGTTCAGGCTCGTTCAACGTCGCTTCCAGCTGCGCGATGGCGCCGAGGTCATCGACGACGTCGCTCTTTTCCAGCGCCGCGGCCTGCAAGGCGTGCCAGGACAGGCGGGTCGACGCGTCGGCCAGCGTGCACATGCGGGTCAGGCTGGCCAGGGCGGCTGCCGGGTCCAGGCTGCCCAGGGCCTGGCCTTCGTCGGTGTCCCAGGAGTAGTTGGCCAGCAGGCGCCATTCATCGTCGATCAGCACACGTTCGCCGGACAGGGCAGCCTTGACCGATTCGGCCACCGTGAATGGCGCGTGCAGGGCCATGCGCAACATGCGCACAAAGGTGTCGCCATCGAGCTCGCAGGGAAGGCGCGTGACTTCGGTGCCGTCGCTGCGGTAGACGATCAGGGTCGGGTAGCTGCGCACATGGAAGCGCTCGGCCAACTGCTGGGCGCCCACGTAGTCGCCATCGATATGCAGTGACACCATCGACGCGGCCAGCTCAATGAAGTCGGGCCGCGACAGGATGATGGCTTTGACGCGGTTGCAGGGTGGGCACCAGGCGGCGCCCCAATACAGGAAAAGCGGACGCTGCTGCGCCCGCGCCAGCGCGAAGGCTGTACTGAAGTCGCTTTTCCAGTCGATGGCCATGGGAGTGGTCAGCGGTCGCGCGCCAATGCCAGGAATTCCGTACGCAGTGCCAGGTTGGGTTGCAGTTCACCCAGCATGGCCGAGGTGATGGTTTCTTCGCCCGGCGTACGGATGCCGCGGCTTTCCATGCACAGGTGGCGGCACTTGACGACGACGCCCACGGCCTTCGGTTCCAGCACGTCCATCAGCGCTTCGGCGATCTGGATGGTCATGCGTTCCTGCACCTGCAGGCGCTTGGCAAAGCAGTCCACCAGGCGGGTCAGCTTGGACAGGCCGACGATTTTACCGGCAGGCAGGTAGCCGACCGTGGCGGTGCCAAAGAAGGGCGCCAGGTGGTGTTCGCAGTGGCTGTAGACGGGGATATTGCGCACGACAATCAGCTCGTTGTATTGCTCGGCGCCGTCTTCAAAGGCTTTCAGCAGGGCGGCGGGGTCCTGGCCGTAGCCGGAGGTCCAGTGGGTCCAGGCTTTGGCGACCCGGTGCGGGGTCTCTACCAGGCCGGGACGGTCGGGGTCTTCGCCTAGGCTGGCGAGCAGGCGGCGCCAGTCGTTCTCGGTGAATGTCTCTTTGGACATGGGCAAACCTTTACTTGATCATTTGCCGCCAGTATACAGTCTTTGGGGCCTATCCTGCGTCAAAAAGGCGGCCAGACCAGTTCTGGCGCGACGGATTGAGGTTCCGGAACAGGCTGGCAGCGCCACGGTGCTACACTGCGTTTTTTGAACACTCGACGCCCGCCATGCCACGATTCCTCAAAATTGCCGCGATTGCCCTCGGGAGCCTGCTGGGCTTGCTGTTGTTGGTGATCGCCGTCATCGCCGCCACCTTCAATCCGAACGACTATAAGGATACGGTGATCAAGCTGGTGCAGGAAAAGACGGGCCGCACCCTGGCCCTGCCTGGTGAACTGAAGCTGACCTTTTATCCACGCTTGGGCGCGCAGCTGGGCAAGGTGAGCCTGTCGGAGAAGGGGGCGCCGGCCGAGTTTGTCGGCGTCGACAGCGCCCACGTGTCGCTGGCCCTGTTGCCCCTGCTGGGCAGGAATGTGGTGGTGGACCGGGTCGATGTGGAGGGCCTGCGCGCCAATATCGTACGCAATGCCGATGGCACCCTGTCCTTCGATGACTTGCTGGCCAAGCCGGGCGCCGACAAGTCGCCTGCGGAAGGCGGCGGCGCCAAGGTCAAGTTCAACATCGACGGCATCTACGTCAAGAACGCCAATGTGCGCGTTGACGACCGCAAGGAAAACCGCAAGCTGGAATTGTCCGGCCTGCAGATGGAATCGGGCCCCATCACCAACAAGGTGGCCAGCAAACTGTCGCTGCAAACCCAAGTCGCAGCCGACAAGCCGGAGCTCAAGGCCGATGTCAGCATCAAGAGCGGCTTCAAACTCGATACGGACGCCAAGCGCCTGTCCTTGACGGGCTTGGACCTGGCCGTCAACGGCGCCATGAGCGCAGACGCGAAGCTGGCGCTGGGCTTGGCCGGTAATGTGGATGTGGACATGGCCCACGGCGACCTCGCTTCGTCCGGCATGAACTTGTCGCTCACCCAGTCGGCGGGCGGGCGCACCATCGAGGGCAAACTGGCCCTGCCTTCGTTCCGCAGCGCCGCAAAACAGCTCAAGCTGCCCGCCATGTCGCTGGCGCTGTCGATTGAAGACAGCAAGGCGCAGCTCAAGGCCAAGGGTTCCCTGTCCGGCAATGTCACCGTTGACCTTGATGCGATCCGCATCACTGCGCCGGACCTGGCGCTGGCGCTCGATGGCAGCAAGGGCGGGCGCGCCCTGGCCGCCAGGTTTGCGCTGGGCCTGGCCGTGGATGTGTCGAAGCAGGCCATCAATACGACGCTCAAGGGCAAGCTGGACGAAAGCAGCATCGACGCCCGGGTGGGCGTGCACAATTTTGCGGCACCCGCCATCGACTTCAACCTCGGCGTAGACAAGATCGATGCAGACCGCTACCGCACGGCTGCAGCGCCAGCACCAGCAGCCAGCGCCAAGGCCGGTGCGGCAGCGCCGGAAACGCCGATCGATTTGTCGGCCCTCAAAGGCTTGCAATTGACGGGCAGCGTCAAGGTGGGCAGCCTGCGCGCCAGCGGCCTGCAGATGTCGGCGCTGTCGGCCGACATCCGTTCCGGCGGCAGCCGTTTCGCGGTCAGCCCGATGTCGGCCAAACTGTATGGCGGCAGCCTCAATGGTGCGCTGAACCTGGAGTTCTCGGCCAGCGACAAGGCGCCCAATATCGCGCTCGACCAGACTTTGTCGAATATTGCGCTGGGTGACTTGCTCAAGGACCTGATGCAAAAAGCGCCGATCGATGGCAAGGGCGATGTGCAGCTGGCCGTGGCCACGCGCGGCGCCACCATCGGCGAGATGAAGCGCGCACTGGGCGGCAATGCCAAACTGCGCCTGGCGGACGGCGCCGTCAGCGGCTTCAACCTGGCCAAGATCGTGCGTGACGCCAAGGCCAAGCTCGATGTGTTCAAAGGCGGTTCCGGCGGCGGCACGGGAGCGGGCACGTCCAGCGTGCAGGACAAGACGGACTTCACCGAGCTGACGGCATCGTTCAAGATCGCCAATGGGGTGGCCCACAATGAGGACCTGGCGGCCAAGACGCCGTTGTTCCGTTTGGGCGGCGCAGGCGATATCGACATCGGCAAAGACAAGTTGGACTACCTGGCCAAGGCGACGGTGGTGGCAACCCTGCAGGGCCAGGGTGGGCCGGAGCTGGAGGCCTTGAAGGGCATTACCGTGCCGGTGCGCCTGTCGGGCCCCTTCACCGCCGTGGCCTGGCATATCGACTTCAAGTCCATGGTGGGCGACAGCGTCAAGCAAAAAGCCCAGGACAAAGTGAAGGATAAGGTCAAGGACGCCTTGAAGAACCTGTTCGGCAAATAGACCCACCATCGAAGCACGGCATTTCTTGATCTAGCTAAACATTGCCCCTTACCAGTCTTGCTAGCGTAGGCAGATCAACGCTCGCAGGGAGGACGCCATGTTCGGAAGCACCGTGCTGGAAGTGGCGATCGGCCTGACCTTTTGTTTTGCTTCGGTCTCGCTGATCGTCAGTACCCTGGTCGAAGGGCTCGCCTCGGTGTTCCGCCTGCGGGCCCGCACCTTGCTGTCGGGCGTCAAGACCATGCTCAACGACCCCCAGTTCGAGCAGCTGGCGCGCGCCATCTATTCCCATGCCCTGGTCAATCCCCATGATGACGGGCGTGCCAGCGATCCGCGCGACATGGAGTTCAAGCCTTCGTATATCGATGCCCACCACTTTGCCATTGCGCTGTCCGACAGCCTGGCCTCCATCCCCGGCGACTACGCCCAGTTGGGTCGCGACATTGAACAGGTCCAGGATCCGCAATTGCGCCGCGTGCTGACGGGGATCTACCAACGGGCCGGGGACGATGCGGCCCTGTTCCGCGAGGGCGTCGCCAGCTGGTTTGACAATGCCATGGAGCGCGTATCGGGCGCCTACAAGCGTCGTTCGCAGTTGATCGCCGTGCTGATCACCATGCTGCTGGCGATCCTGCTCAATATCGACGCCATCCACCTGTTCCGGACGCTGTGGCAGCATCCCACCCTGGCAGCCCATGTCGGCGTCATTCCGGCCTCGCTGGATATGCGCACCGTCAATGCGCTGTGGACCTTGCCGATTGGCTGGCAGAGTTTTCCGCCGGACTTCGATGGCGGCCTGCTGCTCAAATTTGCCGGCTGGTCGCTGACGGCGTCGTCAGCGCTGTTCGGCGCACCGTTCTGGTTTGACCTGTTGCAAAAACTGGTGCAGGTGCGTGGCACCGGCAACAAGCCGGGCGAATTGCGCCCGCCTGCGGAAGCCCAGCCGGAACGGGGCCGGGCCGGCTGGCATACTTAAGCGTTGGCGAAAGTGTTAAGGCTGCCGCGGCCGCCAGCTTGGCAGCGCAGGACACCAAGGGCCCGCTAGCGGGGCCGGTGGGCGTCCACCAGCAGGCTGGAGATCGACACCGAGGGGACGCGTTCCGGCCACTGGTCGCCGGGGCCGAACCAGCGCGCTTCGGCGATCTCGTTTTCATCAATGCGGATGTCGCCACTCAGGTAGTCGGCCGTAAAGGCGATCATCAGCGAATGGGGGAAAGGCCAGGCCTGGCTGTTGAAGTACTGCAGGTTGTGCACCTTCAGGCCCACTTCTTCAAACACCTCCCGGTGCACTGCCTCCTCGATCGACTCCCCCGCTTCCAGGAAGCCGGCCAGGGGGCTAAAGCGCTTGCTGGGTGACTGGGTGTGGAAGGCCAGCAGCACCTGGTCGCCCTTGCGGATCAGGACCATCATGGCCGGCGAGATGCGCGGATAGGCCAGGTGGCCGCAGGCGTCACAGTGCATGCAGCGCTCCTTGCTGCTCTGGCGCGTGGGGCTGCCGCAGGCGCCGCAGAAGCGGTGGGTGCGGGCCCAGTCGGCCACCTGCAGGGCGCGCCCCGCCACCCCCAGCAAGCCGTCGTCCATCTCACCAAACAGGGAACGCAGGCCGCGCCAACTGTAGCCGGCCGGGGCCTCCACCTCGCCTTCGACGCAGGCGCCCACACAGGACAGTCCATCGAGCCGGCCGAGCGCTTGCAGGGGCGTGATGGCCAGGCCAAGGGTGGAGCGGGGCAGGGCCAGGTCGGCCTCGCGCAGCAGCAGGCGGCCCTGGTGGAACAGGAAGTGCAGGGCATCTGGCGCATCGTCCAGGGCGCAGGAAGGGAGGAAATTGGCTGGGGTGTGCAGCATGGGAAGGTCCAGGGAAGGGAGGGCTGGCACGATGATACCGCGCCCGCGCCGGCCCTGCCAGACGGTACCCAAATCCAGAGATAGGCAGGTTTACCCTCGCTGTTCGGGCACTGGCTAGGGGAAGCCCTCACCTATAGTTGCTAGTGAGGAGAACCATCACATGTCATCCATCTTTTTCGTCATGACCACGTCCCAGATCGCGGCGCTGAATACCAGCCTGGTCGCGAGCCTGAGCACGTCTGATGTGATCCCCTTCATGACCACCTCCCAATTGAGCGTCATGGGCACGTCCCAGATCGCGGCGTTCACCACGGCACAGGCCAAGGCCTTTACCACGACGCAGATGGATGCGCTGACGACCAGCCAGCTGCTGGCCCTCGATACCAGCGATATCTCCGCCCTGCGCACCAGCGTCGTACAAGCCATGAACGACACCCAGCTGGGCGTCCTGTCGACGGCGCAAATGACGGCCCTGGGCACCAGCCAGGTGTTCGCCTTGGGCACCGACCAACTGCAGGTGTTTGGTACGTCCCAGATCATGGCCCTGACCAGCGGCCAGGTGGCCGGCCTGTCGACCCGCCATGTCGCCGCCCTGACCAGCAGCCAGCTGCAAGCGATTGATACCAGCGACATCGCTGCCATGGGCACCTCACAAATCGTCGCCCTCGACACCGAAGGCGCATCCGTGCTTGGCACCAGCCAGGTGGCAGCCCTCGGCACCAGCCAGGTTCGCACCCTGTCAACGTCCCAGATGCTCGAGCTGTCGCTCAGCCAGTTTGGCGCCCTGCAGAGCAACGACATTGCCGCCCTCAAAAGCAGCCAGGTGGTGGCCTTGTCGACCACCCAGGTGGCCGCCCTGTCGAGCAGCCAGGTGCGCGCGCTGGGCACAGGCTCGCTCAACCTGTTCGACACCAACCAATTTGGTGTGCTGGGCAGCACCCAGATCGGCGCGCTCTCCACCAGCCAGGTCATGAATATGACGACCACGGCCACGGCGGCGCTGACATCGACCCAGTTCAACACCCTCAATACCGCCACGCTGGCCGTGCTGCGTACCAGCCAGATCGGCGTGCTGGACAGCGACCTGGTCGCCAACCTGTCGACCAGCGCCATGCGCGCCCTGGCCTCCAGCCAGGTGTCGGCCCTGTCGACCAGCCAACTGGCCTTGCTCGGCAGCTCGCAACTAGCCGCCCTCGACAGCAGCGACCTGTATGCGCTGCGCACCAGCCAGATTGCTTCGCTGTCGACCTCGATGGTGGCCAGCTTCGGCACCAGCCAAATCGACGCGCTGCGTTCGAGCCAGGTCGCCGCACTCGACACCAACCAATTCGCCGTACTGGGCACCAGCGCCCTCGTCGCCCTGGGTACTTCGGGCATCGTCGGCCTGCGTTCGGCCCATCTGGCTACCCTGTCGGACAGCCAGATCGATGGCCTGGGCACCAGCCAACTGGCAGCCTTGCTGACCAGCCAGGTCAATGCCCTGACCACCAGCCAGATTGCCGGCCTCGATTCCACCCAGTTCAATGCCCTGCGCAGCGCGCAAGTGGCGGTGCTCGACAGCGGCCAACTGGTTGCGCTGTCTGACAGCACCATTGCTGGATTCCAAACCTCGGACCTGATTGCCCTGCGCACCAGCGCCCTGGGCGCCCTGTCTGCTTCGCAGTTCTCCCAGCTGGGCACATCCCAGTTTGCTGCCCTTGGAACGCGCCTGACACAAGCGCTGTCGACCAGCGAGATCTCGGGCCTGTCGACCAGCATGCTGGTGGCCATGACGACGTCGATGGCCAACGTGCTGACCACCGGCGTGGTGGCAACGTTGGACGCGACCCAATTTGGCGCGCTCGAGAGCAGTGACTTGCGCGCCTTGCGCACGGGCGCCATTGCCGCCCTCGGCACCAGCCTGTTGTATACCCTGGGCTCCACGCAGCTGCAATTGCTGACAACGGCCCAGGTGGCCGCGCTCACAGACGACCAAGTGGCCAGCGGCCTCGGTGATACCCAATTTGCCCTGCTGGGCACCAGCCAGGTAGCCGCCATGTCCGACGACCAGCTCGACACCTTGAGCTCGAGCCAGTTGTCGGCCATCGGCACCAGCCAGTTCAACGTGCTGCGCAGCTCGGTCATCGCCGGGCTGACAGCGACCCAGGTGCAGGAAGGCCTGTCGACCAGCCAAGTCAGCGCCCTCTCCAGCACCCAGCTGCGCGCCATGAGCGCAAGCCAGGTCGCCGCGTTTAGCACCAGCCATATCGGCGTATTGGGCACCAGCGCCCTCAATGCCATGACTTCGAGTCAGATGGCGGCGCTGACCTCGAGCCAGCTGCAAACCTTGGGCACGACCCAGGTTGCCAGCCTGTCTACCAGCGCCATATCTGTCCTGCGCAGCAACCAGATCAGCGACGGCCTGTCCACCAGCGCCATCGCTGCGCTGACGACGACCCAGGCGGCCGTGCTGGGTTCGACCCAGATTGCTTCCATGAGCGATGCGCAGGTGCTGAGCCTGGCAACGTCGACCTTCACTGCGTTGCGCACGGGCGCCATCGCCGCCCTGACGACCGCGCAGCTGGCCACCGCCATCAGCACCGCCGAGCTGGCAGCGCTGTCGACTTCGCAAGTGATGGCACTGACCACCATCCAGATCGCCAGCCTGGTCGACACCCAGATCCAGGCACTGGAAACGACCGACCTGGTCGCCATGCGTACCTCGCAATTCGCCGCCTTCAGCGTCGACCAGCTGCTGGCCATGACCTCGGCCCAGGTGGCCGCCCTGGGCAGCAACCAACTGCGCGCCCTGACCACCAATGCGCTGGCCAATGGCCTGGGCACCAGCCAGGTCGCTTCGCTGACCACCAGCCAGTTGCGCGCGTTGACCAGCGCGCAGATGGCCGCCTTGACCAATGACCAGCTGGCGGCGCTGGGCACGACTCAATTTGCCAGCCTGTCCACCAGCACGATCGCCGGCCTGACCGCCTCGCAGCTGGCACAGGGCATTTTGACCAGCCAGATTGAAGCACTGACGACCAGCCAGGTGGGCGCGATCCGCAATAGCCAGCTGGCCGGCCTGACGGCGGAACAGCTGGGTGCCATTGAAACGACTGACTTGGCTGCTATGCGCACCAGCCAGATTGCGGCGCTGTCCGAAACCCAGTTCTCTTACCTGAGCTCCAACCAGGTCCTGGCCCTGGGCACCTCGACCATCGCTGCCCTCACCGTGAGCCAGATCGCCTATGGCCTGACGGCGGACCAGTTGGCCGTCCTGCGTACCAGCCAGCTCTCCGCACTGACCACTTCGCAAGTGGCCTACGGCTTCAACGCCGACCTGGTGGCCGCGCTGACAACCAGCCAGATCGCCGCATTTGAAACGCGCGACCTGGCCGCCCTGGGTACAGCCCAACTGCAGGCGCTGAACGACACCCAGGTCAATGCGCTGTCAACGCGCCAGAGCGTGGCCCTGACGACCAGCCAGATCGCCAATATGACGCCGGGCCTGCTGGCGGTGTTCGGTACATCGCAGTTGTCGACGCTGCGTTCGAGCCAGATGACGGCCTTGACGGGCAGCCAGCTGGCCGCCCTGTCGACCAGCCAGATGACCTCTTTCACGTCGACCCAGATGTCGGCCCTGCGCACCAGCCAGATTTCGTCGATCGGCGCCACGCTGACCAGCGCCTTGCTGACGACCCAGCTCGACGGCCTGACCGCTGCCCAGATTGCATCGCTTGGCCTGGCCCAGATCGCCGCGCTCGACACCAACCAATTGACGTCCTTGTCGGCCACCCAGGTCGCCGCCCTGACCAATGCCCAGATTGGTGGCCTGACGGTGGGCCAGGTAGAAGTGCTGACGGCCCCCCAGCTGCAGGCGCTGACGGCCGGCCAGCTGGGTGCCTTCAGCGGTGACCAGATGGCCTCGCTGACGACGGCCCAGGTCCTTTTGCTGAGCAATACCCAGATCGCCGGCTTGAGCGCCACCCAGATCGCCGCACTGACCCTGCCGCAAATTAACAATATGAGCGCCAGCCAGCTGGGTTCGCTGAAAGTGAGCCAGATCGCCGCATTGACGGGCGACCAGCTGGGCGCCATGAGCCTGAGCCAGGTGGCCGCGCTGACTGTCACCCAAATGGCGGCCCTCGGCACCACCCAATTGACTTACCTGTCGAACGCCCAGACGGCCGCCTTGACCACCAGCCAGATTGGCGCCCTCAAGGCCAGCCAGATCGTGGCCCTGACGGTGGACCAGGTCGGCTCCCTGACCACCTCCCAGGTATCGGCCTTCAGCGGCACCCAGGTTGCCGCCCTGGGCAGCTTGCAACTGCTGGCCCTGAACCTGACCCAGCTCGACGCCCTGACTACGGCGCAGCTGGCCGGCCTGAAGCTGAGCCAGGTCGCGGCCCTGTCGCCGGCCCAGATCGCTGGCATCACCACCAGCCAGGCCCAGGGCCTGACCGCCAATGCGCTGGCGGCGCTGACCACCAGCCAGATCCAGGCCATGGAAACGAGCGACCTGGCGGCCCTGTCGATCACCCAGATCGCCGCCTTCACCGACGCCCAGGCCGCGGTGATGAGCACCAGCCAGACCATGGCCTTGAACGCCGGCTCCTCGCGCTATGCCACGCCATTGGTGCTGGACCTCGATGGAAACGGCATCACCACCCTGTCGGTCGACGACGGCGTCATCTTCGACCTGCTGGCCAACGGCCAGGCCCGCGCCACCGGCTGGGTCGGACCGCAGGATGCCCTGCTGGCGCTGGACCGCAATGGCAATGGCCGCATCGACGATGGCAGTGAATTATTCGGCAGCGCCACCCCGCTGCCAGGTGGCGGGCGCGCCACCGACGGCTTTGCCGCCCTGCGTGCCCTCGATAGCAATCATGACGGCGTCATCGACGCCCAGGACAGCGTCTACAGCCAATTGCGCTTGTGGGTGGACGCCAATTCAAACGGTATTAGTGAGGAAAACGAATTGCATACTCTCGACAGCATGGGCGTGAGCCGCCTGCAGGTGGACGCCAATCCGGTGGCCGTTAATAGCAATGGCAACTGGGTCGGTCTCGTGTCGGAATGGGAGCGCGCCGATGGCCAGCGCGCTTCGCTGGCCGACGTCTGGTTCGAGCAGGGTGCGCCGGCGCCGACCAGCAGCACCAGCCCGCAATTGGCCGGCCAGGTCGCCCACCTGGCGTCGCAGCTGGGCTGGGCCATCAACAGCAGCCGTGACAGCGGCATGGCCGCCATGAACCCGAGCGGCAGCCGCTGGACCATGCCTGGCCTGGCCGTGCCGCCGGATACGGCGTGGCTGGCGGTGGGCCGATGAATCCGGCGCAGCCAGGTGCGGCCCGCCCTTTGCCCCTTGCCAGAGGGCACGCATCCATCTACAGTGGCAGGGGTGAGCAAGCGCGCAACCTTCCTAACGACCCGAGCATGAACAAAAAAGCCCCTGCATCGAATCCCGCCGTCCAAGTGGCCGAAGTCAACCGCCTGGTCGCCGCCAATGAGTTGGACAAAGCCAGTGCACTGGCTGGCCAACTGTCTGGAGCAGGTGTGCTGCCGATCGTTGAACTGTTCACGGTGGCCCAGCGCCTGTGCGATGCAGGTCGCGCCCAGGAAGGCATTGCCCTGTACCGCCGCTGGCTGGCTGGCACCGTGTCGCCGCTGGCCTACGCCGTGTTGTTCAACCTGGCCGTCCTGATGGCCAACGAAAAGGACGATGCTGGCGCTGAAGAACTGTACCGCCGTTCCCTGCAGATCAAGCCGGACTTCCTCGAAGCCTACCTGAATCTGGCCACGCTGCGCGAACGCCGTGGTGACCCGCAGGAAGCGCTGACCCTGTGGAACCACGTCACGGGCATCGCCAGCCCCAAGGACGATGCGCAACGGCCCCACTATATCTCGGCCCTGAACAACCTGGGCCGCCTGCTGGAAATCCGCAAGCAATTCCCCGAAGCGGAAGACATGCTGACCCGCAGCCTGCTGGTCGATCCGGACCAGCCCAAGGTGCTGACCCACCTGATCCACCTGCGCCAGAAGCAGTGCAAGTGGCCGATCTATTCGCCCATTCCTGGCGTGTCGCACCAGGCGATGATCGACAATACGTCGGCGCTCGCCATGTTGTCGGCATCGGGCGACCCGGAAGTGCAGCACAATGCATCGCGCCGCTATGTCGAGGAAAAAGTCCTCAAGCCGACCGAACCGCTGGCACCCAAGTCGGGCTACCACCACGATCGCCTGCGCATTGGCTACCTGTCCTCGGACCTGCACTCGCATGCTGTGGCGATCCTGACGGCCGAACTGTATGAGCTGCATGACCGTTCGCGCGTGGAAGTGTTTGCCTTCTGCTGGACCCACGAAGATGGCTCGCCCCTGCGCGCCCGCGTGGTCAGCGCCGTGGACCACCTGGTGCGCATCGTCGACATGACCGACGAACAGGCCGCCCACGCCATCCGCGCTGCTGAAATCGACATCCTGATCGA
>JACXTT010006981.1_pt1 | contig 16014 bp, 14 predicted proteins | sample 9270951 | NCBI WGS metagenome assembly JACXTT01 (sample SAMN15532306, study PRJNA645909) | rock metagenome | isolation source: weathered quartz diorite | place: Puerto Rico | collected 2017-06-21 | reverse complement strand
CGGTGATGGTGATCGGCTTGCCGCTCAGGACCTGCTCGACGAACAGCGGAATGACCGAGCCGCGCGAGGCCATCACGTTGCCGTAGCGGGTGCCGCAGATGACGGTTTTCGAATCGCTCAGGCCGCGCGACTTGGCGACCATGACCTTTTCCATCATCGCCTTGGAAATGCCCATCGCGTTGATCGGATAGGCGGCCTTGTCGGTGCTCAGGCACACCACGCGCCGCACGCCGTTCTGGATCGCCGCCTCGAGCAGGTTGTCGGTGCCCATGATGTTGGTCTTGACCGCTTCCATCGGGTGGAATTCGCAGGACGGCACCTGCTTGAGCGCCGCCGCGTGGAAGATGAAGTCGACCCCGCGGGTGGCGTTGAGCACGCTGGAGAAATCGCGCACGTCGCCGATGTAGAACTTCAGCTTCGGATGGTGGTACTTCTTGCGCATGTCGTCCTGCTTCTTCTCGTCGCGGCTGAAGATGCGGATTTCCGCAATGCCGGTGTCGAGGAAGCGTTTCAGAACCGCGTTGCCAAACGAACCGGTGCCCCCGGTAATAAGCAGCACTTTGCCTTCAAACATATGATTCCTTATTTTTCGTTAACTGTTGCGAGATTCAAACCGAGGGCGCGCGAGACCAGCTCGTCGCGCTGCGCCAGGGTCGGGTAATTAATCAGGACCGCCTTGTAGACGCCCTTGAAGACAAACAGGCTGCCGGCCGATGCGCCGATCACGCCGCAGGCGCCGACCAGCTTTTCGATATCCTGCAGCGATCCGGCGCCGCCCAGCACGGTAATCGGAATGCCGACCGCCTCGCGCAGCTTTTGCGCCAGCGCCAGGTCGTAGCCCTTCATCTGGCCGTCCTGGTCGATCGAATTGAGGACGATTTCGCCGGCGCCCAGCGCCTCGAACTGGCGCGCCAGCTCGATCGGATTGCGCCTGGTGTTCTTGCGGCCATTGTGCACGTACACGTCGTACTCTTTGCTCAACATGCGCTTCTTGACATCGAGCACCACGACCACGCTCTGGCGCCCCACTTCGTCGGCAATCTGCGCGACCAGTTCAGGATTGTCCACCGCGGCCGAGCTGATCGCAATCTTTTCCACGCCCAGGCTGATGATGTGTTTGGCCTGCGCCACAGTGCGGATGCCGCCGCCGTAGCACAAGGGCATGCGGCACTCGGCCGCCAGGTCGGAAATGAGCTGGTAGTCCGGCTCGGCGCCGTTGACCGAGGCGTCGATGTCGAGCACGATCAGTTCGTCGGACTCTTTTTCATTGAAGATCTTGACTGCGTTGATCGGGTCGCCGACATACTTCGGCGCCTTGAACGAGACCGTTTTCACCAGGCCTTTTTCATGGACCAGCAGGCAGGGAATGATCCTGGGTCTGAGCATCTTATAACTCCGCGAAATTTTTCAGCAGCAAAGCGCCGAAGTGATGGCTTTTCTCCGGGTGGAACTGGACGCCGTGGACGTTGCCCGAACTGACGGCGCAGCCGAAGTTCAGGCCGTAGGTCGCGCGCGCGCTCACATGGGCCGGATCGCTGCTGTCGAAGAAGAAGGAATGCAGGAAATAGAAGCGCGCGTCCGCTTCGAGCCCGGCAAACAGCGCCGAGCCCGGCGCCGGCGCCACGTCGTTCCAGCCCATGTGCGGCAAGGGCAGTTCGGCCGATGCCGGCGCCGAGCGGAACGAGCGCACCCGTCCCGGAATCCAGCCCAGGCCCGGCAGCTTTCCCTCGTCGCTGGCGCTGGCCAGGATCTGCATGCCGACGCAGATGCCCAGTACCGGCACCTTCTGCTGCACCACCAGGTCCTCGAGCACAGGCCGCATGCCCGAACCGTCGAGCAATTCCATCGCCTTGTCGAAGGCGCCCACGCCCGGCAGGATGATCTTGGTGGCGCCGGCCAGCTCGGCGGCCGATTTGGCCCGCGTCGCCTCGAAGCCGAGGCGCTTGTACATGTTGGCGAAGGCCTGGACGTTGCCCAGTCCGTAGTCGACGATATGGATCATCGGAAGAACCTCTTTTCGATGCCCAGCAGGCGCAGCACGTTGGTGCCGGCGCCGATCAGCCAGCGCTTGTTGCGGTAGTCGCGGTAGGTCTTGTTCTCGCCGTCGAAGATCGCCTGCAGTTCGGCCACGGTCAGGCCGAGCTTGCTGGCGACGAACTCGAACTCCTGCTTGAGGAAGTGTTCATCCATCTCGGGATGGGAGATGCGCTCGAGCGCGGCCTCGCGGGTCATCTGCCCGGTCATGATGAGGCTGGAGAAATGGGCGCGGCGCTTCTGGAAGCCGAACTTGCGCGGCAGCCAGTAGTCCTCGTAGAAACGGGTGAAGCGCGACTCGTGGTGCTTGTGCTGGAAGCGCTTCCAGCCGAACAGGCGCTCGAGCTCGTCCTCGGCATCCTTCTTCACGAACGGCACCATGTTGAGGGGCTTGGCCACTTCCATGCCCAGCACGTACTGGTAGTAGCCCTTGTAGACGAGGATGTCGAGCAGCGGGAAGGTGTTCAGCGGACGCTTGCCGAACTTGCGGTGGATATCGCCGAACAGGGTCTTGTCGATGCCGAGGTAGCCGCCCCACGCTTCGGGCTCGCGGCAGCACTCGGTCGAATAGTTCGAGCCGGTGATGACGTACTTGATCTTGTGCTTGCGCGCGAACTTGTAGAGCGAAGAGAAGAACGACGCGTCCTGCGGCAGGTCCTGGTCGGGAATCTGCGACTTCAGGAAAGCGACCTGCAGGTCCTTCATCTCCTGCCAGTTGACCACCTCGGTGTACAGGTCCAGCCCGAGGCCGTCGACCAGCTTTTCGATATTGCCGACGGCCTGGTCGGTGTTCCAGCCGGCGTCGACGTGAAACAGCAGCGGGCGCAGGCCCATCTTCTCCTTGGCGATATAGGCCGCGTAGGAGCTGTCCAGGCCGCCGGAGAGGCCGATGATGCAGTCGAAGTCCTTGCCCTTGCCGTCCGCCCGGATCTTTTCCGCCAGCTCGGCCAGCGCGCTGGCGCCGCGCTCGTCGGTGTGCCAGTTCGGCGCGATCGTGGCGTCGAAATTGTTGCAGTAGTCGCACTGGCCGTTGCTGTCGAACTGTATGCCAGGATCGGAGGTGTCCATAATGCAGCGACAGCACATCTGGTATTTGGTGTCCAGGTTCATATCCACTCTAGTATTAAGTTAATTTTTTGGCTTGGAGGGCGTAATCCAGCAGGGTTGCGGCAATCTTGGCCGATTGCGCAGACATGGATTCGAGCTCGGATTGCGGGATGTGCGCGGCAGACGTGAGCGCATCGTATAGACTTTGATTGGTACTGACAAGCCAGCCATTCGAGGAAATCAGGGCCCGGTGGCTGATGACATCGGCCACCACCACCGGCTTGCGGCAGCACAGCGCCATCTGCATCGTGGCCGATTGCGAGCCCGGCTGCACATACACATCGGCGCCGATCAGCAGGCTCGTCAGGCCGGCCGTGTCGAGCCATCCGAGCTGGCTGATCCTCGGGTCGGCGCGCACCAGTTCCTCGGCCTCGTCCTTGATATCGTCCATGAACACGCCCGCCAGCACCAGCCGCACGTCGGGGTCCGGCAGCGCGCTGAACGCCCGCAGCGAGTCGAGCAGGCGCTTGGCCGTGTCGAACTTGCCGCTCTGGACGAAGATGCGCAGCTCGTCGCCCCACTGGTACTTCGCGCGGGTGTCGCGCCGGATCTGCCGGTACTGTTCGTCGGTGACGACCTTGCCGCCCAGGGGCAGGAACTTTGCCTTGTCCTCCGGGCAGCCGTAAAAGTCGCGCACGAACATTTCCGTCTCCTTGGAAATGCAGGAGACGCTGCGGATGGCCGGCAGCGACAGCTGGAAGATGGTGCGGTAGAACAGGTAATGCAGCAGCCACTTGGAGACGATGCCGCGCGCGCTGTTGTTGAAGTCTTCGTGCGAATCGGCATGCAGCCGCGTGCCGGGGTGGCGCGCGGCGTAGCGCGCCACTTCCAGCAGCGCGTACGAGCACAACCCGTGAAAGACGATCACGTCCGGCGCGAACGCGCGCAGGCGCTCGGCCAGTCCCGCATAGCTGCGCAGTTTTTGCGCCAGCCGCGGCATGCCGGCGAAGCGGTAAGGCAGGCGCTCGACCATGGCGCCGTCGCTGCCCATGTACGAGGAAGGCGCGACATAGGTCAGCTTGCCGTTGGCGCCGAAGGTCTCGGTGGACGCCAGCACGCGCACGTCGTGGCCGGCGCGCACGTGCTCGGCCACCAGCATGTTCTCCTGGTAGGCGTAGCCATCGATGTAAAAGCACGACAGGCACAAATGTAGAATCTTCATAACTTCCCGATCGCTTCGATAAAGGCGCCTGGCTGGGTAATCAGGGGCGCCAGCGTCGCGAGCGTGCGGTCGTCGCGGGTCCACCACTGCGCCGCCGACAAGGCCTCGCGCACGGGTTCCTCGAACCGGAACCGGATCAGGCGCGCCGGGTTGCCGGCCACGATCGCGTAGTCGGGGACATCCCTGGTCACCACGGCGCCCATGCCGACCACCGCGCCGTTGCCGATGCGCGTGCCGGCCTTGATGAACGCGCCCTCGCCTATCCACACATCGGCGCCGATCGTGGTGCGGGTGTCGGGCAGGTAGTCGAACTTCGCCAGCTTGGTCTTGACGCTGTCCTTGTGCGACAGGAACACGGGCGACATCGACACGAAGTGCATGGGATGGGCGACGCCGCCGACCGTGACCCGGCTGCCGATCGACACGAAGGGGCCGATATCGGCGTTCACGATGGTGCAGTCGTAGCCGCAGAACGAATGGCGGTCCATGCGCGAATTGACCAGCGCCGAACCCGCCTCCACCTTGGCGTCGCGATGCACGTGCGAGCGCCGCAGGGAACGCCCCCTGGCGATCTTGGTGAATTTGCACCACACGTGCGATATCAACGAAAGCATCTTCTCACTACCCTTCTGTCCTGCACAGCTCGAAAAAGAAAACCAGCATTCTATCGCTCATCGGTATTTACATCCGCGCCGATGGCGAACACGGAGATCGTGGCCAGCATCAGCCAGAAATAGGTGTACCCGCTCAGGTGGCTCTGGATAATGCCCAGCAAGGGCAAGATCAGCACCGTCACGTTCACCAGGCGGCGCCACACCGGCTGGCCGCTGCGGTTGTTCGTCACCAGCAGGCGAACCAGGAACCATGCGAACAGCAACAAGCCGGCCACGCCGAAATTCAGGGCCCACTCCAGCAATAAATTATGCGGATTGGGAATCACGATGGCCCGGTTGGTCGCCAGGTAGCTGCTGCTCGCTCCGGCGCCCACGCCCATGCCGGCGCTGTCGAGGAAACCGGTCAGACCCGCCTTCATGATCGCCAGGCGCCCTTCGTCGGTTTCCAGGTCGTTCGAAAAGTCACTGAATTTCAGTTGCAGATACGTCAGCAGCAGATTGTTTTCCGACGTCGCCAGCACCATGCCCGCAACGACCAGGACGATCAGCGCGATGAAAAACAGGGAGCGCGGACGCAGCGGCCACAGAAAACGGATCAGCAGCGCTGCGAACAATCCCATGATCGCGCCGCGGCTCGAATTGATCACGACCACCAGGGTCAGCATGGCGATGACGCCCACCTGGAAGGCCTTCGCGCCGCGGCCCGGCGGATCGGCGCGCTCGCGCAGGTAGAAGCAGGCGCCGAGCACGCACAGGACCAGGTACAGCGAAAAGTCGTTGTAGTTGCCATGCAGGCCGGAGGCGAAAGGCAGCAGGTCGACGATCCCGCCGCCGCCGCGCTCCTCGAATCCCAGCGCGAAGTGATTCCCCGTCAGCAGTTCGTAGAAGGCCAGCGGCAGCACCGCGGCGCCGGCCAGCAGCCAGGCGCGCGGCAGGATGCGCTGCAAGGTCCCTACTTCGTCCGGCGTCAGCAATCCCACCATCAGCAGCGGCAGAATATTAACCGAAGTGACGCCGATGTACTGCAGCGTGGTCACCGGATCGATGCTCCAGGCCAGCGAAGCGACGCTGAGGATCATCAGCAGCGCCGCGAAGATCACCACCTCCAGCTGGAACCTGGTCTTGGCCTGGAACAGGCGCAGCAGCGCGAACGGCAGCAGCAGGATGATGAACAGGCGGCTGACCTGGACACTGCCGCCGATGCCGCCGCAAGCCAGCGCCACGACCGCGGCGAAGATCAGCCACGGTATATAGGATGGGCGCCCTGTCACGGCAGGGGTGGCGAGCTTATTGGTCAGCATTGGCAATCGCCACGTCCTGGGTTGATTTCTTCCCGGCGCCTCTGAACAGCCCATAGACACGCACGCACACGGGACGGAAGGTCGCAAAGTAATAGACGATCGCCAACACCAGCAACAGCTCGGCTTGCAGGCGGTAGCCCAGGCTGAACATCACGCCGGCGGCCGCCATGACCGCCACCATCGCATAATGATGGGCGCCCACCACGCGCTGCCACCCTTTGGTCGACAATTCGCAGTTCAGCACCAGGGTCACGACAAACGCGCCCAATACCGAGAGCAAGGCGCCGAGCGCACCGTAATAGCGGCTGGCGATCGACGACAGGCCGATGCTGATCGCCGCGCCGCCCAGGGAGATGGTCATCGACGTCAGGCTCATGCGTTTGACGCCGATGCCGAAACTGCCGACGATCGAGATCAGGTACAGCAGGTTCCAGACGATCACCAGGATCAGGAGCCGCGGCACACCGTCGTATTTACCCGGGAACAGCAGCACCAGGTAAGGCGCCACCAGCATGCTGCACAACAAAATGAGCAGGCAGCCCATCGTCACCAGCGTGGCGATATCCCCGTACAGCGATGGATCGCCGCGCTGCGCATGCCAGCGATAGGCAAACGGCGACCACAGCGTGGAAAAAATGGACTGGATGACCGCCAGGCCGCCGCCGATCGAAATGGCCAGCGACGTGGTGACCACTTCGCGCGAGTCGCCATGCGCGCCGACGATGTAGATCGCCGAAGCCGAAATGGCGTAATAGGCAAACGCGCCCGGCACCAGCGGCATGCTGAATTTCAGCAGAGCGGCCGCGCTGGGCAGCGCATTGCCTTTTTTCGCGCCGGCTTCCGCCTCCAGCGACCGGCCGATACGGCGCGACATGCAGATCTCGTACACCAGCGCCGCCGCGGCGCTGGCGGCGAAAATGCCGACCACCACGTCGTAACTGAGGGCGATCAGGGAGTGGCTGAAGATCAGTCCGATGATCGCCAGCTGCAGTACCTTCGGCGTCACGATGTCGATGGCGTAGGCGACGCCGTTGCCGGACATGCGGATGAAGGAGGCGTACATCCGGTTCAGCAGCAACAGCACGCAGGCGGCCGCCATGGCCGGCGTGATCGAGGCGCTCGCCAGGCCGCCCACGTTGAACTTGATGACCACCAGCGCGATCAGCCCGACCGGAACGGCGAGCAGTACGAGCTTGAGCACCGCCCCGAGCAACCTGGCGGGACTGGCCGCCTCATGAAACTCGCGCGCCAGGGCCTGGTCCAGGCCGAGGCTGACGATCAGTGTGAAAAAATTCACGTTGGTCTGGAACATGGCGAATTTCGCCATATCCGATTCGGCCAGCCACCATGACAGCAGCGGGGTGAATACAAACCCGAATGCGCTCACGATAATTGGCGCTATCGTGAACGCGATGACTGACTTCTTGTCCATCGGAACCTTATGTCTTTCCGGCTTGCCGCATTTGCCGCGACCACCGCAGCAGCCGCAGCGCCGACGTGTGGCAGCGGTCCACGGCAAGCGCCAGCGCCGCCAGGCATTTTTCGCCGGCGTTGCTGGTGCGCCGCCAGATCGCCTGCTTCAGTTCCGACGCCACCCAGGCATGCGCCAGCGGGCATCCCATGCGGAACATGCGCAGGCTCAGATACAGCAGGCCCAGCGACTTGCTGCCCTTGCCCAGCGCGGCGATTTCGGCGTCGCTCAACTGCTGCAGGCAGCGCAGCCGGAACTGGTCGTTCTCGATCAGCACCCGGTCGTGCAGGCGCACCCCGGTTTGATTGCCGTGCACGCGGCCGGTGGCCAGCGCATCGTCCAGATAGCGGAAGGGGAAATGTTCCGCCATCCGGAACCACAGATCGTAGTCCTGGGCCACCCGCAGCGTTTCGCTGAACAGGCCGGCCCGCTCGAACGCTTGCCGCGGGATCAGCAACGAGCAGCCGTGGATCTGGTTGCCGGCCACAATCTCCCTGCCGCGAAACTCCAGGTCGGTGCGCGGCGTGTGGCGCGTCAGCGAAGTGGTCTGGGTCGCTTCGAACAGGTCGTAGTGGCTGGAATACACCACCACCTGCGGGAAGCCCAGGCCGGCCAGGAAGTTGATCTGCGCCTCGATCTTGTGCGGCGCATACAGGTCGTCATGGCTCAGCCAGGAAAAATACTCGCCGCGCATTTCGCCGATGCCCAGGTTGAGCGCGGTGGCGACGCCGCCGTTTTCTTTTTTGATGTACCTGACGCGGCCGGCGTACTGCGCCACCACCGCATCGGTCGCGCCGTTGTCGGTGGAACCGTCATTGATGACCAGGATCTCGACGTTGCCATAGGTCTGAGCCAGCGCCGAATCAATGGCCTGGGCAACGTAATTGGCCCCGTTATAGACGGGAATGACAATACTAACGAGCGGTGTTCTGTTCATCTCACATATCTCTGGTGCGGTACGCCGGCGCGGCGCCAGTCTCCTGGCCGAGCGATTCCCGGTAAATCTGCAGCAAGCGCGCGCACACCGAGCGCTGGCTGAATTGTTCGATGCAGGCGGCGCGAATCTGCCGGCCGCTGTAAAACCCCGATGCCAGCCGTTCGCGCATCGTGCCCAGCGCCTGCGCCACCGCCTCGACATTTCCGGCTTCGGCCAGGATGCCGTTGTCCGCCGTGACGATATCGTCGGTGCCGCCGCAGCGCGTGGACACCACCGGCAATCCCTTCGCCAGCGCCTCGGTGACCACCACCCCGAACGTTTCGTGATCGCTGGTCAGCACAAAGCAGTCGGCTTCCCCGAGCAGCTCGGCGACCCGGCTCTTGTCCTGCATGCCGAACAGGCGTACCGACGAACCCATGCCAAGCGCGGCAATCCTTTGCTCGATCGCCTGGCGCTGCGGGCCGTCGCCGACGATGTGCAGCTTGCACCCGCTGTCCTTGCCGAAGGCCAGGTGGAACGCATCGATCAGGATGTCGTGGCGCTTGCCCGGGTTGAGCAGCGCGACATTGATGAACGTTGCGCCGCGCTTGCCGGCGGACTCCTTCACCGCTCCGGCCAAAAATCGCCCGTCCACCGCGTTTGGCAGGACATAAGTCCGGCCCAGTTCGAGGTCCTGGCGCAGGTGCGACAGCAAGGCGGCCGACACGCTGATCAGCGCCCGTGCGTTCTTCGCCGCCGCACGCGCCGGCCCCATCTCGTAAGGCGTCACTTCGTGCCGGTGCCAGCGGCTCAGGTGCTCGGTCACCACATACGGAATCCCGCTGCTGCGCGAGATACGGTCGGCCAGGATGCCCGCCCTGAGCAGGCAGTGCGCATGGATGATATCCGGCTTGCCGAAGCGCGCGCAGTATTCGTCGAACAGCCGCATGCCCACATCGATCCACCTGGGCAGGATCAGGCGTTCGAGCCGCGGCGTCCAGTTGATGTAGGTGTAGCGCAGCACCGGCAATCCATCGGCCGTCGCGCACGCGAACCCGCCGCGCCAGTGCGCGCGCGCGTGGCGAACCGAGCGCATGTCCGGATAGATCATCCCGGCCTGCTCGCCGAGCGCCTGCACGCCGGCCGCTTGCGTTTCGAAAAACGCGCCGCTCGGGTCGCCCGGGTATTGGGCATACCAGGACGGGATCACCAGGACATGCATTGCCTAGCCGGCCAGTCGGGCCAGCTGGCGCACCACTTCCTGCTGATCGGATTTCGCGATATCGGCGCTCATCGGCAAGCTCATCACGCGCTTGCCCATCGCTTCGGCGACCGGGAAACTTGGCTGCGCGGGATCGGCATACGCCGGCTGCAGGTGCATCGGGATCGGATAGTGCACCGCGGTCGGAATGCCGGCCTCTTTCAGCCCTTCCTGGATGCGCTCGCGATGGTCCACCTTGACGGTGTACTGGCCGCACACGCAATCGCGGTCGTCCTTCGTCGCGATCAGCTCGACGCCGGCGCCGCACTGCTCGCTAATCAGCTTGGCATAGTGCGCGCCGAGTTCCTTGCGTTGCTCCACTTCCCAATCGAACCGTTCGAGCTTGGCCAGCACGACCGCGCACTGCAGGGTGTCCATGCGCCCGCCCACGCCGACGCGGGTGTGGGTGTAGCGCTGGCTCTGGCCATGCACGCGGATTTCCCTGCAGGCCTGCGCGATCGCGTCGTCGTTGGTGAAGATCGCGCCGCCGTCGCCGTAGCAGCCGAGCGGTTTGCTTGGGAAGAAGCTGGTGCAGCCGATCGTGCTCAGGTTGCAGCTCTTGCGTCCCTTGTAGGTGGCGCCAAAGCTTTGCGCGGCATCTTCGATCACCGGCAGGTCGCCATGCTTTTTCGCGATCGCGTTGATTTCGTCCATGTCCGCCACCTGGCCATACAGGCCGACCGGCATGATCGCACGGGTGCGCGGCGTGATCGCCGCTTCGATCAGCGACGCGTCGATATTGCAGGTGGCCGCGTCGATATCGACGTAGACCGGCCTTGCCCCCAGCAGCACGATCACTTCCACCGTCGCGGCGAAGGTGAACGGCGTCGTGATGACCTCGTCGCCGGGCTTGATCCCCAGCGCCATCAGGCTGATCAGCAGCGCCTCGGTGCCGCTCGACACCGAGATGCAGTGCCTGGCGCCGGTGTACTGCTCGAGGCGCTCCTCCATCTCGCGCACTTCCGGGCCCATGATGTACTGGCCGTGGTCGAGCACGCGGTTGATGCGCTCCTGGATTTGCGGCTTGAGGGCCTGGTACTGCTGCTTCAGGTCGATGAATGGGATCATGTTGGCTCTACTTTGGTCACTTCAGCGTTATTGAGAAGGTAGGTGGCCCCGGTCGCCGGGCAGGTGCAGCTGGCCGTGCCGGTCAGCGGCAGGTCGAGGCGCTCGCCCTGCTCGCTCATCCAGCCGATCTGGCGCGCCGGCACGCCGGCCATCAGCGCATACGGCTTGACGTCGCGGTTGATCACGGCGCCGGCGCCCACGAAGGCGAACGCGCCGACCGTCACGCCGCACACGATGGTGCAGTTGGCGCCCAGGGTGGCGCCGCGGCGCACGACGGTGCGGCGGTACTCGTCCTTGCGGCTCACCGCCGAACGGGGATTGTACACATTGGTAAACACCATGCTGGGGCCGCAGAACACATCGTCTTCCAGCGTCACCGCGTCGTACACGCTGACGTTGTTCTGGATCTTGACGTTGTCGCCGATCTCGACGTCATTGCCGACGAAAACGTTCTGCCCGAACGAGCAGCCCTTGCCGATGCGCGCGCTGCCGCAGATGTGGACCCAGTGCCAGACGCGGCTGCCTTCGCCGATCGTGGCGCCCGCATCGACGATCGCGGTCGGATGGATGGTTACGCTCATGGTGTGGACGCCTTCCTTAGTATTCGAGCGGCAGCGCGACGCGCTTGCCGTCGCGCGCCGACAGGTACATCGCGATCAGCAGTTCGAGCGAGCGCAGGCCTTCGCGGCCATCGGTTTCGGCCGTGGCCGTGCCGCGCAGCGTTTCGACCACGTTCTTGTAGTACAGCGGATGGCCGAAGCCGTACACCGACGTCGTCGCATAGCTAGCTTCCTTGACGCGCTCGTCGTCCTCGTGCGGCTCGGCGAATTCCCAGGTCTGGATTTCGTTGACCGCCACGCCGCCGATGCGCACCGTGCCCTTTTCGCCGAGGATGGTGATCGAGCCCTCGAGGTTCTTCGGATAGGTGAGCATGGAAACGTTCACGGTGCCGATCGCGCCGCTGCGCCAGCGCAGCGCGGCCACGCCGCTGTCTTCGACTTCGATATTGCGCGCCAGCGTGGCGGTGTAGGCCATCACGCTTTCCACCGGGCCGATCACCCAGTCGAGCAGGTCGATGTAGTGGCTGGCCTGGTTCATGAAGGCGCCGCCGTCGAACTCCCAGGTGCCGCGCCATGCCGCGCTGTCGTAATACTCTTGCGGGCGGGTCCAGAACACGTTCACGTTGACGCCGTAGATGCGGCCGAAGCGGCCCTGGTCGGCGGCGCGCTTGAGCAGCTGCAGCGTGGCGTTGCGGCGGTTCTGCTTGACCACGAACAGGTGCACGTTGGCGTCGTCGCAGGCCTTGACCATGCGCAGGCCGTCCTGCCAGCGCGTGGCCATCGGCTTTTCGGTCACCACGTGGCGGCCGCTCTGCGCCACTTCGATCGCCTGGTTCGGGTGCAGGCCGCTTGGCGTGGTCAGCACGACGACGTCGGCCGTGGTCTGGGCCAGCATGTCGGACAGCCGGCTGTGTCCTTTGGCGCCGGTGCGCGCCACGGCGCGTTCCAGCGCTTGCGGATCGATATCGCAGACGTCGACCAGGTCGAGGTCGCCGTTGTGCTTTTCGATGGCGTCGATGTGATTGGCCGCGATCCGGCCGCAGCCGACCAGCGCGATGCGGATCTTGCGGCCGGTGATGGTGTGATAGTTCTTCATGTCGATAGAGGTCAGAGTCGGAAAACGGTGAAACCGGCGCCGGTGAGCGTGTCGCGGTCGTACAGCGACTTCAGGTCGGCCAGCACCGGGCTCGCGCCGCGGCACATGGCGCGCAGCGAAGCGGCATCGAGCGCGCGGAACTCGTTGTGGCCCACTGCGACGACCAGCGCATCGACCTGGTTGTCGCCGTCGATCTGCGCCAGGCGGATGCCGTATTCGTGTTCGACTTCGGAAGCGGCCGCCCAGGGGTCGCTGACGACGGTCTCCACTCCCCATGCGTCGAGCTCCCTGACCAGGTCGGCGATCTTGCTGTTGCGGATGTCCGGGCAGTTCTCCTTGAACGTCACGCCCAGCACGCCGACCCGGCTGCGCGCCACGTCCACGCCCTGCTGCAGCATCATCTGGATCACGCTGCGCGCCGCATGGGCCGCCATGTTGTCGTTGATACGGCGCCCGGCCAGGATCACCTGCGGGTGGTAGCCGACCTGCTCGGCCTTGTGGGTCAGGTAGAACGGATCGACGCCGATGCAGTGGCCGCCCACCATGCCCGGACGGAACGGCAGGAAGTTCCACTTGCTGCCGGCGGCCTCCAGCACGTCCACGGTGTCGATGCCCAGGCGCGCGAAAATCAGCGACAGCTCGTTGACCAGGGCGATGTTCAGGTCGCGCTGGGTGTTTTCGATCACCTTCGCCGCTTCGGCCACCTTGATGCTCGGCGCCGGGAAGGTCCCGGCCGTGATGATGCTCGCGTACAGGTCGTCGACGAGCTGGGCGATTTCGGGTGTCGAGCCGCTGGTGATTTTCCGGATCTTGGTCAGCGTGTTGACCTTGTCGCCCGGATTGATGCGCTCCGGGCTGTAGCCGCAGAAGAAGTCCTGGTTGAAGGTCAGCCCCGAGTGCGCTTCGAGCACCGGCACGCAATCTTCTTCCGTCGCGCCAGGGTACACGGTGGACTCGTAGATCACGATGTCGCCTTTTTTCAGGACCTTGCCGACCGTCTCGCTCGCCTTGATCAGCGGCGTCAGGTCGGGCCGGTTGTACTTGTCGATCGGGGTAGGCACGGTGACGATGTAGCAGTTGCACCCGCGCAGGTCGTCGAGCGCGGTGGTGAAACTGAGGAACTCGGCGGCGCGCAACTCCTCCTCGTTGGTCTCGAGCGTGGCGTCCTTGCCGGTTTTCAGTTCGGCGATGCGTTTGTGGTTGATATCGAAGCCGACCACGGCGCGCTTCCGCCCGAACTCGACCGCCAGTGGGAGACCGACATAACCCAAACCAATAATTGCCAGTTTAATTTCTTGCAAGTTCATATTTTCCTGTACGTTACTTTCCCAGCGCACTGGGCTAATCGGCTTTCGATTCTCCACGGACTGTTCGATGGCGCCCGGCGCCCGCGGCGCGCACCGGGGAGCCGGCGACTTTACGCGCGCCGGTCCGCGGACTTCCTCAAGCGCAGAGACGACCTCAATTCACTCCAGCGGGCCGCCGCGTCCGGATCCTTCATGGCGCGCTGCCTCGACTCCGAAAAAAAGGCCCAGGCGACCGCCGCCACGCCTGCCATCAGGGTCGAGAACAGGACGATCAGCGCGCGCTTCGGCTTCGATTTCTGCTCCGGCTCGATGGCCGGATCGAGCACCTGGATCAGCGACGGCTCCTTGGCCTCGTCCAGGCGCGCCACTTCGTACTGCTTGGCCAGCAGTTCATACAGCATCTGGTAATACTTCAGGTCGCGCATCAGCTGGATGTTGTCGAGGCCCGCCTGGCGCGGCGCCCCCGGCTGGGCCGGCGCGGCGGCGCCCGTCCGACCGCCTTCCAGCCGCGCCAGCTCGTTACGCAAGCTGCTCAGCTCCTGGGCGGTGCGCTGGTATTCCGGGTTCTCGGTCGTGACGAAGGCGCGCATCGACTCGAGCTGAATCTCCTTGGCCGACGCCTGCGCCTTGATGCGCGCGGCGGTCTCGAGGATCGCCCGGCTTTCGCTGTCCACGCTGATCACGCCGCGGCTGTCCATGGCGCCCTTGAGCGACATCTCGACCTTGGCCAGGTTGTCCTTGGCGCCTTCGAGCTGGCGTTCGAAGAACATGCGCCGCTGCGAAGCCTCCGTCACGGCCAGCGTCTTGGTCAGGCGCTGCAGCTCATCGACATAGCCGTTGGCCAGCTGCGCGACGAATTTCTGGTCCTTGTCCTCGACGTCGATGGCGATCATGCCATCCTTGCCCGAGGTGATCACGGTGTTGCCTTCCAGCCGCAGCCGGGCGATTTCCGGCGACTCCGTCGCATACCTGGCCTTCAGGTCGAAGCGCGCGATCAGGCGGTCGGCGACGGTGCGGCTCTTGAGCATGCTGACGTACAGGTCGGCCGGATTCTTCACCCCCGCCACGCCGGCGGCCAGGCCGGCGGCGCCGCCCAGTTGCGCCAGCAGCGCCGAGGCGCCGGATTGTGCCTGCTGGGGCGGCAGCATCTTGGTCGTTGCCTTGTAACTTTTCGGCAGCACCAGGCTGACCGCCACCGCGATCACCGCCACCACCATGGGCAGGCCGAAAATCAGCTTCTTGCGCCTGGCCAGTATGATCATCAGGCCAACCAGGTTCATGTCGGCATCGCCGGCCCGGGAACCGGCCGGTGCGCCAGTCAGCTCATGCGGCTTTTCGCTTGCGTGCTCGTTGAAGTTTTCCACTGTCGATCAGTTACGTAAAGTTTTGATGGCGGCCGCGCCCAAGCCGAAGTTGGCGAAGATCTGCGCCCACTCGCGGGTGCCCTGGGTGAACTTGGTCCAGGCCGTTTCCTTGTCGAGCTTCTCCGGAATCACGATGCTGTCGCCGGGCATGACTTCGGAGCCGCCGAAGCCGCCCAGGAACCAGCTGCCCGACTCGCGCGAGACGACGCTGCCGTCGACGCGCAGGATGAACGCGTTGTCGAGGTCGGCATCGCGGCTGGCGCCGGCCAGGTTGATGTAATCCTTGATCCGCGAGCCAGGGCGCCACAGCAGCGAGGACTCGGAATTGACGGCGCCGAACACGTGCACGAAATCGGGACGGGCCGGCACCACCAGGCGGTCGCCGTTTTCCAGCTTCAGCTGCGGCAGCCTGGCGAAGGACTTTTCGGCCGGATTCATGCCGAACGCGATGCGCCCGGTCGGCTTCAGGTTGCGCAGGCGCGCCACCGCTTCCTTCGCCGACAGCAGGTCGGCCTGGCGCCGCGCTTCGGCCATCTGCGCATCCGTCGTGCCGCGCACGTTGGCAATGCTCCTGGCCTGCTCGTTGCGCAGCTGCGACTCGAGGCGGTCGGCCGCTTTCTGCAGGTTCGCTTCCTGTTCCTTGCGCACTTGTTCGCGGTAGAAGGCAGTGCCGAACAGGTAAGCGTTCGAGGTCGGGCCGCCGGCGCGCGCCATCAGCGACTGCAGGGTCTCGCCGGCGCTCATCTGATACAC
>JACXTT010006979.1_pt1 | contig 16016 bp, 15 predicted proteins | sample 9270951 | NCBI WGS metagenome assembly JACXTT01 (sample SAMN15532306, study PRJNA645909) | rock metagenome | isolation source: weathered quartz diorite | place: Puerto Rico | collected 2017-06-21 | reverse complement strand
GGCCGTATTCGGGTCTTACGTTTGAGGTCCACGAGTACTATGTCCGCATCGAAACCTTTCTCCAATCTCCCTTTTCTAGGCAGATTGAAGACACGGGCCGGGTGGCTCGAGAGGGATTGGATAAGCAGCCTCATTGACAGGACTCTTCGCGCAACTAATGTGAGCATCAAAGGAAGAGTAGTCTCTAGGCCTGGTATACCAGGCGGCGACTGGGGAACTGTGTCGCTTTTTTCCTCAATTGTATGAGGAGCATGATCACTTGCTACGATTGTCACGAGGCCCCTTGCTAACATTGCTAGAAGTTTCCTTCTGACTCCCTCAGATCTCAACGGAGGGACCATCCAGGCTTTCCACCCCTTCCTTTTTAATTCCCTCTCGGATAGGAGTAAATGATGAGGCGTCACTTCAGTCGTAGCTTGTCGATACTTCCTTGCTTCCACGATACTTGAAGGGAGAGTCAAGTGAGACAGGTGGACACCGCAACCAGTTTTCGCGGCGAACGTGAGAACTCGACTGACTGCCCGAATTTCAGCTTCCTTAGGACGCGTCTTAGCGAGCTCGACAAAGCTTTCGGTTTTCATATTGTCTGATCGACGTATGAGAGCCTGATCTTCCGCATGTACTGTGACTCGGAGATCCGACTTCCCGGAAGATCGGAGCAAGTTGAGCAGGGTTTTTTTGTCTTGGACATCGAGTGGATGGATAGGCTTTGGCATGTATAGCTTCAGCGAGTATGCACCTAGTGTCGACATCTCGCTGATCTGGACGGAGTTAGGGACCGCCGCTACGTGAAACCCAACATTCGTTAGGATCATGCCCCGAGCTCGTTCGGTCTTCTCATTGAGCCGTGTAGCTGAATCGGTTGGCGGTAACGTGTTCGGCATATCGAGGACAGTTGTAAATCCACCAGCTGCAGCCGCGGCTGTACCTGACGTGAAGTCCTCCTTGTAAGAGAGGCCAAGGTCTCTCAGATGCACATGTGCATCGATCATGCCCGGGAAGGCGACTAGCCCGTCAGCCCGAAGAATCTGATCCGCGTCGTTGGCAATGTGGTGACTGATCCTGGCGATTCTATCGTCGTTAATTAGGAGGGATGCTGGAACTAGCCTTCCTCTTGTCCAGACCCTGCATCCTTCTATTAGTAGCGTAGATCCGCTTTGTCGGTTCTTAGTCTTACTCGGAGGTCTCTTCTGCAGCGGCAAGGTCCCTCGCACAGTCTGGGCAGACGAAGACGCCGTCCCTCTGGACTAGGTTCTCAGACCAAGTCTCGCACTCGTCACAGTATCCTTCGACATTAGAAGCGCGGCTTCTTGGGCTTTCTAGCTTTCCAACCTTGCTCTTCTCATAGATGAGATCGATCATCGTGGGAGTAACGTTCAGGATATCTTTCTGCGTCAGGACGCCGACGAGCTTTCCGTTCTCTATCACAGCCAGACGTCGAATCCTTCTTTGATTCATCAACTTGGCCGCATCGTTTACAGATGCGCCCGGTGAAATGGTCACTATTGGCTTGGACATGACCTCCGTGGCTTTTACATCAGACGAGAGAATATTCTTCGCAGCGACTCTCTGAACAATGTCCCGCTCAGTAATGATTCCATTTGGTTTGCCTGACTTGTCCAACACTATAACGCAGCCAATGTCATGCTGGAGCATTAGCTTGGAAACTTTTGAAGCATTATCGTTTTCGCCTGCCGTAACTGGAGGCCTAGACATAATGTCTCGTACAATGACATCTGGCTCCGCCTCGTGTATCGACAAGGATTCCTTATCGGGGCGATACGAGCTGGTGCCTCTATAAAATCTTCATTATCAAAGAAATTCATCACGCCGAGCAAATGTTATTTGAGGCCCACAGTCGATAGTCGCTTTTCATATTGTCAGCTGAACCAAAACTTGTGGAGGGAACTGCTAAGACCAATGGAAAAGCAACATCGCATCTCACCCCTCCCTCGATCGTGTACTGGTCAAGGATAGGATTCGCAATTGTTGCCGGCGTGATCTATAACTTGTCCGGCATTAGTGGATTTGGACTCGCTGTTGGAACACTGGGGGCCATAGGCATTGGCGTTCTGGTCTACGCTGCCTCGGTGATGACCGTCAAGTACATTTTCGGTTATGACGAGAGTGTGCTCGCCGGTCCGAGAAAACACGTGTCGATTGGTATGGGTAGCTACATTGCTTGGCTGATCTTCACAATGATCTTACTGAATACTATTCTGCATCCTGCTGTGGCGTAATAGGCTGCGGCTCTGGACCCTGCTCTAAGGGTTTCAGGGTGGATTGAAGAAGAGCGGCTTGCTTGCTGGTCGGGACTAATGAGAGGTAATCTTCCAAGGCCTTGAAGAAGCCTCTATCATAATCTCCGTGAATGTCGCTCGCGGAGAATTGGCCAAATTCGTTCTTTAGGTCGGCGACGACTTCGGGTGGCGATATCCCCAATATTCTCGGGAGGTAGATGTACTTGTCATCGTTTCCCCTGAAGGTCAAAAGTAAACCTTCGAGTGCCTTGACATATCCTCGGGACCATTGGCCGCCATCTGACTTTTGACGGATGCTGTCGAGTTCCTTTTCAGCGTCAGTCCAGGCCCTCTCTTCCACTTGCTGGAGGAACTTGTTTACTTCCAGCTTAGGAATTGTGGGCGACCGTTTATCTGCGCCTTTTTGCCTCGTCTTCCTCACTGACATCAACTATACCTTCCTCGGTCACTTTGAACAATCTCTCTCCTTCTGGGAGATAGGGGCTTGAGACGAGTCTTGCGATTCTGATAGGACCACTGGCGGCACGACGGATGAATACTCTAGTATGACTTGTGTGTGCCACGATATGCCCACCGACGGGATCAACAGAGTTTACAAAGAACGCATCCGGTCTCGACATGACTTGGTTGGTGACGACGGCGACAGCGTTGAAACTTCTTGCCAATCTAATCATTCTGTGCATGTGATTATTCAGCCTCTGCTGTCGTTCAGCGAGCATCTCTCTCCCGAGATATTCGCTTCTAAAGTGAGAAGTTAGCGAATCTATTATTATGAGCCTGACATTGTTCTCCTTGATAATCTGATCTGCCTTTTCTAAAAGTAGCATTTGATGATCCGAATTGTAAGCTTCCGAGTAAATGATTCGTTGAGCCGCTTTCTCGGGGTCGATGCCGACAGTATTGGCCATGCGGACAATCCATTCTGGACGAAATGTTTGTTCAGTGTCAAGGTAGAGTGCGGAACCCTCAAGTCCACCTTGCCCGGGTGGCAATTGCACGTTGACAGCTAGCTGATGGCACAGAATCGATTTTCCAACGCCGTATTCGCCGTAGAATTCCGTAATCGTCTGAGACTCCAGCCCACCACCTATGAGCTCGTCCAAAGCTTTGCTTCCTGTGCTGAGCCGCAAAACGTTTTCCTTCATCCGCATCAACTCGTCCGCACGGACGAAAGTCAATGCGATACTGTTTCGAGCTTCGTTAATTATCTTCGCAGCCTGTTTCTCGCCTATCCCGGCCGGGACAACTTCTTTCACAGTTGCAGTGGCCAAACTCTCGACTGTGTGAAAACCAAGCTCCTTCAGTTTTTCAGCAGTGGCGGGCCCGACGCCCGGGATTTCTTCTACCACTTCATATTTCCGAGCAGCTTGGCTCACTAAGTCTGTCACTCGTTAACATTTTTTCCTATCATCGCATGCCGCTTATCAAAGTTGCGACCTCCGAAAAAGAAGATTATCTATGCTAAAGGGCAGAGAGATCTCAAAATCTATTATCAGTCTACCTTCGCTAAGGAAGTGTTTAGTTCCGGAGCAGTTCTTTGATTTTTCGGTTCCGGTTACAAGACGCTTATGTTAGCTGAGTCTGGCTTTGGCTGTTGGTGCGTTGAGGGTTATTGGGGGCTGAGGAAAGAGAGGCCCAGCCCAGGAAGAACAACAACGGGAGAACAGCTGAAACCATGCAAACCTGGGCCAATGAGCCTAGAGTGTACGAGACTGCTCTCATAACCTGCATCGTTGAATATGCGGTGATCCTATTGTTCGGAATCTCGCTGATCGTCGAATACTATCATAATGTCTACCAGCAACAATATTTCGGATCCTTCAACCCCGTCTTTCTAGTCATAGTCCTGATGGCGAGTTCCGGCTATGGATTTGCACGACTCGTGAACCTAGTTGGCGGAAGACTTGGCAAAGACAAGAACCCGTCGAAGACGGAGGACGACTATTGACAAGGAGTCTACCCCTAATAGGCTCGCTCGCGCTAAACTTCCTTCTCGCTCTTTGGCTCATTAACAACTACTTTTACGACCAGCCCTTCAGAAGCTATGTCGACCTAACCTTAGGACAGATTGGGCCATACCTAATACTGACCATCGGCGTCGGTGGAGGCTCGAGTCTCGGATACGTTTTTCTTAAGAGAAAGCACCCTGGCGAGCAAGGCATCACAAGCAAACTGTCGAAGTCAAGATTCCCAAGGCCAGGATTGTTGACTTCCCAGGCTTCTGGCCAGTCCCAACCTGCAAGAAACATGCCATCTGGCGCAGCTCCAAGCCAGATTCCGAAGCATGTTGCTTACGCAGTTCCACCGGCGATATCGACTAAGTCCGGCTCTCCCAACATCTCGAAACAAGGTACTCCTACACTATCTTGGTCAGCTGGGTCAAAACCATCAACCTCTCCTCAACTAGCGTCATCTCAGGCACAACCGCAACTTCTAAGACGAGAAACACCGACGCTATCTTCCTCCGCTGGTCCACAAGGGAAGACTGAGTCCTCACCACCGACAATTGTGCCGAGACAATCTCCTACTCCTTGGCGGCCCGAATCTCCGCCAGCCGACCGAAGTCCCGATCTAAATAGACCATTTCCTAAGCCTAGTACGGACTTCCAAGCAAGGACTCAACCAACAGTTCCACCCCAGCAACAAAATCCGAGGCCTTTGCAAGGGATGAGTGAAAAATCAACAACGGGGACAGCTCTTCCTCCCGTTCCGCAAAAGTGGCAGCCTCAAAATCAACCCGGCTTTACGCAACCATTGCCGCCTCAAACACCCGGACAGCAACAAACGAGACAGGACCTCGATCCCTCACAAAAGTGGCAACCTGTGAGGCCATTTGGGCAACAGCAAACCTCCCCGGTACCATCTCCTCAACTACGTCAGTTTCCTTCCGGACCCAACACACCTCAAGCAAATCCAATGAGGCCGCCACCGGGACCTTTCACCGCTCGTCCCCTTCCTCCCGGCCCACCGAGACCTCCGCCGGCCTACCAACAAATGCCTGGTCAAAGCCAGTCTAGACCGGGAGCACTGGCCCCTGTCGGAGTACCCCGCCAATTCAGGCCAGATTCAGGACCTTCACAGCAACCATCACAAAACGCACCGAGGCCAATGATCCCAAACCAATGGACTCCAACGCAAAGTACAGGTCAATCCCTGCCCGGAGAACGCCCCCTGCCCGCACCAAGATCACTGTTACCGCCGGATCAGCAGCAACTCCGACGCGAAACGCCTTCCCAGAAACCCCCTGAACAAGGTTCCAGTCCAGAGATAGGTCAATCTTCCGCAGAGAATGCTCCAGGTGGGAGTGGCTCCGACATGGACTGGGACACGGCACTAGATACGATATTGAAAACCCTCAGGAGAGACAGGATAAGAGATGAGCAGTGAGACTTCGCCTGGTCTAGGGCTGACTATCAGCCACGTAAACTGGTTACAACAAGTCTTAGACTACAGCGAGTCAAGGGCCTCATTGTCGACTCATAATTTCAGTGAAAGGGCCGAGGCTGTAAGAAGACATTGAGGAAACTGCTCGTCAAACTCGTCGCCTTGGAAACCGCGGTCCTGGGTTGGCTCACATACTGGCTCTTCCTCATCTACGTTAACAATCCAACAGTCAGCGAAGGGCTTCTGAATGAGTTAAGCAGGTTTCCGCAGGTTTCCTACACAACAATCGACATCTCGATAATTGTCATAATAGCTGTCTTTTCGATCGTGCTCGCGCTAAAATTCGATCGAGGATTAAGGCCTGGAATGAAACTAGAGAGAGCCCTCCAGATGCTTGAGAGCCTAATGAAGAGAAATCTATTCCTTGAGGCCCAGATTGCCGAGATAAGGGTCGACAAACCTGCGACCGGAATGATCACACAGACAACAGTCATCACTCCACCCCAATTGCCAACCTCCACTGGTAATGCAAACAATGAGATGTTACGGGCTGGGTCATGGGAGAAGGCTTTCCGCATACCAATCGAGGCAGGGCCTCCATCGACACCACCGCCTCCTTCGTCTCCAACAACAACGCATCCAGCTAGGCCAATAGTCGAGCCGTCATCAATGAAGGATATCCGAACTCTTCCAACACAATCGAATTCATCAGATAGGCGCGAAGACAGAGAATTGCCACGGGCCACACCCCAAGTAGAAGCTCAGAAGTGGGAGGATAGCCCAAGGAAGACTTTGGAAACCAGGGGAATTATATCCACCCCACAGCAACCTCCGAGGAGACCGCTAACCCCACTAACTGCACCGCCGACACAATCTTCCAGTGGGCGACCGCCCTACATTCCGATGCCAGCGCCGAAGACACCCCCTCCAAGTGTAATCACCGGAGCAATAGCTCAACCTCCAACGACTCAACAGGTCGCTCCTAAACTTCCAACGCCACAGCAAAGCACACCCAAGCCTGGTGTTCCAGCCCAAGCTAGGCCGACAAGCAAGTTCACGGTTCCTCAAAGTACCGGACGAGTAGTGACTCCTTCGCCTGGGAGTCCCCCGAGTCCTTCAATTGGCCAACTCTTCCAAACATCTAAACCCGCGGCTCCGCCCGCGCCTTCACAAACCATCCTGAAGCCCACTACCCCTATACCACCCGCTCAAATGAATCTGAAGCCAATTGACAAAGGGGCGGGAAAGAATGAAAACGAGGATCATGAGGAAGATACTCTCCACGAAGATGATGACGGCGATGAAGGTGAGAAGGTAGCTTCCTCGAAAGATGACGAGGACTCGTCCTCTCTCGATGACGACTCCGAGTAATCCGTCTATCTTCGTTCAGAAATCTTTCCGTCCACGCTATATACCGACTCCAACTTCAAACACCATGAGCAGATTTTGAGGGCTGTCGTAAAGCTCGGTGGCGGACTATTCAGGCGAGACCCCGATACTTCTACCATCAAACACTTCGCCGCCTCACTTTCCCGATTCGTGGGCGAGAACAATAAGCTCGTGCTAGTCGCAGGGGGAGGGGAGAACGCACGTACGTACATCAACGCGGCGAGAAAACTGGGAGCCGAAGAGTCTACCTGCGACCTCCTAGGTATCCAGGTAACCCGTGCAAATGCCGAACTTCTTCGTATTGCATTCGAAAGGGAGGCGGGTGCTGTTACGACGAAGAGCCTTTCACGACTCCCAGATCTAGTCAGGAGGAACGGCGTGGTTATCATAGGAGGGTTGCAACCAGGTCAATCGACAAACGCGGTGGCTGCACTTGCGGCCGAAATAACTCGCGCAGGAATTTTGGTCAACGCTACCGATGTTGACGGAGTGTACACAGAAGACCCGAAGAAGAATCCAAAGGCCAAGTTGCTTAAGACGATCCATATTGGCAAACTTCTGGAAGTGGCCATGGCGGGGGAGGTCTTCGCCGGACGCTACGAACTTCTCGATCCCCTTGCAGTAAAGGTCTTGGAACGATCGAAAACGCCAACAAGGTTTGTCTCGCTTTCCAGTCCAGAAAACATCCTTGGTGCCATTGGGGGAAAGGACATCGGTACGCTCGTAGTGTACGACTAATAACCGGTTGGGCGATGGGAGCCTGAAGCTGCTCGACATTTTCCAATCGAAAGCGCAGGTCAGGTTGGTAGAACACCTACTACAGAACCGGTCGAAAGTGTTCAACCAAGCTGGCCTCGCCAGAGTTTTGGATGTATCCCCGTCAACGATAGCTAGAATTGCTGAGCCCCTAGTGAAGAATCGAATCATCCTCTTCGAGCCCTACGGTAAAGGAATGAAGATTTTCGCTCTAAATGAAGAAAACGTCGCTACGAGGAACCTGATAGAGTTCTATGAGAAAATAAGACCGCTATGACAGAAAATTCTTAACGGAAGAAGTAACTGACCATAGAGATAAGAAGGAACCACTAGAAACATTTCTGCTGACAATCAGAGTCATTTTGATGAGGTCGAGAGAGTGCCAAAACTCGGAATAGTAGGAAAAACCAACACAGGCAAGACAACATTCTTCAACGCCTCAACATCTTCCACGGCTGAAGTTTCAAACTATCCTTTCACGACGAAAAAACCGAATCTTGGAACGGGACGCGTCCAGACATTATGCGTCTGTCGCGAACTACGACTAACCGACAAGCCAGTAAACTCATCTTGCATCGACGGCTGGCGATTCATTCCCATAGACATTCTTGACCTTCCAGGACTAATCAAAGGTGCTTGGGCGGGAAGAGGTCTCGGTACGCAATTTCTCAACGTTGTATCACAGGCAGATGCCCTATTGCATGTCGTGGACGCATCGGGAAGCGTTGACGGGGAAGGGAAGATCACAAAGCCTGGGATGGGAAACCCAGTCATAGACGCTTACGACATCGAAGAAGAATTGATACTTTGGTTCAAAGTAGCCGTGGATCGGGCTCTCCAGAGGGCAAAGAAGCATACGGCCCTGAGGGATTCGTATGCGGATCCGATAGGAAAGGAACTCGTCGGAATCGGAGTTCTCCCTAGACACACCCAACGAGCACTTCAAGCAGCTAGATTGGAGTCTAAGCATCCTGCAGAATGGAAGGACGAAGATTCTAGAAACTTCGCAGAAAAAGTCCGCGAGATATCAAAACCGACTGTTATCATAGCAAACAAGATGGATCTTCCGTACGCAGAGCAGAATTTTGAAAAACTGCGTGATGAGTTCAAGAATCAACTGGTGATACCAGCATGCAGCGAGGCCGAGCTGGCTTTGAAACGTGCTGAGGAAAAGGGGTTCATCGAGTACATCCCCGGCGAGGAGTCATTCAAAGTTAGACAGGAATCGAAACTTACGAAGGACCAGGCATGGGCCTTAGCCTACGTCCAGCAGAGAGTTATGAATAAGCTAATGCGGACAGGTGTTCAGTTCGCCTTGAACAGTTGCGTCTTCAAACTTCTCGGAATGAATACCGTCTATCCAGTAGAAGATCCCAAGAGCTTCTCTGACCATAAGGGCAATGTCCTCCCCGATGCGTTCCTAGTCACGTACAACTATACAGCTAGGGACTTGGCAAGGGAGATTCACACCGACTTGGGTGAGAAGATGCTTTACGCAATTGATGTCAGAAACGGGCTACGCCTGCCAGCTGAATATGTGCTGCACGATAGAGACATAATCTCGATAGTTGCATCAGCGAGAAAACAGTAGAACAGGATCACAATATTCCTTGAAGAATAAACCCGACAAACGTTAATAATAGCGCCCGGTCGAAAACGCAAAACAATCGTCTTTCTAGACGATTGAGAAGCATTTGGAGATTGCGTAGATAGCACATGGGCATAGTCATCAGTCAATTACGACAAGTTCCCGTCGACCAGCAAGAGTTAGAGATTGTAGAAAGAAAGGGCCTGGGACATCCGGACCACATCTGTGACGCCGTAATGAACGAAGTATCCGTCGCACTTTCCAAGGAATATCTCAAGAGCTACGGGACAGTGCTGCACCACAACATCGACAAGGCACTCTTGGCAGCGGGCGAGGTCAGAAGAAAGTTCACAGGAGGTGAAGTTGTACGCCCAATGCTCCTAGTATTCGGAGACCGGGCCACCTTCGATGTGGATGGGAAACCTATTCCAGTCGAAGAGATAGCCGTTGATACTGCAAAGAAGTGGTTCGAGAAGAACCTCAGGTTCGTTGACCCGGACAGGCATGTAAGGTACCAAGTAGAACTTGCTCATGGGTCCGAGGCATTAACAGATATTTTCAAGCGAAAGGGCCGCTATCTCGGCGCAAACGACACCTCCGCCGCGGTAGGATATGCTCCGATGACAGACACTGAAAAGATAGTTCTCCAAACCGAGCGTTTCCTGAACGGTCCAAGCATCAAGAAGGAACATCCTGAAACAGGCGAAGATGTCAAGATAATGGCTTTTCGGGAAAAGGACCATCTAGACCTTACCATAGCTCAGGCTTTCGTCGATCGATTCATCGAGAACGAGGATCAATATTTCAAGCGTAAAGCAGAGGTCACGGAAGAGGTCACTAGATTTGTCAAGTCGAGGACCAAGGCAAAATCCGTGGACATCTCAGTCAACACGCTGGACAAGAGAGGGAGAGGCATGGGAGGAATCTATCTTACAGTCCTCGGGACCTCTGCTGATGATGGTGACGGCGGACAGGTTGGAAGAGGCAACAGGGTCAACGGCCTAATCCCGTTGAACCGGCCCACATGCTCCGAGGCTGCTGCAGGGAAGAACCCAGTAAGTCACGTAGGAAAAATCTACAACCTGCTTAGTTACGAAATGGCCGAGCACATCTACCAAAAGGTCCCAGGTCTACAGGAGGTATATGTCTGGCTCCTCAGCCAGATCGGCAGACCGATAAACAGCCCAAGGGGCGTCGGAATCGAATTGGTCCTCAAGAAGGGTTCAGAGATCAAGACAGTCTCGAAGCCTATCAACGACATTGTGAAGGCCGAACTCAACAACATAGACGACTTTTCAAAGCGGCTTACGCAAGGAAAGATGGCCATCTGCTGATCCCAGAAGTCCAATGAGCCCACCCGGGGAACCTTTTCCCGGAAAGTACGCGGTCAAGGCATTATCTATTCCCTCAGTGCTACTGTACTTTCTCACGCTAGTGCTAGGCGTGCTACTGCTCTTCAGCCCCCTCGGCGGGGAGATGATGAATACTTATTCGATGCAGCATCTCGAATTTTTCTTTCTGTTCTTCAGAATTCCTTTAACACTAAACTTGTTGATACCGAGCGTCTTGGCCCTCTCGGTGTATTTTGCTTGTTTTGTAGTTGCTTGGTTCGGTAATGGCGATTACATCAGTTCGCTGACGAAGTTGAGGATCCGGACTACTCGAAATCCTAACTGGCTGCTGATCATGCCTCTAATCACTTCAGTCCTGTTTCTGGTAGTTGTCTTCATCACTTGGCTGCAGGACATCGGTGGCATTCCGACCGGAAACCTAGTTCTTCCCCCAGCCTTTCTCTTCTCGTCATTGACCACTTCCCCAATATCCGAAGAGTTGAATTTCAGAATTACAACATTGGGATTGATCGTTGTCATCCGATCAATCCTCTTCTGGCGAGTTCAAGGGAGCATTCCTAAACGGCTTGTTTACTCGTTTCTATCTCCAGACCTTGCAAAGACAAACGCCGGACTTGAGAGCGTCGCCTCTGTGGGTTTGAGGAACGGCATACACTGGTCGGAATGGATAATGCTAGTTCTCAGTTCAGCTGTCTTCGGCTACGCACATATATCAACCGGCTCAAGCTGGCAAATAGGAAAGGTGACCACAGCGGCAGTCGCCGGGTTCATCATGGGTCTAGCCTTTCTCGTTTATGGAGCATACGCATCCGTACTCGTGCACTGGTTCTTCAACTATTACACTCAGGTATCTTGGATTGGGACCCTAGCTTTCGATCCTACCAGCCAAGCCTATCAGTTATTTGTAGGGCTGAACAATCTGATCAGCGGCTGGACTTATCTCGTTGGCACTGCGGGATTCATTATTGTCGCATGGTTTCTATTTTGGAGTAGGCAAAAATTGGCGGAACCGGCAGCCTCAGCCTGACCTATCCTTATAAGAAACGGAGGAGACGGGAAGAAGTTAGTAGGTTTAGGAGACTTGCATCACCGCCAAGTCATATAGCTCGCGCGAAATATTCTCGAGACCAACAATCACATGCAGTTGCATGGAAGTTGACAAAACCAGTAGCTACCACGAGTAAGGACCACGAATTTGCCATACCAAAAGCATATGATCCTCTCGTAGAAGAGCCAAGACTGCAAGAGCTTTGGGAAAAGAACAGGCTGTACGCCTTCGATATCCACGACAAGAAGCCGAGCTACAGCATCGATACCCCGCCTCCATATCCGAGCGGAGACTTTCACGTTGGAAACGCTCTCAACTGGTCATACTCCGACTTCGTCGCTAGATACCACCGAATGAAAGGCTACAACGTCCACTTCCCACAGGGCTGGGATTGTCACGGGCTCCCAACAGAAGTGAGGGCTGAGAAGACACACAAGATCCGAAAGAACGATGTGCCACCGGCCGAATTTGTAAAAATGTGCCGCGAACTAACCCACGAGTACATCTCGAAGATGAAACAGACGATCATCCGGCTCGGAATCTCCACCGATTGGAAACTAGAATACAGGACCATGGACCCGTCCTATTACAAACTAACACAGCTATCGTTCATCAGACTTTACAGCAAGGGACACTTGTATCGAGGTGAACATCCGGTCAACTGGTGCCCACGATGTGAGACAGCAATAGCTGAGGCAGAAGTCGAGCACGAGGAACGACGCGGGAACTTGTACTACATGCAATTCGGTCAAGACGATCAGAAACTTGAGGTGGCGTCCACAAGGCCAGAGCTTCTACCCGCCTGCGTCGCCGTTCTTGTACATCCGGAGGATCCGAGATACAAATCAATCATCGGGAAAAAGGCCATTGTTCCAATATTCAACCAAGGAGTTCCGATTCTTAAAGATACAGAGGTTGATTCTTCGTTCGGAACCGGTGCCGTCATGGTTTGCACATTCGGCGACAAGATGGACGTAAAATGGCAGAACAAGTACAAACTCCCCCTCATCAGGGCCATCACTGAGAACGGAAGGCTGGCCATAGAAGATCCGCGATTCAAGGGACTTCGCACTGAAGAGGCTCGTAAAAGAATCGCCGAATTATTGATCGGTCAGGGGAAGATTAGCAAGACTGAACCTCATACCCAGAGTGTGGGGGTTTGTTGGCGTTGCAAAACCCCAGTCGAAATAATCTCCCGGCCACAATGGTTCATGAAGACGCGAGAGATGACGGAAGAAGTTGTAGAATGGGCAGGCAAGTTACGATGGGTCCCAGAATTTGCGAGGACACGGCTCATTGACTGGGCGAGGTCATTGGATTGGGACTGGGTGATATCACGCCAGCGAATCTTCGCCACTCCCATACCTGTATGGTACTGCAAAGACTGCGCGAACATAGTAGTTCCAGATGAAAATCAGCTTCCAGTAGATCCAAGACAGGACGCTCCACCCGTGGAGACGTGTCCCGTGTGCAGCGGCTCACAGCTCCAAGGCGATAATGATGTGCTCGACACCTGGATGGATTCCTCCATAACCAGTGCTGTGCACGCTGGCTGGCCGAAGCGAGATTATTGGTTCAGCAAGCTTTTCCCAGCAAGTCTTCAACCCAACGGACTCGACATAATCAGGACATGGGACTACTATCTACTCGCGAGGAGTCTGGCAATGTTCGGAGAGCCGCCGTACAAGACTCTGCTAATTAACGGAATGGTCCGGGGTACAGATGGGCGAATGATGCACAAGTCCTACGGGAACTTCGTGGAGGCAAACGAGGCCATGACAAGATACGGTGCAGACCCGCTCAGACAATGGGCCGCAGCGGGGGGATCAACGGGATCCAACATTCCATTCAGATGGACAGAATTAGACCACGGAAAGAAATTCCTCACAAAGCTGTGGAACATAGCGAGATTCATCCTCACCAGCACACCCGACGCCCCGAAAACAAGAGAAACGGACGCCCTTCCACTAATCGACAAATGGTTGTTGGCGGAGGTTCAAGAATTGGTGAAACAAACAACTATGCACTTCGAAAACTTCGAATTCAACCTTGCACTTGAGACAATCCGCGACTTCACATGGCACACATTGGCCGATGACTATTTAGAAGCGGTGAAGTATCGGCTCGTTCCCGAGGCCGATGCAAACGACAAGAAGAATGCCCGATTTGCACTCTACGAGGCACTGCTAACCATCTGTAAACTTCTCGCACCGATATGCCCACACATAACCGAGGCCATCTATGAACAGGTTCCAAAAACCAACACAATGGCTCAAAGCATTCACAAGTCCGAGTGGCCTAGCCCTGAGACAGGCCGCATGGATGAATCTGTCGCGAAGCAAGGAAGAGCACTGCTTGAGGCAATATCACTCTCTCGAAGGAAGAAAGCAGACAGCGGGATCTCTTTGAAGACTCCGATACGGGACCTTCAGATATATGCGAAACCTGAACAGCTTACAGTCTTGAAAGACAATAAGGAGGTCATCCTTCGAACATTGAAGGCCGAAAAGCTAACGCTTGCCGAATCACCAGATCTACGGGTCGAAATATTCGCCTAAAGCGCAAGAAGAGTAGACCCTAGTAAAGTGCGAGAGGCGTCGGAATTCTGCTTTGCAAATCCTTGATTAATGGGGTAAACTCTTAATACAAAACAGGGACGCCGTACAAATGCAAGGCGAGTTTGGACCAGTCGCGCATGTACAAGGGTAGAGTTTTACAGGAACAATCTCCTGTGGCAACAACATTTGTCGTACCCAGCCAGACAGGTTAAGGCTCGCTGCTAAGACAAGCAGGAAAAATGAGACGAATGGAAGAAGGAGAATCCGGAGAAGGCGAAACAGAAGAGGCAGAAGGCCAGGAAGAATCACAACCGGCCCAAGAAACCTTCCGGCAAGGCTACGGAAGCGGCAGGCGAAGAGCCAATCCTCCTAGACGCTTCGGTGGCAGTGAGAGACGGGGCAGCGGTGGAGGAGGATATGGTAGACGCGAATATGGCCAGCGCGGAGATCGTGATCGAGGTCGAGACAGAGACCGAGGACCGGTCCCAGTGGAAGAAGGACAAGAACTCACGCTCACAATCGATGCTCTCGGGAGAAGGGGAGATGGAATAGCACGCCTCAACAACTTCGTAATATTCGTGCCAGGAGCACAAGCAGGTGACCAGGTAAAGGTCCGGATAACAACTGTGAGAGGAAGTTTCGCCACTGGCGAAATAGTTAGCTAAGCAATAGAGAGGTGAGAATGTGAGAATTGGGGAACTAAAACCCGGCATGAAAAGGGTAGACGTCAAGGGTAAGATCGTCGAAGTCGAAACTCCGCGTGACGTTCAGACAAAGTTCGGCCCAGGCCAAGTTGCCACAGCTACACTTCGAGACGACTCAGGCAGTGTTAAGGTGACACTCTGGAACGAAAACATAAACAAAGTAAACGTCAACGACACCATTGCGATCGAAAATGGATATGTTGATAGTTTTAGAGGACAATTGCAGCTCAATGTTGGTCGATACGGAAAGATAGTTGTCAACCCTACCGCCGAAGCTACGATGTAGAACAGCATGCGGATGGGCCAGCTCAACGTTGGTTGAGTTGACCTTATCCTACTTTTTTTCTACTCTTCGATATTTTTTTGTGCATACCGAAGAGGTATCATCAGGTAGAATTTCACTTGTCGAGTCTAGAGTTGCGATTCACTTCAATCGGGGGAAGTGTAAGAAATGCGATTGCGAGTTGCGTCGTTGTAGAAGCAAGATATCAGCGAATTACTGTAATGTTTTCGGAGCGGGGGCTTGGAACGACGCAGTAGTTGGTAACTTGGCGTCGAACGTTGATACCAAGTTTCGAAGTGCATTAAAGTACTCTCGGTTGTCGTAGTGCCATCCGTTCTTGTCATCGAATTGTTCGTAGCTGAAAGTTTGGGCTTCAATGGTCAAAGGGTCGAGTGCCATGTAGGAGAACTTGTCCAATGCTCCTTCCCTGACCCAAGAGGATAACAATATTATGAGATTGTTAACTTCGCCTCGGGGCATGTACATGCGTGCAGTGACGGAGTTGGCTCCCCGTATTCGAGAATAGTTGAGCACGAACGGAAGTCTTTGCAGCCACTTCTCCCTTGCAGCTAGGCGGTTCTCATCAGGATAATCCAATCGAATCTCGTATAGCTCTGAGACCTCAGGGGCGTATGGTAGAATGTCGATGACATAGTCTTGGACGAGACCTTTCTTGACGAGGTTGTCGAATCG
>JACXTT010006978.1_pt1 | contig 16016 bp, 15 predicted proteins | sample 9270951 | NCBI WGS metagenome assembly JACXTT01 (sample SAMN15532306, study PRJNA645909) | rock metagenome | isolation source: weathered quartz diorite | place: Puerto Rico | collected 2017-06-21 | reverse complement strand
CCTGGCTTGTCGGCCCACCCCCTCCGTTTTGGCGGCCTTGCTTTTGGCGCCCGCCGGTGGCGGTCGCTCCGCCGCCTTCGCGCAACATCCGCGCCGCATCCTCAGGCGGGGGCAGTTTCTGCGCCGCGCATAGCCGCACCATCGCCATCTCCACCGCGGCGATTGGATCGGGAGCGCGTCCGGCTTCTTCGAGCGCCTTCAAGAGCATCTGCCAAAGTCGCGCAAGTTGCGCCGGCGAGAGCTCGCCCGCGAGAGCGCGCACGCGCGCGACCCAATCGGCCCCGCCGACGATGCGCGCCTCGCCTCCCAAGGCCTGCGCGCGCGCCGCTTCGTGCCCGACCTCCAACAGATCCCGCAAAATCAGCGCCGGATCGGCGCCGCTGTCGTACTGGCTGCGCGCTTCCTGGATTGCGCCCTTACTGTCGCCTGCCGCAATCGCCTCGAAAAGCGTCAGCACGCGTCCGCGATCGGCAAGACCCAGCATGTCGCGCACGTCGCCAGCGGTCGCTACTGCGCCCGGTTTCTGCACCAACGCTTGATCTAAGAGCGACAAGCCATCGCGCGCTGATCCTTCCGCCGCGCGCGCAATCATGGCCAGCCCATCGGCCTCGACTTTGACGCCTTCCTTTTCGCAGATGGTTTCCAGGTGCAAGACCAGCCGTTCGGTATCGATGCGTTTCAAATCGAAACGCTGGCACCGCGAGAGCACAGTCACCGGCACCTTCCGGATTTCCGTGGTCGCGAAGACGAACTTCACGTGCGGCGGGGGCTCTTCCAGCGTCTTCAGCAAGCCATTGAAGGCCTGCGGCGACAGCATGTGCACTTCGTCGATGATGTAGACCTTGTAGCGCGCCATCACCGGCGCGTAGCGCACGCTGTCTAGAATCTCGCGGATGTCGTTGATGCCCGTGCGCGAAGCGGCATCCATCTCGAACACGTCGGGATGGCGGCTTTCCATGATCGCCTGGCAATGCTCGCCGGGAATTTCGAGATCGACGCTCGGGTGGTCGACGCCCGCACGCTTGTAATTGAGCGCCCGCGCCAGAAGCCGCGCCGTCGTCGTTTTGCCGACGCCCCGCACGCCCGTCAGCATATAAGCGTGCGGCACGCGGTTCAGAGCAAACGAGTTGGCGATCGTGCGCACCATCGCCTCCTGACCAATCAGATCGGCGAAGGTTTTCGGGCGATATTTCCGCGCCAGCACCACATAGCCGCCGCCGGCTGCGTCGTCGCCGAAAAGGGAGGGAGAAGAGGTCTCGGGCACAACCCCACAAGCGTAGGGATTGGCGGCTGGGCGCGCCACCCCCGCGCCCGCTCGAAAGACCCTATTGGCGCAGATGTTTGGGAATTTTTCAGCGATCCGCCTGCATGAGCAAAGGCGACGCCTTCCATTCGGATTGTTGCGAAAGCGGTATCATGGACAAGTCCGAGCAGCAGCGCCGCCGCACTCTGCTGTCGATCCGCCGCTACCATGAAATTGCGTGGCTCCGCCACGGGCCGACCCGTTACGCGAGCGTGGCCTTGGTGCCGATAGCGGTCGCGTTCCTGGTGCCCGGTTTTTGGTGGTTGGCGGATGCGGCATTGCTGGCGGTCGCGGTGCTTGCCGAGGTCGTGATCGACCTCTGGCTCCGGCGCCTGCTAGGGCGGCTCGACGGGGCGTCCCTGGAGCGGACACAAGGCGCGGCGCGCGCAGCCATTGGCGCGGCCTTGTTGGTCGTCTCGCTCTATGCGCTTCCAAACTTGATGCTTGCCTTTGCGCCCAGGCCCGGCCCCGTGGTGGGACTGATGTTCTGCATGACGGCGTTCACGCTGATTGCGAGCCAACAGCTCCTCAGCCGCCACATGGTGCTGTTCACCTCCCCGCTCATGGCGATCGCGCTCATTGCAAACGCAGCCGCGCTTGCGTCCGGCTGGCTTGGCCTTGGACTAGGCGTGCTGGGCGTCGTGACAATCGTGAGCGCGGTGACGACGACGCGCGCCGCTGTCACCTCCTTCGAAGAACTGGTCGACGCTCAGCTCGACGCTGAAGCCGCCGCAGAGCTTCTTGAAGAGCGTGTCGCGGAGCGCACCGCCCAGCTTGCTGTGGTCACCCAGCGCGCCCAAGACGCCAACCGAGCCAAATCGGCCTTCTTGGCGAATATGAGCCATGAGTTGCGGACGCCGCTGAACGCCGTCATTGGCTATACTGAGATTGTGCAAGAGGACATCGCCAGCGGCGACATAACCAGCAGCGCCGCCGACCTCGCGCGGGTGCGCAGTTCGGCATCGCATCTGTTGACGCTGATCAATGAAGTTCTCGATCTCTCGCGCATCGAGGCGGGCCGTCTGGAACTGTCGCTGACGGATCTCGATCTGCGCACCATTCTGCGCGAAGCGCTCGACAGCATTTTGCCTACCGCTGCAAAGCAAAACACGCGCTGCGTCCTCAAAGTCGAGCAAGACGTTGGGCTTGTGCATGCCGACGAGACCCGACTGCGCCAATGCACGCTAAATCTTCTCTCCAACGCGGCGAAGTTCACACAAGGCGGGGTCATCGCCGTGCACGCGCGACGCTGCAAGATCGGCTCCGCCGACGGCGTCGCGATTTCGGTGCGCGACACCGGTTACGGCATCGGCGCTGAGGATCTCCAGCGCCTCTTCCAGCCCTTCGTCCAAGCCGACAACAGCAAGACCCGCGCCCATGGCGGCGCGGGCCTTGGCCTCGTCATCACCCGGAGGCTTGCGCGCGCGATGGGCGGCGATGTGATTGCGTCGAGCAAACTCGGCAAGGGCTCCAGGTTTACATTGTTTGTGCCCGCAGCCGTTGCGCGCGCCGAGGCCGCCTGAGGCTTTCCTCGACGCCAGATTGGCGAGCCGTATGGAAGGTGCAGACAGGACGGCGACCCGTACGCAACCCGTTACGGCTGCTTCCTTCCGGACCTGACCGGGTTGGCGGGGCGGCCGTCCGCCGCCTGCCTGCGAGTTCCGATATCGCCGCTGCAGGCGGGAACCGCAAGGCGGAACGTGTCGCGCATTGAGACGTTTTCAGGGCTCATCTGATCCTAGGAGGCCGTGGGGCGCGTGGCGCTCTCGGAAACACCGATGTTGCGAACGCTTATCTTCGCCCTTGCTGTCGCATCGCTTGGACTGTCTGGACTGGCGGCGGCCGAAGATTTTCCGCATGCGGTCGTCGGCAGCGACGTGCGCGGCGATCATGGCGTCATCATCGGGCGCGTGACAGCCGTCGAGCGCGACCGCCACGGCAATATCATCGCCGTCGAAATCCCCGGCGCAGAACCGCCGGACGCGGTCGCCCCGCAAGTTGTCGCACACAATGACGATCGCCGTGCGCTTCGAGGGTTGCGCGTTCTTGTCAGCGAACGCCGCGCCCTGGAGCACGCCGATGAGCGCGCCAACGAGCGCGCCGACGCGGCAGGCTCAGCTAACCGTGCGCGGCTTCGTTGAGATGAGATCCAAACCCGCAAACACGAAGCCCAGTCCGAACAAAATGCCGGCCGCTGTGAAGCCATAATCCGGCATCGGCGCCGGCAGCATGCGTAGGACGCCCGCTGCGATCACGCTTAAAAACCAGCATGCCGGCGCCAGCAGCGGCGTTTGCTTGGCGCGCCAATACGCCAAGCTCATGCCCACCATTGCAATTGCCAGCGCATAGGCGCCTTGCTGATAGGTGCTGAAGCCGAACGGATCGGCATCCGGTCCGCCGATGAACGAAAGAGCAGCGATCGCCACCGCAAAGCTCGCAAACCCCAGCGCGCCGAGTTGGTCCTTGCGCGAAAAGTAGACGCCCATCACGCCAAACAACAGCAGCACATCGATTGCGTCGTAAAGCGCTTCGCGCAAGAGCGCCTCGCTCGTCCATGGAAACGCCGCCAAGATCCGCCCCGCGCCAGCCAGGAGCGCGGCCAAGCCCGCCAAACGATAGAGCGCATCGGTCTTCACAATCGTCGACCTAGCTGAGGCCGGCCGCGACAGGCAATGGGCGAAGATCTCGCCGCCTGCGCCCAAACCGCTCCTATAAAACCACTCCTATCGCGGGGTTGCCGTTGGGCTTGCTCCATTGCTCGAGGTCGTTGCCCGGACCTGGTTGCGTTCCTGGCGAAGAACGCCGGTGACGGCTAATTCATGCGAACTTGACGCTCTGGGCCGGGAACCATACCTCCAGGGACCATGGCGCTCCGCCCCATCCTCATCGCGCCCGATCCGCGCTTGAAACAGAAGTCCACCCCCGTCGAGGGACCGGTCACCGACGCGCATCGCGCGCTCATGAACGACATGCTGGAGACGATGTATGCAGCGCCCGGCATTGGCCTCGCCGCCATTCAGGTGGGTGAGCCTATCCGCATCATCGTCATGGACCTCGCCCGTGAAGGCGAACCGCCGGCGCCGCGCTACTTCGTGAACCCCGAAATCCTCTGGGCCTCGGAGGAAACGCTACCCTACGAAGAGGGCTGTCTCTCGGTGCCCGATATTTTCGACGAAGTGGAACGTCCCGCGCGGGTGAAGCTCAAATATCGCGATTATCACGGCGAGGAGATCGAAGAGGACGCCGAGGGCCTGTTTGCGGTCTGCATCCAGCACGAAATGGATCACCTCGAAGGCGTGCTCTTTTTGGATCATCTCTCGCGTCTCAAGCGCGAAAACGCGCTCCGCAAGCTCAAAAAGGCCAGGAAAGACGCAGCCGAAACGCTGCAACATCGGCTCTAAGCGCGGCGATTTCGCACTTTTCCATACCGCCAAACCGGCTATCTTCGCCCCGATTCAAGCGCGCCGGCCGGCGCATGCATGAGGGATGGGTTTCATGTCGGAAGCGTTCAACGGATTTGTCTGCACCTCGGCTGCCATCGACGCCGCAATCGCCGAGCGCTCGATGCTCGCCCATCCATTCTATCAAGCATGGGAAGAGGGCAAACTCACGCGCGCCGCGCTCGCGGCGTATGGGCGCCAATACTTCCATCATGTCGAAGCGTTTCCCCAGGCTGTGAGCGCGGTCCACGCCAATTGCCCCGATCCGATTGGTCGGCGCCTGCTCGCCGAAAACTTGGCGGAGGAAGAAGGCTTGGGCGAAGGCAAGGACGATCATGCGGCGCTTTGGCTTGGCTTCGCAGCCGGCATGGGTTCAAGCGAAGCGCATGTGCGCGCCGAAGCGCTCAACGCCGAGACGCAAAACCTGATCGACACGTTCCGCAAACTCTCGCGCCGTTCGTACGCTTCAGGCATTGCCGCCCTCTACGCGTACGAAAGCCAATTGCCGGCGATCGCAAAGACCAAGATCAAAGGCCTTGTCGAGCGCTATGATGCGAACGAGCCAGCAACGCTCAAATTCTTCCAGGTGCATGAGCAGGCCGACATCGAACACGCCGCAATTTGCCGCGAATTGCTCGATGCGCTGCCGGAGGATGATCGCACCGAAGCGCACGCCGCCGCTTGCGAGCTTGCCGACGCCCTGCGCTTCTTCCTTACCGGCATGGAGCGCCAGACCGGCATGGCCTGCTAATTGGCGAGACACCTCGGGGAAGCGCGCCCCAGCCTTATGTGGGCGCTTGCGCGAGGCGGGCGAGGTTCACGACATTGGCGCGCCACAACCGGCGTCCCCCGAAGAGCAGTTCCGGCTATTGAACGAGGAGCACGAAGCCCGTCAGCTTCCTGCAATCGGCGGGCAAGCATCCCGGCGGGTTTTCCGTCGGATCGGTGCGATAGAAGATGTGCACCGGTTTGTTGAGGTGCGCCGCCGCCGTCGCAAGATGCAGCACGCGATCAGCGAGTGCGGGATCGCTTGCAGCGCCAACGGCAAAATAGACGATCCCCACATCCGGCTGCGGCGGCGGTTGATAATCGCGCGAATGAAGTCCCCATGTGACGCCCCCGCCAGGCGCCACGCAATGCACATGCACGCGGTTTTGAAACGCAGCGACATCGACAATGACGCAATCGCGCCCGAGCTCCGGCGCCGCCGGCCCCAATGTCGCAACGCCGCCGGGACCAACCGAGGGGATGGTCACGGTTCCTTGCTGGGCCGCCGCCGGGCTCGCCAGCAATGCCAATGCAAGGCTTTGCGCGGGCACATGGATGCGCATTTTTTCTTCTCCCACGAGCCAAGCGCGCAACAAGGCGCGCAACGGGGGCGCGCAACGGGGGCGCGCAACGGGGGCGCGCAACAGGGGCGCGCAACGGGGGCGCTAACACGCACGCCCGAGCGCGCAACGAGCGGCGTGCGCAAACGTAGCGCCTTATTGGCGCTGGCGCCACAAGATCGGATTGCGCCGCAACGCCCTTCCTTTAAGGTCGCGCGATGCACACAGGATCATGTCTCTGCGGCGCCGTGCGCTTTGACGTGCTTGGCGATTTGCCTGCGCCAGACGCATGCCATTGCAACCAATGCCGCAAGACGTCCGGCCACTATTTCGTTTCCACCGACTTGCCGCGTTCTTCACTCACCATCCAAGGCGCTGAAAACATAGCCTGGTATCGTTCTTCAGAAAAGGTTCGCCGCGGCTTCTGCAAGACGTGCGGCGCCTCGCTGTTCTGGGACCCCGCCGAGCGCGACTGGATCGGCGTCGCCATGGGCGCCTTCGACGAGCCTACAAACACCGAGCTCCATGTGCATGTTTATGTCTGCGAGAAGGGCGACTATTACGAAATCGCAGATCGTGCGCCGCAATATGAAACAACGCCCCTGGCAAACCGATAGCGCCTGCGCCATCGCTTGTTGCATGTTTTTCCATGACGGCGCCGACGAGCGCTATAGGCTGCAACGATGACGCTTCGTCTCGCCTTCATGGGCTCGCCCGATTTTGCGCTGCCGGCGCTCGCAGCCTTGATCGACACTCGCCACGACATCGCTTGCGTCTATTCGCAGCCGCCGCGCCCAGCCGGTCGCGGCAAGCAGGAGCGGCCAACGCCGGTTCACGCCTTCGCCGTCTCGCAAGATCTAGAGGTGCGCACCCCGAAGAGTCTCAAGGACGGCGAAGCGCAAGCGGCCTTTGCCGCGCTCGGTCTCGACGCCGCCATCGTCGTCGCCTACGGCCTCATTCTGCCAAAGCCCATTCTAGGCGCCCCACGTCTCGGCTGCTTCAATGTTCATGCCTCGCTCCTGCCGCGCTGGCGGGGTGCGGCGCCCATTCAGCGCGCCATCATGGCGGGAGACGCCAAGACCGGCGTTGAAATCATGCGCATGGAAGAGGGATTAGACACTGGCCCGATCCTCTCCGCTTATGAGACGCCGATAGCGCCCGACGATACGACCGGCTCGCTCAGCGATCGGCTTGCATCGAGCGGCGCGGAACTTCTCGTCGCTCAGCTCGCCAAACTCGAGCGTGGCGAAATCCACGAGACGCCACAGCCGCAAGACGGCGTCAGCTACGCAAAAAAGATTGCACCCGGCGAAGCGCGCATCGATTGGTCGGCGCCTGCGCGCGAGGTCGATTGTAAGATCCGCGGCCTCTCGCCCCATCCGGGCGCTTGGTTCGAACTGGACGGCGTGCGCGTCAAAGCGCTGGACTCACGCCTTGCGCCAGGCGCCGGCGCGCCTGGCGCCGCGCTCGACGACCGGCTCTCCATCGGCTGTGGCGAGGGCGCGGTGCGGCTCATCAAACTCCAGCGCGAAGGCCGCGCGCCCCTGCCTGCGGCGGAATTCTTGCGCGGCAACCCGGTCGCGGCCGGCATCCGCCTTTCCTGAGCGCAATTGAAGCCGCCCCGGCGCACGGCTAAAACCAGGCCGGGAGGGCGCCTTCATGATGAAACGCTTCGCACTGGCCGCTTTGGTCGTGGCGGCGGCGGCGTGCAATCAACAATCGGCCTCCAATACTTCGACCGCCACCCAGACCGCCCAGCTCGATTCCCCCGCGCCCGGCGCCGAACCGACGCGGGTTTTCACGCCGAGCAACGACGCGGCGCGCGCTGCCACCGGCCAGCTCACAGTCGCCACCGCAACCCAATTGCCGGACGCCAGCCAGCCCAATGCGGATGCGGTCGAAGTGCTTTCGCTTCATGGCGCCAATGGCCTTGCCATCGAGGCGCCGATTGCAAGCAATGTATCGCCGGCCACGCAAGTCAGCGGTCAGACGCTGCGCGCGCTTCTGTCGCTGCCGGTCGAAGAGCCGCAAGTGCTCGTCTATCATGTCAGTCGCGAGACGAAGCCGCCAAGCGGACAAGGGCTCTGCGGCGCCAATGCGACAGCTTACGTCGTCGTCTGGGAGCCCTCCGGACCCGGCGATTCTTCTTACAAAATCATGGGCACCTATGGCGGCGCGCCTGGCGCTGCTGCAGCACACGCTTGTCCGATGCTGGAGTATCGGCGCTCTTGAGGCGGCATGCGTTTCAAGCTCACGCTCGAATATGACGGCGGCCAGTTTCAAGGCTGGCAGCGCCTCGGCGAGGGCGCAAGCGTGCAAGGCGCGCTCGAGGATGCGGTCGAGAAGCTGATCGGCGCCAAGAGCGAAGTGATCGGCGCCGGGCGCACCGACGCTGGCGTTCACGCCTGTGCGCAAGTCGCGCATGTCGACATCGCAAAGCCGTTCGAGGCCTGGAAGCTCATGGAAGCGTTAAACGCTCATTTGCGGCCTGCGCCGATTGCCGTGCTCAAAGCCGAGGAGGCCGCGCCAACCTTCCACGCGCGCTTCGACGCCGCCAAACGGGTCTATCTCTATCGCATCATCAATCGCCGCGCGCCGCTTGCGCTCGAGCACGGCCATGCGTGGCGCATTGCGAGCCCACTCGCGGCGCCCGCCATGTGCGTCGCCGCGCAGCGGCTGATCGGACAACACGATTTCACCACCTTCCGCGACAGCCAGTGCCAAGCCAAAAGCCCGATCAAGACGCTCGATCGCTGCGATGTCGAGCGCAACGGGGACGAAATCCAGATTTGGTGCGAGGCGCGGAGCTTCCTCCATCGGCAAGTGCGCTCCATCGTCGGCACGCTCGCGGAGGTCGGCTCAGGCAAAATGACCGTCGAAGAATTCGCCGCCGCACTGGCCGCAAAGGACCGCGCTCTCTGCGGCCCCGTAGCGCCCGCCGACGGGCTTTATCTGATGCGCGTGGATTATTGATTGGCGCACTCTCTGGACGCATCGATGCGAAAGCGAGCGCCCGCGTTTTATCCGTGCGACAGGCGTCTTCACCCCGCACCCGGCGCCGCCGTCTCCGCGGCCAGGGAAAGACGGGAGGAACTAAAGTATCGGCGCAGCACCGCCTCATAACACCGCGCGAGCGCGCGCAAGTCGTCGACGGCGCAATGCTCATCCACCATGTGCGCTGTCTCATTGCGCAGCCCAAGCTCGGCCACGGCGCAATAATCCTTGATATAGCGGGCATCCGAGGTGCCGCCTGTGGTCGCCAACACGGGGCTTACGTCGAATGCTTCGCGCGCGGCGCCGATGAGGAGGTCGGTGAACGGCCCGGGCTCGGTGTAGAAGGGCGCGCTCTGCGATGAGATCGAGAGTGCGCATTTCACGCCCGCTTTCGCCGCCGCCGATTCCGTTGTCTCCTTCACCCACGCGAACAATCCATCGCCCGTGTGGTTCATGTTGAAGCGGATGTTCAGCCGCGCGCTCGCTTGCGTTGGGATCACATTATGAGCCGGATTGCCGACATCGATGCTCGTCACCTCCAAATTGGAGGGATCAAACCCCACCGCCCCGTCATCGAGCCTACGGCTCTTCAGCGCCTGCAACGCCTCCACTAAGGGCGTCACCGGATTTATGGCGCGCTTGGGATAAGCGACATGTCCTTGCTTACCGGTCATCGTGATCAAGACATTTAAGCTGCCGCGCCGGCCGTTCTTGATCATGTCGCCTGCGCGCGCTTCACTCGTCGGCTCGCCCACGAGGCAATGATCGAAGCGCTCGCCTTCCGCCGCGAGCGCCGCCAGCATTGCTTTGGTGCCGTCAACGCCGCGTCCCTCCTCGTCGCAGGTGATCAGAAACGAAATCGAGCCCGTCGGCTGGCCACTCGCCAGATAGGTCTCCGCCGCCGCAACCATCGCAGCGATCGCTGTCTTCATATCCGCCGCGCCGCGCCCATAGAGTTGGCCATCGCGCACTTCGGCGCCAAACGGGTCGCTCGCCCAGCCATCTCCCGGCGGCACCACGTCCAAATGCCCGGCAAAACAGAAATTCGGCGCGCCCTCGCCCATGCGCGCATAGAGATTATCGACCTCGCCGAATTTCATGCGCCGGCCGCGAAAGCCGATGCGCTCCAGCGCAGCTTGCGCCACGTCAAGCACGCCCGCTTCCGCCGGCGTGATCGACTTGCACGCGATCAGGGCCTTGGCGAGCGGCAACGGATCGGCAATCGTGTGGGCATCCATGGAAAGCGGTCTAACGCCGCCGCCGATGAGATCAAATAGGGGGAGCAAACCGATGCTGAAATTCGCCGCCGCTTTTATTGCGGGCGCCTGCGTCCTCGCTGGCGGCGCCACGGCGCAAACCGACACCATGCAAACCGCCTACGCCAACACCGTCGTCGTCACCGAACCGAGCGGCTCAGTACTGCGCTATCACTTCAACGCAGACCATAGCTTCGATGTCGTGATGCCCGATGGCCGCGACGTGCCGGGCACATATGAGATCGCCAACGGCCAAATCTGCCTGACTTATGCCGGGCGCACTGCAGCAGAATGCACCGAACACGTGACCGGCAAGAACGTCGGCGACACCTGGACGCAACGCGGCTCGGACGGAAACCAAATCACCGTCAGCTTGCAAGCCGGGCGCTAAGAAAAAAAGGGCGGATCGAGAGATCCGCCCTTTGGCTCGCCCAAACGCTAGGCTGCGTAGCGTACGTCGTCCTTGTGATGCAGGACGGCGCCAAGTCCGTTGCGCTTCCAATCGTCGAGCGTCGTCATCCGCAGGCCGAGCATGGCGTAATTGACGGCGTAATAGCCGCTCGGCTGGCGAACGACGGCGCCGCGCCAGTCGCGATTGACGAGGAGATCCTGAGCCATCAGCCCGACATAGATCGTGTCCGACCAATTGTAGCGGAATGCATAGAGCTTCATCCCATTCGCCATCGTCGCCAAGAGCGCGATGTCGCGCTTCAGGCGCCGGTCCGACGGGCCGAACACGAGCCCGATCGTGCGGTCCCAATTGTCGTAGACCGAACGCGCGCCATTCCAGCTCGGCCCTTTTACCGTACGGTCCTGCAGCGAGCCCGTGCCGAGATCGAAGGTGAGGCCGATCGACCAGGTGTCGGAATGGTCGCCTTCGCCTTCGGTGCGTCGCCAGCCGAGGCTGATGCTGGTTGGATTATTGGCGAAGCGATATTCGCCGCTGACGCCGTAGGATGTGAAGTTGCCGGTGCTGCCGCCTTCATCGGCCGATGTGTAGCCAACGAGCGCATTGACGCTGAAATCCGGCGTCACGAACCAGGAGCCGTCGATTTGCGCATTCGTCGCATTGAGGTTGATATCGCTCCAATCGGTGTAGCTGACCGACCCTTCCACCATGGCTTGCGGGAAGAAGAGCTGTCCTTCAACACCCCCGTTGAGACCTGAAAGCCCCGCGAATGTCTGCAACGCAACGAAACCCGCCATGCTATAGGTGTCGCGCCGCACGCCAATGTGTCCGGCCGCATAATTCGTGCTGAGGCAGCAGAAGTCTTCCGATGCGCGCCCCGCATACCCGTCCATTTGCAGATTCCAGCCGCCTTCGAAGTCGTGATTGAAGGCGCCGTTGATGCCGTAGACGTCGGCGTTCCCGAACGGGAAGTCCACTCTGTTGTAATCGATGCCGACGACCGCATTGGTGTCGGCGTGAGCGAGACCTGGCGTCGCCATCAAGGCGATGGCCGCCGCCCCCAACGTAATTTTGCGCATGATATTTCCCTGCCTCGTGCGCGGCGAATCACCCTCGCCGCTCGGAAGAGGCTGGCCTGCCCCGCTATCGCAGGCAACGCGCGATCGCGCTGGCGGAAAAATAGCTCCTCAGTGTTGCGGCCGAAGCCGCGAGGCCTCGCCGAGGGCATGAGGTGGAGACATGCAAAAATCGGCGCATGCGACCGGTGGATATCCGACGCGTCTGTCCACGAAAGCCGCCTGAAATCAAAGCGTGGGCCGAGCCCAAAATTGAACGTCGCCAAAATGTGCGCGCAGGGGGCCTTGGGATAAGAGCGGCCTGGGGATAAGAGCGCGCCCCGCAAAGGCAAGCGGCGTCGTCGGCAAAACGCCTCAGCACAGGTCAGCTTCCGTCGAAGGTGTCCAGCAGACGCCGCAAATACTCGCGCTCGGCCTCTGGGCGGTTGGGATCGTCGGCGCGGCGCCTAATCTCGTCGAATAGTTGGCGCGCGCGCATCGCCGGGGCGAGATTGCCGTTGAGGCGCATGTTCGGGTTGGTGGCGTCGCCGCCGCCGCTCGCACGCCCAAGTGGATCGCGCTCGGTGTCGTCGGCGCCGCCCGTGTCGCCGGCGGAATCGCCTTTGTCGCCATCGTGCATTTCTGAGGAAAGCTGCGAGGCGCCGCGCCGCAGACGGTCGAGCGCGGTGTCCTGCGCTGTCTCGGCGCCGCGCAGATCGCCGGAGCGTAGCGCCTGTTCGGATTCCTGCATCGCACGCCCTGCAGCGTCGAGATCTGGACTCGACGAAGCGCCCGCATCGTGAGCCGAACGCTGGGCTTGGGTCAGGCCTTGCTGAATGCGCGATTGCCGGTCGGCAAGATTCTGACCTCCTTGGCCGCCTTGCTGCGATCCGCCCCCGCCCGACGCCGATTGCTGCGGCTCTCCTGGCTGGCTTTGCTGCCGGGTCTGTTGGCTTTGTTGCTGCTGGGTGTCGTCGCGCAGTGCGCGCTGCTCGCCCATCGCTTGCGATAGCTCATCCATGCTCTGCTGCATCTGCTGTTGATGGGCGGCCTGGTTTTGGCCGCCGCGACCGCCTTGCTCGCGCTGGGTCAGGCGAACGTCGAGATTGGCGAGGATCTGGCTCAGTTGCCGCAGCAAGGCTTGCGCTTCAGCGTTGCGCCCCTGCTCGGAAAGCTGTTGCACCTGGCGCATCATCTCATCGATGTCGTGCTGGCTGATCTGGGCTTGGTCTTGGGTGTCTTCCGCACTTTCGCGTTCGCCATTGCGCATCGCTTGTTGCACCAACGCTTGCATGTAGCGCTGTGTGGCGTCGCGGAGCGCCTGCATGAGCTGGTCGATCCGCTGCCTGGGAGCGTTCTGCGCCAGCGCCTCGTTCAAGGCGCGCTGAGCCTCCTCGAGCGCGCGCCGGGCGTCGGTGGCGCCGCCATATTCCGCGCGCAACGCGGTGCGCCAGAGGATGTCGGCGGCGATATTGGTGTCGTCGATGTTGCGCGCCGCGGCCAGTTCCGAGCGCGCCATGCGAAAGCCGAAATAGACGGCGAGATCGCGGAAATAACCGTCTTCGGGGTCCATCATCAGCGCATCCATGAGCCGCGCCGCGCGCCGCACGCCGTCAGGCGCGCGTTCAAGCGCCGGATGGATGCTGAAATCGCGGATTTCGATGTGCTGGTCGCCAAGCAGAATATCGCCCGCTGGAACGGTGCGGCGCGGCTCGTTGGGCGCGGGGCGATAGGCGCGGCGATCTGTGAGGATGTGGCGGCGAATTTCGATCGCAGCGCGCGCCAACGGTTGCAGGAAGACTTTTTCCGGCAGCGTCACTTTCATCGGCTCGCTCGCGCCTTCCTGCCCCAGCGCATCGACGGCGACGATCTGGGCCTCCACTTCCATCCCTGCGTAAGGATGGGCCGCGAGATCGATTTGACTTTCGCCATCCGCCTGTCGCGGATCGCCGGCGGGCGCTTCGAGTTCGGTGTCGACGGGATCGGCGTGCACGAGGCCCCGCGGCGGGCTCGCTGGACGCACGCGCAGTAAGAGGCGGCGCACGCCGAAATCATCGCCGACGCGCCAGCCGATCGTCGCCCGCTCGCCCGGCAAGAGTTCGATTGGCTGGGTGAACGCCGCCGAAGGCGGCGCATCCGCGGCTGGCGCCATGCGCCACGACGCACGCGTATGGAAACGCACGATTCTGAGGAGGCCCGCGCCGGGAAGAGCAAGATGGGCCTCCCAAGCGCCATCGGCGGCGCGCGTGAACGCAGTGCTTCGATGGCCGCCTTCGCCGTCGAACACAAGACGCGGCGCCCCCGTTGGTCCGGTGAGGCGGACGGTGGCGGTGACAGAGGGCGGCGTGACGATCGTCTGATCGAACCGGTCGCTCAGCGAGACAGGAGAGCCGTGGGTATATTCAGCCGGCGTCACCCAGGCTTCGACGGCCATGGGCCGATCGCCCAAGAGCGGTCCAGGATCGGGAATGAATGCGTTGCTGAGCCGATCGGGCGCATTCGGCCCCGCAACGAGGAATGCGCCGAGGAGCGCCACAGCCACGACATAGCGCAGCTTATAGGGATCGATGTCGTCGAGGTCTGGCCGCGGCGGGCCGGCGCGCGCACGCTCCGCGCGCGCAAGCGCGCGCTCGCGTTCGCGGCCCCAAAGCGCCATGGAGAAGGCGTCATATTGGGCCGGCTGGTCGCGCAGCGCCTCGAAGGCGCCGCGGTCAAGCTTGGAATCGGACGCAAGGCGCGCGCGCGCCTCGGCTTCCGTGGGCGCCCGCCACGCCCGCCTGGCTTTAAGGCCAAGCCAGATGAAGGCGCAAAGCGCTGCGGTCGCGCTCAGCGTCTGTGCAATGAGCGGCAACATCGCATGTGCGCCGGTCAGCGCCACGATGGCCCAGACGCCAACCGCAAAGAAGAGCATGAAGCCCGCGCGCAGGCCCCGCTCGATCATCAGCCGGCGGCGGGCTCGCTCTGTTTCGCGGGCCAGTTGGTCGAGGGCGTCCTGGAGCTTCATCCCGTGGCCTCGCAAAGCCTAGCAGGCGCGATCTGGCCAAACCATGACGCTCCCGCAGCACGGAACTGCTGTTCGTCGCGGGTCGGGATCTCGCTAAAGCTTAACGCGGCGCAGTCGGGCTCTGAGGCGGGGGCGGGGACCCATCCTGCGCATTCGCCGGCGATCGGCCGCAGCGGCTATCCAGCGCCCGCGGGTGCGATGGATGTTCCCCATTATAGGCGCGTTCGCGCGCGCATTCGTGCGCAACCGCGTTTTGCGCGTTCCACAGCGGATCGGGCCGCTGGAGGCTGTTCTTGATCCCGCATGCCGAAAGCAGCGTCAGGACCGCGAGGCCGAGAAAGAGGCGGCTCATTCGAAGTTCTCCTTCCAGCGCGCGATTTGTTCGCGCACCCGCTCGGGCGCGGTTCCGCCATAGCTATCCCGGCTCTCGACCGATTTTTCAACCGTCAACGCCTGCCGCGCAGCCTCGGTGATGCGCGGTTCGACCGCCTGAAATTCGCCTAACGGCAAGAGAGCAAGTTCAAAGACGCCCATTTCTTCGGCGCGGCGAACGATGCGCCCGGCGATGTCGTGCGCTTGGCGGAACGGCGTCTTCAATTCGCCCACCAGCCAATCGGCGAGGTCGGTGGCGGTCGAATAGCCGCGGCTCGCCGCTTGGCGCATGGCTTGGCGATTGAAGGCGATGCTCCCCATCATCCCGATCATCGCCTTGAGGCAGAGCGCAAACGAATCGATTGCATTGAAGGTGAGGGCTTTGTCTTCCTGTAGATCCTTGGCGTAAGCGAGGGGCAATTTTTGCACGATGGCGTTCAACGCTGCGAAGTCGGCGCCGATGCGCGCCGCTTTGGCGCGGATGAGTTCTGCAGCGTCGGGATTGCGCTTCTGCGGCATGATCGATGAGCCGGTCGACCATGCATCGCTCAATCGCGCGAACCCAAATTGCGGCGAGGTCCAGAGCACGATCTCCTCGGCAAGGCGCGACAGATGCGTTGCAGCAATGGCGAGATTGGCGAGTGCTGCGAGCGCGAAATCGCGCGACGCGACCGCGTCGAGCGAGTTGTTGGCGGGCGCATGGAAGCCCAGCGCCTCGGCCGTCATGTCGCGGTTGATTTTGTAGGAAGCGCCCGCGAGGGCGGCCGCGCCCAGCGGGCACTCCCACGCCGCCTCCAGCGCGCCCCCGATGATGCGCACGCGGTCGCGCTCGAACATGTTGACGTAGGCGAGCAA
>JACXTT010006977.1_pt1 | contig 16020 bp, 12 predicted proteins | sample 9270951 | NCBI WGS metagenome assembly JACXTT01 (sample SAMN15532306, study PRJNA645909) | rock metagenome | isolation source: weathered quartz diorite | place: Puerto Rico | collected 2017-06-21 | reverse complement strand
GCGTCGGCTCGAAACTGGGCGAATGGGTGGCGCGGGCGAGCGTTCGCGGCCGCGGCGCCGGCACGCTGGCGCGAGTCCTGGCACGGGCTGCGACCGCGGCGCGCGTTCACAAGATCCGCGCGGCGGGCTGGACCAAGGCGCCGGCGTGGCGGGCGCTGGCCACGAAGGACCTGCTGGTGACGATGCGCGTGGGCAAGGTGCGGCGCCAGCTCGTTCTCGCGCTCGCGTTCTGGATCCTCTCCGCGTTGGCCTGGCGCCTACCGGCGCCGCCGCACATGACCGATCTCGCCTACGTGTCGGCGTTCGTGCTGGCCATGCTGGGCTCGGCCGTGCTGGGCGAATGGCTGGTCTCGCTCTCCGGCGCCGATCCCTTCCAGGCGCTGCGCAGCCTGCCGGTGGGCGTGGCGCCGCTGTGGGGGGCACGCTTCGCGCTCGCCCTGTCGGCGACCGCGCTGCTGCTGGTGCTCCATGCCTTCTCTGCTCCGACGCTCACGCCTCACGCCCTGCGCCTGTTCCTGGCCTGGAGCGCCGGGGCCACGCTGGCCATCGCCGCCCTGGCGGTGAACTACGGCGTGACGCTGTTCCCACGCGCCGACGTGGCCGAGCGATTGTTCGGCCTCTCGCTGGGGCTGGCGGTGGCGGCCAGCCTGATGATTCCTCTGATGGGCTGGATCGTGCTGCTCTCGGCCGTGCTGCACTCGGCGCGCCGCCTCGCCCACTGGTCGCGGCTCGAGGAGGCCTGATGCTCGAGATCCGGGGCCTGACTCGGCGCTACGGCGCGTTGGTGGCGCTCGACGACGTGTCGTTCGAGGTCCAGCCGGGAGAGATCGTGGGCCTGCTCGGCGCCAACGGCGCGGGCAAGAGCACCTTGTTGCGAACCGCCGCGGGCCTGCAGCCTCCCGATCAGGGCATGGTGCAGGTGCAAGGCATCGACGTCTGGAACGACCCCCTGGACGCCAAGCAGCGGTTGGGCTACGCGGCGGAGGAGCCAACCTTCTATGAAGAGCTGTCGGCTGACGAGTACCTCGCATTCATCGCGATGCTGCGGGGGCTCGAGCCCCAGCCGGCGCGCGAACGCGCCCACGAGTGGTTCCACCGCCTGGGGCTCGCGGGTCGTCGCGATGAGCCGGTCCATCAGTTCTCCCACGGCATGCGCAAGAAACTGTCGTTCGTGGCCGCGGTGCTGCACCGTCCTGCCGTGCTCCTGTGCGACGAGGCCCTGGACGGATTCGATGCCGCCGGAGCCCTGGAGGCCAAGTCCGAGCTCGCCGCGTTGGCTCGAGACGGCAGCGCGATCCTGTTCTCGAGTCACGTCACCGAGACCATCGAGCGCGTTTGCCATCGCGCCGTCCTGCTCCACCAGGGCCGCGTCGCCCGCATGCTGCCGCGCGCGTCGTGGGGCGATCCCGCCCCCGGCCCCTCACCGCTCGAGCGTGAGTTCCTGGCGGTGGCCGAGACGGGGCGCTGACGTGGCCCCGCATCGCGTGCTGGTGCTGGGCATTTTGGGGCTGCTGGGCCTCGCGGCGCCGCGACCCGTCCGCGCCGGCGCGCCCGTGGACAGCCTGCTGCTCGAGGCGCGCAGCCCGGTCGCGCTGCGCGCCGCGCTGCTCGAATTCGCGCGCTCCTCACTCGACACCAGCGCCGCTGACAAGGGCGCCGCCTTGCTCTACGCCGGGATGAGCTTCGATCACGCCGGGCGCGCCGACAGCGCGCTGATCTGCTACGAGCGCGCCGTCGCCGTGCGCGGATCCACTCAGGATCGCGACGCCTACGTCGACGCTTTGCTCGAGCGCGGCAACGCCGGCGACGGCGCGCGCGCGCTCGAAGTGCTGCGCTCGCGCCTCGCAGTCGCCCTCACCGCTTCGGAGCGTGACATCGCGCTGACGCGCGGCCGCCAAGCCTGGGCTTACTACGCTATGAACCGCGCCGACTCGGCGCTCGCGATCTTTCGCGCCCAGCAGCGCTCGCTGCTCGATCCCCTGACGCCGGGCAACCGCGACTGGCGCTACCGCATCGCGCTGGCCGAGCTCGAGCACGGGGACGCGGCGCGTTCCACCGACACCATGTACCCACTCGCGCTCGAGTCCCGCTTCCAGGACCGCGACGTGATGGGCATCCTCCACGACGCCGCGATGAAGTCGCCGCAGGGCAACCAGCTCAGCGTGCTGCTGAAGCAGGATCTGGCCCAGATCGACGCCCGCGACAAGAAGGCGATCGAGGCGTTCCGCGGCCGGCGCATCACGTTCACTGCACTCGATGGCTCCACCGTCGGCGCCGTGGTGGTTCCCGCCCTGCGTCGGCCGGCGCGCGCGGCGATCGTGATCACCGATCCCGAGGAGGTGGCCGACGCCTACGACAGTCTCGCGTCGGGCCTCTCGGCCGCGGGCTACTCCCTGGTGATCGTGGAGGCGCGCGGCTCGGGCTGGTCGGTCTCCCCGGCCTGCCCCCTGGCGAGCACCTGGCGCGGCCGTGAAGACCAGGTGCGCAGCCTGGTGGCGCGCGACGCGCTTCCGGCGCTGCGTGCGCTCGCGGGCCGGACGCCGGTCGACACCTCGGCCTATCTGGTGGTCGGCGCGCTCGAGTCCGCCGCGATCGCGGCCGAGGCGGTTGCGCTGGACCCCCGCGCGCGTGCGGTGCTGCTGCTGTCCCCCAACCCTTCGCCCGTCGAGCAAGGCCCGATGCGGGCACGGCTCGCGGCGTCCCGCGTGCCGGTCTTCTTCGAGGTCCCGGTCATGGACCACACCACCGGGCCGATCGCGGAAGCGCTCTACGAGGGCCTCGACCGGCGCACGTCGCGCATCGTCGACTCGGAGATCGTCGGCTCGGCCGCGACGGTCTTTCGGCGTGACCGCAGCGCCCTGCCGCGATTGGTGCAGTGGCTCGACGAGACCTGGAAGGCGATGCCGCGGGTGGAGGGCAAGCGCCGGCGCTGAGGCTCGGTCCGCGCGCGGCCTTCAGGGGCGCCGCCCGCGCGCCTGCGACTTCTGCACCAATGAGAACGAGAGCGTCTCGAGCTCGACCGTCATGTCGACGTTGCGCAGCGCCACCTGCGGCGGAACGAAGAGCTTGCGTGGGGCGAAGTTGAGGATCGCGCGGACGCCCACCTCGACCAGCTGGTCGGCGACCTCCTGCGCCGCGCGCACCGGGGTGGCGATGACGCCCATGTCGACGCGCTGCTCGGACGTGACGCTGGCCAGCTCGTCGGTGTGCCGCACGACCAGCTCGCCGATGCGCTGCCCGACGCGCTGCGCGTCGCGGTCGAAGACCGCTACCACGTCGAATCCCTGCTGAGCGAAGCCGCGGTAGGCGAGCAGCGCCGCGCCGATGTTTCCGGCGCCCACGATCGCGACGCGCCAGCGGCGGTCCAGGCCCAGGATGCCGCGGATCTCCTCACGCAGGTGGGCCACGTTGTAGCCCAGACCGCGGCGCCCGAACGAGCCGAAGCAGGACAGATCCTTGCGCACTTGAGCCGAGGTGACGCCTTCGCGCTCGGCCAGGCGATGCGAAGAGATGAGACGCTTGCCCTCCGCCTCCACCTCCTCCAGCACGCGGTAGTAGTGCGACAGCCGGCGCACGGTGGATTCGGAGATGCGGGCCAGCTTGGAGCGCGCGACGCCTTCCCCGCCACGACTCGGCTTGCGTGTGAACCTTTTCACAAAGTGGCCTGCTCTCCGCCTCGCGGAGGTCGAAATGAGATCACGGCGGGCCGGATCAGGACTCGCCGGGCTCGCCCGCGTCGGACTCGATCTCGGCGGCTGCGCCGTCCGGCGCCGTAGCCACCGCTCCATCGATGACCACGCCGTCGCCGACCGCCTCCTCGCTCACCACGCGGGTCACGCCGGCGACCGCGTCCGGCAACAGCTCGCCTTCGCCCGCCGGCGCGAGGTTGACCAGACGCACGCCCTGCGTGTTGCGTCCCATCACCGAGATGCCCAGAACCGGCATCCGGATCAGCTGACCTTGGCGCGTGATGATCATCAACTCGTCACCGTCGACCACTTCCTTGACCGCGACGACGTAACCGTTCCGATCGGTGGTCTTGATCGTGATGATGCCCTTCCCGCCGCGATGCGACACACGATACTCGGCGATCTCGCTGCGCTTGCCGTAGCCGTTCTCGCACACCGTCAGCAGCGTGGCTTGCCGCTTCACCCCCACCATGCCGACGACTTCGTCCTCGGCGTCGTCGAGCGTGACGGCTTTGACGCCGTAAGCGGTGCGCCCCATCGCCCGCACTTCGTTCTCGTGGAAGCGGATCGCGAGCCCCTTCTTCTTGGCCAGAATGATGTCCTGCGTGCCGTCGGTGATGATGGCCTCGAAGAGGGCGTCGCCTTCTTCGAGCAGCACGGCGTTGATCCCGCCGCGACGGGGATTGCCGTAGGCGGAGAGCACGGTCTTCTTGATCAGGCCCTTGCGGGTCGCGCACACCAGGTAGTGCTGCTCGTCGAATTCCTTGACCGCCACCACCGCCTGCACGCGCTCTTCGCGCGACAGACCCTCGAGGTGGTTCACCAGCGGCCGGCCGCGTGCCATACGGCCGGCTTGCTCGATCTCGTGCACCTTGAGCCAGTAGCAGCGCCCGCGATCGGTCAGGAACAGCAGGTAGCTGTGGGTGCCGGCGACGAACAGGTGCTCGATGTAATCCTCTTCCTTGGTGCGCGCCCCGATCACGCCCTTGCCGCCGCGCCGCTGGGAGCGATAGGAGGAGATCTCCTGGCGCTTGACGTAGCCGGCATGGGAGATGGTGATCACCATGTCCTTCTGCTCGATGGTGTCTTCGTAGTGGATGTCACCGACCTCCGACACGATCTCGGTGCGCCGGTCGTCGCCGTACTTGTCGCGCAGGCGCGCGACCTCGTCCTTGATGATGCCGAGGATCTTCTTGGGGCTGGCCAGGATGCTGCGTAGCCGCTCGATGAGCTGGATGACCTCGAGGTATTCCTGCTCCACCTTGCTGCGCTCGAGCGCGGTGAGCCGCGACAGCCGCATCTCGAGGATCGCGTTGGCCTGGATCTCCGAGAGCTTGAAGTTGGTCATCAGACCGGTCCGAGCCGTCTCGACGTCCTTCGACCTGCGGATCAGAGCGATCACCTCGTCGAGGTGGTCGAGCGCGATCTTGAGGCCTTCCAGGATGTGGGCGCGACGCTCGGCCTCGGCCAGATCGAACTCGGTGCGGCGCCGCACGACTTCCTGCCGGTGGCGAACGTATTGCTCGACCAGCTGCTTGAGGTTCAGGACCTGCGGGCGGTTGTCGACCAGGGCGAGCATGATCGCGCCGAAGGTGGTTTGCAGCGGCGAGTGCACGAACAGCTGATTGAGGACCACCTTGGGGTTGGCGTCCTTCTTGAGCTCGATCACGATCCGCATGCCGTCGCGATCCGACTCGTCGCGCAGGTCGCTGATGCCCGAGACGCGCCCGTCCTTAACCAGGTCCGCGATCTTCTCGAGCAGAGAGGCCTTGTTGACCTGGAACGGGATCTCGGTGGCGACCAGGCTCATGCGGCCGGCGCGGCCTTCCTCGACCTGGACCTTGGCGCGCATCTTGATGAGCCCGCGGCCGTTGAGGTAGCAGTCGCGAATGCCCTGCGTGCCGTTGATCATGCCGCCGGTGGGGAAGTCGGGACCCTTCACGATCTTCAGCAGATCGGCAACCTCGCACTCCGGGTTGTCGATGACGTGGACGACGGCGTCGCACACCTCGCGCAGGTTGTGGGGCGGCACCTCGGTCGCCATGCCGACGGCGATGCCCGAGCAGCCGTTGACCAGCAGGTTGGGCAGCACGCTCGGGAGCACGACGGGCTCTTCACGGGTCTCGTCGTAGTTGGGCCGGAAGTCGACGGTGTTCTTTTCCAGGTCGGCCAGCATCTCGGCCGCGAGCGGCGTGAGCCGGGCCTCGGTGTAACGCATCGCCGCCGGCGCGTCGCCGTCGATCGAGCCGAAGTTGCCCTGCCCATCCACCAGCGGGTAGCGCATGACCCATTCCTGCGCCAGCCGCACCAAAGTGGGGTACACCACCTGCTCGCCGTGCGGGTGATAGTTGCCCGAAGTATCGCCCGCGATCTTGGCGCACTTGCGAAAGCCTCGACCCGGCTGCAGGTTGAGGTCGTTCATCGCGACCAGGATGCGGCGCTGCGAAGGCTTGAGTCCGTCGCGCACGTCGGGCAGAGCGCGCGAGACGATGACCGACATCGAGTAATCGATGTAGCTGGTCTTCATCTCCGACTCGATCGTGACGTTCACGACCTTGGTGCGATCGTTCAGCGGCATGCGTGCGTCCTATGCGGGTCCGGTGGCTGGGCGCGTGCCCGACGGCGCGCAGGTCCCGCGGCGGGTGGTCCCTCGCCCGGCGCGGTTCAGATGTCCAGGTTGCGCACGAAGAGCGCGTTTTCCTCGATGAACGCCCGTCGCGGCTCGACCTGCTCCCCCATCAGGATGGTGAAGATTCGATCCGCCTCGACGCCGTCCTCGTTCGAGACTCGCAACAGGGTGCGGGTCTCGGGATCCATGGTGGTCTTCCACAACTGTTCGGGATTCATCTCGCCGAGGCCCTTGTAGCGCTGCACCATGACGTTCTTCTTGCCGATGCGCGCGATGGCCTCGTCGCGCTCCTTCTCGTTGTAGCAGTACACCTCTTCCTTGCCGCTCTTCACCATGTACAGAGGCGGCTGGGCGATGTAGACGTGACCGGCTTCGACCAGCTTCGTGAATTCGCGGAAGAAGAAGGTCAGCAGCAGGGTGCGAATGTGGGATCCGTCGACGTCCGCGTCGGTCATGATGATGAGCTTGTGATAGCGCAGCTTGGCGACGTCGAAGTCGTCCTTCACGCCGGTGCCGAGCGCGGTGATCAGGTTGCGGATCTCCTCGTTGCTGAGGATCTTGTCGACGCGCGCCTTCTCGACGTTCAGGATCTTGCCGCGGATCGGCATGATGGCCTGGAAGCGGCGATCGCGCCCTTGCTTGGCGGTGCCGCCCGCCGAGTCGCCCTCGACGATGAACAGCTCACAGTCCTTGGGATCGTCCCAGGCGCAGTCGGCGAGCTTGCCGGGCAGCGAGCCGCCGTCGAGGATGCTCTTGCGCCGCGCCAGCTCGCGCGCCTTGCGCGCCGCTTCGCGCGCGCGCGCCGCGGCCAGCATCTTGTCCACGATCTTGCGCGCCACCGACGGGTTCTCTTCGAAGAACTCGCGCAGCCCTTCCCCAACGATGCTCTCGACGATGCCCTTGACCTCGCTGTTCCCGAGCTTGGTCTTGGTCTGGCCCTCGAACTGGGGATTGGGCAGCTTGACCGAGATCACCGCGGTCAGGCCTTCGCGGACGTCCTCGCCCGTGACCGTCACCTTCTGGTTGCGCGACAGGCCTTCGCGGTCGGCGTAGTGGGTCAGGGTCCGGGTGAGCGCGGAGCGGAAGCCGATCAGGTGCGTACCGCCCTCGACCGTGTTGATGTTGTTCACGAAGGAGTGCATCGACTCGACGTAGCTGTCGTTGTACTGGAACGCGATCTCGACCGAGACCAGCTCCCGATCGCGGCCGAAAGCGACCGGCCGGGCGTGCAGCACTTCCTTGTTCTGGTTGAGGTACTTGACGAACTCGACGATGCCGCCCTTGTAGAGGTACGTGGTGCTCTTCTTCGAGCGCTCGTCGGCGAGCGAGATCGCCAGGCCGCTGTTGAGGAAGGCCAGCTCGCGCAGCCGCGAGGCGAGCGTGTCCCAGTGGAAGACGGTTTCCTCGAAGATGTCGCCGTCGGGCTTGAAGCGCGTGGTGGTCCCAGAGCCGCGCTTGGCCTCGGCCGGCGACGCGGCGGCGCTCGTCATCGGCCCCGTTGGCTTGCCGCGCTCGTAGCGCTGCCGGTAGAGCTTGCCGTCCTTCAGCACCTCGACCTCGCACCACTCGGATAGCGCGTTGACCACCGAGACGCCCACACCGTGCAGGCCGCCCGAGACCCGGTAGGTCTTGTTGTCGAACTTGCCGCCGGCGTGAAGGGTGGTCATCACGACTTCGAGCGCCGGCTTCTTGGTGGCGGTGTGGACGTCGACCGGGATGCCGCGCCCGTTGTCGTGGACCGCCACGCTGCCGTCCGTTTCGAGGATGACCTGGATCTCGGTGCAGAAGCCGGCCAGGGCCTCGTCCACCGAATTGTCGACGACCTCGTAGACCAGGTGGTGGAGTCCCCGCACCCCGACGTCCCCGATGTACATCGCGGGACGCTTGCGCACCGCCTCCAGGCCTTCGAGCACCTGGATGCTGGTCGCATCGTAGTGATGACCCTTCGCGTCCGCCGTCAACGTGGCTTCTCCTTCCCTTGAGTTCACCGCTGGATCCCTCCGCGGGTCGTGATGAAGCGCAGCGCTCGAACGTGCATGCCGAGGCGCCGCTGAAGCTCCTTGAGGAAGCGCCGCTTCAGGAACTCGAGCTCGTAGGCCCAGGCCGAGCCTTCGACCTCGACCTGCAACACGCCTTCGTGGAAACCAGTTGCCCTCGTCCTGCGGGCGATGCGCGGACCCACGATCTGGGGCCAGATCTCGATCGCCTGCTGACCCACCATTCCTCGTTCGAGACCGAGCTCACGGAGCAAACGGGGAACGATGGATCGAGTGGAATCCACGCTCAGCCGGCGTCGGGAAGGCGCAGAGGCATGATCAGACAAAGCAGATCTTCGTCGGATTCCGGAAGACCGGCGACCGGCTCGACCACCCCCGCTCCCAACGCCGTTCCCAGACGCAACACGACCTTTTCGCTCTGAATGCTCTTGAGCATGTCGAGGAGATAGTTCGCGTTGTAGCCGATCTCCATGGCCTCGCCCCGATAGTCGGCGCCGACCTCGTGCCGGCCGGACCCGAGCTCGGTGGCGGACGAGACCCCGAGCTTTCCATCGACGAGAGAGAATCGCACCTGACGCGTGACGTTGTCCGCGTGCGACGCGACGATGTCGACCGCCACCAGCAGCTCGTCGCGGCTCACGGTGACCTCGCGAGGATTGCTCTTGGGAATGACCTGTTCGTAGTTCGGATAGGGCCCCTGGAGCAGGCGAACGAGAACCTGGACCCGGTAGTCTCCGACCTGCGCGGCGAAAGCGGCCTGGTTGCGCGATCCGGCGATCTCCACCTCGACCGGGCTGGTGGCCTCTTCGGCCGTGCGGCTCAGCGTCGCCAGCGCGCGGCTGGGCACGATGACCCCGTCCTTGTTGAGGCCCGAGAAGGCTCCCTTGCGCGACGCGCGCGCCAGTCGATGGCCGTCGGTTGCGACCAGGATCATTTGCCGATCATTCCCGTGGAGCAGCACGCCCGACAGCTGTGGACGCGAGGCGTCACTCGATGCCGCATAGCCCGTTCGCGACACCAATCGGGCCAAGGCCTCGCCTTCGATCGAGATCTTGGTCTCGGCCTTCATGTCGGGCACGCGTGGGAAATCGGACGCGTCCTGAGTGGGAAAGCTCGACCAACCCTTGCCGTCTCCGTAGCGCGCTTCGACCTGCTGGCCGGCCATCGTGAGCTGGATCTCGCCGCGTGGCATCTTGCGAACCACTTCGTGAAAATGACGCGCGGAGACTGCAGCGCGTCCCGGGGTCTTGACCGCGCACGGCACCGAAACCGCCGTGGTCAGCTCGAGATCGGTCCCCGTGACTCGCAGGATGTTCTTCTCGGCTTCGAGGAGCAGGCACGATAGCAAGGGCATGGGACTCTTGGCCGAGATCGAGCCCATCGCCTTTCCAACCGCGAAAGACAGATCGCCCTGCTGAATGGTGAGTTCCATCCGGTGCTCCATTGAGTTTGTAAGTTCAAGTCCGACTAAGCATTGTGCGCCACTTTGCCACGGGCCGGATCGCCTCCGGGAGGGGCTTTCAAGCGCTCAGGGTCGCATCATATGGACCCCTGCCTGGGGCTGCAAGCCTTTTCCGTTCAGCGATGAAAGGTCTAAATGATTGTCATTCAAAGAGAAAGAAGACCGTAACCGTAGTCATGGTGGAGGTTGTGAATCGAACGACGGCAGTTGCTTCAAACCTTTGCAACACAACGCCGTAGAGGTGTGATCGAGGATGGGGAACACCAGGCTCTTGAGTCACATCAATCCTCAGCGCGCGTTTCGAGACCTCGTGCTCCCCAATTGGCCACGGGTTCTCAACAGCTCCTCATCCTTCCAGCGTGGAAATCAGGCCGTTGAGCTTGTCACTGAACGAGGCATCGATGTTCAAACGTTCCGCGACTCGTTCGCAGGCGTAGATCACCGTCGTGTGGTCGCGGCCGCCGAACATGGCGCCGACTTCGGCGAGCGAGAGCTCGGTGAACTGTCGCAAGAGGTACATCGCCACCTGTCGCGGCTGGACCACCGAATGAGTGCGCCGACGGCCGCAAAGCGCGTCCGGCTTGACGCCGTAGGCCTCCGCGACGGTGGTGAGAATTCGTTCCGGAGCGAGTCGATCGGGCTCCGGGTGGACGTAGTCCTCGAGCACTTCCTCGGCCATCACGACCGAGATGTCCTGGTGCATCAGCGATCCGAGGGCCAGCAGCCGAACCAGACAGCCTTCGAGGTCGCGGATGTTGTTGCGGATCCGGTCGGCGAGCAGCAGGAGCACGTCGTCGGCCAGGCGAATTCCGTCGCCTTCCTCTTCGCAACGCTTGCGCAGAATCGCCAACCTCGTTTCCAGGTCGGGCTGCTTGATGTCGGTCACCAACCCCTGGTTGAAACGCGAGATGAGACGCTCTTCGAGCTTGGGGATGTCCTTGGGGGGCTTGTCCGCGGTGACGACGATCTGCTTGTGAGCGTCGCGCAAGGCGTTGAACGTGTAGAAGAACTCTTCCTGGGTGCTCTCCTTGCCGGCCAGGAATTGGACGTCGTCGATGAGAAGAAGATCCACGTTCCGGTACTTGTTGCGGAACGCCAGCGTCTGCGCGTGCTGGATGGCGTAGATCATCTCGTTGGTGAATCGCTCGGCCGAGACGTAACAGACGCGCGCATCGGCGCGGGCGCCTTGAACGGCGTGGCCGATGGCGTGCAGGAGATGGGTCTTGCCCAGGCCAGAGCCGGCGAAGATGAAGAGCGGGTTGTAGGCCCGACCGGGTCGATCGGCGACCGCGCGGCAGGCGGCGTGGGTGAACTGATTGCTGCTGCCCACGACGAAATTCGTGAACGTGTACCGAGGGTGGAGCAGGGAGTCGCCTTGCGGCGACACCGACTTTCGCGACTGCGGCGGCTCGAGCTCCACGGTGGGTCGGCGCGCCGTGGCCTGCGTGGAAACGTTTGCTCCTCGAGTGGAAAGCCGGATCTCGCGATCGGCGCCGAGCACTTCGGCAACGACCGCCCGAAGAGCGGGTAGGTGGTGTTGGTGAATCCAGTCGACGAAGAAGCTGTTCGGAACTTCGAGTTCAACCGCATGGGGGCCCAGGCGGATGGGCTGGATCGGCTTGAACCAGGTTTCGAATGTCTGTTGGCTGCCGAGGCGGCCTTGTACCGCGATCAGAATCTCCCCCCAGAGTCGACTCGTCTCCTCCTCCAGTTGCGTGGACTGAGAGGCCATGTCGTAAGCGATCCTTGCTTGAAGGTCTCTTGTTTCGTCCGCGTGGAGGGAGGCCTGGGCGGGGAGAGGACCCGCCAGCCGCCTGCCACGCGGGGAGTCGAGGTGTGGAAAGCAGGGGTGGCACTTACTAACAGAGTCACTGGAAAGCGTAATGAGCCAAGCCACAGGCGATTACGTTCTGCAGCACCTCCTTTCTTCCACGGAGTTTCCACATCTCGCGTGGAAAGACGGCGGCCGAGCTTGGCAAAGCACGTCGTGGGGAAACGACGTTCAGCGCCTTGAGTTAATCAAACCAATGGGTTGGAGGGTTTTTCCGAGCCTCGCCCAAAGCCGATTCGCCGGCCTCTGCGAGGGGGACGGTAAGCTACCACCCCAGCCGTTTACGGGCAAGACACATTTTAGTAGAACGTCATGTGCCACAACGTCTTGTGTAGACATCGAATGGCCGTGAGGCACAGCCGTGCGTGCCCTGGCGTTCACCCCGGCGATCGGACAGCGTCGGTGATCTAAAACGGTAAGTTGACGCCGGTTACGAACGCGAAGTCGTCGTTGATCTCGTCGTTCGCCCGCAACTGAATCTCCGCGACCAGCTTGATCTCGGGCGACAGCTTGAACTCGCTGCCGAAGCGAAACGGGATCGAGAAATCGGTGTCCTGCTTGTCGGAGATGTCGATGTTGCTGAAAAGAATCGCGGCACCTCCGTAGGGCGTGAAGCCGCCGTTTCCGATCGTGAAGGTCCGGCTCACGACCACCGAGGGTCCGACGGTCAAGACGCTGATCGCGTCGCCGGTTTCGACGCCCAGCGCGCCGCCCGCGCTCACATCCACAGCGCCCCCCTTGGAGACCACGAACTTCACGTCGCCGCCGACCCTTAGCGTGGTCCGATCCTTGGTTCCGATGCTGATCCGGTTGAGGCCCCCGTGAAAGCCGAAGTCGATGTTGGGGTAGAAGCTCAACCGCAGCTGCGAGACCAGGCCGAGGAGATTCTGGCTGGCGTTGACGTACGCGCCGAATTCGTGACCACCCGGGGGCACTGTTTCGGCGCCGGTGAACTGCCCGTAGACCTGCGCCTTCGCCGTGGCCGGGGCCAGCAACAGGCCCGCTAGCAGGGCCCATTTCGAGAATGCCTTCACACGAACCTCCCTGTGCGCGGTGGGGAACATCGCTCCCGGCACCGTCGCAATCGCGGAAAAAAGGGTCAAGCGGAAAACGACCGGGGGATCAGCGAAGAGGCGTGGGCCCGGTGCGGCTCGTGTCGTAAAAGGCGGAGCGCCAGGGCGCGCACTCGTGGAATCCGAGCCGGCGATACACCGCCAAGGCGGGGAGGTTGTTGAGGTTGACGAACAGGCACGCGGCGCGGCTGCGCTCCAGCAGCCTGCGGCACAGCTCCGCCAACCCGCGGGTCGCGAAACCGCGGCGCCGCCGGGGCACCGGGGTGAAGACGCCGGAGATCTGGGCTGCGTCGGCCGTGATCGCGCTCAGGCTGGCGCGGAAGCACAGCCCTTCGGAATCCCGCCACAGATAGGTGTGGCCATCGCGCGCCTCTTCCTCGACGCGGCGCCGATATCCTGCGGGGTCGACCTGGCGCGGGTCTTCTTCGAGCTCCTCGGCGCGCAGATCGGCGCCGCTGTCGTAGAGCAGGCGGAAGTCCTCGGGCCGCGCCGGCACCAGATCGGGCAGCGGCTCGAACGCCGGGGGCTGGCCACGCTCGACCGCCATGTAGACCTGCGCACGATCGAGCCGCGGCCTGAGCCCGGCGTGGTCGAACCGCTGGAGGAACGCGTCGACCGCCGCGCGCGGCCCGATCACCTGGAAGCGTCGGGGCAGCGAAGAAAGCCGGCCGCGGGCTTCGTCGCCGAGTCGACGCAGCGCTTCCTCGTCGTCGCCGAGCGGCAGCACCGCGCCCGACTGTCCACCGAGATGGAGCAGAGCGCGGATCTCGCCGTCCCGACGCGCGACCCAGTATTCGTCGCGCGGCTGGCCCAGCGCGTCCCTCAGGACCAAGGCCAGGAGGTAGACGTTGACCACTGGATCGCGATCGAGGAACGCGAACGTCTCGACCAGCTGGGCCGGTCCCAGCCGCTCGACCGTGAGCGCCCCGGTGTGGAACGAGGAGACCAAGGTCCGACTCAGAGCAGGGCGCCGCGCAGGATCAGGCTCGCGACGCTGAAATAGATGACGATGCCGGTCACGTCGACCAGCGTGGCCACGAACGGCGCCGACGCGCTGGCCGGGTCGAGGCGCACCAGCCTGAGCAGGAAAGGCAGCATCGAGCCGGCGAGAGTGCCCCAGGTCACGATCCCGACCACGGCGCAGCCCACGGTGGTGGCGATCAACAGGTGGTGCACGCCGTAGGTGCCGGGGAAGACGATCTGCCAGCCTTCGATGCGCAGGAAGGCCATGGTGCCGAGCAGGGCGCCCATCATGAGTCCCGAGCTCAACTCGCGACGGACCACGCGCCACCAGTCCACCATCTTCACTTCACCCAGAGCCATCGCGCGGATCACCAGAGTCGAGGCCTGGGAGCCCGAATTGCCGCCGCTCGAGATGATGAGCGGCACGAACACCGCCAGCACCACGGCGCGCGCGATCTCGCTTTCGAAGCGGCTCATGGCGTTGGTGGTGAGCATCTCGCTGAGGAACAGCGCCGCCAGCCAGCCGACGCGCTTCCTGACCATCCCGAGAATTCCGATCTCGAGGTAGGGCGCCCCCAGCGCCTCCGTGCCGCCGATCTTCTGGATGTCCTCGGTGGCTTCCTCGCGCAGCACGTCGACGATGTCGTCGACCGTGACGATGCCCTTCATGTGGCCGGCGCGGTCGACGACCGGGATGGCCTGCAGGTCGTGCTGCGCGAACAACCGGCCGAGCTCCTCCTGGTCCATGTCCTCGCGCGCCGTGATCAGCTCGGTGGTCATCAGCTCGCGCACGAGTTTGTCGGAGGCCGCCGCGAACAGGTCCCTGAACGACACCACGCCCACCAGCCTCTGCTCGGCGTCGATCACGTACACGTAGTAGATGGTCTCGACCACCTCGCGCGCCTGACGCTGCAGGTAGCGGATCGCCTCGTCGGCGCTGACGTCGGGGCGGACGCGCGCGTAGCGCGGATTCATCAGCCCGCCGGCATCGTCCTCGGCGTAGGCCAGCAGCGCCAGGACTTCGCGCCGGGTCTGCTCGTCGAGCACCTGGAGCAGCTCTTCGCGCTCGTGCTCGTCGGTCACTTCCTGGATCAGGTCGGCGGCGTCGTCGGGCGGCAGCAGCCGCATCCACGAACGCCTGAGCCCGATGCCTTTGGGCATCGACGCCAGCAGGTCGTGCTGGTCCCGCGCCGACAGATCGAGGAAGAAGTCCTCGGCCTCGGTGCGCGGCAGATCGAGGAAGGCCTCGAGTCGATCCTCGGGCGCGAGCAGGCGCCAGGTCTCGACCAGGTCGGCGGCGGTGAGACCGGATTCGCTCTCGGCTTCGTTGCGCAGGGACGTCATCGAGGACTCGCAACGCGGGTCGACCCGCGCGGTTGACGGGGTGGCGGAGGCGCTTCGTCGCAATCTAGCCGTCGGCGCGACGGCCCACAAGACGGAAGCGGTGTTTGACCGCCTGCGGAGCCCTCTCTAGCATGCCGCGCCGGTGCCCTATGGCCGACCTGGTGATGGTGATCGAGGACGAGAAGGAGATCCGCGATCTCGTCCGCTACAACCTCGAGCGCGCCGGCTTTCGCGTCACCGCGGTGGCCGACGGGGAGGAAGGGTTGCGGCGCCTGTTCGCGTCGCGACCCGACCTGCTGGTGCTCGACCTCATGCTGCCGGGGCGCAACGGGCTCGAGATCCTGCGCGAGGTGCGCGGTGAATCCACCACCCGCGAGCTGCCGGTGATCGTCCTCACCGCGCGCTCGGCCGAGATGGACAAGCTGCTCGGCTTCGAGCACGGCGCCGACGACTACCTGACGAAGCCGTTCGGTCCGCGCGAGCTGGTGGCGCGCGTCCAGGCGCTGCTGCGCCGCGCCCAGCCCAATCGGCAGGAGGCCGGGATCACGATCGGGGACCTGGCGATCAGCACCATGGCGCGCGAGGCGGTCTATCGCGCCCGCAAGCTGTCGCTGACCCCGCGCGAGTTCGAGCTGCTCGCGTTCCTGGCGCGCCATCCGGGCCGCGTCCTGTCGCGGGAAGAGCTGCTGCGCAAGGTGTGGGGCTACGACTACGTGGGCGAGACGCGCACCGTCGACGTGCACGTGCGGCGGCTGCGCGCCAAGCTCGGCGACAAGGGCAAGCTGATCCAGACCGTCACCGGCGCCGGCTACAAGTTCGCCGGCGCTCCCGGAGCCCGCGGAGGATGATCCGGTCGCTGCGAGCCCGTCTGCTCGTGGCCCTCGCGATCCTCGTGGCGGTCGTGGTCGTGGTGGTCGCTCTGCTCGATCGCTCGCTCACCCCGCGCGCCCTGATCGCGGCGGCGCTGGGCGTGCTGGCGGCGCTGCCCCTGGCCTGGTGGGCGGGGCGCGCCCAGAGCGAGCGCCTGCGCGC
>JACXTT010006976.1_pt1 | contig 16022 bp, 17 predicted proteins | sample 9270951 | NCBI WGS metagenome assembly JACXTT01 (sample SAMN15532306, study PRJNA645909) | rock metagenome | isolation source: weathered quartz diorite | place: Puerto Rico | collected 2017-06-21 | reverse complement strand
GCACCAGGCAGACGCCCTCCGGCGCGACGACCAGGAGCGCGTCGGCCGCGTCCGCGAAGGGCACGAAGTACTTCGTGCCCCGGACGCGCCCGCCCGCGAAGCGCGCCGGCGGCCCCGCGCTCCCCGCGAAGGGCGCGTCGTCGCGCGCGATGGTGACGATCGCCTTCCCGGCGCTCAGGTCGGCGAGCAGCGCGTCCTGCCCGCCCGCTGCGGCGAGCAGCGTCGCGGCGAGGACGACGTCCAGGTACGGGCCGGGCAGGCACGCCCGTCCCATCTCCTCCAGCACGATCGCCAGCTCGATCGTCCCGAGGCCCTGCCCGCCGGCGCCCGGCGGCACCGTGAGCCCCAGGTAGCCCATGTCGGCGAGGCTCCTCCACGCGTTCGGGTCGAAACCGCGCTGGTCGTGCTCCATCGTCCGCCGGCTCGCCTCCATAGGGAAGGCGCCGGCGAGGAAGTCGCGCGTCGAGCCGCGGAGCAGCGCCTGGTCGTCGGAGAGCTCGAACTTCATCGCGCGTCCTGCGGCAGGCCGAGCACGCGCTTGGCGATGATGTTCCGCTGCACCTCGGAAGACCCCGAGAAGATGGTGACGGCGCGCGTCCAGAGCAACTGGTAGGCCCAGTCGACGTCGGAACGCGCCGCAGGGCTGCTCCGCAGGAGCAATCCTCCGGGGCCGAGCAGATCGAGCGCCGTCTCCCGGAAGCGCCGGTCGAACTCGCTCCAGTAGAGCTTCTCGAGCGACGACTCGGGGCCCGGCGCCCGGCCGTCGGCCATGTCGGCGAGCGTGCGGATGCCGTTGGCGCGCATGACCTCGTTCTCGACCAGCAGCCGGCCGAGCTTCTCGCGCACCGCGGGCCCCGTCCGCCCGAGCTCCCGGCACGCGGCCGCCAGGCGTCCCAGGTCGCGCTCGTACTGGGCGGTATGAGCGAGCGACCCGGCGCCGCGCTCGTAGCCGAGGACGGTCATCGCGATCCGCCAGCCCTCGCCGATCTGCCCCACGAGCAGCTCGCGCGGCACGCGCGCGTCCTCGAAGAAGACCTCGCCGAACTCGCTCTCGCCCGTGATCTGGCGGAGCGGGCGCACGGTCACGCCCGGTGTATCGAGCTTGCAGAGGATGAAGGAGATGCCGCCGTAGCGGTCCTTCGCGTCGGTGCGCGCGAGGACGAAGATCCAGTCCGCCCACGGCCCGAAGGTGGTCCACACCTTCTGGCCATTCAGCACGAAATGATCGCCGTCGAGCCGCGCCGACGTCTTGAGCGAGGCGAGGTCGCTCCCGGCGCCCGGCTCGCTGAAGCCCTGGCACCAGATCTCGTCGCCCGAGAGCATGGGCGGGATGAAGCGGCGGCGCTGCGCCTCCGTGCCGTGGTGGATGAGCGCCGGCCCCAGGAGCCCGATGCCGAGGATGTTCAGGACGGGCGGCGCGTCGGCGCGCGCCAGCTCGGCGTCCATGATCGACTTCTCGACGCCCGTGCCGCCGCGGCCGCCCCACTCGGGGGGCCAGTCCATGCCCAGGTAGCCGGCCTGGTAGAGCTTCCGCTGCCAGGCGCGGCGCACCTCGATGAGCCCGTTCTCGGTGGCGGCCGGGTCGCGCAGCTCCTCCCGCCAGGGCCGCGCCACGTTGGCCGCGAGCCACGTGCGCAGCTCGTCACGGAAGCGGAGGTGCTCGGCTGAGAGCCGGAGGTCCATCGCGCCTCTGTAGGGTCCTCGCGCGCGTCGTGTCAACGAGCGTGGACGCTCGGCGTTTGTGATGCCCCGCACCCGGCGCGTATGAAGGACGATTCCGCCATGACCCGCACCGAGCGCCGCTTCTATCTCCTCTCGGCTGGCTACAACCTGGGCCAGTTCTTCATGGCGCCCGTGTACCCGCTCTTCCTCCTGAGCCGCGGCCTCGATCTCCTCCAGATCAACCTGATCCTCGGCATCTACCTGATCACCATCTTCGTCTTCGAGGTGCCGACCGGCGCGCTGGCCGACGTCGCCGGCCGCCGCGTGTCCTTCGTGCTCGGCTGCGCGACGCGGACGGCGGCCTTCATCCTCTACGCGGGCGCGCAGGGCTTCGCGGAGTGCGCGACCTACGAGTTCGTTGATGCGGTCGGTACCACGTTCGTCAGCGGCGCGCTCGAGGCGTGGGCGGTCGACGGCGTGCAGGCCGAGGGGGACGGGCGGCGGATCGAGGGCCTCTTCGCGCGCGCCAACGTCATCGGGCGAACGTTCCTGATGGTGGGCGCCGTCGGCTGCGGCTACCTCGCGGATCTCGACCTCCGCTACCCCTGGTTCGCCGCCGCGGTGATCTTCGCGGTGACCGGCGTCGCCGGGCTGGGCCTGATGCACGAGACCCGCCGGCCGCGGGTCCATCACACCCGCCGCTCCGTCGGTCGCACCGTGCTCGACGGCCTGGGGCTGGTCCGCCGCTCGCCCGTGCTGCTCCTGCTCTGTCTCCTCGCGCTCGGCTCCGCCTTCGGCGCCTTCCCGATTCACATGTACTGGCAGCCGCGCCTGCAGGCGTTCCTCGGCGAGCGCCTGCACCTGATGGGCTGGATCGTCAGCCTACTCGCGCTCGCCTCGCTCACCGGCAGCGCGCTCGCCCCCCGCATCGTCCGGCGCTTCGCGCGCGAGTCCGTGCTCTGCGCGGCGATGCTCGCGCGCAGCGTGATGATGGCGCTGCTCGCGGGCGCGGGAAGCCTGTCGCCGGCGCTCACCGGGTTGCTGCTCCAGGAGACGGCCTACGGCGTGATCGACCCGGTCAGCTCCGCGTGGACCAACGAGCACGTCGCCTCGGCCGAGCGCGCCACGGTGATCTCCGTGCGCTCGGCGTTCATGACCTTCGGGGGCGCGATCGGCCTCGTCGCGATCGGATTCGTGGCGCGCACGCTGGGGTTGCCGGTGGCGATGGGCGTGTCGGCGGTGGTGTTCCTGCTGGTCGCGCCGGGCTTCCTGCTGCTCGGGCGGACGGCGGGCCGGGTGGTGGTCCCCGAGCCGGTGGTGGAGGTGGTGCCGGAGGTGGCGACGAAGGTGAGTCCGACGGCGCTGGGGTGAGCCGCGCCTCTTCAGGACCTGCGGGGGCGGGCTCCTCTTATCTCGAGGTCCTCGATCCGGATGCCGCGTCCCGCCCGCAAGCCGGCCCTCGCCGCCGCGATGCGTTCGCGAAGCGCGGGTCTCCTTCGAGGCATGCGCTGATCAAGCCACGAAGCGCGCTATTCACGGTCTTCGCGTCAGGAAACGCTGCGGCGACGTCCGGATCCATCACGACGAGCATCGTCCCCTTGCCCATTCGCCGCGCGTACTTCCCCCGTACGCCGCCACGGAAGTCGTACTCCTTTCGCAGCGTCGCAGGATCGCGTCTAGGCCGGCTCACCTTCCTCATTGATCAGAGCGCTCACCGGGCAAAGCCGGATCGTACCCCGAGCATTCCTCGACCGGAAGCCGCGGATAGCGCACGAACCGCTCGTCCGTCTCCGCCCTGAGGCAGCGCCAGAACTCGCTGCCACGGGCGCTCCGCTGCAGGCGGGCGTGCCAGCACTCGGCGCAGAGCCCGACGTCGGGCCGTTTCATCGCCCGGCCCGGAACTCCGCGTACTCCACCATGGCGCGCAGGGCGGCCACCGCGCGGTGCGCGCTCGGGTAGCAGAGGCGGCCGCCCCCGCGCACGGCGAGCGGGCCCGCGTTGCCGTAGGCGCGGTCGGCGTAGGCGAGCTCGGTCGCCACCAGGACGGGCTTTCCGTGGCGCTCCGAGGCATCGCGCGCGGCCTCGGCGTAGCGACGGTCCTGGCGCTCGTGGAAGTCGGCGATCCGCTCGAGGCCATGGTCGGGAAAGTACGGGCCGCTCCGGAAGAGGTGCGCCTGGTTCGACTGGATGCCGAGGCCGAGGAAGACCACGGCGTCGACCTCGGGGTGCGCGCACACCAGGTCCAGGACCTCGGGGATCGTGTCGCGCGTCTCGCCGCCGGCCAGGTCGATCGGGTTGTTGCGGCTCCAGCGCGACGGGACGAGCGCGTCGACCCGGGTGCGGATGTCCTCGGGCAGGCGGATCAGCTCGAGGCCCGCGGCGATGCAGGCGTCGGCGGCGAGCACGCCCCAGCCGCCGGCGGTGGTGAACACGACGATCCGCCGGCCGCGCGGCAGCGGCTGGGTCGCGAAGCTCGCGGCCCAGTCGAAGGCGTGCTCCACCGTCGGCGCGCGGGAGATGCCCGTCTGCCGGCAGAGGCCGGCGAAGACGCGGTCGTCGGTCGCGAGCGAGCCGGTGTGACTCGCGGCGGCGCGCTGGCCCTCGGCCGCGGCCCCGCCCTTCAGCAGGACGAGCGGCTTCGCCGCCGTCAGCCCGCGGACGGCGTCCAGGAACGCACGCCCGTCGGCCACGCCCTCCAGGTACGCGAGCGCGACCGCCGTCTCGGGATCGGCGGCGAAGTAGGCGAGGTAGTCGGCGATGCCCGTCTGCGCCGAGTTGCCGGTCGAGATCGCCTTGCTCACGCCGACGCCGGTCAGGACGGCGTAGTTGAGGAGCGCGGAGAGGATGTTGCCGCTCTGGCTCGCGACCGAGATGCTGCCGGCGGGCGGGTACGGCGCCACCATCTGCGCGCACATCGACTCGGGCGTGGAGATGACACCCTGGCCGTTCGGTCCCGCGAGCACGATGCCCAGCTCGTCCGCGGTGCGGACGAGCTCCGCCTCGCGCACCCTGCCCTCCTCGCCCGACTCGCCGTAGCCGCCGCTCGCGACGAACGCGGCGCGCACGCCGCGCGCCGCGCAGGCGCGGAGCATCTCGACGTTCGCGGCGGGGGGCGTGCAGACGAAGGCCAGATCGGTCGCACCGGCAGGGACCTCGGCGACGCTGCGCAGGCAGGAACGGCCGAGGATCTCGCCGCCGTCGCGGTTCACGGGATGGACCTCGCCGCGGAAGCCGAAGCGGAGGAGGTTATGGAAGGCTGCGAAGCCGAACTTTCCGGGATGGCTCGAGGCGCCAGCGACGACCACGCCGCGCGGGTGGAAGAGCGGCCGGAAGTGCGCGAGGACGTCGGCGGTCGGACCCGGCAGCCGCTCGGGGTCGGGGGCGTCGAGGACCACGAGGGCATCCACGGCGATCGGCTTCCCGTCGCGCACGATGAGCGGGTTCAGATCGATGCTGCGCACGTCCGCCCGCTCGACCGCGAGTCGCGCGAGGCCGACCAGGATCGCCGCCAGGGCTTCCGTGTCGACGGCGGGCTCGCCGCGGAACGCCTCGAGCAGACGGCGCGCCGCGCCGAGCCCGCCGATCATGCGGCGGGCCTCGGCCAGCGAGAGCGGCGCCGCGGCGAAGACGACGTCGCCGACCGCCTCGGCGAGGATGCCACCCAGGCCGAGCATCACGCAGGGCCCGAACTGCGGATCGCGCACCACGCCCGCGATCAGCTCGCGCCGCCCGCGCACCAACTCGGCGACGAGGAGCCCGGCGTCCCCGTCCTCGGGACGGCGAAGCGCGAGGAGCTCGGCTGCGGCAGTGCGCACCCCCGGTGCGTCCGCCAGGCCGAGGCGCACGAGGTTCCGCTCCGTCTTGTGGGCGATGGCGTCGCCGCAGAGCTTCACCACGACCGGAAAGCCGATCTCCGTCGCCGCGCGCGCTGCTGCTTCCGCGTCCGCCGCCAGCGCCTCACGCGCGACGGAAACCCCGAAGCCGGCGACGAGCGCCTTCGAAGCGTGCTCGGAGAGAGTCATCGAGCCGGGGATCATTGCGTCTTTCACCAGATGGCAGCAAGCGGTAGTGTCCACGCATGCGCATGCTCCACACCATGCTCCGGGTCGGGAACCTCGAGCGCTCGCTCCGTTTCTACTGCGACCTGCTCGGGATGCGGCTCCTCCGCCGCAAAGACTATCCGGGCGGCCGCTTCACGCTCGCCTTCGTCGGCTACGGCGACGAGAGCGAGCACACCGTGCTCGAGTTCACGCACAACTGGGACACGGAGCGCTACGACGTGGGCACCGGCTACGGGCACGTCGCGCTCGGCGTCGACGACGTCTACCGCGCCTGCGACGAGCTCCGCGCGAAGGGCGCCAGGGTCGTCCGCGAGCCCGGGCCGATGAAGCACGGCGGCTCGGAGATCGCCTTCATCGAGGATCCCGACGGGTACCGGATCGAGCTGATCCAGCTCCGCGGGCGCAGCGACTGAACCCGTGAAGATCCGCGTCGGCCTCGGCATCGCCAACTTCCCCTTCTCCGACGCGGGCGCGTTCTGGCGCTGGATCGAGCGCTGCGAGGACTCGCCCGTCGACTCGATCTGGCAGACGGACCGCCTGGTCTCGCCGGTCCCGCAGCTCGAGTCGATGACCACGATGGCGGCGCTCGCCGGCGGCACGCGGCGGCTCAAGTTCGGCATGAACGTCACCGTGGTCACCTTCCGCGACCCGCTGGTCCTCGCGCGCGAGTGCGCGACGATCGACTTCCTGTCGAGCGGCCGCCTCCTCCCCGCCTTCGGGGTCGGCCCCGACATCGCTCCCGAGTGGCAGGCGACGGGCCGCTCGCCGGCAAGCCGTGGCCGGCTGTGCGACGAGGCGCTCGAGATCATGGCCCGCCTGTGGACTGGCGAGCGCGTCAGCTTCGAGGGCCGGCACTTCCACTACCGCGACGTGCAGATCGCGCCGCTCCCGGTGCAGCAGCCGCTGCCTCTCTGGATCGGGGGCCGGAGCGACGCCGCGGTCCGCCGCACGGCCAGGCTCGGCACCGGCTGGCTCGGCGGCGTCGAGTCGCCCGAGCAGGTCGCGCCCGTGGTCGCCGCCATCAAGCGCGAGTCGGCCGCCGCCGGCCGGCCGATCGATCCCGACCACTACGGCGCCGCCTTCGGCTATCGCTTCGGCACCCGGGACGAGCCGATCGTCGAGCGCACGGGACGGATCCTGGCGGCGCTGGCGCGGACCGACGATCCGCGCCGGCACATGGCGGTCGGCGGCGCGAAGGAGATCCTGGCGCGCATCGAGGAGTTCAAGGCGGCGGGGGTGTCGAAGTTCGTCCTCCGCCCGATCGCGCGCGGCGACCAGGAGGTCATGGAGCAGACGGAACGCCTGATCGGCGAGGTCCTCCCGCACCTGTGAGCAGCCCCGGGGGGCTTGACCATGTATCACAATGTAGTTAGAGGTAACACGCGATGGCGAACCGGCCGCCCGACCCCCCCGCCGACGAGGAGCCCAAGGACCGCGTGCTCCACACCCGGATCCCGGAATCCCTCGAGGACGCCATCAAGACGAAGGCGCGGCGCCTGCGCATCCCGGTCTCGAATCTCGTGCGCAACGTGCTGGAGCAGGCGTTCGAGCTGGTCGAAGAGGTCGTCGATGACGGCCTCGAGATCGCCAACGCCGCGCGCCGGGGAGCGGAGCGGGTCCGCGAAGCCGCGACCCGCCCGCGGCCGCGGAGCACCGGCGTCTACGGCTGGCAGGAGCTGATCCTCAACCGGGACGAGCGCTGCGCGAGCTGTGGCGCCGAGCTCGACCGCGGCGCTCGCGGCTTCCGCGGTCTCTCGGACGACCCGCGCGCCCGCCCCCTCTTCCACTGCCGGAGCTGCGTTCCGGGCCCGGGCCGGGAGTAAATTTTTTTGCGACGTCTTGTGTCACAACGTAGCGCAACCGGCGGTCCGCCATCGAGGCGCCGCCCACACCAAGGAGGGACAGCGATGGAGCGAAGCATCGAGGAGATGGCGCGCGACGGAAGCGAGCGGGTGGCCGACTACGTCGACGACGTGCTGCGGGCGGTCGGGCAGTTCACCGACACGCTGCTCGACGACGTGGCGACCCTCACCCGTGGCGTCATCCGGGAGGGACGGAAGGTCGTCGCCGCGGCCCGCGGCGCATTCCTGTGAGCGAACGCGTCGAGCTGGCGCTCCACTCGGTGGCCCTGAACGGTCACCCGGTGGGGCTCCGCGCCGCGGGCAGCGGTCCGGTGCTCCTGCTCGTCCACGGCATGACCAGCAGCTCGGTGACCTGGACGAGGGCGGGCTCGCTGCTGGCCACGCGCTTCACCGTCGTCGCGCCGGATCTTTTCGGCCACGGAGCCACCGCGAAGCCGCCCGGCGACTACTCGCTCGGCGCCCAGGCGACGCTCCTGCGGGATCTCCTCCTCTACCTCGGCCACGACCGCGTGACGCCCGTCGGGCATTCTTTTGGCGGCGGGGTGGCGATGCAGTTCGCCTACCAGTTCCCGGAGCGATGCGAGCGTCTCGTGCTCGTGGGCAGCGGTGGTCTCGGCCGCGAGGTCAACGGCCTCCTGCGTGCCCTCGCGCTCCCCGGCGCCGAGCACGTGCTACCGCTCGTCTGTCACGCGGTCTTCCGCGACGCCGTGGAGAGCACCGTCCAGTGGATGCGAGCGATCGGCCTCCGGCCGACCGCGGCGGCTGAGGAGATCCTGCGCGGCTACGCGTCGCTCGCCGATCCGCCGGCGCGCGCGGCCTTCTTTCGCACGCTCCGCGCCGTCGTCGGCTTCGACGGCCAGCGCGTCAGCGCGACCGATCGGCTGCGGCTCGCGGCGGAGCTCCCCACGCTCATCGTCTGGGGCGACCGGGACCCGATCATCCCGGTGGAGCATGCCCGCCACGCCCAGGCGGCCATTCCGGGAAGCCGGCTCGCCGTCTTCGAGGACGTCGGACACTTTCCCCACTGCGAGGCTCCCGAGCGCTTCGCGGCGATGGTGAGCGACTTCGTCGGCTCGACGGCGCCCGCCCTCCTCTCGGAGGCGCGGCTCCGTGAGAGCCTGGGCGCCGTAACGGCGTAACGCGCGGCCGCTACGCGTCCCGGTGCACCGTCTGCGGCGAGAACGCCGGGACGCATACCGCGACGTACTCCGCGCCCTCCGGTCCCGGCGAGCTGTAGCGTACCCACTCGCCGCGGCGGGCGATGACGGCCTCCCCGGCGCGCACCTCGAGCGCGCCGCCCGCATGCTCGACCCGCAGCATGCCGCCGAGGACGACGGTGTACTCGTCGAACTCGGGCGTCTGGCCCGGCTCGACCCAGCCGGACGGGCTCCGCATATGCGCGACGCTCACCCCGGCCGTCTTCGAGTTGATGCGTCCCACGTACTCGTCGATCTGCTTCGGCACGTTGCCCGCCGCGACGATGCGGGTGGGGCCGGTGATGTGCTCAGGCATGGAGCCTCGCCATGGGCGGCGTCGCCGCGAGGACGGCCGCCTCGTGCCGGGCGAGCTCGCGGAGACGCGCGCGTACCTGGGTGTCCGGCGCCACCGTGGTCGCGAGCTCGACGTAGACGTGATGGTGCCGCGCCTCGGCGGCGAGGAGCCCGCGGTAGAGCTCCGCGAGCGGGTCGTCGCCCAGCGCCCCGGCGAGGAGCCGCATGCGCTCGCAGCTCCGTGCCTCGATGAGCGCGACGCAGAGCAGGGTGTCGACCAGGCGGCCGGGCTCGTGGGTGCGGATCGCCCGCAGGAGCTCCGCGGCGTACGGGCTCGGCTGCTGGTGCCGGAAGGTGACGCCGCGCGCGACGAGAGCCGCCAGCACCTCCTCGAAATGGCCCAGCTCCTCCCGCGCGAGCTGCGACAGCGTGGCGAGCAGCGGCTGCCGATCCGCGTACTTGAAGAGCAGGCTCAGGGCCGTCGACGCCGCCTTCTTCTCGCAGTGCGCATGGTCGAGCAGGACCTCGTCCAGGGCTCCGCGGACGCGCTCGACCCAGGCCCGGTCCGTCACCGAGGCGAGGCTCAGCATGGCGGGCTCCCTACCACGTGAGCGGGCCAGGCCCCAGCACCCTGCTTGACATTGCCCCCGACCGATCGGAATACTGGACCCGACCGATCGGTCGGGTCCCACGATGAAGGCCGCCTCCACCGTCGCCGAGCACAGCTCCCGCGACAAGATCCTCGACGCCGCCGAGGCGCTGTTCGCCAAGCGCGGCTACGCGGGCGTCGGCCTCTCCGAGCTCGCCGAGGTGGCCGGGCTCGGCAAGTCCTCGCTCTTCCACCACTTCGAGAACAAGGCCCAGCTCTACGCCGCGGTCGCGGCGCGCATCCTGCGGCGCATCGAGGAGCGCCTGATGCGCTCCCTCGCCCGGGGCGGCGACCCGCTGGCGCGGCTCGAGCGCTGGCTCGACGAGCTGGTGGACCTGCTCGCCGACAACCCGACCTACGCGCGCCTCCTCCTCCGCTCGCTCTTCGAGGACGACGAGCTGCCGGGCGACACGCCCGAGGAGCTGGAGGCACAGCGCGCGATCGGCAGCATGATGTCGAGCGTCGGGACGCTCCTGCGCGAGGGCATGGCGACGGGTCTCTTCCGCGCCGCCAACGTGCAGCACACGCTCCTCACGCTGGTCGGACTCACGGTCTTCCCCTTCGCGTCGGGCGACTTCGGCGCAGAGGTGCTGGGCAAGGACATCTTCGATGCGGCCGAGGTGAAGCGGCGGAAGCGCGAGCTCCGCGATCTGCTCCGCTTCGGCCTGGTGGCGCAGAAGTCACGCTGAGGGAGGAATCCATGGACAAGATCCTGGCAGAGCATCGCCGGCAGCTCGGGGACTTCGAGATCGTCGACATCGACGAGCGGCAGATCGCCGCGCTGCGCGACCAGATCGACCTCGACGCCGCGGTCGACCTGCACTGGACGTGGAACTACGCCAGCGAGGTGGAGGAGCTGCGCGCTCTCTACGAGCGGGGCAAGAAGGGCCAGTGGAACGCCGAGGCCGACATCGACTGGTCGATCCCCTTCCCGCGCGACGAGTGGTTCCTCCCCAAGAAGGACCTGCAGCTCCTGCCCACGGTCCTGGCGATGGCCGGCGCCGACGACGCCACCTGCCGCGCCGCCGCCTTCGACGAGTTCGCGTGGACCTTCTCGCAGCTCCTCCACGGCGAGCAGGCGGCACTCCAGCTCTGCGGCCAGCTGACGAACTCCTGCCCGACGCTCGACGCCAAGTTCTACGCCGCCTCGCAGGTCATCGACGAGGCGCGCCACGTCGAGGTCATCTCCAAGTTCCTGCAGCGGAAGATCGGGACGATCTACCCGATCGGCGGCACGCTCAAGGTGCTGCTCGACAAGCTCCTCGAGGCGCCCACCTGGAAGATGAAGACGCTCGGCATGCAGTGCCTGTTCGAGGGCATGGCGGTCGGCATCTTCGACATGATCCAGAAGGGGTCGACCAACCCGCTCCTCTCCGACGTGATCCGCCGCGTGAAGCAGGACGAGGCACGGCACGCGGCCTTCGGCATCCTCACCATGCGCCGCACGGTGCGGGAGGCGACGTCGGAGGAGATGGCCGAGATGGAGGACTTCTCCTTCAACGTGCTGGAGACGCTGAACGCCAACCAGCAGCTCGACATGCTGCGGGACCTGGCGCCCCGGTACGGCCTCGATCCCGAGAGCGTCGCCCTGATGCTCCTCCAGACGGAGAACTGGGCCGAGTTCAACAGCGAGGTCTTCATGCACACGGTGGTGCCGAACCTGGCGCGCCTGGGGCTCATCACCGAGCGCACCGAGAGCAAGTACCGCGCGTGCGGCATCATGTGGGGGAATCGCTTCGGCGCCGGCACGGACGCCGACGTCGCCGCGAGCCTGCGCGGAAACTAGCTCGGCCCGGGATCCGTCCTAGGGCGCCGACTTCAGCGCCGTCAGGTCGGCGCGGAGGTCGGATGAGGCCTGGGTGAAGGCGGCGCGCTGGGCGTCGGAGAGGGCGGCCTTGACCTTCTTCGAGCGGAGCAGGCGCTCGAACGCCTTCAGCAGGCGGATCGCCTTCACGATGGCGCGCTTGGCGGGGCCCTTCTTCCCCGCGGCCTTGAGCATCTCGGCCTTGGTCTCCTTGGCGCGCACGGCCTGGAGCTTCTTCAGCAGCGACGTCTGGAGCTTGCCCGCCGCGACCGCGCCCTGCACGTCGCCCGTGAGCGCGTCGGTCCGGCAGCCGACGGCGAGGAAGGTCGCGGCACGGGCGATGAGACCGTGCACGCACCCGGGCCCTGCCGTGCAGGTGTCGTCGGTGCACGCGACCCGGTCGTCACAGTTCGCCGACTCCGTGGTGCAGAAGTTCCAGTTGACGATCTGCAGGAGGTCGGACACCGACAGCCCCGAGAGGAGATCGCCGCCCCTGATCGGGTTCGTGTCGAAGACGGTCGCGTCCGTGGCCGCCTGCGTGTTGTCCGGCGAGAGGCCGTTGAAGAAGAGGAGGCGCCGGGTCTGTCCTGCCGGCACGGTGAGCATGAAGTCCGCCAGGATGCCGTCCGTGTCCGAGCAGTTGTAGACGGTGGTCCCGACGCTCGCCGGCGGAAGCGGCGGGCTGCTCGGCCCCGCGATGACGTGGATGTTGACGGGGTCGCCGGGCGTCGTGGGATCGTCGCTGGTCACGACCCACCGATCGGCCGGGGTGAAGAGCAGGTCCCCGCTGCTCGTTCCGCGAATGCCGGTGCTGGAGTCCGAGCCGACGTTGGTCGCAAAGGCGACGTCGGCGATGATGTCGGCGGCGCTCGGGTTGACGAAGGTGGCGAGCGTCCGGAGCGTCGCGCTGTCGGCCGCGGCGGCGTATTGCATGGTCACGTCGAGCCCGGACATCGAGACGGGCCCCGCGGTGAAGGTCTGGCCCGACAGGGTCGAGTCGAGCGGCGCGACGAAGCCGTGCGAGTCGACCCACAGCGTGAGCCCCTCGTCGAAGGCGTCGCCCTGCCCGCCGAGCCCGGCGTCGGTGATGGCGAGCCCGGGGGAAAACCGGCAGAAACCCCCGACCGGTAGTCCGTTGTCGGTGCCACCCCGCTCGGTGACGAACCAGCGCGAGCCGCCAGGACCTCCACCCGTGAGGTCGATCTCGCCGAAGAAGTTCCAGTTGACAATGCGAACGAGCTGATCGTCCGTCAGCCCCGCCAGGAGGTCCACGGACGGATTCACGGCCGGTGCGAAAAGCATGGGGCTGTCCATCCCGAAGGTCGCGTCGGCCGAGCTGAGCCCCGCCGCGTTGGTCGAGGTCAGCTGGGCGAAGAACAGGAGGGAGAGGGTCTGCCCGGGCGGGATGCTCAGGTTGTACTGGGCAGAGCTTCCCTGGTTGCCAAAGCAGCTGAACGCGGTCGTGCTGAACGCGTTCCCGTTCCGCAGCGGCGAAGCGTTGAAGAACCGCGGGCCGCGGACGGCCATGCCGACGACGGCATCGGTCGGAGTCACCGGGTCGTCACTCGTCACGACCCAGCGGTCGCCGGTATTGAAGCTGGTGTCACCGCTGCTCGTGCCCACCACGCCGGTGGTCGCATCCGACCCGTAGTTGCTGAGCACCTTGATGACGGTGTCGATCTGCGCCGCGGTCGGGTTGTCGAACGTGAAGAGGGCGCGGAGGGCGGGCGTGCTACTGGTATCTGCAGCGTACTGCACGCTCACGTTCAGCCCCGACATCGATACCGGCCCCGAGGTGAGCGTCGCGCCGGTGACGTCCACCGTGTCGGGCGAGACGTAGATCACGTCGTCGACCCAGAGGGTCAGCCCGTTGTCGAACGGATCCCCCTTGTTCACACCGGACGGGTCGAGGATCGCGTCCCCGACCGCCAGGCCCGGAGTGGTGAAGGTGCAGGAACCCGTCGGCGTCCCGTCGTTGGTGCCGCCGACATTGAGGATCTGCCAATCCGTAGCGAGCACGCCGGTGAGATGGATGGTGTTCATGGGCGCACCCGAGAACGTGACCGGTACGGCGGAAGCCACCCGCGCCAGCACCCCCAGCCAGAGAGCCGCCACGACCACCACCCATGCCTGCCGCGTGTTCCGCGCCATCCTCGACCTCCTCGTCATCCCCCCCGATGCGGGGTCGCGGGGCGTCCCGCGAAGGACCGAGTTCTTGCACGTCGGCACAATAAAAATCAATCGGCAGGGTCGACGGGCGACGGGTTGTCAGCCGGCGAGCGGCGGGGCTATGGTCCCGGGCGAGGAGAGCCAGCCATGCACGTCGGGATGGGAGTCATCTTCCAGGGAATGGGTGACGGGCGGACGGACCGGAACGTCTACCGGAACGAGCTCCGCCTGGGCGACCTGGCCGAGCCGCTCGGCTTCGAGTCGCTGTGGGGCGTCGAGCACCACTTCACCGAGTACACGATGTGTCCGGACGTCCTGCAGTACCTCACCTACTTCGCGGGGCGCACCCAGCGCATCCAGCTCGGCTCGATGGTGGTCGTGCTTCCGTGGCACGATCCGATGCGTGTCGCCGAGCAGGTGGTGATGCTCGACCACATGTCGAACGGCCGCCTCATCTTCGGCATGGGACGCGGCCTCGGCCGGGTCGAGTTCGAGGGCTTCGGCAAGAACCAGGAGGAGAGCCGCGCCTTCTTCGTCGAGGCCGCGCAGATGATCCTCGAGGGGCTCGAGCGCGGCTACTGCGAGTTCGACGGCAAGCTCGTGAAGCAGCGCCGGCGGGACCTGCGGCCGCGCCCGTTCAAGTCCTTCCGCGGCCGTACCTACGCGGCCGCCGTCTCTCCCGAATCGTCCCAGATCATGGCCCGGCTCGGCATCGGACTCCTCATCATCCCGCAGAAGCCCTGGGACATGGTCGCCCAGGAGCTGAACGACTACCGCATGGTCTACCGCGACGTGAACGGCACGGACGCGCCACCACCGATCGTCGGCGGCTGGACCTACTGCGACGAGAACGCCGATCGCGCCGCGGAGATGGCGCACCGCTACATCGGCGAGTACTGGCTCTCGGTCGTCCGCCACTACGAGCTGGTCGGCGACCACCTGACCAAGATGAAGGGCTACGAGGCGTACTCGATGGTGCAGGAGCGCGTGAGCGCGCCGGGCGGTGTCGATGCGATGACCGAGTTCTTCCTCGGCCTGCAGGTCTGGGGCACGCCCGAGCAGTGCTACGAGCGCATCCTCGACATCCAGAAGCGCACCGGCGCGGAAGCCTACAACGGCGTCTTCAGCTACGGCGGCATGCCCTACGACGTCGCGGAGGCGAGCACGCGCCTCTTCGCGAGCGAGGTGATGCCGGAGCTGAAGAAGTGCGTGCCGATCGAGGATCAGCTCATCGCACGCGCGGGCATCGGGCGGGCGGCGGATGCGGGGGCGTTCCGGCTGCCGATCTGAGCGGCAGCCCGTCGCTCACCAGCCGTCCGGCGTTCCGGGACCCCCCGACCCCGCGCACGCATCGCAGCGGACGGTGCCCGCCAGGAGCACGCCCGTCTGCTCCGTCCCCAGCTCCGCGAAGGTACTGCGCACGGGGCGCTTCGGGTTCGACCGGAACGTGAAGCTGCCCGCCGTACCCGAGAACGTCCCTCGTGCCCTGGCGCGGCGGAAGAACTGGCCCAGGAAGGCGGCCTGGTCCGTCGGGGGCACCGCGGTGCCCTGACCGAGCGCACGCGCCCGGCCCCTGCCCCGCCACGTCATCTGGAAGCTGACCGTCGCCGGCGCGACGGTCGCCGGTGTCGCGTCGGTCACGGCGATGTCACGGGCGTCGACGTCGAGACGCCGCCCGTCGGGGCTGACGACGATCGCCTCGTCCGGGATCGGCGCCGTCCAGACGAGGCCGGAGGGCGCCACGCCCGGGGTGAAGTCGTGTACCCGCGAGCGCGAACTGCGCTCGAAGAGGTCCACTCATATGAAGGCGAAGGACCCGACGTGCGGCGAGCCGTCGGCAGCGAGGTACTTGCCGGTCATGATGCGCATGTCGGCTCCGAGGATGAAGCGCTGGCCGTCGCCGGCCCGTGCGCTACCCTTCAGATACGCGAGCGCCACGGTGCCGTCGAAGTCGCCGATCGAGCTCGGGTTCACCTGGAGCGAGAGCGGCCCCGGGGCGAAGAGGTGGCCCGGACCCGGGACGGGCACCGGCATCGCGCCGTCGAAGGCGCCCGCCCCGACCGCGACCGCGAGCACGCCCGCGACGAAGATCCAGCGCATCGGCGCCCCATAGCAGAGCGGACGCCGCGGCGGAACTACTCGCCGCGCTTGAGCCGCGTCGTGAGCCCCTTCTCCCGGCGGCTCGCGTCGCCGCCGCGGGCGATGCTCTCCAGACCGAAACGTGCGACGATCACGTCGAGCGCCCGGTTGAGCGCCGCGTGGCGGAGGCACCCGCCCTCGGTGAAGAGGCCCAGCTGCTCCGGCCGCTCGCCCTCGACGCCGGCG